>Ga0187855_10001327_pt1 | contig 19825 bp, 14 predicted proteins | sample June2016WEW_8_10_2_FD_132969 | JGI IMG/M metagenome (GOLD analysis project Ga0187855, IMG submission 132969) | Peatland microbial communities from SPRUCE experiment site at the Marcell Experimental Forest, Minnesota, USA - June2016WEW_8_10 | ecosystem: Environmental > Terrestrial > Soil >...
AGCCAGATGCCCTCATGGGTGATCCTTTCGAACGCTCTGCGTCGCCCCGAAGCGGGGACTGGAATCAAGAAAGCCCCATCCGGAGGAATTACGGCCGGCCGCCTAGAACGTCGGCTCCCTCTCAATAATTGGGCATCCGCGGTCCGAACCATCGGCCCCAGCCTCTTGCGGAGATCCCATCTTGCTTGGTGGACCAGGTAGTCGTTCGGCACGAACCAAAGGGCGCTAGGCTCGCCTCCTTTTGCCCAACGGCCAGCTGAGCAATTTGAGCCCGCGGCCGTTCGAGCCCGGGATGTTGGAGGACCTGTTGGTTTAGCACGAACTGAAGGGCGCTAGACTTTTTCTGCGAACAATCGTCTGAGGTGCCAAACCCAGGTTGAGAAGGGTGCCGACCCTGAGGACAACGACGGTACTTAATGGCCGCGTATTCTGTCATCTACGGACTGCGTTTGCTGCCAAGCCCACCCGCCTTCGGGTCAACCCTTCAAGGATTTGGGCCAAATGCCCCTATAACGAGGGAGGAGACTGCGAATTACAGGGGCCTCGCAAAATAAACGCTGTAGGTCTCGTCAGCGATTTCGTACAGCGGCTCGACTGCGACCGAGCCTCGAGGGGTACGCACCAGAAAGTGCCCGGAGAGCCAGTCCCGTCCTTCAACGTATTGGTGTTCGTACTGCGGAGTGATCGCTTCCATGGCAATGAGCTCGGGCTCATGGTCTGTGAGGGCCGCGAGGACGACCGGGCCGTCCAGCAGCGCGACTCGCCTGGCGTCGCCAGGCAGAGACTCCTCAACTATACGCTTGGCGAACGCGACCGTCACGTGGGCCGAGGTCCACTTCCGGTTGATCTCAAGGAACCCACCTTTTGAGACGGACACCGGGTAGGGCTTTCCATCCACCATGACAGTTCCCGGGCCAATTGCCCAGCTGGGTTGCCGAACTCGAAGGGTCCAAGGGCCGGCCTCATCCGACGCAACAGTGAGATTGACGATAAAGCGGGTGGTATCGTCGGGACGCGAGAAATTCAGGGCGTCATCACTGGAATCGGTTTTCTGCGTGATTCGGATCTGATGACCCGGGCTCCCCAAAGTAGCCTGTGATGGGACGAATTGACCGACGGTCACACCATCGTGCGCCCTGTAATAGATTAGGTCCTCGTACATGGCCTGTGCCTGGACGAGGGTCCCAACGCAGCACCAGAAATCATGGGTCTCAGAGCTCCACAGCTTCTTGGCGCCAGGCTGCAAGGGCAGAAAATAGCTCACCATCCCGGTATGAGGATTCTGCTGGGCCAGGATGCCATTGTAGAGAGCCCTTTCGATGTAGTCCGCATAGCGCGCCTCCCCGGTCCAGCGAAGGAGGTATTGAGCGACACGGATCATGTTATACACCGTGCAGTGTTCCTGGGTGCGGCTTCCTAGAAAGCGGCCGAATTGCATTGGAGGGATCCAAAACTCTCCCGCATTGCCTCCTGTCGTCGCAAACATCCCGCGGTATTCGACATCCTGCTTCCAGAACTCCTCGACTATCTTACGATAACGCTCGTCGCCTGTAACCTCGAACAATCGGGCTGCACCCTGAATCCACGGAATACTCGCATTCGCATGGTTGTTGGTCAGGGGGTCACCTCCGGCTAGCAAGTCGCGGAAAAGGTCCGGCATCGCGTATCGCGCCGCAAGCCGGAGGTAACGGGGGTCCCTGGTCTCGCCATATAGATTGGCCCACAGCTCCAGCATCCCGCCACATTCACCGCCATAGACCGCCTCGCCGTGGCCCTCCCGAATAACCTTCTCGGTCCAATCGTAGAACCAATCGGCAGAGTGTTCGAGAACCGAGAGAGCCTCCCTATCCTGGGTGTATCGATACGCGTCGAAGAGCCCCATCATCGTCTTGTGCAGCGTATACTGCGGCGACCATATCGATTCCCTCCCATCGGCGAGGATCGCGAAATATTTCTCCGGGATCGAGCCTACCCATTGTCCACCGTTCAATTCCTGGCAGTGCTTTAGGCCCTCCACGACCCCCCTAGCCCGCTCGGCCATGATTGGATCCTTATCGACGGCCGCGAAATGCGCCGCCGCCGAAAGCCAATGTCCGGCGAAGTGCCCGCGCAGCTGGCAGGACGGCGCCTCCCATCCCTGGTCCAGCTGATCTTCGGGTGTGTCCGTTCGTACCCCCGCCTCGAGTAGGTAGTCTTGCAGGATATTCTCGGTCTTTAGCCGGAGAACGTAAGCTTTCGTGAGTTCCCGGCGCTCGCGAAACAAGCCTGGAAGGAGACTCACCTCGCCGAGCGGTACGGTCGAGAGCACCTGCTCCGGCAGCCGAGCGGTCGGCTTTAGGTCTTGCTCGCCGGGATAACGGCTAGCCCCCTGAACCTGGATCGACTGCGGCAACAGAGCCGAAGTCGAGAAAACGAACCACAGGGAACAACAAAACGAGCGGAACCGGGTACTGGAATGCATGGCGCTTGAGGATTGGCTACAATGTCTGTTGCCAACCTCGGAATGCCGCCATTTAAGCAGAAACGGACCTCGATTCCAATGCGCACGCGTATGGCTCTGATTGTCTTCCTCCGAGGTATCAATGTTGGAGGGCACAGGACCTTTCGCCCAAGTGTGCTTGCAAGAGAACTGGGCGCCTATGATGTTGTGAATGTCGGCGCGGCCGGCACTTTTATTGTTCGAAAGCCTGGCTCCCGCACAAAGTTCCTTGCGGAATTGCGGCGGAAGCTGCCGTTTGAAGCGGAAATCGCTTTCTGCGACGACGGAGACCTTTCCCGATTGGTATTGGAAAATCCATTTGGACACGAGCCACCAAGCCAGGATCTCGTTCCATTTGTGAGCATCCTATCGAAAGCCAGTCGCCACAAGGTCTCGCTCCCGATTGCCATCCCGCAACGCGGGGAGCCGTTTGTCCAGATTACTGGTTCGACGGATCGACTTCTTTTCGGAGTGTACCGGCGTCACATGCGAACGATCGCCTACCTTGGCCAGATCGACGAACTATTCGGTGCCTCGGCGACAACACGCAGTTGGAGCACGATACTTTCGGTGCTGCGAATTTTGAAAGCCACGAGCCGGTGACTCACGGTTGCGCCAGGCGGAGCGCTCACGTTGTGTCGGGGGGCGTTAAGCAGGTTATTCACCTACGATCCCTTTGCTATGGATCAAATGAAAGCCGAGTGACTGCCCCCAACCAGGGTCGCCTTTGGTGGGAACATGGAGAGATCCGCCTCCAATACCTTGCCTGTCGAAACGGCTGGTCATCGCTCACGCCTATAATCGGTGGGAGAAAGTCCGGTCTCCTTCCTAAAGAGCTGCGCGAAATGGCTCGGGTTAGAATAGCCGACTTCGTTGGCGATCGTGATCACGCTATTCTTCGTTTCGCGCAGCAGGCGCCGCGCGGCGTCGATCCGCAGCCTGATTTGGTATTTTGAGGGTGGAACGCCTGTGGCGCGTTTGAACAGGCGGTTGAAGTGAAACTCACTCATGCCGGCCTGCTCCGCCAGCCGCGGGAGGCTGAACTCCTCATCAAGGTGCTCCGCCATCCAGTCGGTTACCCGCCGCAGCTTGAAGCCTGGAAGGGACGACGTCTCGCCCCGCGCGGCCTCGGTGACAGCAGTGTATTTTCGCGCCAGATGGACGGCTATCGCCTGGGCGATGCCGCGAACGAACAAGCGGCTCGCCGTCGGTCGCGCCGCTTCCTCTCGCAACTGCTGCAGGAGCGGGACGAGGTGTGGGTCCTCGAATCCCGACATGTCGCGCAACCGGGCATTCTTCGCGTTTGCACCAAACACGTCCTGAAGAGCCTCGTTGAAAAGCGGCACACTGAGGAACACGAGTACCACTTCATATGGCTCGGGGGTAAGCGTACGGTACCGGAAGTCGTAGGGCGCGCCCGCCGCAGTGAGGAACATCGAGCCCTTTTTCACCCGGCTTGTGACCCAGGGACCGTTGTGCTCGCGCTCCTGGGTCTCCGCCTCGCCCGAAGTGGTCCATACGAGGAATGGCTCCGTTACCGCCGGCATTGTAAAGGTTTCGGCGGCGGCTGGCAGAGCCAACGTTGAGATCTGGATGTCCCTCCACGCCAGGCCCTTGCTGACAGCGACCACCTTTCCCACGGCGTAGCGGTGAAGAGCCTCGGCAGACGTTGTGTCGGGGACGGGCATGCTTTCAGAAGGCAGTCTGGAGCCCCCGAGGGCAATTTCGAGCAATTCCCCAACAGGTCGAGCAAGGGAGCGGGCGACACCTGCGCTGGATCGTGCTAGGCTTATCCCGCAATCATCCACTGGAGATCCAACAAATGAACCAACGAACGCTCGGAAACAGCAATCTAAAGGTCTCGGCCATCGGGCTGGGCTGCATGGGCATGAGCTCGGGCTACGGCCCGGCTGGAGAAAAGCAGGCGATGATCTCGGTGATCCGATCCGCCGTAGAAAGCGGCGTGACCTTTTTTGACACAGCGGAGATATACGGCCCGTTCAAGAACGAGGAACTCGTCGGCGAAGCCCTCGCACCGTTCCGGAGGGATGTGAAGATCGCCACGAAATTCGGTTTCCGAATCGGGCCGAACGGAGAGCGTATGGAGGGCCTAGACAGCCGGCCCGCCCACATAAAGGAGGTCGCGGAGGCCTCACTAAAGCGCCTTCGGACCGATGTCATCGACCTCTTCTATCAGCATCGCGTCGATCCGGATGTTCCAATCGAGGACACGGCGGGGGCTGTGAAAGAGCTGATCGAAGCCGGCAAGGTGAAGCACTTCGGCCTGTCGGAAGCCGGAGCAAAAACAATCCGACGTGCGCACGCCGTCCAACCGGTTACCGCCCTGCAGAGCGAATATTCCCTGTTTTGGAGGGAACCCGAAGCGGAAATCATTCCCACCCTCGAGGCGCTTGGGATCGGTTTCGTCCCCTTCAGCCCCCTCGGCAAGGGCTTTTTGACAGGCAAGATTGACGAAAACACAAAGTTTGATGCCACGGATTTCCGGAACATTGTCCCCCGCTTTACACCGGAGGCCCGCAAGAACAACCAGGCCGTGGTCGATCTGCTAAGCTCAATCGCCACGCGGATGAAGGCGACACCGGCTCAAATCGCGCTCGCCTGGCTGCTGGCGCAGAAGCCGTGGATAGTTCCGATCCCCGGCACTACAAAGCTTCCGCGCCTGCTCGAAAACCTCGGAGCTGCCTCCGTCGAGCTGACTCCGGGCGACCTCCGCGAAATCAACGCAGCCTGTGACAGGATCACGCTCCAAGGGGCACGCTATCCAGAGCACCTGCAGAAACTCGTCGGCCGCTGAACAACCATCCGGCCCGACGGCCGCCTCACTATGAGAAAGATTCGCCTCACGGAGAACGCCGTAAAAAACCACGAGGAGCTCTTCCCTAATCACGAATCCAAACTGAAAGGGACGGATCCGGAGTTCATCGAGCTCTTCGATAACTGGGCCTTTGACGAGGTCATCCGCCAGAGCAGATTGGACACAAGGACCCGGGTTCTGATGATCCTTGCATCGACAATCGCCTCGCAGGCGCTCGGCGAATTCAAGGTGATGGTGAAAGCGGCGCTCAACGCAGGTCTGACCCCGGTTGAGATCAAGGAGGTCCTCTATCAGTCCGTGCCGTATGTGGGAGTGGCGAAAGTCTTCGACTTTCTGCACGCGACCAACGACGTGCTGCAAGACAGCGGGGTTAGCCTGCCCCTGAAAGGCCAGGGCACCACCACGCCCGAAAACCGCTTCGACATGGGGGTCGCGGTGCAGAAAGCGATCTTCGGCGATCTGATCGATAAGATGCGCCAGCAGTGTCCTAAAGACGAGAGGCACATACAGGACTTCTTGTCGTCAAATTGTTTTGGCGACTACTACACCCGCAATGGATTGGATATCAGAACGAGAGAGCTGCTGACGTTTGCCATTTTGATCTCGATCGGTGGGTGCGAGCCGCAGGTGAAAGCTCATGTGACAGGCAATCTGAAAATCGGCAACGGCCGCGAACGCCTGATCGACGTCGTCACTCAACTGCTGCCCTACATCGGATATCCCCGCTCGCTCAACGCGCTAAGGGCGATTGACGAGGCTGTCCCATTTTTGAGCACGGCCGTTGCTGCCGCGCCACGCACTGACCGTTGAAGTCAAACCAGGAGGCTAAGAAGCGATGCTCCCGGCATACGCCAGAAGCCGCCCCTTATCGAATACCGCATTCGTCCATGAGTTCATTCGGCGGGATTCTCGGAATCCCGGATTTGCCATCAGCCCTTTCGGCCGTTTGCTGTGCTGAAGCTGCCAAGTCCGATTCATCATGCCCAACGGTCGTCCACATAAAATGAGCCCGCGCCCGTTCCGCGGGGTTTCACTGTCATCGGCGCCCGCTCCCGAAGACCAGCCCCTCCTTTATGTCTAAGCCCATCTGTTATTCTACGAAAGCGTACTCGACTGTCAGTGCAGCGTCTCCGCTCCGCGCGGCAGTCATCGAGCGACGCGCCCCAACCCCGACCGACGTTCAAATCCAGATCCTCTATTGCGGCGTCTGCCATTCCGACCTGCACTTCGCGCGCGATGAATGGCACTTCACTCAATATCCCGCCGTGCCGGGCCATGAGATCGTGGGAAGAGTAACTGCCATCGGCGGTGGCGTGACCAAATTCAAGGTTGGCGATACCGTCGGCGTAGGCTGCCTCGTCGATTCATGCCGCACCTGCCCGGATTGCCGCTCGGGCCTGGAACAATTCTGCACCGGCATGGTAATGACTTACGGCAGTACGGACAAGCATCTCAACGCCCCGACGCTCGGCGGCTATTCGCAGAGCATCGTAGTGACAGAGGACTTCGTGCTCCGGATGCCCGCCAATCTCAATCTCGCCGCCGCGGCGCCGCTGCTGTGCGCGGGCATCACGACCTATTCCCCCATGCGCCACTGGAAGGTCGGCCCCGGACAGAAGGTCGGCATCGTTGGCCTGGGTGGCCTCGGCCACATGGGTGTCAAGTTTGCCAAAGCCTTCGGCGCCCATGTCGTGCTGTTCACAACTTCACCCGGCAAGGTCGCTGACGCCAAGCGCCTGGGGGCCCACGAGGTGGTGATCTCCAAGGACGACGCCCAGATGACAGCCCAAGCCAACAGCTTCGATTTCATCTTGGACGCGGTGTCCGCCACCCACGATCTCAACGCCTACCTTAATTTGCTGAAGCGAGATGGCAACCTCGTGCTCGTCGGCGCACCCGATAAGCCGCTGCCGGTGGCGGCCTTCCCGCTGATTTTTCGTCGCCGTTCCTTCTCCGGTTCGTTGATCGGCGGGTTACCCGAGACGCAGGAGATGCTGGATTTCTGCGGAAGGCACAACATCACTAGCGACATCGAGATGATCCGCATGGACCAGATCAACGAAGCCTACGAGCGAATGCTGAAGAGCGACGTGAAATACCGCTTCGTGATCGACATGGCTTCGTTGAACTGAAGCCTTGCCCAATGCGCCGCCAAATGCTGCGGCTGTTCAGCGGGGCTCTTGAAATGCCGCCTTGTTTAGTGCTCTTAGACTCTTTCGACGAACCGTTAAACAGCTAGGCAACCGTAGCCTTTCACCTCTTCTCACTTACAAAGGCACAACCGATCTAGGTTCGAATCCCGTTTGGTGGACCAGGTGGTTGTTTAGTACACACCAAAGGGGGCTAGATGTTGAGGTGGCCCCGGTTTGACGGACACGGGTTGGGCTCCAAGAAAGAGTCCAACGATGGCACTGACCTGAACCTGTAAGACTGAACAATAACACGCCCAACGCGTGTCCGTTATGTCGGGAGAAGCACACTGTTCGCCTCAGATACGGCCTGAGCCGCTAAACCCACTACCTCCCGCCCTCAGGTGACCTACCCCATTTTGGGTTAGCGCCGTTCGAATCCTGGTTGGTGGAGGCACCGGGACTTGAATCCGGGCGCTCTCCCACGAGCAGTTTGAACACAAACTGCGTCTCTCATTCGATATTGCCTGGATCTCGTCTGGGACGCTGATCGGAGCATTAGCTCCAAGGGAACACAGCCAAACCCGAGAGCCTGTCGCTGGCCTACTTCTCGCCCCAAACCAGGGTCAGGCGCGTGAAATACATCGTATCGAGCTTCTTGATCCCTGCGACCGGCTCGCTGTTGTAGTTGTTCGACACTCCCATCGTCAGCTTCCATTGGGACAGCGCGATCGGGACGCTGTATCCAAGCTCGTTGATGATGACGTAGCTTTTCGTGTCCTGGAAGTCGGGCAGAAGGACGAGGTCGTCGTGCAGCTCTGACACCCCGAAGGTCTGTTTGTAATGGAGTTCCAGGTCCGCGCCCACCGCGCTGACCGACGGCGTGTCCGCCGACGGGGTGTAGTCGTATTTGCGGTATGAAATGCCTACGCGGCCGACGAGTGTCTCGTCCTTGGTCTTCACGAAATTGTAGCCGATGCCGGCCGCCGCAATGTCGTCGAACTCGATCTCGTTGACGCGGTCGAACCCGGCCTCGTCGCGAACGAACCAGGATGTGTTCGCCGAGATGTCGTCGGAATAATCGACGCCCGCCTTGAACTGGTCGGCTGCCTTTACGCCGTTGGTCACCTGGCGGTTGTACGCTGCGGCGAACCCGAGGGTGTCGTCGGGGCCGTTGAGCGTGGCCTTGAACGAAAGGTCGGTCCCCAGCTGCTTGTTCGTGCCGTTTTCGCCGTTGATGTCCACACCGGCCTCGTAGGTCCACTTGCGCCGGAGCGCGGCTACAGCCGGGTCCTCCTGGCCCGCGGCCCACGAAGCGGCAATCTGCGGGACAGTCGCGTAGAAGTCACCGGCCCCACCCGAGATCTTGAGCCTGCCGTCCGCGACCGGGGTGACCGCGCCGGTCACCTTGTCGCCGTTCGCAAGGCGCACAGAAACCGGGTGGTCGGTCTCGATGGAGGCCACGAGGTCCTGCTTTACTTTTATGTCACCCGCGTAGTCGGTCGACATCGCCACGGTTCCGTCAGAAATTGACGTGATCTTGCCAACAAGCCGGGCGCCGTTCGTTGTTACGACGACATCCGCGAACGCGGGGACTGCCAGCAGGGCGGCCAGCGCAAGCAAGGCCTTGGTTAGGGAGGTGGTGATCTTGGACATGGTGGTCGATGTCTCTTGCGGTGAATTCTTACGGTGAAAAGGCGATCGTAGGGCCTGCACGGCACCGATGCCATCACGCATTTCGAGTTTTTTCCCGGGAACCACCTCCCGCCGGCCGTGGCGCGACCGCCAGCCCCTGCGCGACGCGCATGCACGGTCTGCGCTTCCCTGCATTCCCTCCTAGGCATCCGGCGTGGGCCTTTTACGACCAGCCTACAAGGCCTCGGCTCCGGATAACGCATTTACCTCATAAGGCACTGGCTTTCCCACCCAGCCCGTGATCGACTTGCAGCAGTCGGCCCGCACGGCGCAAAGAACATTCCACCGTTCTATTCCGATGCACCCTGAACCCGCGTTCATGAGGACGACAAGGCGCCGGTGGCGCCCGCGAGCTAGTCGCGCGGATGGGTCCTTGAGCCGGAGCCAGGAGGATTGAGTTACCTTAGCAACGATGAAGACCGAAATTCCCGAGGCCCTGAAGGCCGACCTTCCGCCAAACGTTATGGGCAAGGTCTTTGGCGCGACGCCCATAGTGATGACGGTGTTGGCGACGATTCTCGCCGGGCTGTCCTCAAGCGAGATAACGCGGGCGCAGTACGACAGGGCGCTCGCCGCGCAGATGCAGTCCAAGGCCGGCGACCAGTGGAATTTCTTCCAGGGCAAGAAGCTGCGCGGCGCGCTCCAACGCAACACGCTCGACCTGATGGTCGGCACCACCGAGGTGCACCCGTTGACTCGTGAGGCGTTGCTTGCTTCCCTAGCCAACACTCCGGCGGGCACGGCGATGCAATCGGCCGTAGGGCAGCAGGTGCTGACTGCCCTGACGGGTGTCGGTCTGCCGATCCCCAGTCCCGCCCCGGATGCCAACGCGGACGTTCAGGCGGCATTGGCGGCGCTCGACGCTTCCCGGCCAGACGCAGAACTCGTCGCGGTTCTCGCGCGCATCCAGGACAGTGTGCTGGAGAACGCGCTTCATGGTGCGCAGGCCCAAGCCCTGGGCTTCGATGCCGTCATCAAGCCGATCGGCCAGGTCATCGACCTCGTCGAGAAACAACTCGCCGGCCCGGATGCGGACTCGGCCCTCCGGCGCAGCTTTGTTGCGGCCCGACTGGGCTATGCCGCTCTGCGCTACGACGCCGAGGCGCGACTCAACCAGACCATTGCCAACCTCTATGAGCTGCAGGTGCGCAAGGGCAACATGTCTGCCGAGCGGCACTACAGCCGCAGTCAGATGTTCTTCTACGGGATGCTGACCGCGCAGGCGGGCGTCATCATCGCCACGCTGGCCATAGCGGCCCGGAAGCGAAGCCTGCTCTGGTCGCTAGCGGCCGGCGCCGGCACCGCCGCCCTCTCGTTCGCCGTTTATGTCTACCTTAGCGTGTAGGTAGGGCGCACCGGCCCCATTCCGTGGCGACTGAGGAGAAGAAGTGCGAGGCACAAGCCCATTGTCGTGCCCATCCGGCCATCGTTTGCGCCCGCCGGCATTGTTTCTCCGACTTTCCACGGCGCTGGAAGCCGCTTTAGCCGGCCGCGAACTCGCGAATAACAGAGCTCATTATGCTTCTCGGGTTTTCATCGAAGCGGTTGCAATCCCAGCTGACTCATTCGCGCGCGCTGCCGCCTTTGCCATCAGCCAGCCCGATGATGTCGATATCAATGAGATCCTCTTCCGGCCCACACGTCAGGTGCAGTGAGGATTGAACGCACCAAGATCGTTAATCTACCGACGAACGCTTGGGCGAAGAGGATACCAATTTGTTTAGCGGTGCCCTCGAATCTCATGTTCATGTAGCAGTCCCATTGCGGATCTACATAAAATGCTGAACCTGCTTAACCTTCCCTCTCAGACACCTTACCCGTCTCTCGCCGCCAACCGTTCGAGTCTGGGATGGTGGAGCACCTGTCGGTTTAGCACGGACGAAGGGGTGCTAATCTTTTTCTGCGGACAATGTTTCGATGTGCTAAACCGGGAACCGACACGCGGCTGAACCGAGATGGATCATTGGCGGCTCGTTCTTATCTAAGGCATTAATCTCTCGATTATTGCGTTGCCAAGCTGCTGCCACCCAAGGGGATTCTTGAGGCCTGAGCTAGTGAAACGGCCTCTCTTGAGGATTCCTATTGCTTACTGGCATCCGCGAGAAAATGGCCGCCCGTCGGCTCCGCCACCAAAGTGCGCACTGCCTTCGGCGTTGGCTCGCCAATCAGAATCCCTATCGTCAGAAAACTCGAAATCACAACCAATCGCCGCCTCTCTTGTAGCGCAATTGACCGGCCTTTGGGGTCGTCGATTGAAAAACGGAGGAAAAACATGGAAATCAAGGGTGAAACATTCTTGTACATATTGGCTGGGCTGATGATCACGTTCGCGGGGTTCTCGGCGCTCTTGTTGGCTCTCCGACCGGCCGCTGGAGCGAAGTTGTCACTGCTTGACCGATACCTTGCAAAAACGGTCATGACGTACATATTCGTATTAACGGCGGGAGCGCTGCTGCCGGCGGTACTTGCGCTCTACGACATTCAGGAAAAGTGGATTTGGCGAGGCTCTGCTGTGCTTTTCGCACTACCGATGCTGTCTCTTCAGGTCACCTATCCGTACCGACGCCGCAAGGTGGCCGGCAAGGGACCGCCGCCCGCAATATTCGCTGTCTTCGTTGTATTCGGCTCCGCTGTGACACTGGCGATGCTTGGCTACGTTCTAAGAGGCCTCCAATACAGCGCCGCAGCTTACATCACGGCATTGACGGTCGACTTCTTTACGGTCGTTTTCGGCTTCGTAGTCGCGCTCGATGTCATTATGCAACAACCAACGGAAGTGTCGGAGCGGCCGGCGCCGCATTAGCTTCGAGTCCTAGGGCGTGAACTCATAAGCGCCCGTCCATTTGGTTCGTGCTAAATGAAGAATGGTGGACCAGGTCGTTGTTCAGCATGAACCAAAGGGTGCTAAATATTCTCTACGAACCAAGAAAAGGACTGCTAAACACGCGGTCGAATTCACTGCTAAACTGAGAGCACGACACTGTTCAATGACAAATCGAGACGGTTAACTCGGCACTCTATCATTCACCGAGTGCCGGTCGAGACGGGGCACGAGCCTGGTAACCAGCTTTCTCTTCTCACGATCAACCTCCTCTAGAACGCGCCCGTTGACCGGACTCACCTTTATTGAGCCGGAGTGGAAATGACGAGCGGCGCTTCTCGGTTACTTTGCAATCCTGAGGGGGTCGATTCCTTTCCCTAACTCGAAGCTGGAACCGACAGCGGCAACTACCGCATGAGCGCGATCCAGACCAAGATCGCGCCGAAACCTGTACACAGTCTCGATGCCGGTGCAGTGCGCTCCGAGCAGATTGTCGACACCGAACGACCGCAGCCGTTCCGCCGTCCAGGACAGAGTCTCTTCCGTGGCATCAAAAAGGTGCGTGCCGCCAATCAAGGCGTGGACGCGGGCCGGACGGATAAAGCTTCGCGCGTATTCAATGATGTTGACCACGCCTGCGTGACCGCATCCAGTCAGCACGACCAAACCGCTGTCGGTGTCGCAAACGAGGGCCATATCTTCGGGAAGATAGTCTTCCACAACTCCGGTCGGCAGGGTCACCCGGGTGCCTTTGGACCAATTGTGCTCAGGGTGTTTTCTCGGCACCGGGCCGGTCAGCCAAATGCCCGGATAAAGCTCCGCAGGCTCGCGGTGAACGACAAAGACGCCGCCGGTCGTTTCGTATTCATCCTTGATGAATCGCATCATGTTCTCGTTTATACCTGGCGACAGCGTCGAACGCGGATAGAAGATCCCTTCGCCTACGTGGGTCCGGCCAAGCGCGCCCGGTGACTTGCTTACAGCCGATTTGCGAAGAGTCATGAATCCGCCGATGTGGTCCCAATGAGAATGACTGAGGACCACATCCGGAATGGTCGCGAGATCCACCTGGAGCGTTTCAGCGTTTCGCAACACCACATCGGTGTGGGCACCCGTATCATAGAGGATCCGATGGCCATCGGCTTCAACCAGCGCGGAGAATCCCCATTCCCCAAGCTCCTTGCCGTCGGCAAGCATTGTGGACAGGATCGTTATCTTCAGCGAATGAACCTGAGAGGGAGATGCCACCTGAACGTCCGCCCTGACCAGCGTGACGAAGACGGAGGCCGCAAATGCAAGGTAGCGAAGGGTGAAACGCATGACACCCCGACATGAATTCACACCAGCCTGGGAGGCAAGGCTCTGAGAGGGGGATTTAGAGAATCTCCAGCTCTTGCTGCCCCCCGACCACCTACCAAACTCAAACCGCTCACCGTTCGATTTTCGTTTGGTGGACCAGGTTGTTGTTTAGCACGAACCGAAGGGTGCTAAACATTTTCAACGAACCAAGAAACCGAGTGCTAGACACGCAGTCGATCTGCCTGCTAGACGACCTCGCGGAATCCTTTCCCGGATTCGACGGAGTCTTGCCCCTTCCAGCTACAAATCAAACTGTTGCAGTGCTAAACGAGAACCAAGCTGGACCGGTAGAATTGGTCAGGAGTCATTAGCTATTGGTCATATCTCAGTGGCCGCTCCATTCATGATACGGGATCAGGATGCTAAACAAGCTGCGAAGCCGTGTGCGTTATCCCTTTCATGGTCTGGGTCCTTTCTATTGGCCCAGACCGACACATCAAGCGGCGCTAGGCCGCGGGATAACGTCACTGTGCGGTTGTCGCCGACCACTGAGCCAATCATTGCGTCAATTACTTGGGCCGCAGAGGCAGCGGGAAGCGCTGGATGTCAGCTGGATTGCACGCTAGGGATCAGTCCAACACTCCCGAGCCATGCCGAACCCCGAGAACCCATCACGCGCCTCTTTTCGCGACCCGCAGCCCGGCGAGATCGCGTCCCGATCCCTCCACGAAACGCGGCGGGCCTTGCTCAAGGGTGGGCTCGCCACCGCCTTGCTGGGGCCGGCGATTGCCGCCCGCGCGCTGAGCGCGGAGCCGCCGGCCGTTGCGCCTCCGAAGGAATCACGGAAGTGGCGGCCGGGGCCGGAGGGACAGCGCCTCGCCGACCTTGGCGACGGCACCTTCCTCAACCCGATCCTTGCTGGTGATCATCCCGATCCAACGATCATCAAGGACGGCGCCGACTACTACATGACTTTCTCGTCGTTCAATTCGTTTCCCGGAATCGTCATCTGGCACTCCTGCGATCTGGTGAACTGGCGGCCGGTCGGACCGGCGCTGCGCCAGAACATCGGTACGGTGTGGGCGCTCGACCTCTGCAAGCACGGGAACCAGTATTACGTCTACATCCCCGCGATCCCGCCCGGAAAGCCGTGGTCGATCTTCGTCATCCGCGCCGACAGGATCGAGGGCCCGTGGAGCGATCCGATCGACCTCAAGATCGAGGGCTGCATCGACCCCGGCCACGTCGTGGGCGAGGACGGAAAGCGCTACCTTTTCGTCAACGGCATTCGCAAGATTCGGCTCACTGACGACGGTCTGGCAACGGACGGAAAGCTGGAACCAGCCTACGATCCATGGCGCTATCCCGATGATTGGGTGACGGAAAACTTCGCGCCGGAAGGTCCCAAGCTCATCCGTCGCGGGCCGTGGTTCTATCTCATCACGGCGGTCGGAGGAACCGCCGGCCCGGCCACCGGACACATGGTCATCGCGGCCCGCGCCCGCTCGATCCACGGACCGTGGGAGCATTGCCCGCACAATCCGCTGGTCCGAACGCTTTCGTCCGTCGAGCCATGGTGGTCACGCGGGCACGCGACTGCGGTAGAGGGACCGGGTGGCGACTGGTGGATGGTCTATCATGGTTATGAAAACGGCTTTCGCACCCTGGGGCGGCAGACGCTTCTCGATCCGATTGAGTGGACTGACGACGGCTGGTTCCGGGCGAAGGGCGGCGACCTCGGGAGTCCACTGCCCCGGCCCAAGGGCGGCACCGCGGTCCAGCCCGGACTCGCGCTCTCCGACGATTTCTCGAGCGACAAGTTCGGCGTGCAGTGGGCGTTTCATGATCCGGCTCCCGATGAAATGGACCGGGTGCGCTACGGCGGGAACGCGCTTGAGCTACGAGGCGTGGGCAGCTCGCCGGCTGACAGTTCGCCGTTGACCTGCCTCACGGTGGATCGCGCCTATGAGGTGGAGGTCACAATGGAGCTGATCGGTGCGGTCGAGGGCGCGTTCCTCCTGTATTACAACCCGAAGGCTTTCGTCGGGGTCGGCTTTACGGGGGAGAAGGCGAAGACCTACCAGTATGCGACTACCGAGGAGTGGGCGAACGTCCCGCTGTCGGGGCGCAAGGTCCGGGCCCGGATCACCAACGACCGCAACGTCGTGACCTACCACTATTCGCTCGATGACGGAGCCACTTGGCAGCGGCATCCCACGCGGATGGAGGTCGCCGGACTGAACCACAATGTATTCGGCGGCTTCCTCAGTCTGCGGGTGGCGATCTGCGCCCTAGGCGCCGGCTGCATCCGCCTGAGCCGGTTCACTTACCGGGCGATCAAGGAAACCGTCTGATTCCGGAGAGCCGTCGGACAACTTAAAAGTAAAGTTTAGCATCCTCGTTCCTTGGCTGGGTAAACAACTGAACGCTAAACGACGGCCGAATCATTAAGTCGCGCTCCTGCTGGCTGTTCGGTCCGCGCGTTCGATTCCAAAATGGTGGACCAGGTTGTTGTTTAGCACGAACCAAAGGGTGCTAAACATTTTCTACGAACCAAGAAATTGAATGCTAAACACGGCCTCGGTTCTGGTGCTAGGCCATGGCGCGGTGCCGACCTGCCTGTGGTGGGTAGGCTTAGCGGAATATCCGCTGCGTGAATTGAAACAGGTTGCTGCCCCAGGTTTCCCCGTCGTGGGCATGGTCATCAACGTTCCAAATGTGAGGAATGCCGTGCTCCTTGGCATAGACATGCACCGCCTGTGAGAAGTTGATGAGACCGTCCTTGTTGCCGCACGAGAGGTAGAGGAGCTTCAGCTGGGCGCGCGTGGCAGTCGGGTTGGGCAACAGTTCGGCGGGCGGCTTAGTATTCGGCGCGGACGAGAATGCGCCGAGCCACGCGAAAGTGTCGAGATGGCCCAGCCCGAAGTTAAGAGTCTGTCCTCCACCCATGGACAGACCAGCGAGGGCGCGGTGTTCGCGGTCGCTGAGCGTCGAGTATTTCGCCTGTACCGCAGGAATCAGGCTGCCGAGCAGATCGTGCTCGAAAGCGGCAAAGGCTTTGACGTTTTCCGGATTGAACGGATTGGCGGGGGGCCGGTCGTCTACCATCGCCCTTCCATTAGGCATCACAACAATCATTGGCACCGCGCGGCCCGTTGCGATCAGGTTGTCGATGATGGCCTGGGCATTCACGTAGTTTGTCCACTCATATTCATTGCCGCCGATGCCGTGCAGGAGATACAGGACGGGATATCTTTTCTCCGACGAATAGCCGGACGGTAAGTAGACTTGAGCCTTGCGGCGCGTTCCGGTCACGGTCGAGTTATATTCGAAAGCCTCGAGCCGGCCGCGCAGTCCCGTACTCGGAAGATCGCGGTAGTCCGCGGCAGGCTCGGGAAACTGCCGGATGTCGTCGGCGGCCAGAGTGATGGGACGCGCGAAGTTGGCCCGGGCGCGATCAGGCGAGGCATCGGCCGGCTTTTCCTGCGCAACGACGACGGTCGCGAACAAGCCAAGAAAGAGTGGACGGAGGAATTTCAACGATGTGATAGTGGCGAGGGCGCTCTCACCGAGAGATTACTCGCCGCTCGGCGTGGATTTCCGGCGAATTAGTTTCCCGACTTCGCTGATTTGAGAAAACCATTCACGTCGAGCCAGTGCGTGAAGACCTCGAACCACCAATAGGTCGTGCGATCGGGGTAGCCCATGCCGAAGCCATGGCCGCCATTCTGGTAGAGGTGAAATTCGACGGGTCGGCCGGCATCGAACCATGACTTTATCAACCCAAACTGGCCGCGAAACAGGAAGTCATCGGAGGCGATGGCCACGAACAGGGGCGGGGCGTCCTTCGGCACCTCGACCGGGCCCATGCCGCCGTAAATCGGGGCAATGAACGCGAACTTCATAGTCTTGGAATTGAGCATGCAGTGCATCGTCAGCCCGGCTCCGGCCGAAAAGCCGACCATGCCGATTCGGTTCGGATCGATATTCCATTCCCTTGCTCGGCTCAGGATGAGGGCGTAAGCAGCCTCGGCGTCTTGTAACTGGTTGGTCAGATCCGGCCGCAGCGGCCGCGGAGCTTCGGCAGCAGGGGCGCCGGCAGGAGCCGGTGCCGGGGGCGCGAAGGTCCGGTTCATCGATTCCTTGAGGCCCTCGAGCGTCGGCGGGGTCGGCAGAAGGCGGTACTTGAGCACGAAGGCGGCGATGCCGCGCTCGTTGAGGGCCTTCGCGATTTTCCAGCCCTCGTTGTTGATGGAGAGCCAGCGGAAGCCGCCGCCGGGTGCAACGATGACTGCTGTGCCGTTGGCCTTGGCCGCATCCGGCAGGAATGGTGTGAGCGTGGCAGTCGTGACGTTGCGCACCATCGGCTCGCCCCACTGGCGGAACCAGCTCTCTCTTGCCGGCTGGTCCACGACGCCGCCGGTATTCAATGCAATGGCATTGGGCTCGGCGGGAGCCTCGAGGGGGTAGATCGTGCCGTCCTGCGCCAGGCTGGACGCGGCGACGGCGAAAGGAACGACGAAGGCGAGTAGTTTGGCTGGGTTCATGACTCGAAGGTGGTAGCTCATTTTGCGGTGAGGCAGCCTGGCGGTTGGGGGGTAGCGCTATCGCAGGAATCGGCGCTTAAGGGGAAGCGGCTTTCCATTTATACAGGAATGAATTGACGAGGTGACAAGATTATGACGCTGGCTGGTGCGCCTCCATCGTCGAGTTGGAGGGTGTTAAACAGCCTAACTCTAACTTGCATCTCCTTAGGGCGTTGGCGGAAGCCGATTGACCTAATCCTAACCCCCACGGGCACTGTCCTTAAACCACCGTTTTTCGAACACCACCTCGGCCCCTCTACTCGAGAAGGCGAGTGCGATGTGTCGCATTCACGTCGGAGGTAGTCAGGTGTCGTCAACGAAAGAGGTTTCCTGGCAGCGACGACGATTTGAAGCCGCCATTGGCGGTTGGCAAAAGAGACGAATGCAGAAGGGATGCTTTGTCTGGGCCCGAGGAAAGAGTCTATTAAGTCTGCCGCAGGACACGGCCAGAGAATCCCTTGGGCGGCAGGCAACGACCCGTTGCAGGCGTCCGGCGAACAGATGATTCTCGCTTCGAAGCCTTAAGGGGGCTTACCGCCACCTAAGGCCCCGATTCTTAAACGGAATCAACGCAAGGATTACGGCGCTTTCGTAATAAGAACGCCGATCGATGACGTTACCTGTGAGCAAACCCACCGCCCCGTTTTCCTGCTTGGAGTTCTTCCTTCCGAAGACCCTGTCATCCGCATCACCTAGCTCGATCCCGTGAAGGACCAGATCGGCGACGTCGCTGGGCAAGCAGAAAGCCCCGGTTCGCCCTTTTCCGACGGCATCTGAGTTGCTTGCGATCACCACTATCCAAGCGAAGGTCAGCACCTCGCCAAATCTGGCTTCGCATCCGCCCTCGACCCCTACCCAGTAATCCGCCCCAACGTTGAGGATCCGTGCATTATTCGCACGCTGGATCGCCCCTTCAAGAGTTTCCGCATCGGACATGGGCTGCGCCGAGACACCGGATTCAGCCGGACATCCCCGGACCGAAAATTTAATCCCCGGAAACATCCTGACGAAACCGTCCAAAGCAGCGCCTATTTTCACGGGGTTGGTCGACCCAACGCCAATTGTCGGCATCACCAAGATGAAAGCCCATGTTATCCCGTATGCAAGGTCGGTGGGCCAATGGATTTCTCCGATTGGCATGAAAATGCACGCGCATAATGCCGCCGGTAACATCCGGCAACGCGCAAGCCGAGGGGCTTGCCTAATTGATTATCGATAGGCACAAGCTAGAGCCATCTATTTGTGACTCGCCAGCGACTTCGGCCGAGTGCGATCAATCTATCTTAGCTCTGGTATTTACTTCTAGAGTTCCGAAGTGCCGCGCAGATTGCGCTTAGTCGTTTGATGCCGGGAGTCATTAAACCGGATTGGAGGCCCTCTAACATGACTGTTAGGTTACTAGCATCATGTCACGCTGGCCTCGATTTTCTTCAAAGTCCGCTCTTGACTATTCTGGAATGATCGTTCCTGTATCCCTCATGCCCAGGGCAAAAGAATTCGACGAAGCGGAAGTCCTCGACCAGGCGCTCGAGATGTTCCGAACGCGCGGCTTCAAGCACACCTCCTTCAGCGACCTCACTGACGGGTTGGGCGTGAGCCGCCAGAGTCTCTACGATACCTATGGCGACAAGAACGCGCTCTATCACGCGGCCCTGAAGCGCTACTTGGACCGGTCCGTCGACCTGATGGAGCGCATGCTGGCGGACCCTGCCCCGATCCGCGAGGTCCTCGGCGGGTTTTTCGAGGCGATGCTCGCCGGCGTCTGCAGAAAGGGTTCACCCGGGTGCCCGATGGTCAATTCAATGGTGGAGCAGGCCCCGCACGAGTCCGACATCCGCGCTTTGGCGCAGACCCACGCCCGGTCGATTCAGGACTTGTTTGAAGCGAGGCTCGCCGTGGCGAAGCGCAAGAGCGAGATCAGCAAGTCCAAGGATCCCGCGGCCCTGGCCCGGTTCTTCTACCACACGATGCTCGGCCTTG
>Ga0187855_10001331_pt1 | contig 19788 bp, 17 predicted proteins | sample June2016WEW_8_10_2_FD_132969 | JGI IMG/M metagenome (GOLD analysis project Ga0187855, IMG submission 132969) | Peatland microbial communities from SPRUCE experiment site at the Marcell Experimental Forest, Minnesota, USA - June2016WEW_8_10 | ecosystem: Environmental > Terrestrial > Soil >...
ATTCTGCAGCAATCTCTGCCGGTCCTGCGGTGACATGTTCCGCCATCGCTCCTGCACGTTCGGCGGTGGCGTCGCAGCCCGCGCTCCGTTTCCGTTGGGACGCGGCGCGTTTTGCCCGCCAGTCGCGTTCGGCGGACGATCATTTTTGCGATTACCTTGCGCCTCGGAACGCGGCGGTGGCGACGGAGGCCGATGCTGCGCCGCAGCCACACACGGCAGCGTGAGCGTGAGGCTAAGTCCCAGCCCGCTCAACCATCCGCCGAATTTGCGCCCAAGTCTCATCGCACCTTACATCTGTGTGTTCGAGTCCTGCTGACTCGCATCATCACTCTGCGACTGCGGCTGCTGCGGCAAATCGCTAATCGCATCGAAGTTCGACAGCACGTCGTAATTCTCCAGCACCGGCAGATCGCCCACCACCTGCGCCTCATCCGTAACAGAATTCGGGCCGTTCAGCGTATCGCTGGGCTTCGATCCAATCCAAACCGTCGCCAGCACCAGCATCGCCGCCGCAAACACCACCCGTAGTGAGGGCGCAAACCCCTCCCACCAGCTCTGCTTCACCGGCTCCGCGGCAACACGCGCGCGCACGCGCATGTCAAAGGCGCCCGAAGGCTCGATTTGCGGCAGCTCATCCAGCAAGCCCGTAACCGCGCGAAATTCATTCACGCGCAGAAGGCAAGCCGCGCACGTCTTCAAATGCGCTTCCACTTCGCGCATCTCGCTGGTCTTTAATCGCCCATCCACATAAGGCAGAATCCGGTTTTCCACTCGATCGCAACTCATAACGCCCATCCTTCTTGGTCGACTCGCTCACTTTTCACTTCTTTTTTGCTTCCTTACTTCATTACTTCTTTACTTCGCTTCTCTCTTCACTTCTCGCCCTGCGCCACCAACGGAGCCAACTCCACCCGCAAAGTCTCATATGCCCGGAACAACAACGATTTCAGCGCACTCTCCGAACATTCCAGAATCTTCGCGATCTCGTTGTAATCCAGCTCCTGATACTTGTGCAACAGCACCGCTGCCCGCTGCTTCTCCGGCAACTTCTCGATCGCGTGCCGGATCATCTTCTTCCTCGCCTCTTCCACCAAGTGCTGTTCGATGTCCGGATGTTTATCCGCCACATCCAACGGCCGCTCGTCGCCATCCTCGGCATCCGCGGTGATCGGCGCGTCCAGCGAAATTTCCATCCGCTGGTGCCGGTTGTCGCGCACGGAATTCAGCGCCAGGTTGGTAGCGATGCGGAACAACCAGGTGGTGAATTTCGCGCTGGGCACGTAATCTGCCCGTGCTCGATACACGCGAATGAAAACTTCCTGCGCAAGGTCTTCCGCCTGCTCCCGGTTACGCACCATGCGGTACAGGAAATTGACCAGCGGACTGCGATAGCGATGCAGGAGAAGTGCGAACGACTGTTCGTCGCCCGCCTTCACGTCCAGCATTAGCTGTACGTCCGACCTGGCCATAGCCGCCACACTCTATCAAACACATGGTTTCTCAGGAAGTTGCAAATGGGTAGGGTTCTTACCTGGCGAAGGACAAGCGAAGGCCTACACGTGGAACAACCGCTCCATTATCAACAAACTGACCACGCCCACGAAGACCAGCAAGGCCATCCGCCAGTTCGGCTCCCGATTCACCTCCGGCAGCAAGTCCGTCGCCGCCACATACAGCGTCACCCCTCCCGATACCGGCAGGGCGTACTTGAGTTGCCCTTGCAACGCGCTGGTCAGCAATACGCCCAACAGCGTCGCCGCTCCTAGTAACCCGGCGGCCAGGATTGCGTTGCGCTTCCCCATCCCGCTCGCCAAAACGACCGACGCGACTGTAAAGCCCTCCGGCAACTTGTGCAGAAATACCGCTACAAAAATCACCACGCCAAGCCAAGTCGAAACCAAAAAACCCGCCGCAATCGCCACACCATCAAAAAAAGTATGAATCCCCAACCCTAGCAGCACCGTGGCGCGCGCATGATGATGGCGAACCTCTTCGCAGTGGGTCTCTTCCCCAAAATGAAAATGAGGCGCAATCGTATGTTCGAAAAGATGTACCAGGAAAAACCCGATCAGGACGTAAAAAAGAGCGCCGTCACCCGAAAGCCGCACCGACTCCGGAATCACCTCAATAAAGGCCACCGCCAGCATGTAACCGGCGCCCAAAGCCAAAAAATACTGCAGAAATTTGCGCGACCAATCCTTCCGAACGACAAAGTATCCACCGATTAAATTCCCCGCCGCCGCCAGCAATCCCAGCAGCGCCGCCAACCCCGTCCGGAATGCCAGGTCATGCCCCATAAAATGTAGGCGCCGGGCTTCAGCCCGGCCGCCCCGAGGTCCTTTTGTATTTCAGTTTCCTTGTACGGGCGAAGCGCTGCTGCGCCCCATTCCGCAACCAAGCCGGCAATTCCGTCCGTTACTTCCCCTTCCGCAACTCGTCGCTCAACACCCCGCCAAATCCCCAATCCTCCAACTCCACATTCTCAATCACGATATGAATATGCTCCGGCTTCTTCCCCAAAGTCCGCACCAATGTTTCCGTAAATTCCCGCACGATGGCAGCCTTCTGCTCTCTTGAGGCCCCTTTTGTAATTTGAACGTTCACGTAAGGCATGTTCCCTACCTCATTCATCCCAACTGTTCGTCTTTACCCACTGTGCCGGAACAAAATCACATCCCCTTCCTGCACAATGTATTCCTTCCCCTCCAACCGCACCTGCGCCTTCTCCCGCGCCGCCGCGATGCTCCCCGCCGCCAGCAAATCGCTCCAGCGCACCACTTCTGCGCGAATAAATCCCTTCTCAATGTCGCTATGAATCGCCCCGGCAGCCTTCACGGCAGTAGCACCCTTCCGTATCGTCCAAGCGCGCACTTCCGGCTCGCCCGCTGTAAAAAACTGAATCAACCCCATCAAATCATACGTAGCCCGAATCAGCCGGTTCAAACCCGGCTCCTTCAATCCATAAGAAGCCAGCAATTCCGCCGCTTCTTTCTCATCCATCTCTGCCAATTCGGCTTCGAGCCGCCCGCAGATCGCCACCACCGCAGAGTTGGGCTTGCCGGCCAACGCGCCCAAGTTGTGACGCTCCACGGCCGTATCCAACTTGTCCGCCTCGTCATCCCCGACATTCAGCACGTAAAGCACAGGCCGCGCCGACAAGAACAAGAATCCGCCAATAGGCTTCTTCTCGTCCGCCGTCAACTCCAATTCCCGCAGAGGTTTCTCGGCCTCTAAATGCGCCTTGCACTTCTCCAAAACATTTTTCTCGAGCACCAGCAAAGGCTCGCTCTTCTTCTTCAAATCCTTGTCCACGCGTTCCAGCCGCCGCGTGATCTGGTCATGATCCGAAAGGATCAGCTCCAACTCCAGATTCGTAGCATCCCGCAAAGGATCGATGCTCCCCTCCGCGTGAGGCACCGAAGGATCGTCAAACACGCGAATCACGTGCGCGATGGTGTCCACCTCGCGCAAGGGCGCCAGCGCATCGCGGTTGCGCTCCTTCTGCATCCCGCCAAGGTCCACGTACTGCACCGTCGCGTAGGTTATCTTCTTAGGGTTGTACAGCTTGGCCAGCTCCAATAGTCGCGGCTCCGGCACTTTAGCTACGCCAACGTGCGTCCCCTGCGACCCTGCTTTGCCCTCGACGTGAGCTTTGGTCAGGATCCGGAACAACGTCGTCTTCCCAACCTGTGGTAGTCCAATAATTCCTGTCTGCATAAACCCGAAAGTTTAACACACCCCTCTATTCCATCCTCGAATCCTCACCTCAAGGAACCTTGATCAAAACAGAGCGTTATTCCTGTCCTGCCTCCGCATCTCTCTCCTTACCTCCGTGCCTCTGTGCCTCCGCGGCTGATCCCTCTTCTCGCGCGGTTCCGCCCCGCCATCTTCGCGAACTGATGTATCTTGTCCGGGAAAGGGGTAAGCATGCAGGGCAACAGCGTCCACGCCGTCGAGCTGGTCTTTCTCTTACTGTTGCTCTTCGTCGTGGTCTTTGCCACGCTGGCCCAGAAGATTCAGCTTCCCTACCCGATCGTCCTGGTAATCGCCGGCTTGGTCCTCAGCTTCATCCCCGGAATACCCAAGATCACCATGAGCCCGGACATCATTTTCCTCGCCGTGCTCCCTCCCCTTCTCTACGCCGGCGCCTGGTTCACCTCCTGGCGCGATTTTTCCTACAACATCGTCAGTATCCTCTTCCTTGCGTTCGGGCTAGTTGGCTTCACCGCCTTAGGCGTAGCCGAAGCCGCCCACTATTCCTTCGCTCACTTCGATCTGCGGCTGGGCTTTGTCCTGGGGGCGGTCGTGGCCACCACCGACACCATTGCCGCCACCTCCATCGCCAGGCGTGTAGGGCTTCCCTCGCGAATCGTTGACGTGCTCGAAGGCGAAAGCCTGGTCAACGACGCCACCGGTCTTCTCGCTCTCGAATTTGGCGTCGCCATGGTCGTCCAGGGACACACTCCCACCGTGGGCGAGGGTTTCCTTCGCCTGACTTACCTCATCGCCGTCGGCATTGCCATTGGCCTGATCGTCGCTTTCATCGTCCAACACGTCGAGCGTTACCTTGACGACGGCCCCATCGAAATCGTCCTCAGCATCATGATTCCTTACGTCGCCTACCTCGCGGCGCAAAGAGTCGGCGCTTCCGCTGTCCTGTCGGTTGTAGCCTGCGGCCTGTATCTCGGCCGAAGGGAATCGCAATTGTTTTCGCCCAGCGTGCGCTTGCAAGCCCACGGTTTCTGGAGCGCGCTCACCTTCGCGATAAATGGCCTCGTGTTCGTCTTGATCGGTCTACAACTTCCCTTCGTGCTTGCCGGCATCCACGAATATCCGATGCACACCCTTGTTCTCTACGGCGCCGCCTTCAGCGCTCTCGTCATCGCCCTGCGCCTCGCATGGGTTTATCCCGGCGCTTACATTGGCTACTGGATTCGCCGCCACCTTTTCCATCAGCAAACGCAATATCCGCCAGCGCGAGCGATTTTTATCGTGGGATGGGCAGGCATGCGGGGCGTAATCGCACTCGCTGCCGCGCTGGCGTTGCCCGAGGTGCTCGCCGATGGCAGCCCGTTCCCGCAGCGCAACCTGCTCATCTTTCTGACCTTCTGCGTCATCCTGGTAACGCTGGTTTTCCAGGGCCTGACCCTGCCGCCGCTGATTCGCGGTCTGGGTCTCGCGGACGTCGCTGGAATCGGTCTGGAAGAAAAGGAAGCTCGCAGGGCCATGGTCGTAGCTGCCCTCGAGCACATCAAAAGTCTCCGCGCTGATGGGGACACCCACCATATAACCGCCGCGTACCAGGATGCGGTCACCCGCTACAAGCGGCGCCTCGCCGCCATCACCGGCGAGGCTTATGCCGACCACGGCATTGATGCTGAAGACCATGCGCGCGTCGTGGAGATTACCCGGGAGCTCCTGCACATCGAACGCACCACCGCTGTCCGCCTGCGCAACGAAGGCCGAATCAATGACGCCGTCCTTCGCCAACTCGAGCGTGAGATCGACCTCAACGAGACCCGCCTCGACTCCGCCGGCCGCTCTTGATCCTTGCACCAAGTTTTCTTCAGGTCGCCGGGGCTTCTTTCACTACAGCCCGCTTCGCGGCGGGAGCCCTCTTCACAAAAATCTTGAACAAAGTTGCATTCGCCAGGATCGTCACCAGCGATGCAACCAGCGTCGCGTTATAAATTGCCGGCGTAATCAAGCCAGCCCGCAGCGATACCTGCGCCAAAATAAACGAAAACTCTCCAATCTGCGTCAACCCAATCGCCACCCGCGCCGATGTCCCACTCGAATACCGAAACAAGCGCACCACGCCAAACCAAGCCGCGAACTTCCCCACCAAAATCAATCCCACCAGCACCAAAATAATGTGCCAAGCCGATCCCCAAGTCCGCGGATCGATCAGCATTCCCACCGAGACAAAAAACACGGCCACGAACGCATCGCGCAACGGCAACGTCTGGTGCTCCAGTTTTTTCACGAAATCCGAGCTTCCCAGCAACATCCCGCCAAGAAACGCCCCCAAAGCCAGCGACAATCCCACCGCCTCGGTGATCGCCGCCACCACGAGGCAAGTCGTAAGCGCCAACAGCAGCGAGATTTCGTCGTTACAGGTCTTCTCCACGCGGGCCAACAATCGCGGCATCAATTTCCACGCCGCCGCCACGATGGGAATCAGCAAGAGCAGGGCCTTGCAGATTCTCCACGCCACTTGCCCATAATCCGCTCCACCCTCGGCCCCCAACCCAGGCAACAACACCGTAAGAATGACTACCACCAGGTCTTCCACCAAGGTCAGCGCAATCATCACGCGCCCTGCCTCGGTATTCATCTCCCCGCGATCCATCAACATCCGCATCAACACCATGGTGCTCGCTACCGACACGATGCACCCAACCGCCAGACTCTGCCGCAACGGCCAGCCCATCAGGGCGCCCACACCCGCTCCCAGCCCCACCGACAGCAACACGCCCAGCGGAGACCCCAGCAGCGCCACCCATTTCACCCGCAAGAGATCTGGAATCGAAAACTCAATCCCCACCGAAAACATCAACAGCACCACGCCAATCTCCGCCATCAGCTCAAAAACATGCACATCGTGAACCCGCGGCCCCGGCGTCAACGGACTCAAAATCAATCCCGCCACAACGTAGCCCAGCAAGATCGGCTGCCGAATCCGCCAAGCCAAGAATCCGCAGGCCAGCGCCGCGGCAAAAACCATCGCAATGTCGCGAAATATCAGTGTGCTCTCAGCCACAAACAGGACTCCGAGTGGTTAATTTCGGCGCAGAGTATACCACCCGCTGAATTGTCTGCTATCGGCCTGAAAATCGCTCGTCGAACAGCGGCTCGAGCTTATTCGTCTCTTTTATTCGTTTTCACATGTAGGGGCAGGGCCTGCTCCGCCCGATCCAACTCGCCGGTGCGTTAACGTAAGGCGTTCAGCCCGTCAGCGGACTTCTTGAAGTTGGGGTCAATTTGCAAGTCCGCGCACAATAAGGCCGACAATCATCTTGCAGTTGATTGCCTTATGACGAGTAACATCGCCTTCGGTCAGCTGGAACTTTGCGCCGCCTAGATTCAGCACTCACCAAACATGCGCGCTCGGACTTGGTCGTTGAAGGGCAGATCGAGTCCGCTATTTACGTGATCCGGCACTCGAGTCGGATCCTCGGCGATCAGCGGCATGGCCTTCGCGCGCAATACAGCAGCCTCAGGTGAAGGATCCAGGAAAAGCGTACGCAGCCACGCTTCCACAGTGTGGCAGGTGCGGAAGTACACACGACGTTGATCCGCGTAACGGCTTGCAGCAGCGGCCCAGTTCGAATCCTTGGAGAGTTCATCACGCAGAGTTCGCGCATCGCGCAAAGCCAAGGAGAGGCCTTGCCCGAAAGTCGGATCGGTAGTTGCCGCCGCATCGCCAACCAGTACCACGCCATCTCGATAGGGGTGTTCTACCCAAGAATCGCTAACGTCAAAACTAGCCAGCGGCCCAATGCTTTTCGCTTCCGCATAGTATTCGGTCAGGGGAGGATGAACTTTTGGAGACTCGCTGGTGAATAGCCCAAGCATGGGGTCGCCTTGCAGACGGTAGCCAACCGTCTTCGGGTATATAAGGTAGGCGCGGAAGCGACCGTTGCCGAGAGGGATCAGAACGGCGCACATGCCGAGGAGGGGATTGAATATAAAAGGGATGGTGTCCGCAGGCGCTTTGACGTCGGTCAAAAGCACCCCGGCCATAAAGTAGGGGTTCGATTGTTCCTGGACTGCGAAGCCGGCCCATTTTCGTGCAGCTGACCCGCGGCCATCGGCGGCAACCACCAGACGCGCCGCGATACGTTCGTGGTTCCCTCCACCGGTGACTACCGCAGGTGTTTTCCCCGTTTCGATCCGCTCAACCGTCACGCCGCGACGAACCTCTACTCCCGCCTGTTCCGCGGCCGCCAGCAATGTTTCCTGCATGACTGGATGGGAAAAGGAAAGAAGCGGCAGGCGTTGTGGAGTTGTTAACCTGAAATCTCGTAGCCCCATGCCGGACTCGATAAATGGCACGTCGTGGCCGCAGGATTTTTTGAGTAGCTCGTAAATTCCCAGTTCGCGGGCTTCGCCGCAGCCCCAGCAAACCAGTCCCTCACCCCGCACGCGATCTTTGAAGTTCACTTCGCGCTCTAATATGAGAACCCTGGCGCCCTGTTCTGCCATCGCTTTGGCCAGTGCGGAGGCTGCGATGCCACCACCAATCGTAATGATGTCGTAACCCTGTGCAGGCACAGTGGTCTCCTTCTCATGCGGCAGTGCGAGTGTGCCCTGGGAGTGTCGAGATCTGGAATCGTGCGGCATCTTAATGATGGCAGCACGACCAGTCAAGCCATCGGTAACATCACCACCACGCGACGCGGATCAGGAAAAGCAAGTCCTGGTAAACGCGGCAACCGTGCAGGTGGAATCCCGGCCAAAACCACTTATCCGATTGCGCGACTTATCTGCCACCAGCCGCGCGCAAGGTGCGATTCGCGATATCCTTATTACTGGAATCCATCACGTCAAGAAGCATCCGCGGTGCGTGAGGATAGAAAGCCTTCACCGCTGGCAGGTTGAGGTCGTGCTCGAGCAAAAAATCAACGAATTCTTTGGTGATGCCGAGTCCACTGGCTTCGGAACCGGCTGGTGGAGTGGGATATTGTCGGTTTTTCTTGGATTTCTCGCGTTCGGCGGCGTTCTATGCCTGCATTTTCCCCAGTTCCTGACCTCTGCCGAATTCCGTCCGTTTTACTCTCTGCACGCGATCCGCCTCTTGATCCAATTCCTCATCCTGGCGGCAGTTGCGTTTGGAGTGATCTCTTCTCTGCTGCGCAAGAAAAAGACTCTGTCGTTAACGGGAATGCTGCTCGCCATCGCTGCGACCGCTTGGGGCGGCTCCAGCGTAAAAGTTAATGGGAGCCAACTCAATGGCGTGACCATCGGCATCGACTGGTTCTTGCTTGATTTGTTGTTGATGGCGCTCATCTACGTGCCACTCGAAAGAATCTGGCCACGGTATCCAGAACAAGGAACATTCAGAAAAGGGTGGACGCAGGATGTGGTTTATTTCATGTCCACCCATCTGCCGATTCAGGTTTTGTCGTTTCTGGTCTTGCTGCCTGCTACCCAGGCCACGAAATATTTGGGTGTTCCGGCTCTTCAAGCATTAATCGCTCGAATGCCTTGGATTTTGCAATTCTGTTTGGCCATTGTGGTTGCGGACGTTGCTGAATATTTTATTCATCTGGCTTTGCACAAAGTCCCTGTTCTGTGGCGCTTTCATTCTATTCATCATTCTTCCAAGGCGCTGGATTGGATCGCGGGTTCACGCTCGCACTTTGTGGACGACACGCTAGTCCGTGGATTCATACTCGTCCCGCTGCTGTTCGGATTTTCGCAATCGATCATCCTGGGGTATTTGGTCTTCGTCACCCTTCACGCCACCTGGACCCATTGCAATTTCGGTCCCAACGCCAAATGGCTCGAAGAGTTTCTGGTTATGCCCCGATACCATCATTGGCACCATACGTCTCAAAAAGAGGGCATCGACAAGAACTTCGCGATCCATTTTCCGTGGATTGATAGAATTTTCGGAACTTACTACTATCCGGATAAATGGCCGGAACTTTATGGCCTGGACGGCGAAGAAATTTCGCCCAGCTTTCTCGGGCAAACCATCGAACCATTCCTGGGAAAGAGAAAGACGTCCTAAAAACCTAGCGCGTCCAAGGGGACGTCCTTGGGTACCTGTGCGCCCGTGCTGGTCGCCTTCACCAAACCCAAGAATTTCATCACTTTAACCGTTATGAATCCAAAGTCGTATTCCGACTTGTCGTGGCTTAGCCGCAAAAGCCCCTCATAGTGGTGATGGTTATTTTGCAGGCATGCGCTAAAGGTCGCCGTTACGGGCAGCCACTCGCCAATATTCATGGCGTTGTCTTCCTCATCGTGATACCGCCGGTATCCAAATTCCCGGGTGTGGGTCCAATAATTTTGAATCATATTTACCCACAGTGAAAAAATCCTGATTCCAAACCACATCGCCAGCGCAAACTTCAGACTTCCAACCAGCTTCCATAAGAGATAAAAACTAGAGGCTTGCGCAAGGATTGCAAAAACCGGATTCGCAACCACCCGGAAAGTCCAGGACTTCAAAATTTTGTCGCCTGCCAGATTTTCTTTGCATTGATACGGCATCAAGCAGAGATATAGAGTTCGCCAAAAATCATCCTCGGAAAGTTTGTTGGGGTCCCCGGGATGGTCGGAATGTTTATGATGCAATCGATGCCGATTGACCCAGGCGATTGGATCCACATAGATCGCGAAGGTGTTGTTCACGATAGTGACGGCTTTCATGAACCATTCCTTGTAGTCGAGCGATCGGTGAGCGATGCCCAGATGAAGAACGTCGGCCAGATACAACCCGCCCATGAACCAGCAAAAGGTAAAATAAGCCCCGCCGATCAACAGTCCCATCCAGGGCCCCAAATGAGCCGGGGCAAAATACACGCAAGCCAGCATGTAAGCCAAAATTATTAAATAGCCATAGAAGTTGTAGATTTTCATCACGACTCCCAGTGAACTTATTGCGGACCATTCAAACAGAAATTGGACGTCCTTTCAAACAACATAAAGCCTGCAACTCACAGCTCTTCAACTGCCAGAGCATTGTGGGGTTGCCACGGACCGTCTGAACCCGCAGCGGTTACCGGAAACTGAGACATTAAGCCTGTTGCGGGAACGGAAAAGACTTGGCCATCTCCAGCATGGGATGATGGTACTTTTCGTGGGCGAACTTACGCACAATCCGCCATCCTTGACGAGAATAGAATTGTACCGCGACCCGATTCGACTTAACGACGCGAAGGCGGCACGTCTGGCAACCGCGGGCAGCTATCTCGGATTCACCTTGTGCCAGCAGTCTCCTTCCGACACCTTGTCGCCGGTACTCCTGAAGCACCCAAAGGTCATCAACCCACTCCTGGTGCGTTATGATCACCCCGAGAATCTTCGCATCCGATGCTGCTACCCATGCCAGCGGCCAGTCTTCGTCTTTGAACTCCAAGGGGACAGGATTCGGAGCGAAAAGGTCCTTGAACGTCTCCGTCGCTACGATCTCTATGAGGTCTCGCCCTGCGTCGTACTCGTGGGGTCGCGGTCGCCGGATAGCCACCTCGATGGGCATGCACCTATCTTAAGCTTTTGAAGCAAGTCCCGGTAAACGCGCTAACCCGGAAATTGATCCACTGCTCGAATTCTCAGTCGGCAAAGCATGTCTTCGAACTCATCTGCCGCTCAGGCTTCTCTTTTATTTCGCCCCGAGCTGCGATATCGTAATTCGTCCATGTCTAGGCCCGCCCCTTCACTCCCCTTCGATCTGGCCGCCGCCATGGCGCACCTCTCCGCCAAGGACCAAAAACTTGCCCCGCTCATTGCCGAAATGGCGAAATTCGAGATCGACATGACCGCCGCCCAATCCCCTTACGAAGCCCTCATGGAGTCGATCGCCTATCAATCCATCTCCGGCAAAGCCGCCGCGACGATCTTCGGCCGCGTCAAGGCCCTGGGCACCAACGGCCGGCCACCCACCCCGGAAGAAATGCTGAAGCTCCGCAAACAAACCCTCCGCAAAGCAGGTCTTTCCGGCGCAAAGGTGTTGGCGATGAAGGATTTGGCCGCGAAAACGATCCAAGGCATCGTTCCCACCCGCGAAGATGCCTGCAAGATGTCTGACGAAGAACTCGTCGAGCGCTTGGTCTCCGTCCGCGGCATAGGCGCCTGGACCGTAGAAATGTTCCTGATCTTCAACCTCGGTCGCCCCGACGTTCTGCCCATCCACGACCTGGGCGTAAAAAAAGGCTGGTCCGTAACCTACGGCAAAGCCCACATGCCCAAGCCAAAAGAGCTCCTCGCTTTCGGCGAACAGTGGCGACCCTACCGCACCATCGCCAGCTGGTACATGTGGCGAGCCTTCGAGCGCGCAGGCTATGCCGTAACCAACAAGATCCGCCCGCCCAAAGTCCGACGCAAACGCGGCAAGCCGAAGGCCGGCAAGTCAGCCGCCTCCGCCAAGTCCCGGAAGCGCAAACTTGGCTAACCCAAACCGTAGTAGCCGTTCTGTAGCGCACGGCGGAGCGTGCGCAACCCCGCGACTCTCCGCACTGCTTAGTTCTGTATAGATGTAGCGGGCCTGGTAGCGCCGGCATCCTGCCGGCTCTCGGCGCTCCAAACCATTGCACAATTTTAGTGCAAATAACTGTTTTAGAATCAACACTTGCAAAAGTGTCGCATTCTAAAGGACTTCAAGTTGATTAGAATGAACACTTACAAAAAAGGGGGAGGGGGGTGGGGGTCGAGTTCCGCGTTTTGTAGGATTTTACAGGATTCCCTGTAACTCCTTAATCATCAGATACATAGCGACAACTCCAGCCAAGAGCACTCCACTTTCAAGCGAAACCGAAATCCGATGCAATCGACTGAACTCGGCTAATAAGGGACTGTCCGCCGCAGTAGCCTGGATCGATCCCATTTGTATTCGCAGCGCCGCCATCCTCGGACTAACCGCATGCTGCGACACCACCGTGAGCCCAATCATCGCCAAAACGCAAAGCGCCGCAGGCGCAATCAAACTCGAAGCCGCGCGAGTTCGCAACAATCGCGCCACTAACAGAGTGATTCCGCAAATCACCCCGATCATGTGCATCCACCACAGCGCAAACCCGACCATAGCCCCAGCCTGATCCCGCCCAGCCAACACGCGGAACGCACCTGGCGCCACCACAAAGCTGAGAAACACATCGCTCCCCAGCCATAGGCTCAGAGCCAGAAATTCCACCGTCCGCAGACAGCCAGTCATGATCTACTCCGATCGACTCCAGAGACCGAAACAGCTCAGGCACATAGTATCGAAATGTTCGGCTTCGTCGAGCTAAGCTTTGTCCCGCTTAGCCCTCTCATATCTAGCTTTATCCACTAACGCTTGCTCTACGCGGGTGCCGTTTTTCCTCGGTGCATCCCCGTGCCAAATCAGCGACAATGTCTCGCGCAATGGCAGACTTTCTCGATCTGGAAACGGGTACGACCTTCTCCATGTCGCCGCGACGGTGGGTCGCTCCGACCATCTGGGTCGTGGGTGGCTTTCTGATCGCCTACGCGTACGCATTCATCTCGGCGACCACCAGCGCCAGCGAGAAGTCCTCCGAGTGCACCGCCATCGTGTCCGCCGTGACCTCCAAGCACTCGGTCCCACTTTCGATCTCGGAACCCGGTAGGCCAGCCGTTTTCTGCGACCTGGGCGTCCATTTCCCTTGGCTGAGGACCTACGACAGCGTTTTCATCTACGGCGTGCTCGACAAAAGCCAGCAAGACTCGATCCTGGCCGACCTCCGCAGCTTCTATCGCACATCCCACACCCAGAGGATCCTCGTCCAGTTTTTTGAAAAGGAAAACTGGAACACGTGGTTCGACCCAGGCTCGGGCAGTAGCGGCGGGTCCAGAGGCCCGGAAACTCCGCTCGTCAAGGCCTGGATCGATTAAACAAACACTACTGGATCGACTAAGCAAACACTAATTGGGCACAACGATGGGCGTTCGGTACTCGCCAGATTCCTTGATGATGCGAGAATGAACGGTGGAAGTGGTGGGCGACAAAGGACTTGAACCTTTGACCTCTCCCGTGTGAGGGGAGCGCTCTAACCAACTGAGCTAGTCGCCCGTAGTCTCGAAGAAAACCGCGAATTGGGGAACTCGCGTCTTCGCCGAGGCGTCGAACTAGTTGTAGCAGGAAGGGCCCAGGTTTTCAACCATGACGGCGGTCACTTCTCAAATCGTAACGCAGCTGCAACGCTCGATCGCGCGTGCCATTTATGGCAAGGAAGAAGCGATTCAGTTGTCGCTCATCACCTTGCTGGCGCGCGGACACCTGCTGATCGAGGATGTGCCCGGTGTCGGCAAGACCACGCTCGCGCAGGCGCTGGCCAAGTCGTTTCACTGCAGCTTTCAGCGCATCCAGTTCACTTCGGATTTGCTGCCCAGCGACGTGCTTGGCGTCAGCGTCTACAACCCCGAGACGCGTGAGTTTGAGTTTCGATCCGGGCCGATTTTCGCCAATGTCGTCCTGGCGGACGAAATCAATCGCACCACGCCGCGCACGCAATCCGCTCTGCTGGAAGCCATGAACGAAGCGCAGGTTACCGTCGATGGCAAGACTCTGCCGCTGCCGCAGCCGTTTCTGGTGATTGCCACGCAAAACCCCGTCGAGCATCACGGCACCTATCCTCTGCCGGAATCGCAACTCGATCGTTTCCTGATGCGCATTCGCATGGGCTATCCCTCGCACGAAACGGAGCGCGAGATTCTGCGCAAGCGGGTCGGCGATGATCCCGTGCAGTCGCTGGAGCCCGTCGCCGATGTGGAGGACGTGCTGGCCATGCAGAATTCGGTGGCGCAAGTCAGAGTGGATTCCAGCCTGCACGACTACGCGCTGGAGATCGTGACGCGCACCCGCCACAGCGAACAGCTTTCGCTGGGCGTGTCGCCTCGCGGCACCTTGATGCTGCAACGCGCGGCACAGGCTCGCGCCTTTCTCGATGGTCGCGACTACTGTCTTCCTGATGACTTCAAGCAGCTTGCGGTCGCGGTATTCTCGCACCGGGTGGTCGCCAGTTCACGGCACGCTTCGTTGCAGAAGAAATCGGAAACCACCGAAGCGGTGCTGCGCGACATCGTTGACTCCGTCCGCGTTCCGCTATGAGCAGCAGACACCTTGCCGCGAGAGAACGCCCTCAGCGGCTAGAGCCTTGCGGAATCGGATCAGTAATGGCACGGCCCTTCGTACCTCAGGATAAACTGAAGCCGCGCCCTGACGAAAACCGGGATTCTCGCGCAGACTCAATGTGTATGTCCCACCGGGCTATCTCGATACCATCGTGCGCGTAAACTCCACCATTTCGGAACTCTGGGATAAGGCCGATCGTCCTGGCGTGCGTGCGTTCTTTCTGTCGATCGCCGCTCTGGGTGTCGCGCTGCTGCTCGCACTTTATTCCGGCGCCGCCGCGGAGCTTGGCCACGCAGGCCTTTCGATCGCGTCCGCAGTTGCCGCTTTGCTGGTGGCCGCTTGGGTCGCGATCACGCTGGTGCCGGTTCTGGCGAAGCGCACGCCGCTTCGCTGGATCGGCTACAAGATGGAGTACAAGATCACTCGTGAAGGCTGGATCTACATCGGCGGCATCATCATCGTGGCCCTGGCAGCGCTCAATACCGGGAACAACCTGCTGTTTCTGATTCTCGCCAGCTTGATCTCCATCATATTGATGTCGGGCATTCTTTCGTCGGTCACCTTGACGGGAATCGAGATGCGCCTGGATTTGCCGGAGCATATCTTTGCGGGCCAGACGGTTCGGGCGCAGGCGGAACTCGAAAACGAAAAACTGACGCTGCCGTCGTTTTCCCTGCGGGTGGAAGCCGCGACAACGAAGAAATTGCCAGCATCGGCACTGCTCGAAACGCCGGTCTACTTTCCCTACGTGCCAAAGCACGAGCGCGTGCAACAGAGCGTGCCGGTCACGTTTGCCCGTCGAGGGGCGTACCGTCAGGATACGTTCCGCATCGTGACTCGATTCCCTTTCGGTTTCTTGCAGAAGGCGCGCCGTGTGGAATTGCGCGCCGAGGCGCTGGTGTATCCTTCGGTCGAGCCATCGCGTGATTTCTTCGAGATATTGCCGGCGCTGCAAGGAGCGCTGGAAAGCTTGAACAAAGGCGGCGGCCACGATTTGTATGCACTGCGCGGCTACGTTCCCAACGACAGTGCGCGCCACGTGCACTGGAAAGCATCGGCGCGTTCGGGCTCGCTGATGGTTCGCGAATTCACGCGGGAGGACGATTGCCGCGTGCTGCTCGTGCTGGATCCCCATGTTTCCGCACCGGCTGGCAACTCGCGCTCCGCGCCTTCCGCCGAGGCAACCGAGCGCTTTGAGCGTGCCGTGACGTTGTGCGCCAGCATCGCGTGGCATTTCTTCGAGCGTAACGCACAATTGCAGTTTCGCAGCGCGGCTCTGGAGACGACGCTGGCTACCGCGGAGGAAAATATCTTCGCCATACTTCGCCATCTCGCGCTGGTGCAGCCGCTGCCGCCCGATCCGCACCACGAAGTCCTGAGCGATCTCGCGGCCTCGCCCGATCTTTTTAAGGTGATTGTGACCAGCCAGCCTCGCGGATCGATCCCAGCGGCTCTCTGGCATTCCTCTTACGTCGTGTTTCTTGAAGACCTGGTCGCCTAGAGAAATCCGGCTCGGCCCCGAGGGGATTGCGATTCGTGGGAGAATGACGGGTCGCGATGCCTTCACGCCGTGATCTCTCCGAATTTCGGAAACTCTTGCTGGGCTGGTTTGGTACATCTCAGCGAGACTTGCCCTGGCGGCACAACAAAGATCCCTATCGCATCTGGTTGTCGGAAATCATGCTGCAGCAGACGCGCGTCGCAGCTGTAATTCCCTACTACGAGACATTCCTGGCACGATTTCCGACCATTCGAGCACTGGCAGAGGCGCCGCAAGAAGAAGTGCTGCGATTGTGGTCAGGGCTCGGCTACTACAGCCGGGCGCGGAATTTGCAGCGCGCGGCGCAGCAGATTGTCGCGACCCACGGTGGCGAGTTTCCGCGAGACCCGGACGCGGCACTCGCGCTTCCCGGCATCGGCAGCTATACGGCTGCGGCGATTCTGAGCATCGCGTTCGGGGCCGAGCACGCTGTGCTCGACGGCAATGTGGCGCGAGTGATCGCGCGGCTGGAAGCGGTGCGCGGCGATCTTCGCGAAGGCGGGCGATGGCGAGGACTGCAGGAATCGGCCGACCAATTGCTTGATCCGAAGTCGCCAAGCGATTGGAACCAGGCGATGATGGAACTCGGGGCCATGATCTGCACGCCGCGCGCGCCGCAATGCTTGCTCTGCCCGGTGGCGAAATTCTGCCGGGCGAGACAGATGGGTTTGACGGAGGTCATCCCGAAAAAACGCAAGAAGCGAGCGACCGTGGAAATTACGCTGGCTGCCGCGGTGATTCTTGATTCGCGCGGGCACACGCTGCTGCTTCCGCCGCCGCACGCTTCACGAAAGCACGCTACGCACAGCGAGGTTGCTCCACTAGTCTCGAAGATGTGGCACTTCCCTACGGTATCGGTCCAGAAAAATGCGGTGGGGGAATTGCGAGAGTTTCTGTCGAGACTCAGCGCGATTCCAGCGAAGGTTGCCGAGATGGAGCTTGAACCATTGTCGCGGGCGCGGCATGCGGTTACGTACCGTGCCATCACACTGCTGCCGTATCGTGTCCGTGTTTCCCGGCTGCCGCGAATTGCTGGAGCAAAATCTGTGTTGCTCAGCGAGCTGGTTTCGCGATCGTCGGTGGCGGTGTCGAACCTTACGCGGAAGATCGCGCAGGCTGCTCTGGCGCGAGTCTCAGAAGTTTGACGGGACGTTGTTTGCTTGGCGCTTACTACCGCGCGTGGCTAGCGTTGGCACAGGCCCTTCGACGCTCAGGGCAAGCAAGAGTGCCTGTGCTACCTGGCATTGTCACTTCGGGCAGAGGTCGCAGATGGTTCCAGAGCGGGTGGTAACATGGGGATTCTGCCATGGCCTCCGCAGCCACATCCGTGCGCGTTCCGACGTTGCCCGCCGAGCGATTTTTCCAGGGATCGCTGCTGCTGCTCATTTTCAGTTCGATCGCGACCCTGATCGCCACCGGCAAATTGGACGTATTGAGCTGCGTTCTTGCGGTGCTGGCGATGTTGTACAAAGGCTTTCGCTGGTGGCGGCGCAAGCCAATCGAGTTGTCGCACCGTACGGCGACGGTTTTAGTTGTTTCTTACCTTGCTTTTTTCCCACTGGACGTTCTTTTCCTCTCGCGCGCGTTCGTTGCGACATCGGCAAATCCGTCGCTGTTTGCGGCGCTCCTGGGCGCGGTGCACTTTCTGCTTTTCGTGATGCTGGTGCGCTTGTACAGCGCCGTCACCGACCGTGATGCATTTTTCCTGGCAATTTTGGCTTTCTCCGCGATTCTGGCGGCCGCGATTTTGACCGTCGACACCTCCTTCCTGGTTCTGTTCTTCATTTTCCTATTGTTCGGTGTGGCGACCTTTGTGGGCATGGAAATGAGGCGCGGCGCAAAAGGCGCGGCGGTGGCGCCCCTCGCGCAACCCGCGCAGGAACGCCGGCTGGCTCGGGCACTGATCCTTGCGGCGTTGAGCGTGGCGCTAGGCGCCATCGTTTTGGGCGGCGCGCTGTTTTTCTTCTTCCCGCGATTCAGCGCCGGTTACCTGGGCCGCACGAGCATGCAACCTTCGCTGATGACCGGATTCACCGACGACATCGAATTGGGTCAGATCGGGGAAATCAAGAAAAATCCGGCGGTAGTCATGCGCGTGAAAACCGGAAAGCTGGTCCCATACCCGCAACTGCGATGGCGGGGAATCGCGCTGACGACGTTCGACGGAAAACGCTGGTCAACGCCGAACCATCATCCTGCCGCGATCCCACCCAATTCGACCGGCTGGATTTACGTGGCCGATCCCGAACAAAATGAGAAGGGCCCGGCGATTGAGTTGCACTACGAAATCCTGGTGCAGCCAATGGCCACGGACGCGGTCTTCGCGCCGGCCAACGCGATTTCCATACTGGGAGGATTCTCCGGGGAAAATCCCACGGCGGGTTTCAATGCGCGACGCACTTACTTGTTCCGGGATTCCACCGGCTCACTCTTCAACCCGTTCCGTAATTATGCTCCGGTGCGTTACTACGGATACTCCCGGCTCCCCGCCGTGAATGCAGCAAAGCTGCGCGCCGCTTCGACGAACTATCCGGAGGAAATTCGCGGCGTGTACCTGCAGCTTCCGGTGCTGGATGCGCGTATCCCGGAACTGGCGCGCGGGGTGGCGGCGAAAGCGCGAACGCCCTATGACAAGGCGGTAGCGATCGAAAGTTTTCTCAGATCGCGCTTCACGTATACGCTAGAACTGACCGGAAAGCCCGGCGACGATCCCTTGCCCCATTTTCTGTTTGTGACCCATGCGGGCCACTGCGAATATTTTGCGTCGGCGATGACGATTATGTTGCGGACGCTGGGCATTCCGTCGCGCGAAGTGAATGGCTTTCTGCCCGGAGAATTCAACGATCTTGCTGGCGACTACATCGTGCGGGCGAGCGACGCGCACAGCTGGGTAGAGGTCTATTTTCCGGCGACGGGCTGGGTGACGTTCGATCCAACGCCGGCCGCGACGGAGAGTTTCGGCTTCTTGTCCCGGCTGGGCCAGTACATCGATTGGATGGAGTTGAGCTGGAACGAGTGGGTGATCAATTACGATTTTGCGCACCAAGTCCAAATGGCGCAGATCCTGCAGCGGAGCACACGGAACTGGACAGAATCGGCGCGCGGCTGGTTTACGAAGAAAGAGACGGGGAGTAAGCAGTGGCTGCGATCGTGGCTGGATCGTCGTGGAGAAATTACGTTTGTTCTGCCGGTGGCGATTGCGCTGCTGCTGGTACTGCTGAAGTACGACGTGCTGCGCATAGCGGTACGGCGATTGCGGTTGTATTTGCAGCTGCGCGCGCCGGAAGCGAACCGCGCGAACCCGCAGCTTGCGTCGCGGCTTTACGCGGAGTTATTGCGCTTGCTGGAAAGGCGGGGGTTTCCGCGGCGGGATTCGCAGACGGCTCTGGAGTTTGCGGGCGCGGTCGGGGAGCCGAACCTGGCGCCGGCGGTGCGGGAGTTTACG
>Ga0187855_10001334_pt1 | contig 19780 bp, 18 predicted proteins | sample June2016WEW_8_10_2_FD_132969 | JGI IMG/M metagenome (GOLD analysis project Ga0187855, IMG submission 132969) | Peatland microbial communities from SPRUCE experiment site at the Marcell Experimental Forest, Minnesota, USA - June2016WEW_8_10 | ecosystem: Environmental > Terrestrial > Soil >...
CGGAGACGTGGCGTAACGCCCAGTCCAGGACGTGGAGTAGCCTCAACTCCGCAACCGGGGGCGAGGCCTGGAAGGGGCTGGTGCGATGCCGGCCATTGTGGTCGTGGGTGCGCAGTGGGGTGATGAGGGTAAGGGCAAGGCCACCGACCTCCTCGGCGACCGGGTGGACTACGTCGTCAGGTACCAGGGCGGCAACAACGCCGGTCATACCGTCGTCATCGGTGACGAGAGCTACGCTCTGCACCTGCTTCCCTCGGGCGTGCTGTCTCCCCGGGTGGTGCCGGTCATCGGGAACGGCGTCGTGGTCGATCCCGAAGTGCTACTCCGGGAGATCGACGACCTCAGGCAGCGCGGCGTGTCTTGCGAGGACCTGCTGATTTCCGCGAACGCCCACCTGATCATGCCGTACCACCGCGCCCTGGATAAGGTCACCGAGCGGTACCTGGGCAGTGCCCGGATCGGCACCACTGGCCGGGGCATCGGGCCCGCCTACGCGGACAAGGTGGCCAGGACCGGCATCCGCATCCAGGACCTGCTCGACCCGGGGATCCTGAACCAGAAGCTGGAACTGGTCCTGCGGGAGCGCAACCAGGTACTCACCAAGGTCTACAACCGCCGTGGCATCGACGCGGCCGCCGTCGCCGAGGAGTACCTGGGTTACGGCGAGCAGATCCGCTCCTACGTGGCCGACACCGGGCTGGTGCTGAACCAGGCGCTGGACGGGGGCAAGTCGATCCTGCTGGAGGGCGCGCAGGCGACCATGCTCGACGTGGATCACGGCACCTACCCGTTCGTCACGTCCTCCAGCCCGACGGCGGGCGGTGCCTGCGTGGGCTCGGGTATCGGCCCGACCCGGATCACCAAGATGATCGGGATCCTCAAGGCGTACACCACCCGGGTGGGCGCGGGCCCGTTCCCCACCGAGCTGACCGATGCGCAGGGCGAGTGGCTGCGTAAGGCCGGGGGCGAGTACGGGGTGACCACTGGCCGCCCGCGGCGCACCGGGTGGTTCGACGCGGTGGTCGCCCGCTATTCCACCCGGGTCAACGGGATCACCGACTACTTCATCACCAAGCTCGACGTGCTGTCCGGTCTGGAGCGCGTCCCGGTCTGCGTGGCCTATGACGTGGGCGGCACCCGGCACGACGAGATCCCGATGACCCAGACCGACTTCCACCACGCCGCGCCGATCTATGAGTACCTGGACGGGTGGTGGGAGGACATCTCGCAGGCCCGCGAGGTGGCTGACCTGCCCCGCAACGCGCAGGTGTACGTCAAGGCGCTGGAGGACATGATCGGCGCGCCGGTCGCGGCGATCGGCACCGGCCCGCGCCGCGACCAGACCCTGCAGCTGCGCCCGCTCGCCTGAGCTCTCCCCCTGGAAAAATTAAAGGCCCGCAACGAACCGTCCCGGGGACTGTCACCACCCACCGCGCGGTACCTGGCACCCCTGCCGCTTCGGTAGCCCGGGCTACTGACTGCGGCGCTGGCCGGGGGCAGGCTGGAGGCCATGCCAGCCGCATCGGTGGTGGCGCCGCCGCTGGCCCCGTCCGTCCTGCCCGGCGCCTGCGCTGTGGTCTGGGCGGGTCAGCCGCGGGCTGCGTGGCGGGCGGACCAGGCCTCGGCACGGATCACCCGGCGCTCGTGATCACGCCAACCTCAAACAGCCGGTGGCCCGCCCGGTTCCGCCGCAGGCCCGGGCGCGGGCGCGGGTAGGCTCGCGCCCGTGCGAGTCCTCCTCCTCGGCTCGGGCGGCCGCGAGCACGCGCTGGCCCGGGCGCTGTCTGCCGACCCGGACGTCACCGACCTGCATGCGGCGCCCGGCAACCCGGGCATCGCCGAGCTCGCCCGCCAGCATCCGGTGGACCCGACCGACACCGGGCAGGTGGCTGGCCTGGCCCGGGCGACGGGCGCCGACCTGGTCGTGGTCGGCCCGGAGGCGCCACTGGTCGCCGGGGTGGCCGACGCGCTGCGCGCGTCCGGCATCCCCTGCTTCGGGCCCAGCCGCCGGGCCGCGGCCATCGAGGGCTCCAAGTCGTTCGCCAAGCAGATCATGCAGGCGGCCGGGATCCCGACCGCCGAGGCCTACACCTGCCAGACGAGCGGCCAGGCCGACGCCGCGCTGGCCGAACTCGGGCCGCCGTACGTGGTCAAGGCGGATGGCCTGGCCGCGGGCAAAGGGGTCGTGGTCACCACCGACCTGGCCGCCGCCCGGGCCCACGCGGAGGCCTGCGGCACGGTGGTCATCGAGGAGTTCCTGGACGGCCCCGAGGTATCGCTGTTCGCGCTGGCCGACGGATTCACCGCGGTCCCGTTGCTGGCCGCGCAGGACTTCAAGCGGGCCGGGGACGGGGACCAGGGACCGAACACCGGCGGCATGGGGGCGTACACCCCGCTGCCCTGGGCGCCGCCGGGCCTCGCCGACGAGGTGATGGCCACGGTGATCCAGCCGGCCGTGGACGAGCTCCGGCGCCGCGGCACCCCGTACCGCGGCCTGCTGTACGCGGGGCTGAGCCTGACGGCGGCGGGTGTGCGGGTGGTGGAGTTCAACGCCCGGTTCGGTGACCCGGAGACCCAGGTCGTGCTGGACCGGCTGGCCACACCGCTGGCCGGGCTGCTGGCCGCGGCCGCCTCCGGGTCACTGGGCGGCGTGGCCCCGCCCCGGTGGACGGCGGGCGCGGCGGTCACCGTGGTCATCGCGGCCGAGGGCTACCCGGGCCAGCCCGCCGCCGGTGACGAGATCACCGGGATAGCGGCGGCCGGGCGGGTCCCGGGCGCGTACGTACTGCACGCGGGCACCCGGACCGATGACGCGGGTCACCTCGTGTCGGCCGGCGGCCGGGTGCTCAACGTGGTCGGCACCGGCCCCGATGTGGCCGCTGCCCGCGCGGTGGCGTACCAGGCCGCGGGGCAGATCGAGATGCGCGGTGGCTGGTACCGCACTGACATCGCCGGGCATGCGGCAGGACGGCCGGCCCAGGCCAGCCCGTGACCAGCGAACCACCCCCGTCCGGCACCAGCCCGCCGTCCGCGGGCCAGGTTTCCGGGCCGGACGCCCCGCTGCGGGTCGGCACCCTGGAACTGTTCTTCGGCCTGGTCTTCGCGTTCACCCTCACCCAGCTGTCCACGCTGCTGGACGGTAACGGCATTTCCGCCACCTCGATCGTCCAGGTGCTGCTGGTGTTCGGGGTGCTGTGGTGGATGTACGGCGGATACGCCTGGCTGATCAACACCCGCAGCCCGGACCGGGCCCCCGAGCGGACCGGATGGGGCCGAACCCGTTCCGGATGGCCAGCCCCACGACCAGGAACCCGGCCATGGCAGCAGCGGGAGCAGTCCGGCCGCCCCAGACTCGCCACAGTGACCAAAGTCACCGCGCTGATCCGGCCGGTCGCCACGGCCGGCCCCTGGCGCGTGCCTGGCCCGCGCGAATGATGCGCGAGGATAGAGCATGTGATCGAGCGCTACACACGGCCCGAGATGGGCCGGATCTGGAGCGATGCGCACAAGTACCAGCTGTGGGCCCGGATCGAGACGCTGGTCCTGGAGGCGCACGCCAAAGCCGGGACCGTGCCGCCCGAAGCGGTAGACCCGGTCCGGGCCGCCCCGCCGCCCACCCCGGAAGCGGTCGCTGAGGTGGAGGCGGTCACCGACCACGACGTGATCGCGTTCCTGACGGCCTGGGCGGACAACACTGCGCCGCGCGAGGCCGCCGCCTACGTGCACTACGGGATGACCTCCTCCGACCTGCTGGACACGGCGCTGGCGCTGCAGCTGGCGGAGGCTACCGACCTGCTGGTGGCGGAGGCGACCCGGCTGGTCGCCGCGCTGCGCGAGCATGGCCTGGCGCACCGCGGCACGCTCCGGGTGGGGCGGACACACGGAATCCACGCCGAGCCGGACGTCTGGGGACACCGGGTGGCCGACTTCGCGTTCGCCATGGCCCGCAGCCGGGACCGGCTGGTCCGGGCCCGGGACGCGGTCGCGGTTGGCAAGCTGTCCGGCCCGGTCGGCACCTACTCCAACATCGACCCGGCCATCGAGGCCACGGTCATGCCGGAGCTGGGCCTCCGCCCGGCGGACGTGGCCACCCAGGTGGTGTTCCGGGACGGCATCTCGGAGTGGATCAGCGCGCTCGCGGTGATCGCCACGGTCTGCGAGGCGATCGCGCTGGAAGTCCGGCACGGCCAGCGGACCGAGGTGCGGGAGCTGGCTGAGCCGTTCCGGGCCGGCCAGAAGGGTTCCTCGGCGATGCCGCACAAGAAGAACCCGATCCGGTCGGAGCGGATCAGCGGCATCGCCCGGATCGTCCGCGGCTACGTCACCCCTGTCCTGGAGGGCATGCCGCTCTGGCACGAGCGTGACATTTCGCACTCCAGCGTGGAGCGGATCGCGCTGCCGGACGCAGCGACCGCCACCGACTACATGCTGAACCTGACCGCCGGGCTGGTGGAGGGCCTGGTGGTCGACGAGGCACGGATGAGGGCGAACCTGGAATCCACCGGCGGGCTCATTTACACCTCGAGCATCCTGCTCGCCCTCGTCGACTCCGGGATGTCCCGGGAGGACGCATATGCGCTGGTCCAGGCCGCAGCCATGATCACGTGGCAGACCGGGATGCCGCTGCGGGAAACACTCCGGGCCGAGGCCAGCGCACACGGCCGCACCCTGGACGAGGCCGCGCTGGACGAGGTGTGCCGCCCGGAACGCTACGTGGCGCGGCTCGGGCCCGTCTTCGAGCGGCTGGAACGGCTCTCATGAGCGCCCCGGAGGCACCCGGAAGGCCGGGTGCGAATGACCCTGCGGGGAAATACGAGAGCGGAGCGCCGCTCACGCTGCTGTACTCGGGCAAGGTCCGCGACGTCTACGGCTGGGGCGATGACCGGCTCCTGCTCGTCGCCTCCGACCGGGTGTCGGCCTACGACCATGTGCTGCCCACCCCGATCCCGGACAAAGGGAAGATCCTGACCCAGCTGTCGCTGTGGTGGTTCGGGCAGCTCGCCGACCTGGTCCGGAACCATCTCGTCGACGCGGAGATCCCGGCCGAGTTCGCCGGCCGGGCCATGGCCTGCCGCAGGTTGTCGATGGTGCCGGTGGAGTGCGTGGCCCGCGGCTACCTGGCCGGGTCCGGGCTGCGCGAGTACCGGGCGTCCGGGTCCGTGTGCGGCGTGCCGCTGCCTCCCGGGCTCACCGACGGGTCCCGGCTGCCTGAGCCGATCTTCACCCCGGCGACCAAGGCGCCGCGCGGGCAGCACGACGAGAACGTCCCGTTCTCGTCGGTGGCCGCGTCGGTGGGTGCCGATGTCGCCGCTGAGCTGCAGCGGATCACGCTGGAGGTGTACCGGCGGGGGGCGGCCATCGCCTCGCGGCAGGGCATCCTGGTCGCCGACACCAAGATCGAGCTCGGCTTCGACCCGGGCGGGCGGCTGCTGCTGGCCGACGAGGTTCTCACCCCGGATTCGTCCCGGCTGTGGCCTGCGAGCCAGTGGCAGCCTGGCCGGCCACAAGTCTCATTCGACAAGCAGATTGTCAGGGACTGGCTAGACTCGCCCGAGGCTGGCTGGGACAAACGGGACACGGAGCCGCCCCCAGCACTGCCTGGCCACGTGGTCGAGCAGACCCGCGCAAGTTACATCGAGGCATATGAGCGCATCACTGGACGACAGTGGGTATGACTGCCGTGACAGCCCGGCCACTCACCCCGCGCCGCTGACTGGGCACGGTCCGGGTGGCCCGAATCTGACTGTCGCTGAAGGGGGACCAGGCCGGTGGAATACTGGCCTGGAACAAGTACGAGGCTTCCCGCCGGCCCGCATCCCGCTGGGCGGGCACCGGGTGGAGGCACCCCGCCGCGACTGCGGCAGGCCGTTGACCTCGCGTTTCCGAAGGACAGGAGCTTCAACCCCATGACCATTGGCCCCGAGACCTGCTACCGCGTACGAGGCGGGATCCCGCTCCAGGGAACGGTCTTCGTTCAGGGCGCCAAGAACGCGGCGCTCAAGATGATCGCCGCGTCGCTGCTCACCGGAGAAGGCCGGACCGTACTGCGCAACGTCCCCGCTATCGAGGACGTCCGCCGGGCGGTCGAACTGGCTCAGGCCGTGGGCGCGGTGGTCAAGTTCCACGAGGCCGAGCACACCCTCGTGGTGGACGCCTCCAACCTGACCAGCTTCGTCCTGCCGGCCGAGATCGCCCGCCGGTTCCGCGGCTCGGTGCTGTTCGTGCCGGCCCTGCTGCACCGGTTCGGCGAAGCCGTCATCGAGGGCATCGGCGGCTGCAACCTGGGCAGCCGCAACCTGGACTTCCACTACCGCGGCTTCGCCCGGCTCGGCGCCGTCGTAGACGAGCGCGAAAACGAGATCCACATCAAGGCGGGCCAGCTCCGCGGGGCGCATCTGTACCTGGACACCCCGTCGCACACCGGCACCGAGAACCTGATCATGGCGGCCAGCCTGGCCCCCGGCACCACCATCATCGACAACTGCGCCCTCGAGCCGGAAGTGCTCGACGTCATCGCGTTCCTGACCAAGATGGGCGCGGACATCAGCGGCGGCGGCACCGGGTTCGTCACCGTGCGCGGGGTCAGCCAGCTGACCGCGACCGAGCACACGGTGATGCCGGACCGGATCGACGCGGGGGTGCTGGCCATGGCGGCCGCGATCACCGGCGGCGAGCTGAACCTGGTCGGCGCCTCCCTCGAGCATTTCGGGGTGGTCCGCTGGAAGCTCGAGCAGATGGGGGTGGAATTCACCCCGAAGGGTGCCGTCCTCCAGGTCCGCCGGGACCGCACGCTGCGCCCGATCAACGTGATCACCGGCCCGTACCCTGGCTTCGCGACCGACCTCCAGTCGCCGATCATGGCGCTGAGCTGCCTGGCCGATGGCACCAGCTACATCCGGGAGACCATCTTCGACGGCCGGTACGGCCTGGTCGCGGAGCTGAACAAGATGGGTGCCAAGGTCGAGGTGGACAGCGGCAACGTGGTCATCGTGCATGGCCCGTCCACGCTCAAGGGCACCAAAGTCGTCGCGCACGACCTGCGCACCGGGATCGCGCTCATCCTGGCCGGGCTGGGCGCGGAGGGCGAGACCGTGGTCGCGCCGGGATACCTCATCGACCGTGGCCACGCCGCGGTCGCGGAGCGGCTCACCACCCTGGGCGCCGACATCACCGCCGAGGAAAGCGGCTGACCCAGGCGGCAGCTGACCTGGCCAGCGGCTGAGCTGCCGGGCGGCTGACCCGCGGGCCCGCAGGGGGTCCTGCCCCGGGAAAAATGTGACATTGCACGAAACAGTCTGCCGATTCCCTTCTCAGGACGGCGCGGACGGGCTACGAAATATACGATCGTGCAATCGTTGCAGCGTAAGGGTCTAACAGTGACTTCACAGCACAGGGAGTACCCCGTAGCCGGCGGCACCTTAGGAGTTGCTGGACCATCTGACGCGTGCCCGGCATGCCGGGCACGCGTCGTCTGTGGCGCCACTGGTCAGCCGCCAGCGCCGGGAGGTAGCCGGCCATGACCGGCCAGCGCCAGCCTGCGGCCGAGCTGACCATCGGCATCGTCGGGCCCCACGACCTGGTGGAACGGATCATGTTGTCCGGGAGCCCGGCGCCGGGCGGGCTGCCCGGCGGCGCCGCTCACCCCGCGGCAAATCCCCCCGGGATGTCCGGCGCCGGAACCTCAGCCGCCCCAGCCCGCAGGCTGGTGGCCGCTGCGTACCGCAGCGAGCAGGAAGCGGCCGACAAGGTGCTGCGGCTGGGGCCGGGCATCGACGCCTGCCTGTTCGCCAGCCAGGTGCCTTACGAATACGCCCGGCGGGCCGGCACGCTCCGCGTTCCGGCCACCTACGTGCCGCTGTCCGGCAGCGCGCTGTACGCGGCCCTGCTCCGTGCGACCAGGGAACTGGGCCAGGACCTCAGCCGCGTCAGCGTGGACGTGCTCAGCCGCGCTGACGTCGAGGACGTCTTCGCCGAGCTGGGCGTGCCCGCCGCCGGCGTGCACGTCCGGGAGGACGCAGCGAACGCGGCCACGCTGGCCGCGTTCCACGAGCGGCTCTGGCGGCAGGACGAGATCACGGTCGCCTTCACCTGCCTCCAGTCGGTCGCCCAGCGGCTGTCCGCCGCCGACGTGCCCGTCCGGATCCTGCGGCCCACCAGCAGCGCCATCCGGGCCGCCCTGCGCACGGCGACCCTGCTCGCCGGGAACCGCCGCCTGGAGGAGGCTCAGCTCGCCGTGGCCCTGGTGGAGGTGCCCACGCTGCGGGACACCTCGCGGCGGTCCTCCCCGCGGCACGCCCGCGAGGAACTGCGGCTCACCGTGCACCGGTTCCTCGTCCAGGAGGCCCAGCGGATGCACGCCTCGGTCAGCCCGGTCAGCGACCACTGCTTCCTGGTCACCGCGACCCGCGGCTCGCTGGCGGCGGCCACCGACGGGTTCCGGGTCCCCCCGTTCAGCGAGCGGGCCCGGACCGAGCTCGGCATCGCACTGGAAGTGGGCATCGGCATGGGCCGCACCGCGCAGGACGCGGAGACGCACGCCCAGGCGGCGCTTTCCCGGTCGCATGTGGCCGCCGGGACCCGCGGATTCGCGCTGGACCGGGAAGGTATCGCGCTGGTCCCCGCGCCACGGCACCCGGCCGCCCCGGCCGCGGAGGCCAGCCGCCCCCGCGGCCTGGAGACCCTGTCCCGGCTGGCGGACAAGCTGGCCGGCAGCGACAGCGCGCTCGTGGTCGACGCGGAAACCGCAGGCCGGGTGCTGGGGGTCACCGCCCGCACCGCCCGGCGGCTGCTGCACAGCCTGGTCGAGGAAGGGCTGGCCTGGCCGCTGCCGCCGAGCCGTGCGCCGCAGCCGGGCCGGCCGCGCCAGTTCTACCGGCTGGTCACCGAGAAACTGGAGCGCCACGGCGCCGCCCGCTGACCAGCCGGGGCACGGCGCGGCGCGGTCAATGCCGCGCCGCGATCCGTCCGTTAGAGGAAGCCTTGGTCAGTGGCGTCGCGGGTAGCCGCGCGCCACGGCGAGGAACGCGTCGTTCGCGTCATGGTCCCCGATCGAGATCCGCGCGCCCTCCGCGCCGAACGGCCGGACCGCGACCCCGGCCCGCGCAGAGGCGGCCGCGAAGTCCTGGGTGTCCTCGCCGAGGCGCAGCCAGACGAAGTTGGCCTCGGCGGGCGGCACCGACCATCCCTGGGCGAGCAGCTCGTCCCGGACCCGGGAACGCTCCTTGACCACGGCGTCCACCCGCTCGAGCAGTTCCGCCCCGGCGGCCAGCGACGCGATGGCCGCGGCCTGCGCGAGCGCGTTCACCGTGAACGGAAGCATGGTCTTGCGTACCGCCGCCGCCACCGCCGGCTGCGCCACGAGGAAGCCGACGCGCAGCCCGGCCAGGCCGTACGCCTTGGAGAACGTGCGCAGCACGGCGACGTTCGGGTGGTCCCGGTACACGGCCATCCCGTCCGGTACCTGCGGGTCCCGGACGTACTCGGTGTAGGCCTCATCCAGCACGACGAGCGTGTCGGCGGGCACCCGGTCCAGGAACGCCGCGAGCTCGTCCGCGTGTACCACCGTGCCGGTCGGGTTGTTCGGGTTGCAGACGAAGATGAGCCGGGTGCGGCTGGTGACCGCGTCCGCCATGGCCGGCAGGTCGTGCGTCTCGTCCCGCAGCGGCACCGTGACCGCCACCGCCGACGACAGGCCGACGAGGGTCGGATAGGCCTCGAACGAACGCCAGGCGTAAAGCACCTCGGCGGCCGGCTCGCCGACCGCCTCGAGCAGCTGCTGGGTCACGCCGACCGATCCGCAGCCGACCGCGACGTGCTCCGGTGACACCGAGAACCGCTGGGCGATCGCGTCGGTCAGCGCCGCCGCCCCGTTGTCGGGGTAGCGGTTCACGTCCAGGGCCGCCTGCGCGATCGCCCGCGCCACTGACGGCAGCGGCCCGAACGGGGACTCGTTCGAGGACAGCTTGTAGGACCGGCCGTCCGGCGCGGACACCCGGCGGCCAGGCTGGTACGGGGCGAAGTTCTCCAGTACCGCACGGAAACGGGGTGATTCCTGGGACATCGGTGTCCTCCCCTCGGCGGCGACCTGCACATCCTAGCCCGGCCGCGCGGCGGTTCAGGCGCCCGCCACAGTCCGTCCCCATGTTCACGAAGGCGGTCATTGACGGCCCGGCCGGTGTGGGATCTGATCAAAGAGGGTCACCCGGGATCAGCCACGGTGGGCACACCTCCAGGGGGCGGCGCCATGTCCTCCCAGCCGGTCAGCAGAAGGGCGGTGCTCGCCGCGATCGGCGGCGGCGCGGCCGGGGCCGTTCTGGGCAGCGTCCTTCCTCCTGGCCGGCTGAGTGCCGCCTCAGGCAACTGGACAAGCGGGTACGTCCCGGACGGAACCACCGGGCTCGGCGCCGCGTTCCCGCTGTCCGCGGTCCGGCTGCTGGACAGCCCGCTGCGGGCCAACCAGGCGCGGAACACCAACTACCTGATGTTCGTCGACCCGGACCGGATGCTGCACACGTTCCGGCGGAACTACGGCCTGCCGTCGCCGGCCCGGCCGTGCGGCGGCTGGGAGGCGCCGGGCTCCCTGGTCCGCGGGCACTGCACCGGGCACCTGATGTCCGGGCTGGCCCTCACCTACGCCAACACCGGGAACCAGGCCGCCGCGGACAAGGGCGCCTACCTGGTCGACCAGCTGGCCGGGCTTCAGGCCCGGGATCGCGCGGCGGGCTTCCACGACGGGTACCTGTCGGCCTTCCCGGAGAGGTTCTTCGGCCGGCTGGAGGCAGGGCTGCCGGTCTGGTCGCCCTACTACATGATCCACAAGCTCATGGCCGGGCTGATCGACCAGCATGAGCTGGCCGGGAACACCCGGGCCCTGGAGATGGCGGCCCGGCTCGGCGACTGGGTCGGCTGGCGGACCGGCCGGCTCTCCTACGCGCACATGCAGCGGATCCTGGAGATCGAGCACGGCGGCATCGCCGAATCGCTGACCAACCTGTACCGGCTGACCTGGGACGAGAGCTACCTCCGCACGGCGCAGCGGTTCTACCACGCGCGGGTCTTCGACCCGCTGGCCCGCGGCCAGGACGACCTGCATGGCCTGCACGCGAACACCAACATCCCGAAGATGATCGCCTGCATCCGGATCTGGGAGGAAACCGGGGACCTCCGCTATCGCGACATCGGCACCAACTTCTGGCGGATCGTCACTGATCACCACGCCTACGTCATCGGCGGCACCAGCAATTACGAGCACTGGCACGCGCCCGACGTCATCGCCGGGCAATTGAGCAACCGCACCTGCGAGAACTGCTGCAGTTACAACATGCTGAAGCTGACCCGGCTGCTGCACTTCCACCAGCCGGACCGGGTGGACCTGCTCGACTACTACGAGCGGACGCTGTTCAACCAGATGCTGGGCGAGCAGGATCCGCGGTCCGCGCACGGCTTCAACATCTACTACACGGGCCTGTCTCCGGCCGCCTTCAAACGGCAGCCGAGCTTCATGGGCACCAACCCGGACGTCTACTCGACCAACTACCACAATTTCTCCTGCGACGACGCGACCGGGATGGAGACCCAGTCCAAGTTCGCCGACACCATCTACTCACGGGACGCGGGCGGCCTGTTCGTCAACCTGTTCATCCCGTCCGAGGTCCGGTGGGCCGCGGCGGGGATGACGATCCGGCAGGAAACCGGCTTCCCGGACGAGCCCGCCACCCATCTCACGGTCGTCTCCGGCTCGGCCCGGATGGCCGTGCGGGTCCGGCTGCCGGGCTGGCTGGCCGGGCCGGGCCGGGCCTGGGTGAACGGCGAGCCGCTGGCCGGCCCGCTCGCGCCGGGCACCTGGCTGGTCATCGAGCGGCTGTGGCGGCCCGGGGACCGGGTGGACGTGAGCCTGCCGATGGCGCTCGCGCTGAACCGGACGCCAGACCGGCCCGGGGTGCAGGCCGTGACCTACGGCCCAGTCGTGCTCAGCGGCGGCTACGGCGGTGTCGAATCGATGCCGATGCCCCGGCTGACCTCGGAGTCCGTGACCCGGATTCCCGGGCGGCGGCTGCGGTTCGCGGCCACCGCGGGCGGCCACCGTGTCGAGCTCATCCCGATCGCGCGGATGCACCATCAGCATTACAACGTGTACTGGCTGACCTGACCTTGTGGCGGCCGGGGAGGCTGGGTCTGTCCGGTGGTATAGCCGGTAGGTAGAGTGACTGCGTGAACCGACTGGGCGAACTAGAACGAGCCATCATGGACGTTCTCTGGGAAAGCGAGACTCAGCTCACAGTGCGCCAGGTTGGCAGTAAGCTTACCGACCGGGATCTGGCTCACACCACGGTGATGACCGTCCTGGACCGATTGGCCAAGAAAGGGTTCGCCCGGCGAGAGCGGGACGGACGGGCCTGGCTGTACCGCGCCGCAGCGAGCCGGGAAGCATACGTCACCGAGCTGATGCTTTTCGCCCTCGACCAGACCGGCGACCGGTCGGCCGCGCTTGCGAGTTTCGCCCGCCGCGTGTCTGGAAATGAGGCGCGGGTGCTGCGACGAGCCCTGGAGACAGGCGGAGATCCCGCCAGGAGCTGACCTTTCGTGCTTTCGCCCGTCCTGGTTCTGGCTGCCGTAGCGGTGGGCCTGGTGCCCGTAGCTGCGGGCCTGGCCACGGCGCGCTGGCCGTGCCGGTCACCGGGCGCGGCCATCATGCTCTGGCAGGCCATGGGCCTCGGCTGGGGAGTCGCCGGGATCGGGACCCTGGCAGCGCTCGGCGCCGATCCCGGGGGTCCCGGGGTGGCAGCCGGCGCGTTCACCGCATTGGACAAGGCGGTCCGCGACGTGGCCGGTGAGGCGCGGTCGCCCGGCATTGTCGCGCTGATGCGGCTGCTCTGCCTGGGTGCCTCGGCGGCCCTGCTCGTGCTGCTCTGCTGGGTCCTTATCGCCTCGACGGGGGCGATGCTGCGGGACCGCCGGCGCCAGCGGGCGCTGCTCAGCCTCCTGGCGCACGGCGACCCGAAGGTGCCCGGCGCCCTGGTCGTCGACCATCCGGCCGCCGCCGCTTACTGCGTGCCCGGGCTGCGCTCCCGCATCGTGATCAGCGCCGGTGCGCTGGACCTGCTGGACCAGGCGGAACTAGCCGCGGTCCTGGCCCACGAGCGGGCCCACCTCCGGGAGCGGCACGACCTCGTGCTGCTCCCGTTCACGGCGCTCGCCCGGGCCTTCCCCTGGTCGGTGCTGGTGCAGCGGTCTTACGCCTCGGTGGCACTGCTCGTCGAGATGCTCGCCGACGATCACGCGGCCCGGCAGCGGCCCGCCCGTGAGCTCGTCACCGCGCTGATCCGGGTCGGGGCCGCGGGCACGCCGGGCACGCCCGCCGGCACGCTGGCCGTGGCGGACGAGGACGCCGCGATGGGCGATAGCGGGGTGTCGGCCCGGGTGGAACGGCTGCTCACGCCGTCGCCGGGACTCTCGGTGCCCGCCCGGGTCCTGGTCTGCGGGGCGGCCGCCGCCCTGGTCGTGGTCCCGGCCGCGCTCCTGGTGATGCCGCTCTAGTTCCGGTCCCGCTCTAGTTCCGGTCCCGCTCTAGTTCCGGTCCCGCCAGGGGCGCCGAAGCAGCCTGGCATGAATCAGCCGCGCGGGCAGCATCCCGTGGCCGGGGGGCTGGTGGCCGCGTGGGCCGGGTGGCCGGGGGCTGGCGGTGCAGGAGGTCGGGCTCCGGGCTTACCAGGGTCCGTAGGGGCCCTGGCTGCTTCCGTTGCTGCCCCGGAATTCCCGGACCTTGGGCCGCACATCGGTGAGATAGATAGCCGAAGCCACGAAGGCAGCGATGGGCAGGATGCCCACAGCGCCGAATCCTCCGGACAGGACGCCCAGGTAGAGCCCGATCACCGCGGCTACGCCGAGGATGATCAGCCAGAGCGGCTTGTTCTGCTTGCCTGCCGCCAAGAACGCCTTCGACGGCCGGCGCAGTGCGTCTACAAAGCCCCATACCTCGCAGACAAAGGCGGCGATCGCCAGTATCTCGAGGAACCAGTAGAGCGGGGTCATCGCTCCTGTGTTCAGCAACACAGGATCAGGTTATCCGGTCCGGGCGGGAACCGGGACCAAAGCCCGTCTCCCGCCCGGCCTGAAGCAGTTGCCTGCACACGGAATCGTCAGCTCTTCTTGCCCTTGCCGGGCAGGGCGGTCTTCCCGTTGAGCACCCGGGCGCCGTGCATGGCGAGCCTGTCGTACTCCTGGACCGCCTTTGTCCGGGCGGTGGTCATGTACTCGGTGGCCAGGCCCGGCAGCGCGGCCAGCGAGCCATCGCTGCGCCAGCGGGCGATCCGCGCGGGCAGCTCGCGCAGCGCCGCGGAGGCCAGCACCCCGGCCCCGGCGGCGGCGAGCGCGGGCTTGCTGCTGGCCAGCTTGCGCACCTCGGTCTTCACGTCAATGGTGGTGCGGTTCATCGTCTTTCTTCCTTCCTGGTCCACCCGTCCGGCAGACCCGTTGAGTCAGGCGGCGTGGCCGCCGCGTTGGTGCCCAACGGCTCCGCTGCCGCGAGGGGGTCATCAACCTCTTCGTCGAGTCCTGCGCCGGACGGGCCGGTCGCCTGCTTCCAGGCGCCCCCGGCGGCGTCCTGCGCGCGGGCGGCCCCGGCCACGGCCGCCTGGATCGCGGCCGCCTCCGACGCGACGGCGGCGTCCTCGGCGTCTTCCGGTGTCTGCGCCGCGGCTTCCCGGCGGAAGGAGTCGTAGATCTCCAGCAGTACCTGCTTCTGCCGCTCGGTCAGGTCCGGCGCAGCCAGCACGGCGGCGCGGACCCCCGAGTCGGGCGCCCGGTCCTCCAGGATCCCGGCCTGCACGTACAGGGCCTCCGCGGAGATCCGCAGCCCCTTGGCGATCTGCTGCAGTATCTCGGCGCTCGGCCGGCGTACGCCGCGCTCGATCTGGCTCAGGTACGGGTTGGAGACCCCCGCTGCGGCGGCTAGCTGGCGCAGCGAGATCTTCGCTTGCTCCCGTTGCTCCTTGATGTATTCACCGATGGAGCTCACTCGCATAGGACTCACGGATCCAGTGAATCAAAAGGTGCTTGCTTTTGCAAACGCCCCGCAAGCACCCTCCGGAGCCGGGCCATCAGCCGGGAAGCACGGCGCGGACCACGCCGACGGGCCGGCTCCCGCCCAGCACCGGGACGGCACCGATCGCGTCCAGCGCCGAGTCCGGCACCCCCGGCCCGGTGGTCACCCCGAGCCGCCGCAGCAGTGCGACCGTGACCGGCTCCCGGGCCCGGTCCGAGCCGTCCTCGATCTTGAACGCCCCCGCGCGGCCGTCCGCCAGCGCGAACGCCTGCACGCCCTCCGCGCCCACCTTGACCAGCAGGCCCGGGACCGAGGCCATCAGCGCCCGCTCCGGGCGCAGGCTCCCCGACGTCCACTCCGGGTGGGCACGCATCGCATCGGCCACCCGGCGTTCGGGCGACTCCGGCGGCGCGGTGACCAGCGCCTGGAAGGCGCGGGTCAGGCCGGCCAGGGACAGCGCGAACACCGGGGCACCGCACCCGTCCACCCCCACCGCCGCGGACGGCTCCCCGGCCAGGCCCTCGATCTCCTGGCGGAGCGCCATCTGGAGCGGGTGGCCAGGGTCGGTGTAGGTGTCCGTGGGCCACCCCGCCGCGACACAGGCGGCGAGCATGGCCGCGTGCTGGCCGGAACAGTTCATGTGCACCCGGTCGGGCTCCCGGCCCTCGCGCAGGTAATCCTGCTGGAACACCTCTTCGCGGGGCAGTGCGCGCGGGCACTGCAGGTCGTCCTCGGTCAGCCCGGCCAGGTCCAGGATCTCGCGCACGCCGGCGACGTGAAAGTCCTCACCGGAATGACTGGCCGCGGCGAGGGCCAGCAGCTTCCCGTGCAGGTCCAGACCGCAGCGCAGCATCCCGGCGGCCTGCATCGGCTTGTTCGCCGAGCGGGGGAACATAGGCGCTTCCCACTGGCCGGCGGCCAGCCGCGGCGCCCCGTCGGTTCCGATTATCCGCAACGAAATGCGGTGCCTCGACTCGACGAACCCCGACCGGACGACCTCGGCGAGAATGGGCGGTTCAGTGACGGCTGCTCACCCCAAGCATCTGGCGTGCCTCGTCCGGGGCCAGCGGCGGCCGCTGGGCCAGCCCGGCCAGGGTGGCCGCCCGCTCCACGAGCTCGGCGTTGCCGGCCACGGGGCGGCCCCGGGCGAACGAGGTGGTGTCTTCCATGCCGACCCGCAGGTGGCCGCCGGCGCCGAGCGCGCCCAGCAGGACCGGCAGCGCGGTCCGCCCGATCCCGGTGGCCGACCACGTCGCCCCCGCGGGCAGGGCGGCCACCGCGGCCACTAGGACGGCCACGGTGCCTGGCATGCCGCCGGGCACGCCCATCACCAGGTCGCAGTGCACGTGGCCGCCGTGCGGCGCACCCAGCCCATCCAGCAGCCGGTGCAGGGTGGCTACCTGCCCCAGGTCGAACAGCTCGAACTCGGGCACCACCCCGGCCGCCTGGGTCCGTGCGTAGAGCTCGCGGATGAACGGCCAGGGGTTGGCGAAGACCTCATCGCCGAAGTTGACCGTGCCGCAGGTCAGCGAGCAGGCGTCCGGCGCGGCCTCGAGCACCGCGAGCCGATCGTCGAAGCGGTCGGTGACGGCACCGCCGGTGGACAGCTGGATGATCAGGTCGGTGCTCTCGCGGAGCGCCTGCACGGTCTCCTTGAGCCGGCCGAGGTCCAGGGTCGGCTGGGCCTGGCCGTCCCGGATGTGAACGTGGATCACGGCGGCCCCGGCGGCGCGGCACTGGACCGCGGTTGTGGTCAGCTCGTCCAGGGTGACCGGCAGCGCCGGGACCGACGCCTTGTCGGATTCCGCGCCGGTGGGCGCCACTGTGATGAGCGTCCCCGGCCGGGCGGGGGCGGGATGGTTCGAAGTCATGACGGGCAGCATGCATCCTCGGTCGAGGCCGCGTCCAGCGCCGCGTGCTGGACGCGGCAGGCGGGCAGGTAGTCAGCGGCTGGTGCTCAGCGGGTGAGCGGCGGTAACACCGAACTGGGCCAGGGTTGGGCTGGCCGGGGCGGGCGGGGGGCTGGCGGGGGGCGGCCCGCCGGCCGGGGCGGCGCCCACGGGAGCCTCCCCGGGGGCGGCCAGGTTGGCCCGGGTGAACTCAAGCGCCTCAGCCAGGTCCGCCTGCCGTGCCTCCTGTGTCGGCGCGCGGAACGTCTTAACTTCCAGCACGATCAGCCCCTGGTAGTTCTCGGCGGCCAGCCGGTGCAGCAGCCGCGCGCACGGCTGGGTACCCCGGCCGGGAACCAGGTGCTCGTCGCGGTTGGGCAGCCCGCTGCCGTCGGCCAGGTGCACGTGAGCGAGCCGGGGGCCGAGCTCGTCGGCCATGGCGAGCGCGTCGGACCCGGACACGGCCGTATGCGACAAGTCCAGGGTGATGTGGGGGTAGTCCATCGGGACCGGGTTCCAGGAGGGGGCGTACGGCGCGATCTCGGCGCCCCGTGCCCGCAGCGGGAACATGTTCTCCACCGCGAACACGACATCGGTCTCGTCCTGCATCCTGGCCAGGCCGGCCGCGAAGTCCCGGGCGTACTCCCGCTGCCAGCGGAACGGGGGATGCACCACGACCACCCGCGCGCCCAGCTCCTCGGCCACATCCTTGGCCCGGACCAGCTTGCCCCACGGCTCGCGGCCCCAGACCCGCTGGGTGATCAGCAGGCAGGGCGCGTGCACCGCGAGCACCGGGACGCCGTGGTAGTCGGCGAGCCTTCGCAGTGCCTCGACGTCCTGGCTGACCGCGTCCGGGGTGACCATGACCTCGACCCCGTCATACCCCAGGCGTGCCGCGACCTCGAACGCATCGGGCGTCCGGTCCGGATAGACCGACGCGGTCGATAGCGCCACCAGGTGTCGCGGCGCGGTGCCCGCTTGGCTCACCGTGGCTCCTTCCGCACTCTGCGGCGGATCGCATCCCGGGACCTCCGGGCACCGAATCGATCCGCCGTGGCCAGCTTATGCGGCGTGACGCACGCAGATGCTCACCGCATGGGGCGCAGGAGTGTCGCCGCCGGCGAGTGTCGCCGGCCCCGGCTGTCGGTGCCGGCCGGTAGCGTCCCGGTCATGGCGAAGTCCTCGGCGGGCCCGGCGTTCCAGTGCACGGAATGCGGGTGGCGCACCACGAAATGGTCGGGCCGCTGCGGCGAGTGCCAGGCCTGGGGGACGGTGCAGCAGGCCGCCACCTCCCGGGTCGGCCGGGCGACGGGCTTCGGCAGCGCCGCCCTGGCGGGCCTGGGTGCCGGGCTGGACGGTCTGGGCCTCGGCGGTCCTGGCCTGCACGGTCCTGGCCTGCACGGTGCGGGCCTGCACGGTGCGGGCCTGCACGGTGCGGGCCTGTACGGGACGGGCCTGGACGGGACGGGGTCTGGTGGGGTGGCGCCGGGCAGTGCCGGCCTGGGAGGGCCGCCGGCCGCCATCGCCCCGGCCAGCCCCGCGCTACCCATCGGCGAGGTGGACGCGAGCGCCGCGGGGGCCCGCCCGACCGGGCTGGACGAACTGGATCGTGTGCTGGGCGGCGGCCTGGTGCCCGGGGCGGTGGTGCTGCTGGCCGGCGAGCCGGGGGTGGGCAAGTCCACCCTGCTGCTTGAGGCGGGGACCCACGCCGCGGAGGCGGGCCCCGTCCTGTACATCACCGGGGAGGAATCCGCCGCACAGGTACGGCTGCGGGCGGACCGGATCGGCGCCGTGGCGGGGAACCTCTACCTGGCCGCGGAGACCGACCTGGCCTCGCTTCTCGGCCATGTGGCGGTGGTGCGTCCCCAGTTGCTGATCGTCGACTCGGTGCAGACCATCACGATGGACGGGGTGGACGGCGCGCCTGGCGGGGTCAGCCAGATCCGCGCGGTCACCGCGGCCCTGATCGCGGTGGCCAAGCAGCACGCGCTGACCACCGTGCTGGTCGGGCACGTGACCAAGGATGGGTCCATCGCCGGGCCGCGCGCCCTGGAACACCTGGTGGACGTGGTCCTGCACTTTGAGGGTGACCGGCACGCCCAGTTCCGCATGGTCCGGGCGCTGAAGAACCGTTATGGCCCGACCGACGAGATCGGCTGCTTCGACCTCGGGGAGCAGGGGATCACCGAGCTGCCCGATCCGAGCGGCCTGTTCCTCACCCACCGGCGCAACGCGGTGCCGGGCACATGCGTGACCGTCACCCTCGAGGGCCGCCGCCCGCTGCTCAGCGAGGTCCAGACGCTGGTCGCGCCGTCCACGCTGGACATCCCGCGCCGGGTCACCTCGGGGCTCGACGCCTCGCGGGTGGGCATGGTCCTCGCGGTGCTGTCCCGGCGCGCCGACCTCAAGCTGGGCAAGCAGGACGTGTACGCGGCCACCGTGGGCGGGGTGCGGCTCGGCGAGCCGTCCGTGGACCTCGCTGTGGCCCTCGCCCTGGCCAGCGCCGTGGTGAACCTCAGCGTGCCCGTCTCGGTGGTGGCGGTCGGCGAGGTGGGCCTGGCCGGCGAGGTCCGCCGGGTCACCGGGGTGCAGCGCCGGCTGGCCGAGGCGGAACGGATGGGCTTCCGGCTGGCGATCGTGCCGGCGGGCTCGCGGGCGGCAGACTCTGCCGCCAAGAGCTCTGCCGGGGGGATCGAGGTGCGGGAGGCCGAGGACATCCGGGAGGCGATGGCCGCCGCGTTCGGCGGCTGATTAGCCGTCCGCTGGCCTGGAGCCGCCGATACACTGACCCAGTCCAGCAACCTCCGGGGGTCGCGTGCCGCCAGCCGACGAGTACCGGGACGCCACG
>Ga0187855_10001335_pt1 | contig 19771 bp, 16 predicted proteins | sample June2016WEW_8_10_2_FD_132969 | JGI IMG/M metagenome (GOLD analysis project Ga0187855, IMG submission 132969) | Peatland microbial communities from SPRUCE experiment site at the Marcell Experimental Forest, Minnesota, USA - June2016WEW_8_10 | ecosystem: Environmental > Terrestrial > Soil >...
GATGAGCTGGCGCGCGCGGCTTGGCCGCTGGCGGTGGGCAAGAAGGTGGCGGCGCGCACGCGGGCGGCGCGCATGGTGCGGACGCGGCTGATCGTGGAAGTGGAAGACGCCACCTGGCAGCGGCAACTGTTCGGGCTTACCGGGCAGATCCTTGCGAATCTGGAGAAGCGGCTGGGGCGGGGGATCGTGGAGGATCTGGAATTCCGCGTGATTCCGGCGCGCCGGGAAGTGCAGAGGGCGGCAGCGGCGCAGCCCGCGCTCGCATCCCTCGACGATGCCGAACAGATCGCCGATCCGGTATTGCGCAACCTATACAGGCGCGAGCGCAAGAAGGCGCTGGCGTGAAGATCAGCGAAGAGCAGGTGCGCTACGTGGCGGACCTGGCGAACCTGAGCCTGAGCGATGCGGAGGTCCACAAATTCCAGGCGGACCTGAACGAGATCCTGGGTCACATCGAGCGGCTGAATGAGATCGATACCACGGATGTAGAGCCTATGGCGCAAGTGCTGTATGACACCGAAGAAAACGCCACATGGCGCGCGGACTGCGAGCGCCCGACACTGGGCACGCAAGCGGCGCTGGCCAATGCGCCGCAGGCCGGAGACGGGTATTTCAAAGTGCCCAAGGTGATCGAACGCTGATCCATGCAGATTGAATCTCTCACGGTTGACCAAGTCAGAGAGGGTTTGCGGGCGCGCCGCTTCAGCGCCGTGGAGTTGGCGCGCGAGGCGCTGCGTTTTGCGGAGGAGCAAAATCCTGCCACCAATGCGTACCTGCATTTTTCGCCGGAGCGGGCGCTGTGCGCGGCGGCGCGTGTGGACGAGAAGATCGCGCGCGGCGAGGATGCGGGTCCGCTGGCCGGGGTGCCGGTGGCGGTGAAGGACGTGATCGTGACGAGGGGCGTGCGCACCACCTGCGGCTCGAAGCTGCTGGCGGAGTACGTTCCGCCGTACGATGCGACAGCGGTGATCCGGCTGGAGGAAGCCGGCGGCGTGATCCTGGGAAAGACCAACTGCGACGAATTCGCGATGGGATCGTCGAACGAGAATTCGGCGTTCGGTCCGGTGAAGAATCCGCTGGCGCCGGACCGTGTGCCCGGCGGCTCCAGCGGCGGGTCGGCGGCGGCGGTGGCGCAGGGCACGGCGGTGCTGGCGCTGGGATCAGACACGGGCGGATCGATCCGGCAGCCGGCTTCTTTTTGCGGCGTCGTGGGGGTCACTCCGACTTACGGGCGCGTCTCGCGGTACGGGCTCACGGCGTTCGCCAGCTCGCTCGACCACATCGGCCCGCTGGCGCGCTCGGTGCGCGATGCGGCCGTGCTGCTGGGGGTGATCGCGGGGCGTGACCCGATGGACGCCACATCCGCCGGCGCGCCTGTACCGGATTACACGGAATCACTGGACGGCAAGGTGAAAGGCCTGAAGCTTGGGCTGCCGCGCGAGTATCTAAAAGATTTGACGAGCGAAACCGGGGACCTGATCGCGGCCGGCGTGGCGAGGCTGCGGAAACTCGGATGTGAGGTTCGAGACATCAGCCTGCCCGCGACCGATTACGCCGTGGCCTGCTATTACATCATCGCGACGGCGGAGGCCAGCTCGAACCTGGCGCGCTACGATGGCGTGCGGTACACGTTTCGATCGGCATCCAGCGGGACGTTGAGCGAGATGTACCGGAACACGCGCGGCGAAGGGTTTGGCGCGGAATGCAAGCGGCGCATCATGCTGGGGACGTATGTGCTGAGCGCCGGATATTACGACGCGTATTACCTGAAGGCGCAGAAGGTGCGGGCGCTGATCGCGCGGGATTTCGCGCGCGCTTTTGAAGAAGTGGACGCGATCGTGGCGCCGGTGTCCCCCTTCCCGGCGTTCAAGCTGGGCGAGAAGATCGACGATCCGCTGGCGATGTATTTGTCCGACATTTACACGATTACCGGCGACCTGGCCGGCATTCCCTGCATGAGCGTGCCCTGCGGCAAGACGTCCGGCGGGCTGCCGGTGGGAATGCAGATTCTGGCCCGGCATTTTGACGAACCGAATATGTTCCGCCTGGCTGACGCTTTCGAGCGCGCCAGAGCAAATTGACACAAACTGGAGAACGGAGATCGATATGCCTTTTACGCTTCCCGCATTGCCCTACGCAAGTGACGCACTGGAGGTTTCCATCGACAAGACGACGATGGAAATCCATCACGGCAAGCATCATGGCGCTTACGTGACCAACCTCAATAAAGCGCTGGAATCGGCGCCCGCTCTGGCCGGCAAGAGCATCGAAGAACTGCTGGCGAACAACTGCGCCATCGTGCCGGAGAATATCCGCACGGCGGTGCGCAACAATGGCGGCGGCCACATCAACCACTCGATGTTCTGGACCATCATGGGGCCGGGCGCGGGCGGCGCGCCGGTAGGCCACGTGGCCCAGGCGATCGCCGGCGCGTTCGGCGGCTTCGATCAGTTTAAGGAGAAGCTGCAAACCGCGGGGATGGGACGGTTCGGCTCCGGCTGGGCTTGGCTGATTTCAAGCGGCGGCAAGCTGGATATTATTTCGACTGCGAACCAGGATAGCCCGGTGATGGAAGGGAAGCATCCGATTCTGGGCGTGGATGTGTGGGAGCACGCGTACTATTTGAGGTATCAGAATCGGCGGGCGGATTATTTGGGCGCGTGGTGGAATGTGGTGAATTGGCCGGCGGTGGAAGCGCGGTTCAACGCGGCGAAGTGAGATGTGGGATAGCGAAAGCCTGCCGTAGGCTTCAGCCCGTGGTCGAAATCGGCGAACTAAAGTTCGCCGCGATACGCTGCCCAGAAACCTACTCTGGAAGTTGTTGATCTAGCGGGACCGAAGTTCCATTCTTGCGCGACAGGCGAGCAAGGCTCGCCTGCGCCGGCAAGAGTGCCGGCGCGGCAGGCAGAAGTGCCTGCGCCACGCGCGCGTGCGCTACGTGGTCTTGCGCGGGGAGTATTTATTTAACACGGCGATCAGCTTAACGGCGCCGGGCGGCGGTGGCGCGCCGCTGCTTAGGATTTGCCTGTTCTCCCAGCGCTTGGCGTACATCTCCTCGTTGACGTCGATGTCGTTACGCAGCGTGGAGCCATCCAGCGACACACCCGCGAATACGCCCTTAGAACGGGACCAGGACAGAATCTCGGCGGTCATCATGGCGTCCGTTTGGGCTGTCGCGTCTCTGCCCACCGGACCGCCGGCTACCGACGCATCCGCGCCCAAAGTGAATTTGCTGGTCAGCAGCTTCTTCATGCCGCGGCCATTCATCACCAGCAGGATCAGGTCGGTGGAAGAGATGCCGGCCTGAAGGCCGACGCTACCGCCTTCGACGCGCACTGCTCCGGGGGGCCCCCAGCCATCGCCGGATGGGTTACGGCAGGTCACAAAACCCCGGCCGAATTTGGCCGCCAAAATGAAGCCACCCTTTTTCAAGCCCGGCACCAGGATAATGCACTGGCTCTTATTTAACAGGTCCTGCGGGATGGCCTTATCGGGAGAGCCCATGATCTCGCTGAACAGGGACGCCGCATCGTCCAGCCGCTCATTGGTTTTTTCTTCCTCGGCCGCCCACGTCATCGAGCAGAGGCCGGCAACAGAAATCGCAAGCGTAAGCAATCGCATGGTTCTATGGTAACAGCAGCCTGCGGACTCACGGGGAACCGCCGGGTGCGCGACAAGAAAGTGGAGACCGGCGCAATTCATCAACAGCACGGGTGGAATCTGAGCGTATGTGGCCACCTGCCGCGTTTGCACCAGACAGCGGCGGTAGCCAACCGCCGCGCAGGCTGCCAGCCTGCCCCACATAGCGCCAGCTTCTCCACTTTTATGTCGCGCACCCGGAACCGGCCGGCTTGTCCGTACGGGTCCGCACAGTGCCGGTCCATTTGAGAACCGCGTAGGCGGCCAGCGGCAAGACGGCGGCCCCAAGGCAGACGGGCCCATAGCCGCGCGCATCGACCACCGCTCCGATGGCAGGCGAGATCAGCGCCTGCACGGCCCCGTAGGAGGCCACGAGCATGGAGATGGCGAAGGCTGCGCGCGCGCCGCCGAAGATGTCGAGCGGGAGGGTATACATGTTGACGCTGACCGCCGACACGGCCAGGATGCTCAGAGAGATTCCAGCGGCCGCCCATCCAGCCGTGGGGAGCAGCGGGATCAGCGCGGCAGGCAGGGCCAGCAATGCTCCGGCGAGGCAAACGCGGGTGCGTGCGGCGACCACCGGGGCGCCCGCGCGCATCCAGCGCAGCGACAGCCAGCCGCCGCCGAAACCGCCGAACGCGGCGACGAGCGGAGGGATCCACGCATACCAGGCTGCGGCGACCATCGTGAGATGGTGCTGCTCCACGAGGTACAGCATGGTCCAGTTGGTCCATAACGAATAGACGCTCATGTTCAGCGCGTTGGCGATGACCAGGCCCCACAAGCACCGCGAGCGCAAGAGATCCGCAACGCCGGGTGCGGCAGGATCGCCGGCTGACGGGCCCGGCTCGGGGGCGATAAGCGGCTCGGTGCGGCGCGCGGTCCAGTTCCAGAGGGGAATCCAGAGCAGCCCCAGAGCTCCGGTGATCGCGAAAGCGTGCCGCCATCCATAGTTCACGGCGATCCAGGTGGCTACGGGCGGCGCCAGAATCAGTCCCAGGCTGACGCCCGCCTGGTTCAACGCGTTTCCCAATGCGCGCTCGGCGGGCAGGAGGTATCGATGGATGGCCTTCCCGGCGCCAGGGATGCCGGCCGCTTCCGACATGCCCAGCACGCCGCGGCACGCCAGCAATCCGCCCAGCCCGCGCGTAAACCCGGTGAAGATGCCGGCGCACGACCAGACGCCCACCGCCAGACTGATCGCGCGATTCAGGCCGATGCGATCGATCAAGATGCCGGCGAACGGCGCGCAGGCGGCATAGGCGATGGAGAACGCCGTGAGGATCAAGCCGTATTGCGCGTTGGAAAGATGGAATTCGGCGCGCAGCAAGGGGGCCAAGGTGGCGAGCGTCTGGCGGTCCAGGTAGTTGATGGCGGAGCAGAGCACGAAGACGCTCAGCGCCGCCCAGCGAAGCGGATTGGTTTTCACTGGAACTCGATGGTGGCCACTTCCCCGGCGGTAGCCGTTCTTGCGTTCGCTTTGGGGAAGTATTCGATTTTGACGCGGCGCTTGTTTTGGGTTCCGCAGCTCAGAGTAAGTTCGCCGCCGCCCGCCACGGCGATCTGCTTCGGATCGACAATGAGCAGCTTGACGGTCTTCTGGTCGTCGCCTACCACCACCAGGCGGTAGCGCTTGCCGAGGCAGTCAACCTGCTTCAACACGCCACTAGCGAGGCCGGAGGGTTTGGGGCCATCCCACCAGGGCACGACTTTCTCATTCGGCGAAGCCGGGGACTGAGCCTGGTTCGCGTGGGCTTCAAGCGCACGAAGATCGGCGCGCGCCTGCGCTTTCAGCTTGTCGATTTCGCGGGCGTCTTCATCGGCCTTGCGGCGCCGCTCGGCGGCTTCCCAATCCAGGCGCTGCGACTCGATCTCCGAACGTGCGCGCTGCATGCGGGCGCGATCGCCGGGCGTAGTGGCCGCCTGCTCGGCCGATCGCCAAGCTTCGGCGGCGTGCGGAAAGTCATGCGCGTCCAGATAGGCTTCGGCGAGCGCCTGCCAGTAAGTAAGGTTGCGCGCATCCAGTTTGGCCGCCTCCTTGAGTTGCTGAATGCGCTTCTGGCGATCGGTCTCGCGCTGGGCCATCAGAAAATGCGGCTCGGCGAGCTTGGGATTGAGCTTGAGGGCATGCTCCAGGGCGGCCACAGCCTTGGCGCTGTCCGGTTCCAGGCGCGCATATTCCAGATAACAGTTGGCGCTCTTGGCGCCAGCTTCCATGGCTGCCGCGAAATCCTGGAGGGCCTCCTCGGTTTGGTGGTCGCCGAGCGCGAGCATACCCAGGCCTTCCCAGGCTTCCGGCACGCGGGTCTTCTGCGCGATCAGATCCCGATAGGCCGTGCGCGAAGAATCGCCCAACAATAAGTCGGCGACCGCCAACTGGGCGGCGGCGGGGTCCACGCTGCGCTCCGGGAAATCCTGCGGGCTCATGGGCTGAGGCGACAGCGAGGTGGTCCGGAAATTCCCGGCGGCGAGGTGCAGTTGCGCCTCCGTTTCGATCTGCTCCGGAGACTTGCCGAAGGCATTGTGAAACGCCGCATCTTCGTTGACCCCTTTGCGGAGATTGTAAGTGAGTACGCGCAGATTGCCGTAGTATTCCGGATCGACGGCCAGCAGGTGCACGCGCGCCCAGTCCATATCGGGATGCGCAGGAGGCCGGCCGAGGGTGATGCGAATGCCGGTGACTTCGATGGTCGAGAACAGCTCCACCAGACCGCGTTCCAGCCGCTCCGGCATGCGCGCCGAGTTGGTATCGAGAAACAACTGCGTTAGGCGGGCGAACACTTCCGGGGCAATCGGCTTGCCGGCGGTCAGGACGATGGCGTATTGGTCGCGGCCGTGTACGATCGGCTCGGGAGTTTGGGGCGCGCCGGTTTTGAAGAGCAGGATGCGCACCGGCTGCGGAGTCTGCAGGTTATCGTCACCCAGCACTAGGCCGAGGGCGTGGCGGAACTCCTCGAAGCGGACCAGGGTGTCGCGGCCATCCTTCGTACCGGCGCTGCTCATGACTTCGAAAGGGCCGGAAGTGAAGCGGGTCCAGCTCGCTGCGGCTGTCAGGGGGAGGAGACAGCCGAGGAGGAATTGGCGCAGCATGCTTTCATCGTAGCGCGCGGGAGGCTCGCGAACATCGACAAACGGCGTCGATGTTATGACGCGGCGACACGGCGACACGGCGACGCGGCGATTCGGGCCGTTGGCTGGGCGAGGGCGAACTCGGCTGCCATCGACTGCGGACTCCGTGGCGGACTATGGACCCCCGCAATGACTCATCGCGTCCGCAGCAGGCCGTTAGAGATATTGCTCGCGTCGATATAATATCCCACGATGTCCCCCCTGCGTTGGTGGCATAAGGGGCAGTGCCCTTCCTCCGGTATCGGAGGCCATGCTCGCCAGCGATAACGTTCGCTTAGTCTTCGTTCGAAACATGGCACCCTCGTCTGCATTCATTTCATGGCCCGGCTTAACGAATCGCCCAATTTTGGCTGGCCCCCCCGGTACAAGTGTTGACGACGAGTTGGGTGCCTCCCCCCACGCTTGGTCCACCGGAGCTATCCAGGCATAGGAAGGCATCCGCCAAAATAATGCAATAGGGGCCACCCAGCGAGCAGTTATCGACAATCCAGGCCTGCTGTTCAAGAAGGGTTGAAGTGCAGGTGGACAAAGTCACGAGGCTTCCCGGAGAAATCCCGCTGGCGGTGAGACATTTGGATACCGTGTTCTCAGTGCCAATTCCCTGAAGCTGGTCGTTCTCAAGGTTCAATATCTGCGCAGGGTCGTCGTTACAGGAGTACGCAATCACAGGCGTCCCATTGGCGGTCTGGCCTCCCGAGACGGTTGCGCAGACGTGCGGTGCGCTGGCATTCAATTCGAACTGGATGCCACGCAGGGTCCAATTCTGGCTCGGGTTGTAGTTACAAGGGTTGATAACCAGTTGCGTGCCGCCGCCAACCGCAGGCCCTCCGCTGCTGTCCAGGCATAACTGGCCCTGGGCCTCTGCCTCGGAGGTGTAGATCGAGCCGGCGAAGATTGTCCACTGCTGGTTTAGGCCCCCGTTACAGGGCCATAGGTCCACCAGGGTTCCGGGAACGCTGCTGTTTCCCTTCACGTCGAGGCACATGGACTTGCCGTTTGCCGTGCCAATTCCTTGAAGCTGGCCCTCAACCAAGGTCCACTGGTCCTCAGGCCCCCCTTTGCAGGAGTAGGCGATCACCGGCGTGCCAGGGGCAGTGTTGCCGCCCTGGACCACCGCGCACAGGTGGGGGGCGCCCGTGTTGAGTACCAGTTGCGCGGCGTTCGCCGGGGCCAAAATGGCGGCCAGCAGGCCGAACGATGTCAGAGTTCCGAATGCTCGCAAGGTGTGGCTCATTGTTTTGCTCCTCTGAAGCAAGTTGCCAGTGCGTTTGCCGCGCTTCAGTTACTGTTACGTTCTTCCACCGGCCGGGCTACCGAATGTTCCAATTCTGGCTCCCTGCGCCGGTACACGTTTCGACCACCAGTTGCGTGCCGCCCCCAACGCTCGGCCCCCCGGAACTGTCCAGGCAAAGCCCGCTGGACAAAACGATCTCGCTACTCGACGGGCGCCCGAAAATCGTTCCGTTATACATAACCCACTCCTGGGTCACCTCCGACGTGACACAGCTGGACAAAGTTACGAGGCTTCCCGCTGTCAGACCGCTGGCGGTGAGACACGTGGAGTTTCCGTTATTAGTGCCGATACCTTGGAGCTGGTCCTTAATGTAGTTCCACACTTGGGGTGGCGCGTCGCCGCAATTGTACGAAATCACGGCTGTACCATTGGCGGTATCGCCTCCATTGACGGTTATGCAATTGTAGGGCGCGTTGCCATTCAATTGGAACTGCATGCCACGCACGAGCCACACTTGGCTCGCCGCGGTACTGCTACACGGGTTGATGACTAATTGCGTGCCGCCACCGACTGAGGGCCCTCCTTTGCTATCCAGGCACATCCCGCTCTGGACACCATAGATTTCGCCGTTGCCGGAGAGCTCCCACTGCTGGTTTTGCTTGCCATTGCATTGATACAGGTCCACCAGAGTTCCGGCGGTAGTCCCCTGTCCCTTCACGTCGAGGCACATGGTCACCCCGTTTGCCGTGCCAATCCCTTGAAACTGGCCGTCACCATAGTTCCACCGGTCTTCGGGCCCCCCGGAGCAGGAGTAGAGGATCACGGGCGTCCCGTTGGCAGTATTGCCGTTTTCGACGGCGATGCACTTGTAGGGGCTGTTCCCATTGAGTTGGATTTGCGCGGCGTTTGCGGGGGCCAAGCCGGCCAGCATGCCGAGCAGCGATAGAATTCGGAACACTCGCGGGATATGACTCATTTTGTGCTCCTCTGAATGAGTTGCCAGCGCGGCACTTGCCGCGTTTTAGTTACTCAGGGTTGCCAGCCTTTGGCCGCTTTTAACTGTGGCTCGGTGAGAGAGTCACCAGTTACGTTCCTACAAGCCAACGGCCCCAGACACCTGGTTGGCCGGCTGCCAGTATCTGACAAGCAACGCGGAAACCTGGCTTGTCAGTTGGCAGGCGAAAGCGCCTGCCCCACCACCACAATTGCAACGTTTGCTGGGGGCAGGCGGCCACGCCGAAAATCCATGTCAGCCGAGTATTCAAAGCACCAGCTTGCCCAGATCGTAGTACACGGTCGACAGGTCTCCACATGCACCCGTATGCGTTTCCGCGACCATTCCGGTCGAAGCTGAGGTTGGATTGAAAATCGACACGGTCGGGCTGCACCCCGTGCCGTATTTCGTCGCTGGGCTCCAGGTAACCGACGACGACGTATAAGGGGACACGTGATACCACAGAGCCGTGGTATCCCCCGCGGCGGGACTGGTTGCCTGGTGTACTTCCACGAGGTAGAAGGAACTGGCGAACTCACCGCCGCCGCAAAGAGACACGGAGGGCATGTAGCCGTTGTCGTACTTTACGCTGGAACCCCAACTTATGGTGTCTCCGCTGACCGTTCCCATGCTGTACCACAGAGTTCCCGGATTGCCCTGATGGACTTCCACCGCCAAACCGTTGCATACACTCACGCTGGGCGCGTAGCCGGTATCGAATTCGTGAGACGGTCCCCAGCTCAGCGAGGGCGTTCCGGTGGAGCTCAGGCTAAGTGCGCCCACGTGATACCAAAGCTTCGATACCCCCGTTCCCGCCTGATGGACCTCCACTACGGTTGCCGTAAAGCCCGGAAGGTGGTCCAGCGGAATGGGATCGATCGATACGCTGGGGAGATAGCCGCTGTCGTATTGTGTGCTGTCGTTCCAAGCGACGAACGGGGAAAGCAAGGGGTAGGATTCTGTGCCTGTGTGATAGAAGAGCGCTCCGCCAGTGCCTTCGTGCACCTCGACAGCGGTGTCGATTTTGCCATTTGCCGCCTCCGTCATCACCGTCAATCCCACGCTTGGGTTGGTGCCCTGATCGTCATGGCCGGTGCCCCAGCAAATCGCATGCGCGGAGGTGCAATCGTAAGTCGTGCCGGCCAAATATCCTAAGGAACCCAGGGCCGTACTCTGCTGGCCCACGACCAGGAAGCTTTCGAAGTAGTCGCTGGCGAGCCTCGGCAGGTACAGGCTGCTACCCGTTGTTCCGCCTTTCTCCACCCAGGTTATGGATTGACCTTGGGCCGCGCCGCATAACCCCAGCGCCATTACGGCTAGTAAAGCAATTGATTTCGACATAGTTTCTCCCGATCCTTCGCTTGGTTGCGGGGAGAATCGCCGGACCAAGATTCACTCCTCTGAGTTTGGTATTGGCGGGCGGTTTTGCTCCGCTTCCGTTACTTTGCTCTGCTTCCGTTACTAAGACCACTCCCTGACGGTCGTGGCTCCGATCAGAGCCGCGCGCGTCCACAAGCGGTATTGCAATACGCAACCGTAATTCCGAACGCGTGTACTAAAGCGACTATACTGCGGCCGAACGGACGAGTCACCATCCAAATGAATAGGTATTTTCGCGCTGGGTTCAGCGGATCATGCGGGCGCGCAAGGCTTTGGCAACCGCTTCCGATTTGGAGTGCACCTGCAGCTTTTCGTAGATGCTGCGCATGTGCCAGGCCACCGTGGCGCGGCTGACACCGATTTCCGCGGCGGCGGTCTTGAGGTTATGGCCGTCGACCAACAGCGCCAGGAGCCGGGTTTCGTGCGGGGTTAGCTTGCGGCCGGACTTCTCCGGCGGGCGAAAGTCGCGGAACAACTCGACGACCCGGCGGGCCACCTGAGGCGACATGGGCGCGCCGCCGTCGACGGCTTCCTGCAGGCTTTCCAGCAGCCGCGCGGGAGGCGTGCTCTTCAACAAGTAGCCGCAGGCGCCCGCGCACAGCGCCGCGAAGATGCGCTCGTCATCCTCGTAAACCGTGATCATCAGCGCGGGCAGGGCGGGATGACGCTGCTTCAAGAGCCGGATGCCTTCGGTACCCGGCATACCCGGCAATCCGATATCCGCGAGCAGCACGTCCGGCACGTCGCGCCCGATGTGTTCGAGAGCCTCCTCCATGGAGCCCCAAGCGCCCGCGCAACCGTAACCTGGGGTGCCGGAGATCAGCGCTTTCAAGCCTTCCCGGATCTCCCGCTGGTCCTCGACGATGGCCACCCGAATCATGCAAGCCGCGAATCCAAAAGTTTAGACCCGCGCGGTGCGTTTTGTCACCATTCATTTGAATGGGGTTCGCCAAGCGAATGCGCGCGGGTGCCCGAGCGGAACGCGCAGGGCGATAGTCGTGCCTTGGCCGGCGGCAGAGGCGATGCGCACTTCGCCGCCCAGCGTCTTGGCCCGTGCTTGCATATTCAGAATGCCGTGACCGGCGCCGGTTTCGCACGCGGGCAGACCCTTGCCGTTGTCGCTGACGCGCAGCGCCAGCCAGTCGCGCTCGCGGGAGAAGTCGATCTCCGCCTGCGTGCAGTCCGCGTGGCGCATGATGTTGTTGACGGCCTCCTTGAACACGAGGTAGATCTCGCGGCGCATGTCGGCGCCCAACTTAAGGTCCTGATCGGCGGCCGGGGCACGGAAGACGAAGTCGATGTTGCGGGCGGCGAACAAATCGCTGGCGAAGCGGCGCATGCGCTGCTGCAAGTCGCGCAGGTGATCGTGGCCGGGACTGATGGCCCACACAATATCGCTCATGGAAGCCAGCAATTCGCGCGCGGAGCCGGCCATACCGGAGAGCGGTCCGCTAAGACCTCGATCGTCACCGGAACGCTGGATGAGGACCTCGCTCAGAATGGCGATCTGAGAAAGGCCGGCGCAGATGTCGTCGTGCAGGTCGGTGGCGATGCGCGTGCGCATACGTTCGATCTGGACGGCCTGCGCCACGCGGTAGCAGTGCGCCGCGAAAACCAGGCCGGCCAAGCTCGCCAGCGCGAGAGATTCAAACCACCAGCGCCTCCAGAACGGCGGTAGAACCTCGAAATCGATTTCCGCGGGAACTTCGCTCAGTTGGTCTTCCGAATTCACCGCCTTGACCAGGAACTGGTAGCGACCCGGCGCCAGCCCGGGATAGTTCGCCGAATGGTCCCTTTCCGGTTTCGTCCAATTGGAACCGGCGCCTTCCAGCTTGTACGTGTAGCGCAAGTTCTCTTCCGGCTCGCCGTTGAAGCCCACGAACTCGACCTGAAGCTGATTCCGCGAGGGACCTAATCCCGGTGGCCGGATGCGCGATTCGCCGGCCTGCGAAACGGGATAGGTCTTGCCGAAGATTTTCAGGTCCGTAATCAGCACGGTGGCGATCTTGGGCGGCGGGTCGGGAGTGGGTGTTAGCCTCGACAAGCCTTGTGTCGTGGCGAACCAGAGGTTGGCGGCGCCGTCGCGAAACGCCGAACGGAATTCGCCATGCGCCAATCCGTCGGCGGATGAGAAATGCTTGATGCGTCCGGTGGCCGGGTCCAAACGATCCACGCCTTTCCCCGTGCCGGCGTAGATGCGCCCCAACTTGTCCTCAACGATGCAGCGAACCGCGTTGCTAGCCAACCCGTGCGCGGTATCGTACGTGCGAATGCGGAGTGGCACACTGCCGGGATTCTCCATCACGCCAAGCCCGGCGCCGGAAGCGATCCACAATCGCCCGGCGCGATCCACGAGCAGCGCGAATATGGTGGCCGGTGGCGCTCCATCCGCGGGCTTAAATCCGATGATTTGCCGTCCGTCGTAGCGAAATAATTCGCCACCGCCCCACAAAGCCATCCAGATGTTGCCGGTATGGTCCTCGGCAAAAGCGCTGACCAACTGATGTCGATTTGGACCGTCTTCCAGCCAGGAGATGGCCTTGCGCCCGGGATCCCAGCGCAGGAGGCGATCCCCCTGCGCGGACTGCCCCGAGGCCCAGATGCGGCCCTTGGAATCCTCGAAGATTTGGAAAACGTTAACGTCCTGCGCATAACGCGATTTTGGCTGTCGTCCCGCCAGGTCTAGCGCACTTACCGGCGCGAAGCGGCAAAGCCCGGCGTTGGTGGCCGCCCACCACTCGCCGGTACGCGATTGCAAAAAGATCTGGTGCTGTCCCCAACCCGGATGATCCCCAAATACCTTGGGAACGACAGTGTGGAATTTGACGCCATCGAAAACATTTACCGATTGTCCTCGTTGATTTATCGAAACCGCCAGAACCGTACCGGTGCGATCGCCAAAGACCGAAAACACCCGATCGGCTGTGAGTCCGTCCTGTTCGCGAAATGTGACAAATCCGGCGGACCCAATTCGCATGGCCCCGGCAGCTTCCGTTCCGGCCCACATGTTCCCGACCTTGTCCGCGGCGAGCGCGCCAATTGAGCGATCGCTGAGTCCATGGCTGCGAGTCAGATTTCGGAAGACCGGTTCACCGTTCCCTGGAAGCAAGCGGCTGATTCGATGGTCGGTTCCAATCCAGATGGCGCCGTCCGATCCCTCCGCCAGCGCCGAAACATTGAGTTGCGCCGATCCGTCGGTTGGGTAAACTCGCTGGACGCCACAGGTGCCGGCCGCGCCTGCAGAGCGCATCAATGCCAACCCATAGCGGGTGCCGGCCCATAATCGGCCGGACCGGTCCAGGAGCAATGCGTTCACCCAATCGCTCGGCAAGCCATCCTGTTTCGTGATGTGTTGGGGGGCTCCGTCTTTCCCGAAGACATAGATCCCGCGGAGGGTAGCCACCCACAGCTTTCCGCCCGCATCCTCCCGGATGTCGGTAACCTCGATGCGGTCCAACCCAGGCAATGGCTGAGGCCGGAACTCGACCGGACTCAGCACTTCAAAGAGCCCCACATTCGTCCCGCACCAGATTCTGCCGGTTGAGGATTCGAACAGCGCGTATATGGGCTTGTCAAAGGGGTCGGCACCCTGCCGGTAAGTGACGAACCGGTTGCCGCTGGAGCTCGAATGAAATTGGCTAAGACCGTGGTTGGTGCCCACGAGGTATGCACCGGAGCGCGTTTCCAGAAATGCTTCTACCGAGGCGCCGGGGAGCCCTTCGGCGGTACCGAAGCTGACCCAGCGGTAACCGTCGAACCTTGTTAATCCTTCGGGTGTGCAGAACCACACGAACCCGCGGGAATCGGGGACGATGCAGTCGATGTGGTTGGATGCCAGCCCGTCCGCCGTCGTGTACGACCGGATCGGGACCAATTCGGCGATGAGACACAGCGGTAGGGCAACGATCACAACCGGAATTGCCCGCCATCCCATATGGCCTCCAGGTTTTTCTAGTTTACCGCCCGGATTTGGGGCTCGCAGCGGTCACCTCGGCAAAGCTCGGCGTGTCGGCTGCGGCTGGAAATGGGCAAAGTCCGGAAGGCGAACTGAAGTTCGTCGCGGCACGCTGCCCAGAAACCCACAACCGCAGTCCGATTTGACGATAGGCGAGCAAGGCTCGCCTGCGCCGGCAGGAGTGCCGGCGCGGCAGGCAAAGTGCCTGCGCCACGCGGCATACACGCGCCATAATTGCAGATGTGCTAGGACTGACTGGCAAGCGGGTGATTCTTACGGGCGGAGCGAGCGGGATCGGCAGGGCTACGGCGATCAGGCTGGTCGAGGAAGGGTGCGTCGTCGGCATCTTCGATTTGGACGATGCGGGCTCGCAGGAGACCGTCCGCTTGTGCGCCAACGGTCCGGGTATGGCTGTCGCTTACTCAGTGGACATCGGAGAGTACAGCCAGGTGCGGGAAGCGGCGCTAGCTTTCGAGGCGGCGATGGGGCCAACGGAACTGCTGGCCAATATCGCGGGTTGGGATCGTGCCATGAACTTTCTCGATAGCACGGTCGACTTCTGGGACAAGGTAATCCGCATCAATCTCTACGGTCCGCTGAACGTTCACCACGTGGTGGTACGGGGGATGGCTGAGCGCGGCTTCGGGCGGGTGGTGAATGTTTCGTCCGATGCGGCGCGCGTAGGGTCGTCGGGTGAGTCCGTATATGCGGCGGCGAAGGCCGGGATCGCCGCGTTCACCAAGACGCTGGCTCGCGAGCTGGCACGGCGCGGGGTCACGCTGAACGTGGTTTGTCCGGGCCCGACCGATACGCCGCTTTTCCGATCGTTTGCCGCGTCGGCGCCGGGCGGCGCGAAGCTCACCGATGCGCTGGCGCGCGCGATTCCCATGGGACGTTTGGGGCAGCCGGGCGATTATCCGGGCTTGATCGCTTTTCTGCTCAGCGACGATGCGAAATTTATTACGGGACAGACAATCAGCGTGTCGGGCGGACTTACCATGCACGGCTGAGATGAGACTCACGGGAGAAATTATGGAACAGAACACTGCCGCCTGTTACGCGAGCTACACACGCCTGAGATTCGACCGGCCGCATCCGAGCGTGCTGCGGATCACCATGGACAACGGCAAGATGAATTCGGCCGACAGCGCCATGCACGGCGAGCTGGCCCGGATCTGGCGGGATATCGATGGCGATCCCACGGTAAACGCGGCGATTATCACCGGCGCCGGCAAGATCTTCTCGGCAGGCGGCGACTTCGGCCTGATCCAGGACCTGACGAGCGACTTCGACCTGCGCGCGCGCGCCTGGAGAGAGGCGCGCGACCTGGTATACAATCTGCTCGACTGTTCGAAGCCGGTAATCAGCGCCATGCGCGGCGTGGCGGTGGGAGCGGGTCTGGTGTGCGGCCTGCTGGCGGACGTTTCGATCGCGACCAAAGATTGCCGGATCATCGACGGGCATACGCGCCTGGGCGTCGCCGCGGGAGACCATGCCGCGATCGTCTGGCCGCTGCTCTGCGGGATGGCCAAGGCGAAGTATTACCTGCTGCTGTGCGACCAGCTTCTGGGGGACGAGGCGGAGCGAATCGGCCTGGTGAGCCTGGCGGTGGACGATGCCGCGCTCGATGCGAAGGCGGTGGAAATTGCGGCGCGCCTGGCGGAGGGAGCGCAGACCGCCATACGCTGGACCAAGTACGCTTTGAACAACTGGATGCGCCAGGCTGGCCCGATCTTCGACAATTCGCTGGCGCTGGAGTTTATGGGCTTCGCCGGTCCGGAAGTGCGGGAGGGGCTGGCCGCGCATCTAGAGAAGCGGCGGCCGGCATTCCCGGCGACGTCGATTCGCGGTAAGGATAAAGACGTATGACACAACACGATCGATCTTTGAGGGAACATCTGGTGTACGTGCTAGGCGGCGGCGGAGCCCATGCGGATTTCGATACGGCGGTCGCGGACCTGCCGGCGCAGTTGCGCGGCGTACGGCCGCCCGGAATACCGTACTCGCCTTGGGAGCTGCTGGAGCACATGCGCATCGCGCAGTGGGACATCTTGGAATTCAGCCGTAACCCGAAGCATGTCTCGCCCAAGTGGCCCAAGGGCTACTGGCCGAAAAGTCCCGCGCCGCGCAGCGATGCCGCGTGGGATAAAAGCGTCAACGCGTTCCGGGAGGATCTGGCGGCGATGCGGGCGCTGGTGGAAGATCCCAAGACGGATCTATACGCGCGCATCGCGCATGGGGAAGACCAGACGATTCTGCGCGAAGCGCTGCTGGTGGCGGACCACAACGCTTATCATTTGGGTCAAATGGTGCTGGTGCGGCGGCTGCTGGGCGCTTGGAAGTGATTGCCGGTTTCGCGATCAAGGTCGCGCACGGTCGCGCGCCCGAGGGGGCAGGGCTCACGGCAGGCCGGGCGTGACGGAAATGCTCGCAGCGCCGAGCTTGCCGCTGTTCTGGCCCACGGCGTAAACGTCTTTCGGCCCCTCGTCCGAGTGCTGCGCGGCCACCGTAATTGCAAAGGCGCCGCTGGCATCCGCAATGGTCGTCGCCAACGCTGGGAAGCTCAAGCCCCCGAGATAAACGGTGACCCGTTCTGCGGGGGCGAAGCCGCTGCCCCTTAGAGTCATCCCGGTTGCCGGCGAACCGCTCGACGGGGGGCCGATAGTCAGCGCCGCCGCCGGAGCCACGTGCAGCGCGATGTATCCGTGGAAGGAGACGCCGCCTCCTGGAGCGAACTCGTAGGCTTGGCACACGTCCCCAGGCGGTGTCGAGGGTAGGTGCCAATCATAGCCAGTGAGGACTACGACCACACCGCTGGAAACGTAGTAGCTTCTACCCGAACCCGCCACGGAGCTGCCTTCGAGTGTCAACGTGCTGCTTCCGTCCGGCTCGAAACGGATGCGGCTCGTGTCGCCGAACACCGAAATGCCCGGCGTCGAATTGTTACCATCGAAGAACAGATTCAATCCGGCGAAAGCGAAGCGAGGAACAAAGCCGGGCGCCCCATAGGTGTAATAGTGATAGGTGTGGCCTACCGTCAGGGGTATGTCGATGCTGGCTTGCGCGTCGGACGGGCCATTCACCGGCGAAGTTGCGTCCGAATTCAAGGCCAACCAAAAGCGGTAGCAGCAAGCGGGAGTATCAAGCGTATTCCATACCTGGCCGGTATCGGCGCCGCTGGAATTTGTCGAGAACTCAATTGCTCCCGTCAGCGTAACCTGCGGATACGCCGATAGCGGGACCAACAGAACTATAGACAGAAAGAGCCAAAGACGGTGCAAGGGGTGCCGCGCGATCTCAGAAGTCATCGTCACAATCCTGCTGGCCCACCGGGATTTCCTAGCCCTCGGCCCTAGCCGAAATTGTAACACTACTCGCAGCGGTCGCGGGCGAGGTGCCGCACCTCTCGGGTTAGCTCGTTCAGGCCTACTGCAAGGTCTGCCGGGCCTTCGAATGCCAATAAGCGAGGAGATCGCTGACATTGATATACGCTTCCAGTTCCGCTTCTTCCTCGCCGGTCAACGTGCCTTCGTACGCTTTGGCGTTGAGTTCGCTAATGCGGGCGGCATCCGCTTCCGGAAAGTCGAGCGCCAGGATCCGTTCGATCAAGCGCGATCTATTGTCGGTGGCTCGCCCTGTTTAACCGCTTCGGGCGGCGGCATTGCACAGGCGGCGATTTTACTGCTCCACGAACATGGCCGTGAACTGAAATAGCTTCTTGGTGTCGCCGTCCACTTCCAGGCGGTTCTGGAGCATGGCAGCGATGGGGTTGATTTCACCGGCCGCGATGCGCGCGAAGGTGGGCAGGGTCATGCGGAACGTCAAGGCTGGGTTGGCGGATTGGCCCGGTACGGCGCGAGCCTCGCCATCCGCAACGCGTACCAGCCAGCGGGCGATCTCCGCGCGGCCTTTCAATTCGTACTGCACCTCCGCCGCGAAGCCCTTGGCGCGCTCCGGATGAAAGGCTTTCTCCATGCCTTTGAAGATCAGGCGTTGGGCCGGCCGGAAGCTCATGAGACGATCCAGTTGCTGGTCGTCGCATCCGCGCACGATGCGCGCGAATAGCGTGTTTTGTCCGTTGGTGCGGGCCTTCTCGCCGGGGGGAACGGGCGGCTGGGCCGGCTCCGCGGTGGAGGTGATTACATAGCCCGGCGGTAACTGGCGCGCGGGCGAGCGGCGTGCGAGGGCCTTGGCAGACGCCTCGGCCAGCCGTTCGAGTTTGGCCTTCTCGCGCGCTTCTTCGTTTTCCGTGAAGCGCGGCATCACTTCGCGGGCGAACAACTCGACGGATTCGCAGATATGCTCGTGGCGGTTGCGGCCCGATTGCGCGACGAAAATCACGGCGTCGACGCCGGCTTTTTCGTAGCGCTCCAGCAGGCCGCTAATCTGGCGCGGGGTGCCGACCGCGCCGCGCAGCGAGCCGATGCCTTCCTGCAGCAGCCGCACGCCCAGCGGGGCGGCATCCGGCCGCACGATGTCGCGCGAGAAGCCGTACGCGTTCCGGTTCTGCTCAAACTCTTCCCACACATTGGTGCGCCCCGGCTGGTGCTTGCCGAAGACATAGTAGTGCGCCAGCGAGTAGGCGAAGAAGTGCGCGCCGTCGATGCCGCGGTCGATGGCGGTCTGCTCGTCTTCGTGGCACATGAACGGCAACACCACGGCCAGGTTCGGGTTCACGGTGAAACCGGCCGGAGTACACTCGTCGCTGGCGATGATGCGGTAGTAATCGTCGGCCCAACTCTTGGCCTCCTCCGGTTCAATAAAAGAAAACGACAGCGCGCCGATGCCTTTGCGCGCGGCGGTCAGGATGCTTTCGCGCCGGCTGCATGCGACCCACAGCGGCGGGTGCGGCCGCTGGCTCGGCTTGGGCACCACGTTGCGCGGCGGCATCCAGATGAAGCGGCCTTGATAGCCGGCGAAGGGCTCCTCGGCAAACATGCGCGTGATGGCGTCCAGAGCTTCGTCCCACTGCGCGTGTTTCAAGTTGCGCGGCACGGCAAAGCCGCCCAGCTCGGCTTGCGAAGCCGACTCTCCGGTGCCGAATTCGACGCGCCCGCCGGAGACCAGGTCCAGGGTGGCGATGCGCTCGGCCACCCGCGCGGGATGGTTGTAGCCGGGCGGAAGCTGCACGATGCCGTGCCCCAGCCGTATGCGTTTGGTGCGTTGGCTGGCGGCAGCCAGGAAGACTTCGGGCGCGCTCGAATGCGAGTATTCTTCCAGGAAGTGGTGTTCGACTTCCCAGACGTAATGCATGCCCAGGCGGTCCGCCAGTTCGACTTGGTTGAGCGCATCGCGGAGCAGTTTTTCTTCCGCGCCTGGCTGCCAGGGGCGGGGAAGTTGGTGTTCGTAAAACAGGCCGAATCTCAAAATGACACCTCCGTGGGCAGAAAGACCGCTTACTGACGTCCGCGGCTCCGCCGAGGCGTAGCGGTCGCGAAAA
>Ga0187855_10001336_pt1 | contig 19752 bp, 20 predicted proteins | sample June2016WEW_8_10_2_FD_132969 | JGI IMG/M metagenome (GOLD analysis project Ga0187855, IMG submission 132969) | Peatland microbial communities from SPRUCE experiment site at the Marcell Experimental Forest, Minnesota, USA - June2016WEW_8_10 | ecosystem: Environmental > Terrestrial > Soil >...
AGACGCAAAAAAAGATGCGATCCCTTCCAAGGAACCCGCACCGGCTCCGGCAAAGAAAAACGTAAATAAAGCAGCAAAACGCGGATATTCTCTGAAAAAAACAGCGGTGGCGCAATAATTGTTTATTTCGGACCCGGAATAGTATATATTAGTTATGGTTCCCGACAGAATCCGATATCAAAATAGCGCCGAGTACCACTCCGAAGTGGCTAAGTCTCACGATCCTTGTCGGGAAACCCGTGATAGCTTGGCGCATTTAAAAGGAGTCGTAGTATGAAAGCAGTAAAAATAGTTCTCGCTTGTTTCGTCGCCGGTTTCCTGCTTTCGTCTTGCACGAAAACCGATTATATTACCGCACCCGTGGCGCAGGATACGACGAAGAAAGACATCGTTATCATCGAAAACGGCCTTGATAGCGCCATCGATCTTTATGTCAATGGGGAGTTCTATTCGCCGATATTCGCGCATCAAGATTATGATACGCTGAAAGTTGCGGCGGGGTCTGTATTAGAATTACAGTGGATGCAAAGCGGAGAATACGGATTGGTAGAATCTGTATGCGATACCGTTGTGGTTAGTGATTCCGGCCTTGGTGCTGGTTATAACACTCGGTATTGGAGCAATGATACACTTTTATGGCATATATATTGAAGAAAACAACAAAGGTGATACTGTGAAAGACACAAAGCAAATAGTAGCAATGGTTATCGACACCAGCGGCAACTATGTTTCGCTTGCCGCCCGGCTTGCGAGCGAATACAAGCGCATGTATTATTGCATTCCCTCATGGGTCGATGCTTACCCTTCGCCGAATAAAACCCTTATCGGTGAAGGTATTGACGGCTTAATCGTGGTAAAAAATCCTTATGATGTATACGATGAAATAGACCTTTGGATTTTTCCAGATGTGTACTATGGCGCCTTCGGTGAATGGTTAAAGGCTCAAGGCGAAATAGTATGGGGTAGCTGCGCAGCCGAAGAGTTGGAAATATACCGGGATATTCTCAGGGAAGAAATGCCTAAACTCGGTTTGCCCGTGGCGAAATGGGTAAAAATAAATGGCATGACCGCGCTCCGTGAATATCTTCAAAAGAATAAAAAAGTATGGGTCAAGGTCAATGAGTGGCGCGGGTTGATCGAAACATTCTACAGTAAAAATTACGACCTGGTAAAGCCCGAATTGGATGATATTGAGTTTTGCCGGGGTATCCTTGCGGAGCGCATAGATTTTATCTGCGAGGAACCGATTGAAACAGATCGCGAAATGGGTTATGATGGATACACGGTTGACGGTGAATATCCGGCAGAATGGCTTTCCGGCCTTGAAGTTAAGGATAAGGTTTATCTTGGTCAATGGCGAAAATATTCTGATTTACCTTCAGCGCTTACCGATTTCAATACGAAATTTGCCAAGGAGTTCAATGGATATGGGTATAGGGGATTTTTCTCTCTTGAAAACCGGATAGCAGGCAAAAAATCCTATATGACTGACTTCACGGCGCGTATGCCTTGCCCGCCGGGTTCAATCTATTTGGCTATGATTGAGAACCTTGGTGAAGTCATGTGGGCTGGCGCGAATGGTGAAATTGTTCCGGGTAAGCCCGTTGCGCAATATGGCGTTGAATTAATGATGGAATCGAATTGGGCTGAAAAGCATATCTGCAATATTTATTTCCCGAAAGAGATCAAACAGTTTGTCCAGCTTAAAAAGTATGCCATAGAGGACGGGATAACGCAGATAATCCCTATAGCAAACGGGTCAAATGATATTGGATCAATCGTAGGACTCGGTAAAAGTGCTGAAGAAGCGATAGAGAATGTCAAGAAGTATGCCGAGCAAGTGGAGGGTACGGAAATAAGTGTCCGGGTGGACTGTTTGGACGGCGCGGCGGAACTGCTAACGGAATTTCAGGAACAATCAAATTAACCAATAGAAGGCAGTATGAGAAGAGCATATAAGGGGATGTATTGGGAATCAAGTGGCAATTTTTTTAAGGATTTGCCAATGATTATAAATGATGCCTGTCACGGAAAACTACTTCCAATATTTATATTGATTTTTTTGATCATTGCGATAACAAGCGGGATACGATTTATTATCCACATTATTTAACCAACAATCACCAACAGGGAGGCAGTATGATACTCATTATTTTGGCGGCTTTTGCAGTGGTCGGTCTGGTAACGATTGGACATTTGGCAATCGAAGGTACAAAAAAGGCAATCAGCTGGGGCAAAAGGGAAGAGGCCGTGGCTAAGGTCAAGATTGAAAATGTCGATACGTGGCTATCCAAAGAAATTCGCACAATCTTTACCGATACTTCCGCTGTTGCCCTTAAAAAGATCGATGCAATTGTAGCATGGGGGAAAACAGTAGAGGCACGGGCCGAAGCGCTCGAAGCGAAAGCGGCGATTGTTCTTGCCGCCCCGGTGACCAAGATCGAAGACGCGGTTAAGGCGGTGGAGACCGAAGTCAAAAAAGCCTGACTGTGAAAATTCTTCTTTCCTCCCACTTAGACCGCGTGATTCAGGACTATAATTTATCCTTTTCACGCGGCGTACATCGCGGCCTGCTTGATAATTTCGTCGGCATGCTGACTACCTATCTGGCGCTCTATGACGATAAAAACCTCATGAATTTGGAAAAATCAGGCCGGCTAATCATGTGGCATAATAAGGGGGAGGAATGGGGGAAACTGGTCAACCCGCCAAAGATGGAAGCAGGAGATATTGCCGTTATCGTGGATGTAGCTTGCCGCAAGGGCAAGGATTTTTACCTCTCCGGGATCCAAGGTGTTCCGAAAATCCAAGACGTGATTGCCGGGCTGAAATGGGAGGGCTTCAATTTCGGATGGAAACGATTTGACGGAAACCCTGACGACGAAGACGAAACGTGGGCATGGAAAAGGCGCGGTATCGCAACGATAAGTTTTGAGGTTCCGATTGAAGCGCCGGGCGACGGCTGGCACCGAGTCCAGCAAGACAGCAAGGTTTCGGCTGAAAGAATCCGTGCGGCGGTGCAAGGGCTGAAGAGGATGCTGGTCTATCTCTTGACGTAAGGGGATTATACCGATAACTTTCTAAGCTATGAAAAACAACGGGAATTATATACATATTAAGGAGAGTAATGCTATAATGACTCAATATCAAGCGACATACCGTTGCCTATGTACTGAACGAACGTGTACGGTTACGGTAATGGCGGAGAAGAAGCCAGTTCCTGATGGACCGCCGCCAGTGTGCATTTACGGGAAAAATGTCGGCCATGTCCTTTCTTCTCCCCCTTGGGAATTGAAAGCGCAAAGGCTTAAAGGTGAAGACTCGGCGTACTAAATCAGAGCATTTCGCGCATAAAAAGGCGCTTACCAAAAGCCTTGAGGCTGATTTCGTCGGGGATATGCGCAAGACACTTACTCCGATGAAGGCTGCGATACGGAAAGAACTAAGCGCCGGCAAATCGGCTGAAGAGGCCGTATCGCATGTTTTCAGGGAGCATGATTTACGCGGACACCTGAAGCGGCTTATTCCGGCTGCTATGGTCAAGGCGGCAAAACATGGCTAAGGCTGTAAAACATGGTTAAGGCGGCAAAATATGGCTGACGATTCCAGCGATGATTTAACCGCAACCATTGCCGCTGATTTAGGCTCTGATGCTTTCCTCGAATCCTATTTCCTCAATCAGTATTTTCCAGATTCTCCGCTCAATCTCTCGCAGAAAATAACTGCCCTTAAATGGCAAGATCAGGTCGCCGAAACTATCAGACTAAACATGGAGGGCGGAACCAACCTTGTAGAGCTTACCAAGGGCCTCTCAGAGTTCACCACCGAAGAGGGCTTACCCGCGTACATGCTGGAAATAGAGCGCCAGGCACGGCAGATCATGGGCGGTGATACAAGTGAGTATGCGGCTTTCCAGAGGCTTTGCAGGTCAACCCGCGCTGACGTAGAGAAAATGATACAGGCTAATGCGCCGTCGAAACTCGGCAAGGCATACGCGAAAATCATCACCGCAGCCGAAAACCTGAAAGAATCCGCTCTTGATACGGCGATAGATAACGCTATCGATAAGAAAGCCCTATCAAATGCCTTCAGGCTTGCTACGACCTCAATAAACCGAGCGCTGAATCTTGGAGAGTATACCAGGGCGGTTAATGATGAGGATGTCGAGGCGATGGAAATAGAGCTTTCCAGTGCAGGGAATAACTGCGAAGATTGCACAGAATTGGCAGAGACAGATAACGGCGCGGGGCCGGGAGTATGGCCCTTGGATCAAGTACCGGAAGTACCGGTCCACCCGCGCTGTCGCTGCTTACTGCTTCCGGTGTATGTCCTGAAGGAAGGAACGAACCCTGATTTCACTGCCGATGAGGGTTATGACGGCGATTTTATGGAAGCGATACCGGAAGAATAAAATAATATTGCATTGAGTTGCGCCGGAATATATATTTGAATTTGAAACATCACCGGGGCGGGTTTGAGGTAGCTCCTCGAATCAACCAGAATATTCAAGGGCGCGTTGGCAGCCAACACCAACGACGCCCTTTTTTATTTGCCCCGGTATACATCTCAGGAGGGAATAATGGCAGCTCTCGGAACAGTAACGAAAAAGTGGATGTGTGAAGGTTTAACGTATGCCACGCAAGCATTAGCGGAACAACACGCGGCGGGAAAATGCTTGAATGGGCAAACTATTGACATTGAGGAGATAGATTGTACTGTCGTATCCCAGGTAAGCCTCCCGGCAGTCACGCCAACGATTTCACGAGTTCCGGCACCAGCGGCGGCGGCAACTCCATCGGCATAAATATTCACCTCTAAAAGGAGTCTTTCATGTTTACGAAGAAGCATCAGGCGCAAGAGAACAAGGGCAATAAGGGTATCGCGAAAGCAACCGCGAAACATACCAAAAAGACAGGCATGAAAACGAATACTTCTCCGGGTCATACGGCGTAAATCGCAGTTTGATAGCAAGGGTAATGGGGTTATAAGGGTCATTCGAGCAACACGGGCATTCAACATGGAGACTATCACATGGCTTTGACAGCGGAACAGAAAAAGAATTTGCCAGCGGATGTTTTGCAGGAGATTGAGGATCAGGAAAAGGAAGTAGCGCGCCTTAATTATGAAAACGCAGACAGGCGCAAAAAGTACAACGATATCGAGAAGGACAAAAGGGCAAGCGAAACTGCGTTGAATACGCTCCGGGAAAAGATGGAGAAGCTCGGTTTCAAATCGGATGAGGACATCGAGGAACAGTTTCCTGGGCTCATCGAAAAGGTTACGAAGGATAAGGGCCTAAAACCGGCTACAGAGTTTGACGCTCTGACGAAGAAGCTGGACGCGATTAACAAAAAGCTCGAATTGGCCGAAGCGGCTGCGGCGAAAGAAAAACACGATGCGATGATCGAAAAGGTTGGTGGCATATTCGACCCAGCACTTTCGGAAACATTCGGCAAAGCCGCCCCGATCATAAAGGACCTGCTTAGGACAAAGGGAAAATTCGCCATGAAGGACGGGGTTGCCGGGATACAAAACGGCGATGAATTCGTTCCCCTCACAGCCGAAAAGGGAAGCCCTTCTGCAATCGACCTTTTGAAGAAGGATTTCGCCGATATGGTTGTGACAAAGCAAAGGCTCGGGACTGGCGGGAGCCCGAACGCGAAAACAGGAACGACAGGCAATGAAATTTTAACGAGGGAGGAGTTTGATAATCTTCCTCCTGCGAAAAGAACCGAGTACATGGCAAAGGTCGGACAGTTGGCGGAGAACGTTGCGTAATAGAAGTAAGGGTAGTACGAATTAAAAGGGTTGTTCAAATATACGGGCGGTAAGCTTTTCGGGTGTGGCGGGTCAACCGCAAGGGCAGTACGGATTAAGTTTTTTTACTAACGATTCATACTACTCTTCACGAAAGGCATTACCATTATGGCTTCCAACGTCCTTACCGCTCTCATGCCCTCGTTTTACAAGGGCTTGAATACCGTCCAGCAGGAAATAACCGATGTCATCGATGCAGTCAGCCAGAACATGAGCCTTGAGCAGGCCGCGCTCAACCAGACTATCACATATCCGATTGCCAAATCTGCTTCGCTGGTAAATACCCCGCAAAGCGGTGTACCTGATCCGAGCACATACGGACAAACTCCGGGAATCGGAACTCTGTCAATTTCTAATATGCAGTCAGGCATATTTGTCTACAACGGCGAAGAAATTCACCAGTTGCAGGTCGCCGGTATTTACGCCGATTACTATGCCGATCAAATGGCGCAACAAGTCCGTGCTTTGCGTAAAGCCGTGGCATCCAGTATCATAACAGCCGCCCTTTCGGGCGCATCTCGCTGTTGCGGTACTCCCGGAACAGCGCCTTTCGGGACTGCGGGAGTTTTGACCGGCTTCGCCACCCCCAATCAAATCCTGTATCAAAATGGTTCTCCTGGAAGCGACAGGCACATGATTCTCGGAACCAATGCGATAGCCAGTATACAGGGCTATCAGTCAGTGCTTTTCAAGGCCAACGAGGCCGGAACCGATAGGCTTTTGCGGACCGGAACCATCGGATCGGTTGAGGGTTGGGCTGTCGGTCTCGATACTACGATTTCAACGGTATCCACTTTCGGAACGAGTTCTGGTGATGAAAATACCGGGGCAATCTCCGTTGGCGATATTTCCTTCGTGCTCAATTCCGCAGGAAACGGTGGATCCGTGCTTGCTGGCGATACCTTCCATTTTACGGGTGACACAACGAATGTTTACGTTGTGGCTTCCGTATCTTCGCGGACGATAACGATTAATGCTCCTGGATTCCGGGCTGCGGTAAGCGCCTCGACGGTCGTAGTTTTCAACTCTACAGCCGGTCAGCCGAACCTGTTTTTCACCCGCGACGCTATCACGCTGATTGCGCGTCAGCCGAAGATCGCTACGGGCAACAGCCCGGCTGGCCAGCTCATGGACTTGACAACGATTCCCGATCCTCGATCCGGCCTTATCTACCAGCTCGCTATGTGGCAGAACGGCCGTACAATCGCAATCGAAGTTTCGCTTGCATGGGGCGTGGGTGTAACGAACCCGCAAGACCTCGGTATTCTCTGGGGCTAAGATTTCCTGCTTCGCCTGATAGGGGCGCGGTTTCCATCGGCCCGCCCCTATTTATAAACCAGAGAAAGGAAGGGTTTTGTGAGCACGATGAATTACACGCCATACCCTTGGATGATAACGTTTGACGACCTGCAAGATCATCTTATCATCAAAAAAGGCGAAACGTATTTAAGCACCTATCCCGCCGCTGATAATAATTATTTCGACCTCACCGCCGCCAAGTTTATTTCTTTTGCAAACTCATTCAACATCGATGTCACCGTTTTAAATGGCCTTAGCCACGTTGCCGGCGCGACGAACCAGCCGCACTATCTCGTTATCCAGTGGCTTATTACGGCATTGCAGGCTATGGTGTGTGAGAATAATATCGGATTGAACGATGTCACTGAAGGGGTTCAAAATGATGTTTACTATATCAAATACAAATTATATGCCGCGAAACTTAGCGATGTACAAAGCCAACTTCGGTATGAAACTATTGTAACCGGAAGCTTGCAGATGAATCAGACGCGAGCATCAGCAGCGGTAAGGTTAATTTTTTAAGGGTTATGCCGCTATGATGAGCATAAATTTCAATGTCAAACCTCTCCTTGGCGCATTTAACGATATGCCAGGATCAGTAGCGCGTGAATTACGGAAGACAATGAAACAGGAAGGCGTTGAAATTCAGACATTGGCGCGTCACGTCCATAGGCATAATACTCGCTCTGGATCATTGAACGAATCCATACAAGAGAGATTTGACAATGAAAGTTTTACTGAAACGGTAGGGTTCAATCCAAATACTGCCGTAGTAAATGATCCTAAAAGGGTTGGAAAAAAGGTAGATTACGGAAAGTATGTGCATGAGGGTCACGGATCATGGGCACCTGATAAGTTTTTGTACGAAGCCCTTGAAAAGCGCGAAGCACTTATCCGTGAAAATTTGGAAGCGGCTGTCAGGCGCGGCATTGAGGCGGCAATTAAATGAGTGGGACCCCGATTTTAAACACCATAGAAACGGCAATTACCGATCTTGTCGGCGGCATGACTATTGCCGATGGGTTCAATTTTGACTGGGGGATTGTAAACGAACAGGATGAAACGATAGGCTCTTTCCCGCGTTGCGTAATCAATCCTACCGATGGGCTGGCAGATAAGGAAACTTCACAGGATTCCTTGGCTGGAATCGCTTCTTTAGATTATACAAATGAAGTCATTTATACGCTATTGGTCAAAGGAGAAATGGCGACATTCAGTAGCAATCCTTTGTTCGATATTCGCTCAACTCTAAGGGAAGCACTTGACGATCTTAAAATGCTATTCGGAATGAATACAAACCTGAACGGGACCTGTGATAATATTATGTACTTTGCATCACAGATTGAACCATTGAACCGTAACGATACGCAGCGCCCGGCGCAACTAAGGGTATTTTTCAAAGTTATTTACAGTCAAGACAGGGTTACACCGACGCAGTATGCGGGAAGCTGAGGGGGGAAGATATGGCTATTGATCCGGTAACACATAGTATAGCGGTAATCGTCGGGGGGGCTCTTTTGTTTGCCGGTAAATGGTGCTGGTCATGGATTGTCGGGAGAGATGTTACAATAAAAAGCAAAAGATCATCTCCAGCTACAGTGGGAGATATAGAGGAGCTTCTTAAACAGTCTAATGGGACCAACGGCGCAACGGTGCTTACGAAGGATATGCACGCGCGAATCTGCGGGGAAAACCTGCGCCCGATCAATGAAACCTTGATACGAATAGAAGCGGGAATGAAAACCGGCGAAGACAGGTTTAAATCGATCGATATGAAATTACAAAAAATCGACGACAACATTTTCGCCATTGCTTCACATAAAAAAACATGACATCCAACAAACTTTCCATAAAGGAGTAGCATTATGTCTACCAATGCATTGAACCAGGTCTACAAAACAGCTATTTTGGCCGTAGAGGAATGCGCGGTATCTGCGGTCTCTATAGGGGCAACGTCACTTACCCTTGTGTCAACGGGATACATGACCGCCACGCCTTTCGTTATCGGTAAAAAGTACGTTCTCAGGTCCGATACATCGCCGCTCACGGTCGGAGCCATCCCTGATGCGGAGTGGGTTACGATTACCGCTACAAGCCTCGCGGCAACTCCAAGCGGACCCGGTTTCCTCATTACCGGAACGGTAACTATTTCCGGCAATGGGAGCGGCGGGGGAACGGTAAATGCCTACCCTACCAATCCCACTATTTTAACACCCGGCGTAGAGCGCATGATTGTATCGGCAGATTTTACTTGCCGGTTCAAAACATTGAGTGATGCGCCAAAGATAGATTTCGACGATGAGTCTTCGCGCTTTGCAAGTGGTGACGAAGGACGCGATATTTCCATTGCCGGGGCGCGCTCGGCTGAAATAGACATTACGCAAAAACTGGCATGGGCTGGGGTTGATTCATCGAACCAACCTGTATTACCGGTTTGGGGTAAGCTCATGCGTGTCATGGGACATCTTACTCGCCCTTATTACAATGGAACGATTATTACGGGGTATGGATTTCTCCCGCACACATGGGCCAATGAAGTAACCGGCACGATATGGGTTTACAACCCTGAGAACGGCGCTAATCCTGCGTCGACAGTTTATCGTTATTGCGGAGCGCATGGCGGAAACGGCTGTTCAATTGCAACGGGTAAAATAGGCGATCCGTATATGTTGACGGGTAAGTTTTCCGCGGCTTATGTCGGTACTTTGGAACTCCCTTATTCGAGCGTTCCAACGCTTACCAATTCGGCAACCAACCCGCCTGAAGTTCTGCTTAATAACCTTTGCAATGTCCCGGCAGTGTATGGATTGATGATTCCCAGTGCATTAGCGCCGACGGTGAATTGCGCAAGTTTTGCCACGGCGGCCCTTGCTAATACCGCGCTTAACCTGGTAGGTATACGCTTTTATACAGCGGACGGAACCGATTTCGGGGATGGATCGTTGACAGCCGCTAAAGTGGCGGTATTGGGAGCCGGTTCTGTTTTGGCTAAGGGAGATGCATTTACGGGAGCTATGGTTGGAAGCGCGTTCGCGGTTACTTATGTCGCTGGTAACAAAGAGGTTGAAATAAGCCAATTCAGCCTTGATTTCGGGGGTACGGTTAATCCGTTTATTGACCAATCCACCGCCACTGGCAACGCTTATTATGCGACCAATGACCGCGATCCGAAATTGAGCATCAACCCGTACCATGTAAAAAAGACGATGGACGATATCGACTCGGTTGTTACCAACATGATCACGGGAGAGGTAACCATTAAGAGCGCGCCAACCAGTCCGCATATCACGATAGAATTGCCAAACGCGCAACTTCTCAGCCCTTCACTGGCCTCGCGTGAAGGATATGTCAATACCGCCCGTGTGTATAGGGCGTTGCGCAATAACGTTGGTGCCGGAGCTACGGATAGTACGCTCCCTGATGCAACGATGTACGAAATACTTATCGGTTCACGGAGTTTCTAAGCCTTGCGGAAAGGTAGTTAAACAATCAACCCAAAGGGAGACGTTATGACTAAGCGGATTTTGGATGAGGAAACGAGAAAGGCGCTTTTAGGATACGTGCCCTTTTCCAGCGAATGCAGTATTAATTATTCGCCGGAAGAGTTCATGCAAATCAAGGATGAATCCTTGCGGCCTGTTTTCAAGGTGCGTTCACTCACGCAAGCCGAAATGATGCAGATAAAACGAAATTCAAGCGGATATCGCGGCGCAACTCCCGAACAGATCGAGAAAATAGGGGAGGGTAACATTGCTATTATTCGCGGGTGTATCCTTGGCTGGCATAACATTTTTGACTCAGGGAGTGGAACTGAAATAGAATTTATTCCCTCTACAAATGGTGGATGCGAAGAAAAACTATTCAGGGCATTTCCTGATTGGGTTATTGTAAAGATAATGAATTTCGTAAGAACCATTTCGGGGCTTTCTTCGCCTGAAGAGTTGTCGATAAAATAGCGGCGGGTCTACGGGCCGGCCTGATCGCGTTCTCCTGTTCAACGTGTCAGGAGGCACCGTACATAAAAGAGATTAACGGTTGCGAGAAACCGGTCGAAACTCCCGCCACGTGGTTAGGCCCGGAAGATGAGTTTTGTAATTGCCCAGTCAGGTTCGTTATGGAGAGTACCTGCGAAATGATAGCAAAACTTGACTCATATAAAAACTGGCTTGCCACACCACCTGATTACGAGCGACAATCGGCGAAGTTCCTTTGTGGTGTCAGTCTCTTGAATTATTGGATAAATCATTTCACGCTGTTAAAGCAGGGTAAATAATCATGGCCGGACCTATTGAAGTACCTGTCAAGATTAAGTTACTGGACCAGCAAGAAATTACGAATGCTTTTAAAAGTCTTGCTACTGCTGCGGCTGGAATATTCGCTATTGATAAGCTCGAAAAGTTTACCGAAAGAGGAATTGAGGAATTTTCCGCATTGCAAAAATCTTCCGGCCAGCTTACCGCAGCCCTTGGTAAGCAATCATCGGCATTAGAAAGCCTTGCATCAACGTCCAGCCGCAGTAGCGTATATCGAACCAGAGAAATTGAAGAGGGATACCGCCGCCTTGCGATGTACGGCCTGACGGAAGCCCAGATTAAAAAGATGTCGCCGACCATGCTTAACCTTGCGGCGGTGACAGGAAGCACGGAGACGGCGGCGCGCTTGCTCGGCCAAGCAATTGAAAACGGAACCGGGCGGCTTCAGATGTATGGTTTCAACATGAATAAGGTCAAAAATTCCCATGACCGATTCAATGAAGTCATGAGACAAGGCGAAGCATTTCTGAAAGGCCAATCCGATGCGGCATACGCTGCAATGAGTCCGCTTGAAAAAATGGGGCGTACCATAGATGATATTTCTATGTCATTTTCAAAGGCGTTTATACCGACACTTGAAAAAGTATCGGAATGGTTAACAGAAAATCAGGATAAGATTTCGGACTTTATGAATGCGCTTTCAGAAGGGTTAAACTGGCTGGTAACTTCTAAGACAGGAATAATAACGGCAATAGCTGCTATTGGTACGGCCCTCACATTGGCATTTATTTCTGACCCGGTTGGTGCTGCTCTTATCGCCATTAGCGCGGGAATAGCCGCTGTTTCGTATGAAATGGGTAAATGGAAGGTTATACAAACAAAAACTGCACAGGAACAGGCTGATTACTTCAAAGATCTGACTGCGGAGCAAACAAAGGCTCAAATCGACAATATAGAGAAACAGAAGAAAGCTCTCGTAGCGAAAAATGAGGAATTGCAAAAAGCGGCGGCTTCCAATCTTCGTCCGGCGGATTATAATGGAGCTTTAAGCGCAAAACAGATTCGAGAAAATGAAGGGAATATCAATTGGTATAATGCCGTTATCGAAAAGGGTAAAGAACTATTAGAACAAAGAAAGAAAATTGTCGCAGGCCCGCCAATAAAAAATATAGGATTGGGTGATGGTGAAGACAAGGAATCAAAATCCGCAAAAGACAAACTCGAATTGATTACGAAGCTCGCTCACGATGCCGCCCAAGTAGGAATGACAGAAGAGCAAAAAGAGCTTGCGGACTTGGAAGATAATTTGGTTCAGGAACAGGCAATTATCGGATCAAATGTCGAGGCGCAGCTTAACGCGGTTAGCGTATATCTTGACAAAAAGAAAGCTATAGAGGCTAAGTATCATAAGGATAAGGAAAAAGTCGATAAAGATGATGGAAGAAAAATGCAGGAAGCTCAGGAAATATACGATGCCGCAGCCGAAACAAGGCAGAGCAACAAAGTAAAAAAAGAAATAGCTGCGCTGCAAAAAGAATACGATAGAAAAAAGAAATTGCTTATTGACGCAGGAATGGATACCATAAATCTCGATAAGGAATTTTCAGCGGAAAGGCTTCAAATCCAAGAACAGGCCGCAGAAGCTTCGTTGAATACGACAACTGGAAATTTAAAGCAAATTGCCGAAAAAAACAGGAGTTTCACGGGAGCATATAAAGTAACCGCATCTGCAATGGCCCTGATCGATACGTATAAATCAGCGGAATCAGTATATGCGGGGTTTGCAACCATACCTATAATCGGGCCAGGACTCGGTATGGCCGCCGCTGCGTTAGCTATCGCAACGGGGCTGGAAAATGTAGCAAAAATTGATTCAGCAAAAATGGCGGCTGGCGGTGTAGTGTCAGGCGGTGAACCGGGGCGCGATAGTGTGCCTGCAATGCTCATGCCGGGGGAGATAGTCTATAACCCTACTCGCCCCGATCCTAACCTCGCAAACATGATTTCGAGCACCACGGCGGGCAATACAAGCCATCTTCACATGGGAGACATACATATTCACGGTAACGCCGATAGCCGCACCGTGGCGGCATTTGGCAAGGCTCAAGAGCAAGCGGTGCTCAATGCTTTGAAAAGGTGGCAGCAAGCGGGAAAATTCACGGCACCGGGCTTAAAGATACGGTAAATTATGCTTATCGCAGGAACTGGAATCACCTCATTTAACGCGAAAATACAGCCGAATTATGTGCCGGCCACCGTGTATGCCCTGCAATGGATTCAGGGCGCTAATGGTACATGGTATTGCGTAGACCGGGGGAGCGCCGCTGATGTCTACGACGTCGAAATTTCGCTCTATAAAGATGAGACGACGATCAATAATTTCATCAACCAGATCCAAGCGAACCGCGAGAGTTATCCGGCAACCGGGGCAAATATCCTTCAGCTTTCCGAATTTAATGTCCAGGAGTGCATTTTCGGGGCGGATATTGATTATTCAGGGACGATAAATGCAACTGCATTCATGGAACGTCGCATACAGGGATCATGGAAGGGCTTCGGGATATCCCTGAGGCTGTCCGCGCTGTCTCCCGGCTTTGTGGGAGTAACCGGAGTCCTTCCTACTTTGCGATTCTTGGATGTCGGCTATGATGCCGATGCCAATTATACAATAAATAAACTCGCAGCCTATGATACCACGGAATACTATCAGGATCACGCCGCAGACGATGGGTCATTTACCGGTGTCTATACTTTTGACCCGAATGAGATGATAGCTTTAAGGCGTTTTGTTGCGACGAATCGGGGCGCAGCCTTTACTACTCCGTCAATTATCGGCGTTGCGGCTCCTTGGGGCCGAATGGAGGCTACATCTACCGTAAATATGACGTATTTCGAGGATATGGGTATGAGCAATTTCGTGAACGGTCTCCCAAGATGGAGAGCTAAAATAACATTAAGTCAAGTATATTAATTCACACATTAAGAAAGGCGGTATAGTATGGGTGTAGAATCAATTTATGGCCAGTCTCAAAAAATCAAACTGTTGGTAGGAACTCTGGCAAAGCCGTCGAATTTGTATATCGCGCTGCTTTCCAAAATCCAGAATGCCGGGGTGGGGTCAGCGGTTGATCCTACATCGACGGAGGCGCTCATTGCTACGGTTGCATCGTCTTCCTCGAATCTTACCGAAGACGGCGATACCGGAGGCGGGGCGGTCGATGCCAACTATGTACGAACGGCAATTTCTCTCGGCGATGCTAACTGGACCTATACGGCGGGTTCAGCCGGTAATCCGGCAAAGGCCACGAATACTAACGCAATATCAATTACCGTTCCGACCGGCGGATTGACTTCCATCGTTGGCTGGGCGTTGTGCTGGTCTTCGACAATCGGGGCGGCTGACAACCTTGCAGCTGGAGCTTTTTCTTCAGCGCAGCAAGGGTCGTATCTTGCCGGTGAAACAATCCAGATCGCCGCAAACGCGCTGTCCATAACTGAGCAAGATTCTACTGTTGCTAACTAAGCATGAGTGACGCACGTAAACCCGGTGAGTCTTTCGAGGCTTACCGGGAGCGTATCAAGCAGGAGGGCCGTAAGCGGACGACGTGGCGGAATCTCCATATCGGAAACCGTGAGACAAAACGAAAGGCCGGGCGGTGAAAACACTTGTATTTACGATATGCCAAGGCGAAGCCTACCAGAAGATTGCAAAGGTCACACATCCCACCATAAAGGCATACGCAAAAAAGATAGGCGCGGACTTTCTTTGTATATCTGAAAAGAAAATATCCACCACGTCGATTCACTGGGAAAAATTTCAGGTATTCGATCTGTTAAATACTTACGACCGGATTCTTTTCCTCGATACAGATTTAATAATTCGTGAGGATTGCCCGGATTTATTCGGCTTCGTGCCGGAAGACAAATTAGGAGCTTTTGACGAAGCGCCATTTACCGACCGATCCAAGGAATTGATTATTGATACTTGCAAAGCCTATGGTGTGACTCTTCCGGGCTGGAATGGCAAGTATTATAATACCGGGGTTATGGTCATTTCCAAGAGGCATAAACATCTCTTCAAAAAACCTGAACTGGAATATTATTCTTTCTATGAGCAAACGTATTTAAACATGCGAATTGCCGAACAGAAAATTGAAATGTTCGATTTGGAATACCGGTTCAATCGCATGACATGTATGGATGCCTACACAGGCGAAGATCGTCACGCATCGTTTATAATACATTATGCCGGGTGTCCGCTTGAACCTTCTCTGTTAGTTGACACTGTAATAAAAAAAGACGTGCAAAAATGGAAAAAGGAAAAGGTTAGAATATACCAGCGGCATATCCATATCAGCGTAACGGGCGGTATGGGAGATCAATTATGCGCTCTCCCTGCCATTGAGTTTATGAAAAAATTCGTATATCCGAAAGAGGATATTACCATTTCTACCCATTTCCCGCGCCTGTTCAAAGATGTCGGTTTGCCGGTTTTCATGCAAGGTAAATTCCAGTCAGCGCCGGATACCCCGTATTACTTGACAAATTCTCTTCCAGCGCCGGATACTATTACGTGGATGATCGTATCTAATTTACTCTGCCATACGGTCGATTATTGCTCAATTTCCATGCTTAAACGGACGCTTCCGATGCGGGATAGGGAGTTTCACCTTTCGGTATCTGAAGAGGAATTGGCAACGGTTAAAAGCATGGTAAAAACCGATTTGGGAAAACTTGTCGTTATCCATCCGGGGAAGCATTGGCAATCAAAAACGCTGCCTGTCGAATACTGGCAAGAGATAATCGACAAACTCGCAAGAAGGCATAAGGTATGCATTATAGGGAAAGACGATGAGACACGGGGAACAGTAAAAGTAAATTGCCCCGAAAACGCTATCGACCTGCGGAATATATTGGAACTCGGAGAGCTTATCGCGTTGCTTTCCAAGGCACGGGTTTTAATATCCAACGACTCAGCGCCGGTGCATATAGCCGGGGCTTTCGACAATTGGATTGTGCTTATTCCTACGTGTAAGCACCCAGATCATGTTTTCCCTTACCGTAAGGGCGGGGTGCATTATAAATCATTGGCGTTATATAAGAGCCTGGTAGCTGATGATTTTGTTGCACATCCGGCGACTATAGGCTCAAGCTCGGCTGAATTTACGGTAAAACCGTGGGAAGAATATTTACTTCCGGCGAAAGATGTGGTTAAAACAATTAACGATAAAATATTGCAGGTAAAATTCTAAATGAGCAATTCCTACCATAGCGGTGCATTAGTAACCAATACTCCGTGGATGTGGGGAGCCAATACAACCGGCAACCTTGGCAACCAGACGGTAACGAGTTACTCCTCACCTATTCTCGTTGCCGGGTCCCATGCCTTTACAAAACTGGCAATAGGCGGGTATGAAAATACCGGTGCTCGGACACTCGGCCTGAAGAGTAATGGCCAAGTTTGGGCGTGGGGTATTGGTACTTACGGAGAATTGGGAAACGGCTCTTATTCTGCGTCTAAAAGTTCTCCTGTTTTGGTTGTCGGCGGCTTAAATTTCGTTGATGTGAAATCAGGAGAAACTTTTGTTATCGGTCTCGATATCAACGGAACTGCGTGGACGTGGGGATTAAATACTTATGGCCAATTAGGCCAAAATAAATCAATGGCCTCCATCTCATCGCCGGTTATGGTGGTGGGTAATTTCGGCTTTACACAGATTGCCGCCGGGTTTGGCAACAGTCTCACGGCAGGTGCTGAACACGCCGTTGGACTTGATACAAACGGGCAAGCATGGTGCTGGGGAAACAATAACTACGGTCAATTAGGAACATACAGCACTACCAGCTATTCCTCGCCTGTTGCGGTGGTTGGCAACCACGCCTTTATACAAATAGCAGCCGCTTACCAAATAACATACGGGCTTAAAGCGAACGGTCAAGTATGGGCGTGGGGTTACGGGCCTTATGGTGAACTCGGGGATCACGCTCATTTAAGCGCGTCTTCCCCGGTTCTCGTGGTAGGTGGATTTAACTTTACGCAAATATCCGCAGGGTACGAGAACGCAGCCGGGTTAGTTGGCTCTACCGGGCAAGTATGGACATGGGGCGATAACCCGAATGGTAATTTAGGCAATCAGACCATGACCGCCTCATCGTCACCCGTCGCGGTGGTAGGAGCGCATTCGTTTGTACAAGTTAATGCAATGCGCAATGTTATGATGGGCCTGAAAGCCAATAACCAGATATGGATGTGGGGCTGGAATGGATACGGGCAATTAGGAACGCAGAATGAAACGTCGTATTCTTCCCCGGTGCTCGTTGTCGGTCCGATGCTGTATACGTCTTTGCCGGATCAACCATTGTCAAATACTACGTTTACTTCTCCCTATACATGGACTTGGCAAAGTACAAGCAGTACGAATATGAACCTTGCCTCGAATTACGCTGGCGGGGGTTTAGGGACTTTCGCAACGGCACAATTAGTGTTCCCTAATACTTCTGGTCTCGCGGCGGCTATTGCGACAAATAATATAACATGCACGACTATTACCGTCGCACCAGGCGTTACCTACGAAGTATCTATGGCAACCTATACCTTAACATTAACAGGGTATGCGGGTACTGCGGGAACGTGGACTGGCGGTTCATCATCTTCGAGTCTTGGTTCTGGAATAACTATCCAAAGCGGCGCATTCACTATTGCATCTGGGGCCACCCTGACTACTTCGTCGGCATTAATTACATTAGGGCAAGCAAGCACCAGCGGGTCGGCAACATTAACAGATAATAGAACAGGAGGAGTTACTTATACTGGAATTTCTTGCTTAGGAACATCGGCATCATGTACCATACATTGTGGCGGTATAATGTACTTGGTTGGTGCAGGCCCGGTTCTAACTATTCCAAACAGCGTAACATTTTATTATGATGGAACCGGCGCTCTTTACCTTGAGCCTAATAATACTTCGTCGGCATATTCTTTTACAAGCGGCGGCGGTTTTGCGGGCACCGGCAACATAATAATTCAGCCAGCGACCGGAACGACGTGCTCCTGTCCCGTGTTAACGTATACAGGGAGTGGAGCATTTAACATAGGTTCTACAAGTAACGAGACAACAACGATAAATATAACCGGAAATATTAACGTCGGAACATCAACCTTTAACGTTCAAAGCGTAAGCACTACCGGGACGTGTACGGTTAATCTTGGTAGCTATACGATAACATGCGGCGCATTTACAACTAATTCAAATGGGTCATCAGGAAGCGCCTTACTTTATTTGAATTTTCAAACGGCGACAATTAATTGCAGTACAGGGTTTGAAATAGTAAATTCTTTAAATACCGCATATTATAATTTAGGAACCGCAGTTTTTAATATGAATGGTACGGGATTAATTGAAATAGCAGTATCTACAAACAACATTATAACATCTGGTTCCGAAACGTGGAATATAACCAATGCACAGCAAGTTGAAATACTAAATACTGCGGTTATCCTTGGAAATATTGTTTTAAACGCACCGGGCAATGTTCCTGGGATATGGTCAGGTAATGTAGTATGTGAATCATTCAATATTAAGGCGGGGGTGACGTTAAACCCTTCTGAATGTGCAACATCAATCACCCTTTCTAATGGAAATCTTACGGCTGCGACGAACGCCACATCAACTGCGCAGGCGCAGGTATTATTTACTGCCGGGGTATCGTCAGGAAGTTTTTACCATGAAATATTAGTAGGTTGCAATTATACCACATTCGGTGTTTCTGAAATAGGAACAAATCTTAATATCTATCCTGGTGGGGATGGTTACAGTTGGGGGTATATAGCACCCGGAGTAATACAACATAATGGTAGTGTTTTGCAAAGCGGATTAGCTTCGGTAGTTTCTGGAAACACCGTTGGTATACTATATAATGCTACGGCAGGAACCATACAATTCTATGTAAATGGTGTAGCACAAGGAACCGCGGTTTCTATTGGAGCTGGCCTTACAATATATCCATCAATAGGATATACTACTAATGTAAATGGACAAACATTAGGAACTATCAATTGCGGCGTCGTTACTCCGACTACTTACCCGATACCATCCGGTGCGAATCCATATAATGCCAATGCGTTTAATTTTAACGGGGGTACGGTTACAGTTACCGGTGCTACTCCTGCAATGAATGCCAAAGCCAAGGGGACTTTGACAATAGCAAGAACGCGGACTATATCCGCCGCGATGAACGCAAAGGCAAAAGAAACCTTGTCTATGCTGCGAACTCGAAAGATTTCTCTTGCAATGAATGCAAAAGCCAAGGAGACGCTTACGGCGTTATGGACAATACAAGTAACAATGGCGATGAATGCTAAGGCAAAAGAAACCTTGTCTAT
>Ga0187855_10001337_pt1 | contig 19733 bp, 14 predicted proteins | sample June2016WEW_8_10_2_FD_132969 | JGI IMG/M metagenome (GOLD analysis project Ga0187855, IMG submission 132969) | Peatland microbial communities from SPRUCE experiment site at the Marcell Experimental Forest, Minnesota, USA - June2016WEW_8_10 | ecosystem: Environmental > Terrestrial > Soil >...
ACCGGCTCGTAGCTGAGCTGAATATCGTCGTTCACCCATTTTGCCCGCGTGGTCTTGAGCCAGTTGGCGTCGTCGCGATCCGGAAAATCGGGTTTGTAGTGCGCCCCGCGCGATTCGTTGCGGTAAAAGGCGCCGATCGTGATCGCGCGCGCCAAAATCAGCATGTTTTCCAGTTCCCGCGCGAAGTTGAGCGTTTGATTCGACCACCGTGTACGGTCGCTCAGATTGATTTTCCGATACCGCGACTGCAATTCACCGAGCTTCGCGTACGCGCCTTCGAGATTCTTGTTGATGCGCGTCACGGTCACGTGCTCGGTCATGACTTTGCCGAGCTCCTTCCAGATGGTGATTGGATTCTCGGCGCCGTCCTGCGCGATCAGCGCCGCGTTCTTTTCCTCCTGGCGCTTTTGCTCGCGTGCAAAGACGCTCGAATCCACGGATTCCGCACCTTTTTCAACACCTCGAGCGTATTTCACCGCCGCCGGGCCAGCAATGCCGCCGCCGAAGATGCACGACACCAGCGAATTCGCTCCCAGCCGGTTCGCCCCGTGATACTGATATTCGCATTCGCCAGCGGCATAAATGCCGGGGACACTCGTGGCCTGATCGTCGTTGTTGACCCAAATCCCACCCATCGTGTAGTGCATCGCCGGAAAAACCTTCATCGGCTCGTCGCGCGGATCGACACCCACAAACTTTTCATAGATTTCGAGGATGCCTTCGAGCTTTCGGTCCAGCGTCTCGCGCGGAATGTGCGTGACATCCAGATACACCGCCGCTTGCCCGTTGATGCCCAGCTTTTCCTGATAGACGATGCGATGAATCGCGCGGGTCGCGATGTCCCGCGGCACCAAATTGCCGTACTTCGGATACCACTCTTCCAGAAAATAAAATCGTTCGGCCTCCGGAATACTCTTCGCCGCACGCTTATCTGACGGATTCCGCGGCACCCAGACGCGCCCGCCTTCTCCCCGAGCGGATTCGCTCATCAATCTCAACTTGTCTTCACCAGGAATCGCCGTCGGATGCACCTGGATGAATTCGCCGTTGGCGTAATCGACGCCTTGCTGCAAAAGCGCCGACTGCGCTGAGCCGGTACACACGACCGAATTCGTCGAGCGGCCAAAAATCGCGCCAATGCCGCCCGTGCAAAAGATCACCGCGTCCGCGGGAAACGTCTTCACTTCCATGGAGCGCAGATCCATGGCGCAAATCCCGCGACCCGCTCCGCTTTCATCGATGACCGCCGACAAAAATGTCCAGCCTTCGCGTTTTGTCACGCACCCTTCGGATTCGTGCCGGCGCACCTGCTCGTCGAGCGCATAGAGAAGTTGCTGCCCGGTGGTGGCGCCCGCAAATGCGGTGCGGTGATACAACGTCCCGCCGAAGCGGCGATAATCCAGCAGTCCCTCTGGCGTGCGATTGAAGGTGACGCCCATGCGGTCAAGCAGATCAATAATTCCCGGTGCCGCCTCACACATGCGCTTGACCAGCGACTGATTCGCAAGAAAATCTCCGCCGTAAATCGTGTCGTCAAAATGTTTCTGGGTGGTATCGCCTTCGCCCTTTTGATTTTTCGCTGCGTTGATCCCGCCCTGTGCGCACACGGAATGTGAGCGTTTCACCGGCACGATCGAGAACAACTCCACCGGCACACCCGCTTCCGCCACGCGAATCGTGGCCATCAGGCCGGCGAGACCTCCGCCCACGACAATGATCTTGGGTTGTCTCATTTTGAGGTGACGTAGGAAGCGAACGGATGCCAGTTTAGCCGGAAGCTAATCAAAATCAGCACGCCAACTACGCTGAAGGTAACGCCAACCAGCACGCCAAGCTGTCCCGCAGCACGTTGCGCGCGAGCCGTGGCCGCCAGTCCCCACTTACACACAAAATTCCAGATGCCGACACCGAGATGAAAGGAAGAGGCCAAAACGCCCACAAGAAAAAATGCCAGATACCAAGGATTCTGCAGATCGTGCTCAACGGTCGCGTACGTGGATGTTCCGTGCGTCAGCCAGCGCTCGGTGTACAAATGCCAACCAATATAAGCAAAAGCAATCAGTCCGGTGTACCGCTGCAGCGTATACAGCCAGTTTTTCACCCACGGATATTCCGAAACGTTCGACTGCCCGCGTAACCAGATGTAAATGCCGTACCCTCCGTGATAGAGCATCGGCAAAAAAATAAAAGCCCACTCGACGAAAATGCGGAATGGAATCGTCTGCAACGTCTGTGATGTTTCGTCGTACTGCCGCGCGCCGACCAGTACGGTGCTATTGGACCAGAAATGTTCGGCGAGAAATGCGCCAACAGGAACGATGCCGGTCAAAGAATGCAGCTTGCGGAGGAAATAACTGGTGTCAGGCCGGGTTGCCGTAGCGGACATGCCCTCTCCGCCGCGTCCTTGCGTTTCGGCGCTCAGAATCGCGGCAAAATCAGTATAGGGAGTTGAGATCAGTGATGCAAGTTAACGAGCTTTACGAAACGTACAAATGCTTCGAAGCGATTTTCACGCGTCTCGCTTTTTATGACTCGTATCAGTAACGACGAGTTACGCATTTTTTACAATTTGCCGGTCGATGAAGATGCTATCCTCAATGATTATCAGGATAATTTGCCGGGAACCTTCCTCCTGGTTGCGACACTACACAAACTCTCTGGACAAAACATGAGCTTAGTCACAGAACTCGAACGCCTTGCCGATACCCTCGATGAAGCTGTGGAGGATGCCCCTCCCGTCGAGTGGTCTTCCGTTGCCGGGCGCATCGCAAAGAACTTGAGTGTGAAGACCGACGAAGTCGGAATACTGGGATTATCGGCGAAATGGCGGCATTTGCACTTTCTGGCGCCGGAAGCACTGAAGAATGTCGGTTTTATCCCTCTGACGAGCAACTCCGCGCTGGCCGCGCGCACCGCCCGCGAAAATCGGCCGGAAATCGACAACAATTTCTCCACCGCGCGGCACGCGACGGTGTTCGAAGGCGTGAAAACGGGCTCCAGCGAACCCGGCGACGCCATTCAAAAAATTATCAGCGCGCCCATCCTCGCAGGTGGCAAAGTCATCGGAGTTATCCAGATCAGTCGCAAAGGTTCCAGCCCCGTGACCGCTGGACCGGATTTCACGCAAGCCGATCTCGGTAAGGTCCTGGCCCTCAGCAAGCCCCTTGGCAAACTGCTGCGGCACGTCGCCACGGAATAATTCATCAGACGTTAACAATTCCGCGCCGCGCCTCCGTTATGGAGTAAATCTTCTGCCATTCGGCTCTCCTCGCTCTCCTTTTTCGTGCGTACCGTCTGGGAATTGCGTTGACACTGCAAAACCTTCTTGTTACTTTTCCACAGCGGTAAAATTTTCGCTCTCAGCCCACTCACGGAGGCACCCACACCGGCACCATGGCGTTCGTCGCGAAGAAAATATTTCTCACCAAAGGCGTCGGAAAACATCGTGAAAGGCTTTCGAGCTTCGAGTTAGCTCTTAGGAACGCTGGAATTGCGGCTTGTAACATCGTACGGGTTTCCTCGATCTTCCCCCCGAACTGCAAATTGATCTCGCGCAGTGAAGGACTGAAATATATTAAGCCGGGTCAAGTCGCATTCACCGTAATCAGCGAAAATTCCACCAAAGAAGCGCACCGGTTAATTGCCGCAAGCATCGGTTTGGCGCTACCCAGCGACAAATCGATGTACGGGTACCTCTCCGAACATCATTCATTCGGCGAAACCGAAGAAGTCGCCGGAGAGTACGCGGAAGAGCTTGCCGCGGAAATGCTGGCAACCACTCTGAACGTGGAATTTGACCCCGATCTCTCTTTCGACGAAAAAAAAGAGGTCTACCGCATCTCGAACAAGATCGTTCGCACCATGAACGTCACGCAATCGGCCGTAGGAGACAAGCGCGGCCTCTGGACCACGGTCCTGGGCGCCGCCATCCTGATCGGCGAAGACGACTGAAAATTCCCACTAGGTCAGCGCATCTTTGAAAGCGATCTATTCGTCCAACTCATAAGCCGTTTTCAGCCATTTCTTGACCTCGTCATCGACGTCCGCCGCCGATTTGATTTCGATGCGATGCGTGATACGATCTTTTTTCGCTAACCCGCCGGTGTCGATCAATCGTTTCGGCAGCTTTCCCTTGTGCGTCGCTAGAGCAAATCCCAGATCGACCCGTGAATTCGTCGTCGGCTTGATCTGCGCGAATACGTGATTGCGATACAGTGGCACCATCGTCTTGCACGGGCACGCCTTGGCGTCTGCGCCAGTTCCCTTTCCCAGTGCCAGCAATTTCTCATACAGCGGGCGCAGCTTTTCCTTCGGGCCTGTATACTGCTCGTCAACGTAACGAACCGCCGCCGCAAGATACGCTTCCGGAGTATCCTCGTCACCGCCGCCGTCCACGTGTTCCGCGATTCCCCATGCGCTGTTGTGGCCCACCTTGTGCTTGGCCTTCAGCCAATTCACGCGATTCATGTGGCCGTCCGGGCCGTCCTTTTTCACCAGCGCCGTCCATTCTTCCAGCGTTTTACCCGTTTTGTCTTTCAGCTCACCGATCCATTTATGCATCATCGCGACGCCTGGATGCACGCCGTAGACGGATTGACTCTTCGCCGCGCTTGTCTTCGCCATGGGAGTTCCCCCTTTGGATATCCGAGACGAACGGAACACTCACACAAAGTGCTTCTCTCCCGGTTCCGGGGAGGCTAATGAGGCGACATTCGTTGGTCAAGAAAAATTATCTGCGACTGCCGCGCCGAATCGTCGCGTACTGCTCAGGGTTTGAAGTATCCAATCCGCTGCAACACCGCTCCCACTACCAACGGCAGCGCCACCGTCGCGTCCTCGAACACTTCCGCGAAACGCCCGCCCTCTTCCGGAGGCACGAACTTCCCCCAAGAAACCGCCTCGGTGTAGGTGCTTCCGCTCAGCCCGCCCCAATGCACCGGCTCCGGGCAAATTCGCACGCCATAGTTGTATCGTTTCAGCGGCACCTTCTTGTATCCCCGTCGTGCCATCAATTCCGCGTAAACTCCGAACTGCTGCGACCAATTCCGGGGCACGCCTCCGCCAATCGTAAAAATTCCCATCCGCTTGGTAGCTAGCATGGTGTCCGCAAAGGTCTCAAAATCCTCAAACGGATCAAAACGCAGCAGCGGCCGCTTCGAACGCTGTCGCGCGATCTTATGCAACGCAAAGTCAATGCCCAACTCCGAATCCGAAAACGCCGGCACGAACACCGGCACGTTGTGCTCGTAAGCCGACTTCAGAATTCCCCGCCCACCTGCCCGTTTCTTCAGATATTCGCCGATTCTCCGGTGCAACTTCCAACTGCAAACCGTCTCCGTCGCGTCCCACTCGTCAAAAATATGATCGACGACTTCTTCCACGTGATCGAGATTCGTTTCCGGCTCAAGCGAATCGTACACGCGGTTGTAACCCGCCTCGAACAGTTCCTTGTCGTCCATCTTTGACGGGTCATACCGGAAATGAGAAAGCCCCGTGGCTTCGACCAATCCGTGCGCCATCAAGGCACCCGTGGAAACCACCGCTTTCACGATTCCGCTCTCGATCAAATCGCAAAAAACCAGCCCCATCTTTCCGACGGTAAGTGCGCCGGACAGCGTCAACACCACGAAACAATCCTTGTCGCGTGCCATGGCTTCCAACACGTCCGCCGCATCGCCAATCTGCCGGGCCGTATAGGCGGTATCTCCCATCGCGCGCACCAGTTCGTCGATGGTCCGGCATTTCGACAGGTCCAACGGGAAGATCGGCCGGAGTTTGTCCTTGACCGGATCGTGCAGCACCCGTCCGGTGACCGTCTTCTTCTGCTTTGCCATTTACGCTCCTGAAAATCCGCGAAACGGATTTTGATGTTACCGCTTGCTCGTCACGCCACGCGGTTAATTCGTGTTAAAGCTCATTCACAAATCCGTGCTCGTGGAGATTGATAATACAAATGCGCGCGGAAGAAAAGAACAATCACACGAATAAGCATCCTTGCGCCTCATGCTAAACTAAATTTCTATGGCAGACAAATTTACAATCGGTCTCGTGCAGATGCGTTGCACCGCAAACGCCGACGAGAATCTTTCCCGCGCGATCGACAAAATCCGCGAAGCCGCATCCCGCGGCGCGCAAATCATTTCGACTCACGAACTTTTCCGCAGCGAATACTTTTGCCGCAAGGAAGATGCGGAACTTTTCAATCTTGCGGAGCCCGTTCCTGGACCCGCCACGGAAGCCCTCGCGCAAATCGCGAAAGAAAAGAAAGTCGTCCTCGTCGTCTCGCTCTTCGAGCGCCGCGCCGCAGGCGTCTACCACAACACTTGCGCGGTCATCGACGCCGACGGCAGCTTCCTCGGCAAATACCGCAAAATGCACATCCCCGACGATCCGCTCTACTACGAGAAATTTTATTTCACGCCCGGCGATCTCGGTTTCCCGAATTTCGACACCAAGTATGGAAAAATCGGAGTCCAGATTTGCTGGGACCAGTGGTATCCCGAAGGCTCGCGTCTCACCGCTCTCAGCGGCGCGCAGGTCATCTTTTATCCCACCAGCATCGGCTGGCATCCCCACGAAAAGGCGGAGTTCGGCGCCGCCCAGTTCGACGCATGGCGCACCATCCAACGCGCCCACGCCATCGCTAACGGTGTCTACGTCGCGGTCGTAAATCGCGTCGGCTACGAAGGCAAGCCCGCGAGTGGCGATCCCGGTCTCGAATTCTGGGGAAATTCTTTCGTCGCCGATCCTTTCGGCCAAGTCGTCAGTGAAGCGTCCAACGACAAAGAGGAAATTCTCGTCGTCGAGTGCGACCCCGCAAAAACCGAAGACATCCGCCGCAATTGGCCGTTTTTGCGGGACCGCCGCATTGACGCCTACGGCCCCATCCTCAATCGCTGGCTCGGCGAATAATCCGCATGCCGCGAAAGCCAACGCGAACTCTCGCTTCCCCGCAAACCCCGTTCGACCTCGGCTACTGGATGCCCGCCGAGTGGGAACGTCACCACGCCACCTGGCTCGGCTGGCCGCACGAACAATCCGACTGGCCCGGAAAGTTCCAGACCATCCCGTGGGCCTTCGCTGAAATTGTACGCCACCTCACGCGCGTTGAGCGCGTTTACCTCCTCGTAGAAAATCGCGCCGCCGAATCCGAAGTCCGCGCCATCTTGAAAAAATCTGGCGCCAATCTGGCCGCCGTCGATTTCTTCCGCGTGCCTACCAATCGCGGCTGGATGCGTGATTCCGGCCCTATCGCCGTCCGCAACCACGCAGGCGAAGTCGCCTACACCCACTGGTTCTTCAACGGCTGGGCCAAGTACAGCAATCACAAAAAAGATTCGGTGGCCGCCGCCCAAGTAAATAAAAAGCTCAAACACCGTGTCTGGCAGCCGATGCAAAAAGGCCGGCGCATCGTGCTCGAAGGCGGCAGCATCGACGTCAACGGCCGCGGCACGCTCCTCACCACCGAAGAATGCCTCCTCAGCACCACGCAGGAGCGCAATCCCGGCTTCACCCGCGACGATTACGCCCAAATCTTCCGCAACTATCTAGGCGCCACGCAAGTCCTCTGGCTCCGGAACGGCATCGCCGGTGACGACACCCACGGTCATGTCGATGACCTGGCCCGTTTCGTGAATCCGACAACAATCGTGGCCGTCATCGAGCAAGACAAATCCGACGTGAACTACGCCCCGCTGCAAGAAAATCTAGCCCTGCTACACACCATGAAAGACTCCGACAGCAAATCCTTCCGCATCGAAACGTTGCCAATGCCCGCTCCAATTTATTTCGAAGGCCAACGCCTGCCGGCCAGCTACGCTAACTTCTACATCGCCAACAAATTGGTGATCGTCCCCACCTTTAACGACGCCAACGACCGCGTAGCTCTCAACGCGCTGGCCAAACTCTTCCCCGACCGCGAAGTAGCAGGCATAGCCTGCCGCGACTTAGTCTTAGGCCTCGGCACCCTCCACTGCATGACCCAACAGCAGCCAAGCCATCGTTAGTCGAAAATCGAACGCCGCCACCGGTGGCACAGGCTTCAGCCTGTGTTCCGACACGTGGTAGCGCCGGCTTCCAGCCGGCTTCCGCAACTTCTCTCTCGCTGTTGGTATTTCTCCGTCTCAAAGCTACAATGCCGGCATCTCAACGCCACCATCATTGCCTTTCGCCCAAGGAGGCCGAATGCTAGCGTCAGTCTTCTTAACTCTCTTTCAAGATCGGATCGTAGTTGTCCAATATGAGCGCGGTTTAATCGGCTGGATCGTGATCGGCCTGATCGCCGGCTGGCTAGCTGGCAAAATCGCCCGAGGCGCAGGTTACGGCTGCATCACCGACATCATCCTTGGCTTGGTAGGCTCAGTCCTCGGCGGCTGGCTTTTCATGAAATTAGGCATCTTCGGCGGCGGGTTCCTTTACAGCTTGGCCGCAGCCACAGTAGGTGCAATCATCCTGGTCGCCATCGTCCACCTTTTCGCGGGCAACCGCTAACCGACGTGAGCATCGTTCCTCGCTTTTGGGCGACTTAAATCGGTTCGCAGGCTCTACTTGTAGGGGTGCAGCACCGCTGCACCCCAGCTTGCCCGGCCCGACACATTCGGCGCAGTCCCAAGCGAAGCGAGGACTTTCCTTTTCCTTCCGCCTTCACTCAAGACGCCCCAAATCACAACGGCCGATTCACAACCTCTTCCTTAGGAATCGCCTTCAGCAGCGCTTCGCCCACCTTGAGATGCTGATCCACCAAGAGCGCCGGCGTATGCGCCAGCCACTCCGCCAAAGAAATATCCTCATAGTGCGGGTTCTTGAACATCTCCAGAAACATCAGCTCGGTATCCCCGGTATTCTCGACGTAATGCGGATTGGACTGCAGGATATAGCCGACGTCCCCAGCCTCCACATTCATCGTCCGCGCCCGCGTCCCCGCCGTAAAAACGGTCATTCGTCCTTTGCCGCTGATGTAGTACTGCCATTCATCCGCATTCGGATGCCAGTGAAGCTCGCGCAATCCTCCCGGCTTCAACTTCACAATCGCGGCCGAAATCGGCGTAATCGGGAAATTCCTGGCGTCGATAATTTTTACTTCTCCGCCCCGCGTCACCTTGGTAGGTTTCATCTGATTAGGCCGGAAGTCCATCCGCTGCGGCACCATCCCGGTCCCCTCCGCCGCCTGCTGCTGTTCCTGCTTCAAATCTCCCGGCAAGTCGGTTTGAAAAATAAACAGCTCTTTCTTCGGCGTCTTGTCGAACGTCCCTTCCGCAACTCCGAAATTTTTCGCCAGCACCTCGCGCGGCGTATGCGCCATCCAATCGGTCAGCAGAAATGTCTCAAATTCATTAAAATTCCCATCGTCGAACACCAGCAGGAACTGGCATCCATTCGGCCCGAGTCCCTGAATCGAGTGCGGCACGCCCGGCGGGAATAACCACAAATCGCCGTCACCCACATCGGAAACAAAACTCTTCCCCTGCGTGTCCACCGCTGTAATCCGCGCATTTCCGTACAGCATAATCGCCCACTCCGCCGACACGTGCCAATGCAGTTCCCGCACGCCGCCCGCGGTCAGCCGCATCTCCACCCCAGCAATGGTCTTCGAGATCGGCAATTCTCGCGCCGTGACCTGCCGCGTCCACCCGCCGCTCTCAATTCTCTTCCGCGCAAACCCGAACGGATACTTGAACGGCGGCACCGTTCCCGAATCCGTCTCGGTCGTCCACACCGCGCTGGGATTTTCCGCTTCCAACGGCGGATTCTGCGGCCCGTGATTCTGTTCATTGGGCAAATGATGATCAGGTGACCGCGGCGGCTGGGGCGCTTCCTGCCCGCCTGCCACTTTTGCCGCAGCCGCCGCAAGCATCGCCGCCGACCCCACTTCCAGAAATCTTCTTCGCGTTACGTCTCCGTTTTCCGCGCTCATTCGCTCTCCTCAGATTTCACTGCTTGGATATACTTAACATCCGCTCGGTTTCGACGCTACCTCGATCCCGAATATCCCCGATCTTACAACCCGCTCGCACCCCGCACTGCCCGCGTGTGATACGATCAACGTTGAGAAAATGGAGACAATCATTCATTGAGTAAGACCTCGCAGTCCCTTACAGCCATCCCCCTAGGCGGCCTCGGCGAATTTGGAATGAACATGATGGCGTTGCGGCTCGGTGACAACATCATTGTCATCGACGCTGGGATGATGTTCCCCGAGTCCGAACTCCTGGGCGTCGATCTGGTCATTCCCGACATCACCTACTTGAAGCAAAATCGCTCGCTCGTCAAAGCCATCGTGCTCACGCACGGCCACGAAGATCACATCGGCGCGCTACCGTACATCCTGCGCGACCTAAACGTCCCCGTGTATGGCACGCGCTTCACGCTAGCGTTGGTCAAGAAACGCCTGGAGGAAGCAGGCTTGATCGATTCCACCACCCTGCGCGAAGTAATCCCGGGCCGCCTGGTGGAAATCGATCCCTTTGAGATTGAATTCATAACCGTCACCCACAGCACCATCGATTGCGTCGCCTTGGCCATCCGGACACCGCTAGGCGTAATTATCCACACCGGCGACTTCAAGATCGATCAAACGCCGGTAGGCGGCGCCCCTTTCGACTTGCATACCTTCGCCCGCTACGGCAATGAAGGCGTCCTAGCCCTCTTCAGCGACTCCACCAACGTTGAGCGCCCAGGCTTCACCCCCTCGGAACGGGCCGTAGTCCCGCGCCTCGAAGATCTCTGCCGCTCTGCGCCCCGGCGCGTAGTCCTGTCGTGTTTCGCCTCCTCGATCCATCGCATCCAGCAGGTCATCGACATCGCCTCCCGCGTGGGCCGCAAAGTTGCCTTCGTCGGCCGCAGCATGGTCGACAACATCGAAATCGCCCACTCCATGGAGTATCTGCGCATTCCCGACGGCATGGTCGTCCGCCCGCAGGATATTCGCAGCTTCGATCCCAAGCGTCTCGTGATTCTCGCCAGCGGCAGCCAAGCGGAGCCGATGTCGTCTATGTCGCGCATAGCCGTGGACAACCACCGCTTTGTCTCGGTAGATGAAAACGACACGGTTATACTCTCCGCCCGCATCATTCCCGGAAACGAAAAGCCCATCTTCCGCATGCTGGACAATATGTTCCGCCGCCGAGCCCTTGTCTATTACGACAATTCCGGCGGAACCATTCACGTCTCCGGCCACGCCAGCCAGGAAGAACAAAAACTGGTCCTTCAGCTCTGCAAACCCAAGTATTTCATCCCGGTCCACGGGGAATTTCGCCACCTTTTCCGCCATGCCGCCCTCGCCCACCAACTAGGCTGCGTATCCGGCGAAATCCTCCTGATGGAAGACGGCCAAGCGGTAGAATTCACCGAAGACGGAGCCTATCGCCGCGACCCGGTAACCGCCGGCCGCGTGCTGGTCGATTCCGGCTCGCTCGAAGAAATTGAAGAAGCCGTAGTCCGCGACCGAAAACATCTGAGCGAAGACGGCGTCCTGGTGCCCATCATCGCCATCGACAAGCACACCGGCCGCATGGACATGCAACCCGAAATCGTCACCCGCGGCATGTTCAGCGACAACGGCCAGGAACTCATGGCCGGCGCGCGCGACGTAGTCCTGAAAACCGTCGAACAATCCAACTCCGAGGAAAAAATGGACTGGTCGGTAATGAAAGAAAAAATCCGCGTTGATCTGAAGCGCTATATCAACAAACACACGTCCAAGCGCCCCCTGATCCTCCCCGTCATTCTGGAGGTCTAAGCCCGCGCTGCCGCCTCTTTCCGCCTATTCCGCCTGCATGTCACCCGAGCCATTGCTCGACGCCACAGAGGAAACGCCTCACTTGATCTGTTGGTCTGCCGGCAGCGCCTGGTTGATGCTCTTTAATTTCTGGAATCCGTCTTTGACCACGGTCGTCTTGATGTTGTCCTTTGTCACCAGCACGGGTTTCAGCAGTATGGTCGGCACCTCTATCTTCCCATTGCTCGTTATCCCATCCGCGTGTGGCTTTTCACCCTTCGCCAACCGAACCGCTTCCTCTGCGGCTCGTACCGCTTCATTTGTGACCGGCTTGTATACGGTCATGGCCTGCGTGCCTTGGGCAATGCATATAACGGCCGCCAGATCTGCATCTTGTCCGGAAACCGCCACTTTGCCGGCCAGATTATGTTCGCGGAGGGCCTGTATCGCACCTCCCGCCAATCCGTCATTGGAAGCGAGAACAGCAGCGAGGTTGCCTTGGATGGAGTCAATTGCCTTCAGCATGAAAAGGTACGCCTCGGAAGGCAGCCACTCTTTCGTATATCCATCCGCGATCACCTTGATGTCGCCGCGATCGATGTAAGGCTGTAGAACCTTCATCTGCGTGTCGTGCAGAGCTTTGGCGCCTTCGTCATTTGGCGAACCCGCGATCAGCACGTAGTTCCCTCTGGGCGCATGTTTTACCAGATACTCCGCTTGCATCCTGCCAATCGTCACGCGGTCAAAACTCACGTAGAGATCGACATCGCTGTTCAAGACCAGGCGATCGTAGCTGATGACTTTCACGTTGGCCGACTTTGCGACGTCCACCATGCGGCCGGCCTTTGTAGCATCGTGGGGCAGTAAGACCAGCACTTTGATACCTGCCTGGATCATGTCTTTCACTTGCTGGAACTGACGATCATCGTCACCATCGGCGTCGCGCGAGATCACCGCTGCGCCTAATTGCTTGGCCCGCTCATGAAAGGAATCCAGGTCCGTCTGCCAACGCTCTCCCTTCATCGCTTCTATGGAAAAGCCTATTTGTAGGTTGTTCGCATCTTGGGCCCGCGCAAGTTGTCCGTTAGGCAGTACAACGCACATGGCGGACAGAACCATGAGCCGGCATAAGGCTTTCGTCAAGATATCTACCCCCATGTTTAGGTCAACCATCAGCATAGCCTGCTGAAATTCGAAGGTGCTCAAAGTTTTGTGTTCTGCGAAGAATCGAGCAATGCCGCGTGGCACACTCGTCGTCCGCTAAGTCGATCGCAAACCCGATGGTTGGCCCGGATTCATTGCTTGGATTTTTTGCGGCGTTTTGCCGAAAGAAGTGCGTCCCCTAAAAAGCATACAGACATGCCGGGTGTCAGGCGCCCGTGTTGCGCCTGGATTTTTTGACTTCCTTCTTCGGGTGCCCCACGCTTTCAGCGGTTCTTTGCAGAAGCGTGCGGCCTTTAAGTTGATTTCCTCGGCGAGTTCTCGGTGCAGAATTAGAAGTGGCTTACCTGACGACAGCGGGTGGTTGGGCGGCCCGAATCGCCGCCCTGCTAGGCTAGCGCCATATTCAAATTCTCAATAGCCTCGTCGATCTCTGCGGTATTCTTGTACCCAACCGTAACGCAATCGACCCCGGCGTTCCTGAACGCGAACCTCATCGCCGCCTGGCGGTCCTCGCGGCCAAACGTACCCTCGCCCACGAGTTTCATGCTGATCACTCCCATTCCCTGTTTGCGGGCTTCGTGAACGTGGCCGACCACTTCGGGCACATTCCCCAGACCGGGCGTAGCGTAGTCCTCAGCGTCCATGCTGGCGCCTTTGTGGTTCATCCGGATCATGGCGACATCGAGCCACTTGTTCGCAGGCACCTGCCGCAACGCCGGCAAGCCGTGCACCGACGCCCCGTGGCTTACGATGGCCTTCTTCGACTCTGCTTCCAGAATTCCGTCCTGCCAACGGCTGGTGTCTGCGGGCCATGTCGCCGTGTGTTGCCAGTGCAGCAGCATGATGTCGAAGTACTCGGTATTCGCGAGTTTCCGCAGTTCGTCGAATTTCTCTTGCGGATTCACGCCTTGCCGGGTAGTCACCTTCGACATAATCCGGTAACTGTCCCGCGGAATCCCCTTCAGGGCCACTCCCAGCATCCGGTGCATGTCGCCGTAAGACTCCGCAGTCTCGAAGAAACGAATGCCGTGGTCGTACGCATAGCGCACCAGCTTGGTAAACGCGTCTTGTCCGAGGTCGCGCTGTACTTGCCCGCTGAAGCTCCCAGTGCCAAACGCCAGCCGCGTCACCTGCACTTTGGATTTTCCCAGCGTCACCCAATCCGTCGCCGTCTGACGCTCCGCTCGAAGCGGCAAGCTTCCGGTAACAGCCAGGGCCCCTGCCGCCAGGCCGGTCCTTACAAATTCACGTCTCGTATACCGAGGCACAAATCACCTCCAAAAGCGAAATGGTATCACGACCCCAAGAGCGTAGCGATGCCGCATCAATTTCCACGTTATCGCTCCCAGAGTGCACTCGGTATCCCCTGTCCAAACTTAGACGTCCGTTTGCGAGAAAAGTACCGCCAGTAAGCTGCCCGGTAATGGGCCATTTTCCGATTACCGCGTTTACCAGGACTTAGCCGTTCTGCTGAACGGCGGGAAGTCTCAGAAATGAAGTCCACTGCTCGATAGGAACAAAACTTACAAAGCTTCACCGTCGATGAGAGCCTGCAGCCGTCGCCCTCACCTTCGCGTGATCACGTCCGGGAAGACCGGCATCTTAGCAGTATCACCGATCCAAGGGTTCCATGCTGGCGCTCGGGAGTTGCGCCTGGGGATCGGCAACGACTTGGATCGGTACAGAAATTTCCACCTCTGTCCCGCCTCCTTGCCTACTCCATAACTTCAACTGCGCTCCAACACTTCCGGCGCGCTCGCGCATCCCCTGAAGACCCCAGTGCAAATCGCGCCCCGAACGTAGCGTCTGCGGATCGATCCCGCAGCCATTGTCGCGCACGACCATGCGCAATCGGCGGGGTGAATACTCCACCTCAACTTCGATGGCTGCCGCTCGGGAATGTCGCAACGCGTTGAGCACCGCTTCCCGCCCGATCAAGTAGATCTGTTCCTGGATCGCGGGCTTCAATGCCTTCGGCTGCCCCTCGACCAAGATTCGAAACTGAACCCCTCCCGGAGTTAGTTCATCCCAGAGGTCATGCAGGGTCTGTTCGAGACTCGGTGACGCGCTTGCGGACGAGCGCAGTTCTTGAAGCGTAAGGCGACCTTCGTTAATGACGCGATACATCAAGCGCAGAGCACGGCTGAGCGAGGGCTTAGTGGGCGAATCAGCAGGCGTTTGGTCTATGGCTCCCTGGAGCAGCAGGGATGCACCCAGGAAGCCTTGGAACAGAGTGTCGTGCAAGTCGCGCGCGATGCGCCCGCGCTCCTTGCGGCGTTCTTCCAGCCGAACTTTCACATCCCAGCTTGCTTGCTGGTGATCGGAGCGTGGAAAGACTCTTGGTATTAGGTCGGTGGCCTGTGCCATCAAATCATTGCTGGCAACGGCTTCACCACTCGCTGCATGCGTATACGGATTGAGATCCGGGTTCATGGTTTGTTTCACTCCCTGTTTCTATCCACTCGCGAATATAAGTAGGGCAATTCTTTAGTTTGATTCCCCGAGCTTCACAGGTTGTAGGAAACTTGCGGCTTCCCGGTCCACGACCCACTTTCTCCTAGTGCCCGATGATCTGTTAACACTATTGCTCCTTGCAGCGAGAGTGCACGGAGTCTAGGATTGCAACTTCGAACTCCAAGGTCCGCCGCTCAAACTGGCTTTCCCGGGTCCGGCCTTTCACGCCTGCGTTCATTCCTGCAAGAAACGGCGCTTCGGAGTCCTCAAGCGATTGATCAATTACTCTCAGGAATTGTCAACACGGTCTAGATGACTAATAAGCGGGCAGCTTATATAGATTCGAGAGCTATTTACTAGACGAGAGAAGCGCGCACTTTCGCAGGGCGGATCATCCGTCCCGCTCACCCCAAAAGCTTTCGACGTGCCAGTTGACGGGGCAACCGGAAGCTATCTGGCAAGCCCCACCCCATCACTGGAGGTGTGGATCTTTGGCACGCACGCCAAATCTCTGTCACCGTATACGGGAACGCGCCAACAGGATGGTTGGATCGCTTGTGGAATAACTTCGGAGCATTTGAGGGAAAAGATTGGCTTCCCAATAAACCTAAGCGACGGCTGAACAATGACTTATGGATTTGAAATCGAACCTGCTAACCGAAGGTTGCTAGTTAATCTCCAATCCCCAAAATACGCTGGGCGGCTTTTCTCCTTACTGATTCCTGCGAGCCAAGTTGCGCTCAAGCCTCCTGAACGCCAGCGCCACGATTTCGAGTCCTTCCGCCAGAATCGCGTCCTAACAAACTCCTGATGAACTCCGCAGGACTTTTTTAGCGCCCTCTGTGCAATGGTGTTGGTGAAAGGATGGCACCAGCTTTCCCGGGTCCGGCGTTTCACGCATGCATTCACTTCTGCAAGAAACGGTGCCTCAGAGTCCTCAAGCGATTGATCAACTACCCTCAGGAATTGTCAACACGGTCTAGATGACTAATAAATGGGCAGCTTATATAGATTTGAGAGCTATTTACTAGACGAGAGAAAGCGCGCACTTTCGCAGGGCGGATCACCCGTCCTGCTCACCCCAAAAGCTTTCGACGTCCTCTTGTTTCTTGTCCGAAACCCTAACCGGCTCATCACGAAGGAGGAACTGATCTCGGCGGTGTGGGCGGGTAGCTTTGTGGAAGACGGAAATCTGACGCAGAACATTTTTCTTCTGCGCAAGGCTTTGGCACAAAAGTCAGAGGACAGCGGCTTGATCCTGACCATTCCGCGGAAGGGCTATCAGTTCGCTGCGGACGTTGCCGAAGAACTAGAAAGCACGGAGAAAGCTGCCGTCCGGACTCCGGCTTTCCGTACTTCTGCGGTTTCAGGCACGCAAACTCCCGTCGAAGGAAAGCAAAGAAATCAAAACGAGAGTCCTGAAATCCTGCCGAAGAAAACGAACCGTCGTTGGCTCGGCATGTCCGCTGTACTTGCCATAGCGTGCCTTATCGCGGCCGCTGCCTCGCTGCTTACCCCAGCTCCGCTCCCCAGGTTCACGGGCTCTGTTCAAATTACTCACGACGGCCTGCCCAAGGCCAACATGCATACTGACGGCTCTCGCATCTACTTCGCGCAATGGTCCGATGGTCGCGCCGTTCTTGCTCAGTCCTCGATTGCCGGCGGCGAGACGAATTTGCTTCCTACCTCCTACCATAAGGCAACCCCGCTGGATATCTCACCCGATCACTCGCAGTTGCTGATCTACAGCTACGTGGGCACCCAACTGGAAGGCGTTCTATGGAGCCAGCCTCTGCCTGCCGGTCTTCCCCGCCGCTTAGGGGATGCGGAAGGTCATGACGCAGCCTGGTCCCCCGACGGCCGCGAGCTCCTGTTTGCCAGGGGGTCTACCTACTACCTGGCTGCGGCAGATGGTACATCGCCACGGGTCTTCCTCTCTCTTCACGGGATACCCTATTCCGCTCGCTTCTCTCCCGATGGGGGTCGCATCCGCTTCACGCTGTTCAATCCCGACACGAGAAATGGGGCCCTTTGGGAGGTCAACCGCAATGGCTCCAACTTGCACCCACTACTTCCGCAGCTTACGACCCCGCCTGCCCAATGCTGCGGCAAATGGAGCCCTGACGGTCGGTACTACTTCTTTCTGGGAGGTGAGAGGCCCGTAGCCGGTGGCAATTTTCTGCAAAACGACTGGCCTGTTAGCGGCGCCAATATTTTTGTGCTCCGCGAGCCGACCGGTCCACTGAAGACGCTAAGGTCCAACCCTCCCGTCCAGTTGACGTCCGGGCCGCTCTCCTACGTCGACGTGCTTGCGGCCGTCGGTGGTAAGCAGGTCTACTCCGTGGCGGTGCAGCAGCGCGGCGAACTCGTGCGCTACGATCGCAAAACACAGCAATTTGTGCCATTTCTCTCGAGTGCGTCGATTAGCGAGCTCGACTTTTCCCGCGATCACCAGTGGATCACGTATGTCACCATACCCGGTCGCACGCTCTTGCGTAGCCGAGCCGATGGAACCGACCAACTGCAACTTACCTCTCCTCCAGTTGCTGCCGGAATCCCACGCTGGTCCCCAGATGGCACCAAAATCGCGTATATCGCCCAAAACTCCTCGGGGCACTTTAAGATTTTCTTGGTTTCCGCCAACGGAGGAACGTCGGAGGAGTTGTTGTCCGAAAATATGGACGAAATGGACCCCGGATGGTCCCCCGATGGCAGTCGGCTCCTTTTTGGCGGACTTGCCGAGAGCATTCGGCCCTTGGGTAGCCCCACCTCTAGCATTCGCATCTTTGACTTTAAGACGCGCCGTGTCTCCGAGGTTCCCGGTTCTAGCGGTTTCTTCAGTCCGCGCTGCTCCCCGGACGGTCGCTACATCGCCGCCGTGACTGCGGACTCCAAGAAAATGGTCCTCTACGATTTCGAAAGCGCCAGATGGACTGACTGGATCACCGACTCTATTGCCCTCGGTTACCCCAGCTGGTCAGCGGATAGTCGCTACCTCTATTTCGCGAGCGACGGCGAGAGCGGGCTTGGGACCGACGCGTCTGGGCCGCGCCGATTTTCATCCGGCGACCACACCTACCGACGGGCAATGCTGGGGGAAACCAAGTCGGAACTTGTTGTGAGACTGGATAGTCTACATCAGTTGACAAACCGCTGGGGAACTTGGAGTGGCATCACGCCCGATGGCGTGCCGCTGTTTCTGCTCGACATTAGCACGCAGGAGATCTACGCCCTCGACCTCCAGTTGCGATGACAAGTACCCGGCAAGGGAATTGGACATGTGAGGTCTTCACCAAGTTCGCGAGGTAACAGGTTCTTTCCCACTACTGGTGAATGTGGCAGAAGTTTCGTTGGCCGTTCGTTGCGCTACTGATTGCTCAACTCCCGGTAAGCCTTAACTGTGTCTTCGACGGTTCACTGGTGCCAGAAACTTGTCCAAACCGATTTATTGATTCCAGAAAACTTATCAACAAGTTTCTGGAGAGTCGGTTTACGGGAAATTTGACTTTTTCTGGGTCTCCGCGTTTTACGCTCACTCGGGCTAACTTGAGTTAATATGAAGGCGTTTGTCACCAATCCCATTCTCGTTCTCTCGGTCTGTCGCGAGTTCCGGTGTGGGAGTTTCATGCCATGAGAACTTTCTTGAGGATTCGCCCAGGAATCATTTCAATTTTGTTGATGGTCCTGCTGTTTGTTCTCCAGCAAGTGTTCTGGGTCAAGTTGTTGACTCTCCCTGAAATGGAGGTGTTCGTCAGCTCCTCACTTTCAAGTGCGCGATTTGTCGCGTTACCGGAAACTGACCCATTACCATCTGCCCAGTTTCGTTGACTTGATACCGCGCTAAACTCTAAGATGTGCTACCGATGTCGGATTCCTCCTCTCTGATTGGCCAAACCGTCTCCCACTACCGCATCGTCGAAAAGCTCGGCGGCGGAGGTATGGGCGTGGTCTATAAAGCAGAGGACACCCGCCTGCGCCGCTTCGTGGCCCTCAAGTTCCTGCCGCCAGATGTCGCGCGAGACTCCCAAGCCCTGGCCCGATTCCACCGCGAAGCGCAAGCCGCATCTGCTCTGAATCATCCCAACATCTGCACCATTTACGACATGGGCGAACAAGATGGGCAGGCGTTCATTGCCATGGAGTTTCTGGACGGCGTGACCCTGAAGCACCGCATTGGCGGAAGGCCCGTCGAAACGGATGTTCTGCTCAACCTCGCGACCGGAATTGCCGACGGCTTGGATGCCGCGCACGCCGAAGGCATCGTTCATCGTGACATCAAACCCGCCAACATTTTTGTCACCAAGCGAGGTCACACCAAAATTCTCGATTTCGGTTTAGCGAAGGTTACCTTCACCGGGTCCGGCTTTTCCGGTGCCACGGTTACCGGGGGCTTGACCGC
>Ga0187855_10001342_pt1 | contig 19673 bp, 18 predicted proteins | sample June2016WEW_8_10_2_FD_132969 | JGI IMG/M metagenome (GOLD analysis project Ga0187855, IMG submission 132969) | Peatland microbial communities from SPRUCE experiment site at the Marcell Experimental Forest, Minnesota, USA - June2016WEW_8_10 | ecosystem: Environmental > Terrestrial > Soil >...
CCAACGATGACGACGTTTTTGCGCAACCTGTGGAATGACGATCAAGGCCAGGACCTGATCGAATACACGCTGCTCATGGCCTTCGTGGCCCTGGCATCCGCGGCCCTGTTCATCAGCTCGGGCACCAGCATCAGCAAGATCTGGAGCACGACCAACTCGCAGTTGAGCGTCGCGGCCAGCGCCGCCGGGAGCTAGAGGCAAATACGCCTGGGCTGCGTACCTGCATCCCTGGCGTACAGGCCGGCTCGCCGCCGACGCGGCGGGAAACCATGGGAAACAACAACCCGCTCCTCACGGACCCAGAGGGCGCCGGCTCGGTGGAGAAAACACCGAGTCCGGTCCGGTGGGTCCGTGAGCGAGCGGTCTATCACGGCGGCCTGCCTGCCGCCGGTGGCGGAAAACAGAAACGAGGAGTTTAAATGAATCAGCGATTCATCTCGGTCTTGGTATTCGCGTTTGTGGTAGCCGGCTGCGCCAGCCTGCTGCTCTACCGGCTGACCGTGAACCACATGAGCACGCAGGCGGCGCCCGCGACCACCAAGGCTATCGTGGCGGCGAAGAACCTGGAACTGGGCGCGGTGATTCGCGATTCGGATGTAAAGGAAACCGCCTGGCCGGGACCGCTTCCCACTAATGCCGTGAAGAAAAGGGAAGACGTGGTAGGCCGCGGCGTGACCACTACCATCTACGAAGGCGAGCCATTGCTCGAGAACCGCTTGGCCCCCAAGGGCGCCGGCGGCGGCCTGGCGGCCATGATCCCATCCGGCATGCGCGCGGTGGCCGTGCGTGTGAACGATGTAGTGGGCGTAGCTGGATTTGTAGTGCCCGGTATGCGTGTGGACATCCTGATCTCCGGAAATCCCCCGGGAGGATCTTCCTCCATGCAGGGCAGCTTGACGCGCACGCTGCTGCAGAACATTGAAGTGCTCTCCGCCGGACAGGATTTCAAGAAAGATAACGAAGGCAAGCCCGTGGCGGTGCAAGTCGTGAACCTGCTGGTGACGCCGGAACAGGCCGAGATGCTCAGCCTTGCCAGCAACCAGACCAGCATCCAACTGGTGCTGCGCAATCCGCTGGACACACAGGTCGCCAAGACGCCCGGCACGGCCGTGGTCGAGTTGTTTGCCGCCGCCAAAGGACCAAAACGCCCCGAGCCCAAGCCGAGCGTAGTGAGAGTGGCCGCCAAGCCGGTTCCGCCGCCGCCACCGCCGCCGCCAGTCGTGAAGCCTCCCGTCAAGGAAACTTTCGTGATGGAAGTCATTAACGGCGGCAAGAAGAGCGAATCGACATTCCAAGTCAACCCGGAGGTCAAATAGATGTCCCGTATCGTTTCCGTCCGGCACCTGGCCGTTTCAGGCGTGTGGCTGGCGTTGGCCGCCGCACCCGGCGCGTTGTTCGCCGCGGAACTGCAGGGTCAGTCCCATGCGACCCCGCTGGTGGTTACCGTCGGCAAAGCTCTGGTGCTCGACAATGCGTTGAACATCCAGCGTGTGTCGCTGGCCAACGGCGAGCTGGCCGAGGCGGTGGCAGTGAATCCGCGCGAGGTGCTGATCAATGGAAAAGCCCCCGGCGAAACCACTTTGATTATCTGGCAGCAAGGCGGACCGCGCCTTTTGTACGACCTGGCGGTGCGGCCGAGCACCACCAAACTGGAAACGGTTCGCCAGCAGATCGCCCGGGAAATGCCCGGACAAGACATCGCCATCTACCAGGAGGGCGAGAACGTGTTGGTACGGGGCACGGTCAAAGACCTGACGAGCGCCGAGCGCGTCGCCAGCGTGGCCGGCACTCTGGGGAAAGTGATCAACCTTCTCAACGTGATGATCCCGCCGGAGGAATCGCAGATCCTGCTCAAAGTGCGCTTCGCCGACGTGGATCGCAGCGCCACCTCGCAGCTTGGCTTGAATATCTTCAGCACCGGCGCTGCGAACACCATCGGCGGCGTGAGCACGCAACAGTACCCCTCGCCTTTAGTCACGCCGGGTGTCGGCGGCTCGCCCACCACCTTCACTCTGACCAATGCGCTGAATCTGTTTATGTTTCGGCCGGACCTGAACCTGGGCGCCGCCATCGAGGCGCTGGAAGCCAAGAATCTGCTGGAGATTCTGGCGGAGCCGAACGTCCTGGCGATGAATGGCAAACAGGCCAGCTTCATATCGGGCGGCGAGTTTCCGGTGCCGGTGGTGCAAGGCGGCTCGAATATCGGCGCGGTCACGATCCAATTCCGCGAATTCGGTGTGCGTATCAATTTCCTGCCGACCATCACGCCGCGCGGCACGATCCGGCTGCGGGTGGCGCCGGAGGTGAGCTCGCTCGATTACAGCAACGCCGTGGTGCTGAACGGTTTTACGGTGCCCGCCATTGCCACGCGCCGCGTGGATACCGAGGTGGAGCTGGAGAGCGGCCAGAGTTTCGGGATCGCGGGGCTGCTGAATAACAACTTCAACGAGACGGTGGACAAAATTCCCGGACTGGGAGATATCCCGCTGCTGGGCAAGCTGTTCCAAAGCCGCACAAAGAGCGTAACCAACTCCGAGCTGCTGGTGCTGGTGACGCCGGAGCTGGTGCGGCCGATCCCGGCAGGGCAGGCGCTGCCAACCTTGCCGATCGTCAAACCGTTTCTGAAGGGCACCTTGAAGGATGCGCCGCGCACGCCTGGAATCGAAACTACCGGTCCGGTGCCAGTCAAACCGGAGCGCGAATCGATGCCGCTGGAGCGGTTGCTGGACCTTCAAAAGAAGGAACAGGCTCCGGTGCCGGGAAGCGCCGCACCGCAATTGCAGTGGGTCCCGATGCCGGTGACTACGCCGGGCCAATCCATCAATCCCGGATTGCAGCCGACGTCGCCTCCCCCGAACGGAACAGGCCAGTAGCCTGTCTGGAGAATCATGTATCCACTGACGGTAGGCCTGGCCATCGAGACGAAGCAGCTTTGGGACGAACTGCAGGCGTGCCTGCCGAGTTTGTCTTTGCGCACGGTAATCGAGCACCAGGAAGTATCCAACATGGGCCCCTTCCTGGACCGCCTGGAACGCTTGCGGCCGGAAGTAGTGCTGCTGGACGTGGCGCAGATCAAGGAACCGCTGGACGAACTGGTCCCGATGATCCGCGCCAAGGCGCCGGAGACTACGATTGTGGCCTTGCACGCCACCGCCGATCCCGATGCGATCCTGGGCGCCATGCGCGCCGGGGTCAACGAGTATGTCTACCCGCCGCTGGAGCCCTCGTTGCGCGCGGCGCTGGAGCGGAGGTCCACGGACCGCCGCCGGCACAATGGAGTGCGTTGGGGAGGCAAAGCCATCGGGTTCTTTTCCTCCAAAGGCGGATGCGGCGCCACCACGGTGGTGTGTCATCTGGCCGTGGAGCTAGGGCGCGAGGGACAGAAGGTCTTGCTGGCCGACATGGACCTGGACGCCGGGCTGATCGGCTTTCTCACCAAGGCCAAACCCGGCTACTCCATCCTGGACGCCGTCAACAACCTGCACCGGCTGGATGCCAGCTATTGGAAGGCGCTGGTCTCCAACGGCATTCCGGGTGTCGAGATTATCGCGGCGCCGGCAGCCACCGCGGACCGCACCTATCCCCGGCAGGAGCAATTGCGCCACCTGTTCGGTTTCCTGCGATCATGCTACGACTTCACCCTGATCGACCTGGGACGCAGCCTGACGCGGGTGGGAGTTTCCGCGCTGGAAGAGATGGACGAGGCTTACCTGGTGAGCACGCTGGAGGTGCCGGCGCTGCACCAGGCCAAGCAAGTACTGCAAATCCTGATGGACGGCGGATACGGCAAGGACCGCCTGCGCTTGATCCTTAACCGGGTGCCCAAACGTTCGGAGCTGGCGCCGGGGGAGATCGAAAAAATTCTGGGGCTGCCGGTCTATGCCGTGCTCCCCAGTTGCTATCCGGAACTGCACGAGTGTTATTCGATGGGCAAGCTGCTTCCGGAGCGCAGCTACCTGGGCAAACAAATCCACGAACTGGCGCTGCGGATGGCCGGAATCGCCGAGCCGCAAAAGAAGAAGAAATTTCTGGGGCTCGGGTAGGGCCGGCAGAAGTCCCATATGAGATATCGAGGCGGCCGGCAAGAAATGCCGGCGCCACCGGAAGGATCGTGAGCAGTGGGAACCATCAACGGATCGCTATATAAGGCCGGAGAGAAGGAGACAGGCTGGGTCAGCCGTCTGTTTACCCAGGACCGCGCCGGGCTGGAACACCAGGAACTGAAATTCGCGTTGCACCGCAAGCTGCTGGACCGCATCAATCTGGAAGCTCTGGCGGCGCTGGGCGGCGAACGGGTGCGCACGGAAGTGCGGGGAGCGGTCGCCAAGCTGCTCGAGGAAGAGAAGACGCCACTGAGCCTGTTGGAAAAAGAACGGGTAGTGGAGGAGGTGCTGGACGAGGTTTTCGGGCTGGGTCCGTTGGAGCCCCTGCTGGCAGATCCCACCATCTCGGACATCCTGGTGACCACGCCGCGGCTGGTATACATCGAGCGCAACGGCAAGCTGTTCCGCACGCCTGTGGAGTTCAAGGACAACGCGCATCTGCTGCGCATCATCGAAAAGATTGTCTCGCGGGTAGGGCGGCGCGTGGACGAATCCTCGCCGCTGGTGGATGCCCGCCTGCCCGACGGATCGCGCGTGAACGCCGCCATTCCGCCGGTGGCCGTAGATGGGCCGCTGCTTTGCATCCGCCGGTTCGGCCGGAACGTTCTGCACGGCAAGGACCTGGTGACAAAGCTGACGCTGACCGACGGCATGCTGGAGTTGCTGCGTGCGGCCGTGCGGGCGCGCCTCAATCTCCTGATTTGCGGCGGCACCGGCGCCGGCAAGACTACCCTGCTGAACGTGCTTTCCAGCTATATCCCGGAAGACGAGCGCATCGTCACCATCGAAGACGCGGCGGAGCTGCGGCTGCAGCAGACGCACATCGCGCGGATGGAAACGCGGCCGGCGAACGTGGAAGGCCAAGGCGCCATCCGCATACGCGAACTGGTCATCAACGCCCTGCGTATGCGCCCCGACCGCATCATCGTGGGTGAGTGCCGCGGCGAGGAAGCCCTGGACATGCTGCAAGCCATGAACACCGGTCACGATGGATCGCTGACCACCGTACACGCCAACAACCCGCGCGACGCGATCTCGCGCATGGAGGTCATGGTCGGCATGGGCAACGCCAATATGGGAGTGCGCGCCATCCGCCAGCAGGTCTCCGCGGCGCTGGACATGATCGTACAAGTGGCCCGCTTCAGCGATGGCAGCCGCCGCGTCACGCACATAACTGAGGTCACCGGCATGGAAGTGGAGACGGTCACTCTACAAGACATCTTCTTGTTCGAAAAGACCGGAGTGAGTGAAGACGGCCGGGTGACCGGGCGCTTCCGGGCTACCGGCATACGGCCGCGATCCTACGAGCGGATCAAGGCTTCCGGCATCCATTTGCCGGCGTCGTTGTTCCAGACTGTGGTGGAGATCGAATAGCGTTATGTCTCTATTTGTAGGCGGCATCTTTCTTCTGGTCTTCGCGCTGATCATGGCCTGCGCGGTCTTTGGCTTCCTGTACCGGGAGAAGCATCGGCAGAAAGTCGTCAAGGAGATGCTGCAGACCGTAGTGGGCAGCCGGCCCATGCCGGTCACCAAGATCCTGAAGGATGCCGTGGTTCCGGAAGTCAACCGGTTTTACGCGATGCTGGGATCGGCGAACCTGGCGCGGCGCACCGGCGAGATGCTCAAGCAGGCCGGGATGACGTGGTCGCCCTTGACACTTTTCATGGCCAGCGCGGCGGCCTTTGTGCCCGGGTTTGTGCTGGGGCTGCGGTTTCCCTTTATCATCAATGAAGCCCTTACGGCCTGCTTGCTAGGGGTGGTTACCGCGTTGCTGCCTACGATGTATGTGAGGCGCACGCGGCGCAAGCGGCTGTCGGATTTGGAAGAACAGTTCCCGGAGGCGCTGGACTTCATGGCGCGCTCGGTGCGCGCCGGACATGCATTCCTGATCAGCCTCTCCATGGTCGGGGAACAAGTGCCGGAGCCGCTGGGGACGGAGTTGCGCACTCTGTTCAACGAGATCAATCTGGGCGCGCCGCTGGAGACGGCCCTTCTGAATCTCACGCTTCGGGTACCCCTGCTGGATTTCCGCTTCTTCACGTCGGCGGTGTTGCTGCAGCGGCAAACCGGAGGCAACCTCAACGAAATTCTGGGCCGCCTGGCGCATGTCATCCGGGAGCGCTTCCGCTTAAAGGGCGAAGTGAAAGCGGCCAGTGCGCATGGCAGGTTGACGGCCGGAATCCTGACGGTCCTGCCGATCCTGACGGCGCTGGCCCTGCTGGCGGTCGCGCCCGGTTACTTGCAGGGCATGGCCAAGGATTCGGATGGGAAGTACATGATTCTGGCGGCGGGCGGGATGGTGCTGCTGGGCAATTACTTCATCCGGCGCATCATCAAGATCAAGGTATAACAATGCCTATTTATCTCATCCTCGCATTCTTCGCGGCGCTGACGGTGGCTATCGCGATCTTCGGTTATCAGCGCTATGCGCGGCCGGGGCAAGTGTATGAGCGGCTCGGCGAGCCGGTCATCGAGACCCCCACGGCCGGATCGCCGATAGACGTCGAGCCACGCCGGCCGCGCGAATACAAGCTGCTGGAGAGGGTCGGCGGAATGATGCCGGTATCCTCCGACGAAAGCTCTATTACCCGGAAGATGCTGACCTATGCCGGGTACCGCTCGGATAACGCCGTCAAAATCTATTTTGGCCTGAGGGTAATCTGCGTCGTGGTGGTGGGGAGCCTGGGGCTGATGTTGCGCAACGCCAGCGACAACCCCTCGATGCACGTCATCCTGCCGCTGGCCGCGGCGCTCGGGGGGTATATCGGGCCCAGCTTCCTGCTTGGCAAAAAGATCAAGAAACGCCAGGATACCTTGCGCCTGTCGCTGCCCGATGCGTTGGACCTGATGGTGATCTCCGTGGAAGCGGGCTTGGGCCTAGACCAGGCGATTCAGTACGTCGGCACGGAATTGCGCTTCTCACACCCGGACCTTACCGAGGAGCTGTCGCTAGTCAACCTGGAGATCCGCGCGGGCAAGCGGCGCAGCGACGCCCTGCGGAACCTGGGGGAGCGCACCGGAGAGCCGGAACTGCGCAAGCTGGCGGCGATTCTGATTCAGAACGACCGTTTCGGCACCAGCATCGCCGAATCGTTGCGCGATCATTCCGATTTTATGCGTGTCCGGCGCCGTCAGGAAGCCGAGGAGCGCGCCGCCAAGGTGGGCGTAAAGCTGGTGTTTCCCATTTTCTTCTTCATCCTGCCCGCCATGATGCTGGTGTGCGCCGGACCGGGCGTGCTTCAAGTTGTCAAGTATCTGATCCCGTTGATGAAGGGCGCGATGTAGACGCCGGACGAGGGACAAACGAGTTAGCTGCGCGGTTCAATCTTAAGAAAGGAGACAAGATCAAATGAACGGCATGACGATACAGATCCTGATCTGGGTTGCGGCTGGCGTTGTTTTATTGCTGCTCCTGCAGCGCCGCCGGCGCCGCAAAGTAATGCGGTAGTGAAGGTCTTTTGATTTTGTTGCTGGCTCGCAAGCATTTCGCGCGGGGAGGCGCTGCCCGTGGCGCCCCCGCGCTGGTTTTTCTCCGGCGCGCGGCAGAGACCGAGAGGCCGTTTGCCGGCTGATGGAAGAAACCGATGAGTACGGAATGCGCCCCCGGCGCCGAGATCGAGAACAGTTCGCTGGAGACCATTCGGGCGGCTCAGAATCCGGATGGAGGATGGCCCTATCACAAGGGAGGCTCGTGGACCGAGCCGACCGTTTACGCGCTGCTGGCGCACCACGCCGGCCATACCGCCGCACCCGGCAGCGATCGGCCCGCGGCATGGCTTTGCGCCGCCCAGCGTCCGGACGGTGGATGGCCGCCACGCCTTTCAGTGGAGCAGAGCACCTGGGTTACCGCCTTGGTGGCGCTGCTGCCTTCCGAAATCATCGGAGCGGAACGGCACGCGCGCGGCGTGACGTGGCTTTTGAACCAGACTGGGATGGAGTCCAGTCAGGCATTCCGTTTGCGGGAGTTTTTGCGCAAAGGCGAACTGCAGGACGGTCCGGAGCAAAGCGGTTGGCCGTGGTTTCCAGGAACAGCGGCGTGGGTCACCCCGACCTGCCTCGGCATCCTGGCGCTGAAGAAGGGTTATTGGCGCCAACCTTCGACACGGCTGCGGGAGCGCATCGAGGCGGCCCAGGCTTTCCTGCTTTCGCGGCGCTGCGCAGACGGCGGCTGGAATCACGGGGCGGCGCGGGCCCTCGGCTACAACTCCGATTCTTATCCGGAGACGACGGGCCAGGCCTTGCTGGCGCTGGCGGGCATCGATCCGGTGCTGCTGCGGGATAGTTTTGCCTTGGCGCGAGGCTTCTTACGGGAGTGCCGGCCGTCGGGGGGAGCCGCGTGGTTGCGGCTCGGGTTGCTGGCTCACCAGCAACTCCCGGCCGGCGTTCCCTCTTTTTCGATGCCCTGCCGCACGCTTACCGATACGGCTCTGACCTATCTGGCGCAGCGGGCGGAGCAGGGATATAACGTCTTCGTCGATTAAAGATGGATTGAAGATGGATTGAGGCATGCACAGCGGTATGAAGCGGCGCGATTTCCTGCTGGGTTCGTTGGGGGCGTTTGGCTTGGCGGGTTGCGCCCGTCCGCCGGCTATCCGCCGCCGTTCGCTGGTTTCCATCGTGCGCGCCCCGGAATACTCGCAAGAGGTTTATGGCACGATGCGGCGCGTGCTGGCCGAACACAAGCTCCAGGTGCGCGGCCGCCGCGTAGTGCTGAAGCCCAACCTGGTGGAGTTTGAGCCGGCCAGCACCATCAACACAAATCCGATCCTGGTGCATGCCGCGCTGGAAGCGTTCCGGTCTTTGGGCGCCGAGGTGGTCATCGCCGAAGGGCCCGGCCATCGCCGCGGTACTCTCGATCTGGCCGACGCCGCCGGATACTTCCGGGTGATCCCGGATTTCGAAAACATCTTCACCGATCTGAATCTGGACGAGGTCTCGCGCGTGCGGCTGCCCCATCCGGTGTCCCGCCTGGACTCGCTCTACTTGCCCCACACGGTGCTCGCCTGCGACCTGCTGGTCTCCATGCCGAAGATGAAGACACACCATTGGGTGGGCGCCACGCTGTCGATGAAGAACCTGTTCGGGGTGGTTCCCGGAGGAGTCTACGGATGGCCCAAGAACGTTTTGCACTGGGCCGGCATTTCCGAGAGCATCGTGGACCTGCACTCGCTGTTTCCGCGTCCTTTCGCCATCGTGGACGGGATCGTTGGCATGGACGGAAACGGGCCGATTCAGGGCCGGCCGAAGCCGGTGGGCGTGATCGTATCCGGACACGACCCGGTCGCGGTGGATGCCACTTGTTGCCGGATCATGGAGATCGAGCCTTCGCGGATCGACTACTTGACGCTGGCGGGGGGTCTCGATCGCCTTGAGGCGAAAAACATCCAGCAAATAGGTGAAAAGCTGGAGGGCGTTGCAACCCCCTTCGACCTGATACTGGAATTGCGATCGCTGCGGAGGGTGTCTGCGTGACGGCTAGTGTTGAGCAGGATGACGTCGGCAGGAGTGTCTGCGCCACGGCCCCTGTTGAGGAAGTTTGCGTCGGCACGAGTGCCCGCGCCGCAGCCCGCACCACAACGTTTCCGCGTTGGATCGCTTATGTGGGGACTTCCCTGCTGGTGCTGGTCCCCTGCTTCTGGCAGTCGCGCATCCAGGCTGGCGATCTCTCCAGTCATCTGTATAACGCCTGGCTCGCGCAATTGATCGAGCGCGGCCAAGCTCCCGGCCTCACCCTGGTGCGGCAATACAACAATGTTCTGTTCGATCTGCTGTTGAGCGGCCTGCTGCGGGCCTGGGGCCCCGGACCGGCCCAACGCATCGCCGTTTCGTTCGCGGTGCTGGTGTTCTTTTGGGGTGCCTTCGCGTTCGTTTGCTCGTGCTCGCGCGAGCGTCCGCGGCGCACGCCATGGCATCTGGCAATCTGCGTGGCAATGCTGGCCTATGGCTGGGTGTTTCACATGGGCCTGTTCAACTTCTACATCTCGATGGGCCTGTGCTTCGGAGCGCTGGCGCTGGCGCGCCGCGGCTGGCCGTGGGCGCTGGCTTTGGCGCTCCCGCTATTGGGAATCGCCTACATCGCGCATGCCTTGCCGGTCGGCTGGGCGCTGGGAGTTCTGGCCTACTATGGGGTGGCCCGGGCGCTGGCGCCGCGGCATCGGATTCTGCTCTTCGCGGGGGCGCTGGCGGGATTGGGCGGGATAGCGGCTCTTCTCTACGCGCGATTTGGCGGCTGGTGGGTCGGCAGCCAACTGATGGCTCTCAGCGGCGCGGAACAGACCTGGGTCTACGCGATGCACTATGCGCCGATCGCGGCCGCGGTGCTGACGCTCTGGATTCTCTGGTTCCAGCGCATCCTCGAAACTCGCGGCGCTGAGCGGACGGTTCTGGATGTACGGTTCCAGCTCTGGCTGCTGTGTGCGGTGAGCGTGGTCGTCATTCCGGGCGCGGTTTTGCTGCCCGGGATGCGGCACAGCTTGAACGTCATGGCCGAGCGTATGTCGCTGGCCACGGCGGTGATGTTCTGCGGCCTGGCGGCCTCCGTGCGTCCCCGCTGGTTTGAAACAGCGGGCTTGGCGGCGATCGCGGCGTTGTTCTTCGGCTTTCTCTATGCCGATGAGCGGGCGTTGAACCGGCTGGAAACGCAAATGGCGGCGGCGATAACGGGGCTTCCTCCGGGCCAGCGCGTGGTCAGCGTACTCGCCGAGCCGAACAGCCGCGTGAACTGCCTGGCACACTTGATCGACCGGGTCTGCGTGGGCAGATGTTTCAGCTACGCCAACTACGAGCCTTCCACGTCGCAGTTCCGGGTGCGCGCGGATCGCGAGAACGGAATCGTGGTTTGGCAATATGGGCAGTCGTGGGGGATGCAGGCCGGAGGCTACGTGGTCGAGCCTCGCGACCTGCCCCTGTACAAGCTCGACACGTGCGGGCCGGGCAGGAGCGGGCTCTGCGTCACGCCGCTGAAGGCCGGTGTCACGCTACAGCCGACTTATGTGCGCGTTCTACCCCTGTTATGGAATGAGAAAGGCAGGACAGGATCATGATCTGGCGTTGGAAGGAACTGCCGTGGTGGCGCGTTGCTTTGGATGCGCTTCTGCTGCTGAGCATGTTGCTGGTGACGTCCAGCCTGCAAGCGCCGCGGTAGGTGGATATTGAGGGTTGGCAGGCGAAAGCGCCTGCCCCACGAGATGCGCTTCTGCTGCTGAGCATGTTGCTGGTGACGTCCAGCTTGCAAGCGCCGCGGTAGGCGGACATTGGGGTTGGCAGGCGAAAGCGCCTGCCCCACCAGAGCGCTTCTGCTGCTGAGCATGCTGCTGGTGACGTCCAGCCTGCAAGCGCCTCGGTAGGCGAACGAATGCGGGTTGGCAGACGAAAGCGCCGGCCCCGCCATTTGGCGGGCGGCTAACCAAAGAGAGTGCCCGGAGCGCCGCGCGCGCCCGGATAATGATACGGGGCGGTCGGCTCCGCATCATGCCGCTGGCACTGGAAATTGCGCTTACATGCTGGTTCTGCGTTATCGGTGTACAGGCGGCGCGAAAGCGCGACGCGCGGCTGCTGCAGCTTCTGCTCGTCAGCGTGGCGTGCGTAGCCGGCGTGGGCTGCGTGGGTATCGCACTGTCGGTCGCGGCCCGGCACACGGCGAAATTCGACCTGTGGCTCTACACCGCCGATACGGCGCTCGGCTCGCCCTCCTTCGCGGCGGCCCGCCTGATTCGCCCCACGCATTGGTATCCGGTTCTGGTGGCGGTGTATGAGGCAATGCCGATGGTGATGTTGGCCACGTACGCGGTGCATCTACTCGCGGGCGGGACTCCGCAGCGGGTTCTGGCGGCATTCGCTTTGAACTTCGCCGCCGGGTACGGCGTATACCTGATGTTTCCGGCGTGTGGACCTGAGTATGCCTTTCGGGCCTTTCCCGTCCTGCCCTCCGCAGCGCCGGGGCTACACACATTGAACCTTCTGGCGCCACCGAACTGCATGCCCTCGCTGCATACATCGACCGCGCTGCTGGCGTGCTGGTTCTGCCGGCCGTGGCGGTTCGCCAGCGGATGCGCACTATTTAACCTCGCGCTCACAGTGCTGGCGACGCTGTCGACGGGTGAGCATTACATCGTTGACCTGGTGGTTGCGGCGCCCTTTGCGGCGTTCGTCTATGCAGCCGCCCGGCGGGAATACCGCCCGGCAGCCGCGTGGCTGGCGGCCGTGCTGGCCTGGTGCGGTGCATTGCGCTTCGGCCTGCCATTGCTGACCTCGGCGCCTACGCTGTTCGCAATTGTCTGCATTTTGACGGTGGCAGCCGCGTGGGTGTATTCCACGCGTTTGGGCCGTGCCGGCAGCCGGATGACGCTAGGCCTCGCCGGTAGGCCGGCAGCCGTTATCAGCAGCCCGGTGGGAGCTGTAAACCAGACATGACTTCATCGATCCGGCGCGCGGCCCTGATCTTCGGCAAGACGATCGCTTCGTCCTTAATCCTCGCGTGTCTGGCGGGGCTTCCGCTGCACTTCCACATCACGACCTACGCCTATCTTGCGGCTGCGCTGGCAGGCTCGTGCGCGATCTATCTGTGGACTCGGCCGAGCCGGCAGAGCATGGCATTCACTGTAGTGCTTGGCGCGGCTTTTGCGGTATTTTACGCGATCGTCACAGGCGAGCCTGTGCTCGGGTCGTCTCCGGCTTTCCTCGGTTTGGGCAGTCTGGCCAGCCTGGCCCTGGCGGCGCTGTGGTCCGCCCCCGAGCGGCGGCCCGCCACCCTCGATACGTGCACTACGGCGGCGCTGTTCCCCATGTTCCTGATCACCTCGGGACTTGCTCTAGGCATGACCACGGCCCTGCACCCGAAGACTTTCGATCTGTTCCTGTATGCGTTCGATGCGCGATTGGGCATGCAGCCGGGTTTTCTGGTGGGCCGTTTTTTCGCGCGGTTTCACGCGATCCGGCAGGCTTGTTATTTCGGGTATGAGGCTCTTCCGCTGGCCATGGCGATCGCGTTTGCCATGGAGCGGAGCCGGCCCGCGCGGCGGAACGCCAGTATCATGCTTGCCTTCATGATCGCCGCGGTGGGAGGCTTTGCACTGTACAACCTGTTTCCCGCAGCGGGTCCGATCCACGTTTTCGGAAGGCAGTTCCCGTATGCGTTTCCGGCAACGGGACAGGCGCCCTATCAGCTTGTGGCCATAGGTGACGCGCCACGCAACGCCATGCCGTCCGTGCACATCGCCATGGCCCTGCTGATCCTGTGGAACTCCCGCCTGGGGCCGCGCGTCTGGCGCGTACTGGCGGCCCTGCTGCTCGGAATCACGGTTCTGGCTACTCTGGGATTCGGCGAGCATTATCTGGTCGATCTGTTGGTCGCCGTGCCGTTCGCTCTGGGCGCGGCAGCATTGGCGGCGTCCGGCCTCCCCTGGAAAACCCCGGTGCGCGCGGCATCGGCCGGGCTGGGTTTCGCGATGGTGGCGGGCTGGCTGATGTATTTGCGGTTACCTTCGCCTCCGTTTGATGGCGCAGGACCGTGGATTGTGCTGCTGGGCTGCGCCACGGTATCGGTCCTTCTGGAATCGCGCTTGCACCGGGCGGTGGTACATGTGGACGCGCCTGTGCAGCCGGCCGCGGCGCGCACGCAAATCGAGAGAAGCTCGCAGGCGGCGGGCCCGGAGGCCTGCCCAACACCTGCCAACTGAACAAGCCGATATGCTCCCGCCCGTAATCAACGAGAGTCTGCCGAGCCGGCGCACGCGCCAGGATAATGGTGCCCTGTGGCGCGTGACTTGCCTCATCGGGGCGTGCGTCTGCCTTTCGATCGGTTTTAGTTTGTTCGAGCGCGGCAGCGACTTTAACGAATTCTATTCCGCGTCAAAATTGGCCGGCACCGGCCATATGTACGATTGGGAGCGTATCCAGGAGTTAGAGATACGCAACGGAGAGCACCCCATCCCCTTCGGCCGCCTCCCCGTGTACGGAGTGCTGCTCAAGCCGCTGACAATCCTGCCTTACAGCTATGCGCGAGGGATTTGGCTTGTAGTGAACTTGGCCGCCTTGATTGGTTTTGCAATGCTTTGGCCTGTGCGGCGCCGGCGGGATGCGATCATGATGCTTTGCTGGTCGTGCCCGGCGGCGATCCTGCTCTCTACCGGTCAGGATACCGGACTCTTTCTATTCCTTGTGACGGTAGGGCTGCGGCTTTTGCGGTCCCAGCGGGACTTTGCGGCCGGCTTGGTTTTCTCGCTGTGCGCCGCCAAGTTCCATCTGGCTCTCGGGATTCCAGTCTTTCTTCTGGCCCGGCGCAGGTGGGGCGCCGTAGCTGGCGGGGTGGCGGGAGGTCTGGTGCAGTTGGCGATTTCGTTTGCCGCGGAAGGGCGGGAGTGGCCGGCGCGGCTGCTGCAGCTCTCTTCAATTTCCGATTTCAGCCCGTCGCCCGCGAAGATGCCGAATCTATTAGGGCTCACGCACGGGCTGCCCTATGGCCGCGGAATAGAGGCCGTGCTGGCTTTGCTGGCGCTGGCCGCGGTATGGGTTATTTCCCGGCGATCCGCGCTCGCGATAGGAGCCACGGCAGCGGTGGTTGGCGGCCTGTTGGTCAGTCACCATGCATACGTGTACGATGCCGTGCTGTTGCTGCCGGCAATCCTGCTGGCCCTGGGCCTGCCGGGCCCCAAGGCTCTGCGATATGGGGCGCTCCTGCTGTGCGTCCCAATTCCTTACCTCCTGCTGATGCAAGAGCATGGGGTCTGGGTCGTAACGCAAGTAAGCATCAATGGCTTTGGGCTGTTGTTATTGGGGCTACTGGCCGCTCATCGTTTGGTGCGCGAATCGCCTGCCATGGCGCTTCGGCTGACCAGGCAGAGCAGGCTGATGGCCGGCCGGCGCACCGCATAACGAGACTTGCAGCGCACGTGGGTGAAGGTCGCGGCAGAGTTGTGGAGACCTTAGATTAGCGGCCCGTGGTAGAGTCCCGGCAGGCTGACTGCCTGCCCCACCAACATGGCAAACTGTTGATTCGCAGTGGTGGGGCAGGCGGTTTCGCCCGCCTTCCCGAGTTTCGGCGAATTCTGCCACGGGCTGTTAGGGCAACACTACACAGAGAACACAAACGGCTTACCGTGTTCCAGGCGTAGATAGCGCACTTCCGGCGCGCGTAGGGCGAGCGAAGCGCGGAACTGGCCGGGATCCACGGAATTATCCGGGAACATATCGTAGTGACACGGTATGGCGCCCTTGGGCTGAATCTGCGCGGCCAATTGGGCCGCCTCGTAGTGCGAGAGATTGTTGAATCCGCCGTTGATGCAGGTGATCATCAGGTCCGGGCGATATTTACCCGCGGAGGCCAGCAGTTCGCTGTAGTCGGTATCGCCCGTCACGTAGACGCGGGGGCCCTTTCCGAACTGGAAGACGAAGCCCATGTGATTGAGATCCGTAGCATCGGTGGGCAACGCGAATGTGCCATGGACGACGATATCGCGGAACTCAAGCTCGCAGGCGGGCCAGGCGGGCACGATTCGCCCGCTCTCAACACCCTTGTCTTTGAATACCTCGCAACTGGGGTGCGGGCCGATGAACTGGGTCGTGTCTTTGTGGCGGAGGAGCTCGATGGTGAGCGGGTCGGTATGATCCTGGTGGTTGTGCGTGCAGGTGAAGAGGTCGACGTTCAACTCTTCGGGCGGGAGCAGGACGGGCACCTGGCGGTGGAGGTCGATGCCCGAATCGGCGTACGCCTCGGCGCACGAATCGGTCAGGTAAAGATCGGTAGAGAGCACGGTTCCTTCCGCGGACTTGAAGATGAATCCGTTCTGGCCCAACCACCAGATCGCCACCGAGTTCCGCGAGACGGGGAACGCGCGGATTTCCTGCATGAGGCCCATGTGGCTCATTGTGTCAATCCGCGGGACCGCTTGTAAACCGGCTGGCGCCGCTTGCAAACCGGCTGGCGCTGCTTGCAAACCACTCGGCCCCCTTGCAAACCGGCTGTCGCCGCCTGCAAACCACTCGGCCGCCTGCGAACCACTCGGCCCGCTTGCAAACGGGCTTCTGTTGCGCCACATTGAAAACATGCCGGTCCCGCTGGATGCGCTGCGCTGCCTGCTGGGGCTGCTCTGCCTCTTCTTCGCGCATTTCCTGGGACGCTCGATCGTGCGTGTACGGCGCGGCCAGCAGCGCTCGCGGAGCCTTTACGGCTGGATCGTTCGGATGGTGGTGACAGCCGGCGCGATCCTTTGGCATCGCGGTCTGGATAGCATTTCGATCGCGGCCTTGGTGCTGGCGGCGGGCGCGCTGGCTGCGGGGATCTGGGATGAACAGCGGCCTAAGAAGCAGGAGGATTTGGCCCGGCAGATTTTCGGGGAGTGAGGCGCGCGGAGCGCGCCAACATCGACAGAAGGCGTCGATGTTACGAGTGGGCGAGCGGGCGATGGGGCGAGCGGGCGATTCGTCTTCGGACGGTCTAGAGGAGTGCGCGAAACGGCTAACTACAGGGCGCGCGGAGCGCGCCTGCGCCGGCAAGAGTACCGGCACGGCAGGCATGAGTGCCTGCGCCACGACTAAAACCTTGTTACTTCGGTGAAGTGGAAGTCGCGGACTTTCATGGCGGGGGCGGCCATATCGAAGGCTTCTTCGCCCGAGGCGCGCACCGTCGGCGAGAGCGCGTCGACTTGAGATAGCAGATCGATTAGGCTCTCGTTGAATCGGAAGTTCCGCACGCCGCCGGCGATGCGTCCGTCCTCGATCAGAAACGTGCCGTCGCGCGTCATGCCGGTCATGATTTTCTCGTAGGGATCGACTTCGCGGATGTACCACAGCCGCGTGACCAGGATGCCGCGCTGGGTGGAGGCGATCATTTCATCGAGGGATGTCGCACCTCCTTCGATCACGATGTTCAGCGGCGCTTCGCCGTACTCGTTCGGCAGTGGAAAACCGTGTCCCGTGGGCGTCGTTTGCGCCAGGGCCGCGGCTTGCCGGCAGTAGGCTACGTCGCGCACTACGCCGCTATCGACGAGCGTCAGCCTGCGGCGCGGAACGCCCTCGCCATCAAACGGTGCGCTGGCTTGCAGCGGGTGATACACATCATCGTGAATTGTGATGTTGTCGCCGAACAGCTTCTGGCCGATGCGGTCGCGCAGGAAACTGCGGCCGTCGCGTATGGCGGTGGCGCTGAAATCGCCGAACATCTGGCCGACCAGGTCGAGGACTGCGGCCGGCTCCAGGATCACGGTGTAGGCCCCGGGCGGCAGTTCCGCGGGTTCTCGCGAAACGTCGGCCTTGCGGGATGCCGCGCGCGCCATGGCCGCCGGATCGAGATCCTGGTGATTGCAGGCGCTCGCCTTCGCCCAGCCCGAGCTATCCGCGGCCATCGTGGTGATCGAGAATTGCGCCATGGTCTCCGGATGGTAGGCGAACAGCCCGCGAGAGTTCAAAATCGCCAGCACCGCTTCCGACGTGGAGTAGATGCCGGCCGCGGTTTGTCCGGCTGACTCGACCAGGTGGATCGCCTCGGCCACCGCCTGCGCGCGATCGACTGGCGTCACTCGCGCGGAGGCATTGAACCATCTAGCGGTGCTCCGCAGGTCGCCGGGTTCAGCCAGCGGCAACAGGTCGGCATCCGGCTCCTGCAGTTTCGTGAGCGCGGCGGCTTCCTCCACCACCTGCCTTATAGAAGCTTCATCCAGCCGGTTGGTGGTGGCGCGCGCGGTGCGTCCATCGGTCTGCACCCGCACCGAAAGGTTGGCGCTGCGCTCCGCGACGTTCTGGTGGATCGCGTTATTGGCGAACCGCGTCAATGCACTGGACCCCGCCGCGATGATGGCTTCGACGTCGACGAACCCGAACGCACGAGCCTCGGCGGTCACCCGTCCAAATACTTCCTCGCAACGCGCGCGCGGGAGCAGTTCCGATTCGCGGCCGTCACTCGGCATAAGCGCTCCCTACTTTGATGCGGCTGAAACGCGCCGGACTGGCGCCGTGGCCGGTCCCCATGACCTGCTCGGGCTGCCCCTTTCCGCAATTCGGCGTGCCCCACAGCATCCAGTGCTGCGGTCCGGCGATAGCCGCGCACGCATTCCAGAACTCCGTGGTGATGCCGCTGTAGCTGGGGTTTTTCAGCAAGCGGATGCGCTTCCCATTGCGGATCTCCCATCCGATCTCGCAGCCGAACTGAAAATTGTAGCGCTTGTCGTCGATCGACCAACTACGGTTCGTCTCCATGTAAATGGCGTGGTCCGTGCCCTGGAACACTTCGTCGAGCGATTGCTCTCCCGGCCGCAGGCTCACGTTCGTCATGCGGATCAGCGGCAAACGCGACCAACCATCCGCGCGCATGGTGCCGTTGGAGCGCGCCTCACCAACCGCCGCCGCCGTTTCCCGCGAGGTCATGTAGCCGGTGAAGAGTCCGTTGCGGATGATGTCGGTGGATTGCGCGGGTACGCCTTCGTCGTCGAAGGCGAACGTGCCGAGGCCAGGACCGTGCTCCGGCCGCGCGTCGCAAACCACGTTCACGATCTCAGAGGCGTAGCGCAGGCGGTTCAATTGATCGAGCGTCAGGAAGCTCATGCCGGCATAGTTGGCCTCGCTTCCGAGGACGCGGTCTAGCTCGATGGGATGGCCGATCGATTCATGGATCTGCAATCCCAACTGCGAGCTGTCGAGGATCAGGTCGAACTCGCCTTCCGGGCACTGGTCCGCGCCATGCAGCGCCACGGCTTCGTCGGCCACGCGTGCGGCGTTGGCGACCAGGTTCCACTCCTCGATCAACTCGTATCCTTTGAGCTGATGCTGCCCGCCGAACGAATTCGGATAGGAACGCCGCTGGATCTCGCCATCTTTGTACGCGAGCGCCGAATATCCGACGCCGCTCAGGTAGCGGGTCTGGTCGATCAGGCTGCCCAGCGAGGAGGCGAAGACTTGCCGGCGCCGCTCGAAGCTCATGGCGCCCTCGGCCAGGGTGACGCCCGGATTGCGGCGCAGCTCGCGATCGACGTCGAGCAGCAGGGCCACGTTGCGGTCCACGGGAATCGAGAACGGATCGATGCGTATAGGCGAGACCCACTCGGCCTCGTACTTTTCCTCGGGGGCCAGCAGCACATCCTGCTTCTTGGCGAGAGTACCCGCGCGCGCGATTTCGAGGGCGAGCGACGCGGCGGCCTCGATGCCCGATTTCGTAAGGTCGTCGGTGGCGGCGAATCCCCAGCAGCCGTAAGCCAGGGCGCGGATTCCCAGGCCCATCGAGACGGAGCTGGAGACGTGACCGGCTTTGCCATTCTTGGTGGAAACCTGGCGATCGCGGGTCTCGATCACGCGCACGTCGGCGTAGGAGACGCCACGCCGGACGGTTGCATCCAGGGCCTCCAGGGCGAGTTGCTTCATAAGGGTCTACCAGCTTACGCTACCATTGCTAGTCGGATGAATGTACAACCTGTGACGCTGGAAGGCCGATACGTGCGGCTGGAACCGCTCTCGCTCGAGCACCACGCCGATTTGTGCGCGGTGGGTCTGGACGAGGAATTGTGGCGCTGGATTCCGACCCAGGTGCGCACGCCCGCCGATATGCGCGCTTACATCGAACTGGCGTTGCGCACGCAGGCGGAA
>Ga0187855_10001344_pt1 | contig 19658 bp, 20 predicted proteins | sample June2016WEW_8_10_2_FD_132969 | JGI IMG/M metagenome (GOLD analysis project Ga0187855, IMG submission 132969) | Peatland microbial communities from SPRUCE experiment site at the Marcell Experimental Forest, Minnesota, USA - June2016WEW_8_10 | ecosystem: Environmental > Terrestrial > Soil >...
CCAGCTCGGGCTTCCACCCATGGTCGTGCGGTCTTAGCTTAATCCGCCGAACCGCCGGATGCGGACCCGCATGTCCGGTGGTGTGGCAGGGGAGGCGGGGCGACCCGTCCCCCTATGCCGATTCTCAAGTGCGAGCCGGCAGAGAAGCTCTCGGTGTCCTTAGCAGCAACCCCATTTCGGGAGGACACCAGGTTGGCTGGAACGTCGTTTGAGAGAGCAATGTTTGCGGACGCGCTCGCTTCGTCATGGACCGACCGCATATGCCGCGGCTGGACTACCTTAACGTCATTCGGATTGCAGGCGCTGATTATCGCTGTATTGCTGCTCTTGCCGCTGCTGCGTCCGACCGGTTTGCCCTCGTTCCACCAACTTTCGACTCCGATAAGTTTGGGCCAACCTCTGGCGGAACCTTCCCCGATGCGAGCGCGCACCAAGTCGAATCCCTTGCCGGGCCGTCCGGCCGTGCTTCTCTTCAGGCAGCCTTCACCAATCCCGGGAGCAATGCGCCCAGCCAGCAACCACGGTCTCCCACAGACCACGGGCTTGGGTCCCTACGTTCCCGGATTGCCAATAGGCGGCGAGCCGCGTGGTCTTCCCGGCTTGTTCGAAAGCAGCGCTCGGCCGATCTTGCCGGCAGCTCCCCAGCCGCTAGTCACTCGCCCACTCCGCCTCTCGCACATGAGCGAGGGAGACCTGATTCGCAAAACGCAGCCAACCTATCCCGCGCTGGCACGCAGCGCCCGCATTCAAGGAATTGTCGTGCTGCAAGCCGTGATCAGCAAACAAGGCACCATCGAGAATGTTACTGTCCTGACCGGCCATCCCATGTTGATTCCGGCGGCAATCGATGCCGTGCGCCAGTGGCGTTACCGACCTTACATTCTGAACAACGAGCTCGTTGAAGTGGAAACCCAGATCACGGTGAACTTCTCGCTGGCTGGACATTGAGAAAAGCAAGTTTCCAGTTTCTGGTTCCCGGTTTCCAGCGTCATCGTGCAAAGACGGGAAACCCAAAACTGCCTGAAGATTCCTACGGAGGACTTCAACCAGGAGTAGCCCAAGCGTAACCTGAGCACCCGCGCTGCTCCCGCTATAATCGAGCCCAGTGGCAAGCACTGTAGAAATCATGAACCGCGTGGCGACCCGTCCCACCTGGGCGGAGGTTTCCCTGGTCACTCTGCGGCAAAACTTTCGCACGGTGGTGAAGCATGCGGGAGCGCGTGTGACCGTTTGCGCCGTGGTGAAGGCCGATGCTTATGGTCACGGCGCGGTGGAATGCTCGCGTGCTCTGCAGGCCGAAGGTGCGAAGTGGATGGGCGTCACCTCCCTCGATGAGGCAATTCCCCTGCGCGACGCCGGCGTTGATTCGCGAATTCTATTGATGACGGGTTTCTGGCGCGGAGAAGAAAGCGAGATCATCCGCATGCGCCTCACCCCCACGGTGTGGGAGCCTTGGCACATCCAGTCTCTGGAGACTGCGGCCGCGCACGGAACCACACGCCATGCCGTGCATTTGAAAGTGGACACTGGAATGGGCCGCCTGGGTGTCTCTCTGGAAGAGCTTCCGGCAGTCCTGAAAGCCCTTAGCGCGGCTCCGCATCTTGTGCTTGAGGGCCTCTCCACCCACCTGGCTTCTTCCGAAATAATGGACGCGCCTTCGGTGGCGGAGCAGCAATGTCGCTTCGAGCAGGCTCATGGCATGGTGTGCGCGGCCGGTTTCGATCCGAATCTGCTGCATATGGCGAACACCAGCGCTCTGATCTCGCGGCGCGAAACCTGGAACAACATGGTTCGTCCGGGCGTTGCGCTCTACGGCTACTACTTGGCGTTCCAGCGGGCGGGAAGAGAAGTCAGCGGCGGAACGCTGCGGCTTTCGGTGAAACCGGTACTGACATGGAAGACGCGCATTCTCTCCATGCGAAATTTCGCGGCAAATCAGGCGTTAGGCTACGGCGGAACCTATGTCACGCAAGCGCCGGCGCACGTTGCCATCCTTCCCGTAGGCTACGCCGACGGATATAACCGCCAACTCTCCAATCGCGGTCGCGTCATTGTTCGCGACCACTACGCGCCCATCGTCGGCAGCATCTCCATGGATCTCACGCTGGTGGATGTGACCGGCATTCCCGGAATTGCCGTCGGCGATGAAGTGATCTTGCTCGGAACCCGTGATGGCTTGAGCATCGACGCGCTTGAGCATGCCCGCCTGGCCAACAGCTCACCCTACGAAATTCTCTGCAACATTTCCAAGCGCGTGCCCCGCAGGTACGCAAGCTAGAGCAGCGTCCTTGCTGCAGGCTTAACCTCGCTCCGATCACTGCTCCACTCAAGCGCCAAATGCCAATTGCTAACTGCTGCTAGCCGCTGTTCGCTGATTCTCGCGCTGTTTGCGAGACCGCCGCTTGTTACACTATGAAGTTACCCATGCCCTCACGCTACGCACAATGGATGTATGACTGGGAGCACCGCCTCACCTCGGTGGACAACAACCGCGTGGTACGCCCTCTGGACTGGGGTTTGGAATACGCTCAGGACTGGCCTTGCCAGAATGGTTGGCGCGCAGGTCAGGCCGCCGACAATCCCGAGAAGTTCCTCATAGATTTCAACCGCCGCATCGTCGCCTCCAGCGACGAGTTTTATTCCTACAAAACACCGACCGACTTCCGCCTGGAGAAACGTGAAGTGAAAGTTTTCTCCACCCGAGAAGTCCCAGACCCCAAGCTCGAAGCCAAAGTGAACGGAACGTTTGCCGAGTTCTTGCGCTTCACCGCGCCGGTGAAAACGCCTTATCCCGAAAACAATCTGGCGAATGCGCGCTGGTTCCCCTCGCAAGGGCGCCGTGCCATCGTTCTTCTGCCGCACTGGAACGCCGACGCCATCGCCTACGTCAGCCTCTGCCGCGTGCTGAACATGATGGGGATCTCCGTACTGCGTCTTAGCATGCCCTATCACGATATCCGCATGCCCGCCGAAATCGGCCGCGCCGACTATGCCGTCTCCGCCAACATTGGCCGCACGCTCGATGCCGTGCGGCAAGGTGTCGTGGATGTCCGCTGCTGTCTCGATTGGCTGGAGCAGCAGGGTTACAGCAAGCTTGGCATCGTGGGCACGAGCCTGGGTTCCTGTTATGCCTTCATCGTCGCGGCCCACGACCCGCGCATTCGCGTGGCGGCCTTCAACCACGCCTCCACTTATGTTGCCGACGTAGTATGGCGCGGACAGTCGACCCGGCACATCCGTCAGGGCATCGAGTCACAGATCACTCTGGCAACCCTGCGCCAATCCTGGCTCGCCGTCAGTCCTATGGCGTATTTCAAGCAGTTCTCCCGCTGGCCCCGGAAGTCTTTAATTGTTTATGCAAAGTATGATCTGACTTTCTTGCCTGAACTCTCGCGCGACGTGGTCGTGGAATTCGAACGCTATGGACTGGATCACAAAGTGGTTGTGCTGCCCTGCGGCCACTACACAATGGGCGAGGCGCCCTACAACTATATGGATGGCTGGCAGTTGGCTTCGTTCCTGCGAACTGCGTTCGACTGATGGTCTAACTTTCGCCGAGAAAGGCGCTGGCAGTGAGCGAAGCGGTAGAATGTGGGCATGGCGACCGGTCGTACCATTGTCTCCGATTCCGTGTTGGAGTACCGGCGCGGCGAGTTTCTGATCAGCACCAGCCCTGAGCGCCTGAATCTCGATGTGGTTCACGGCTTTCTCACGAATTGTTACTGGGCCAAAGGCATCACACGGGAAATCGTAGCGCGGTCGATCCAGCACTCGCTGTGCTTCGGCATCTATGAAAGCGCCGGCGCGCAAGTGGGTTTTGCCCGCGTCGTCACCGACTTTGCCACCGTCGCTTATCTGGGCGACGTGTTTGTTCTGGAGTCGCATCGCGGACGCGGCCTAAGTAAGTGGCTGCTGGAGTGCATCGTGCGCTGCCCGGTACTCCAGAACTTGCGGCGCTGGATTCTTTTGACCCGCGATGCGCACGGACTCTACTCCCAGTATGGTTTTACTCCAGTGAAGGCCCCGGAAAGGTACATGGAACTTCACCGGCCCAATGTATACGAGACGTCCTAGGAAAACGACATGAAGACTTCCTCAGTTTCTACGAATATGTACCGCCCGTTGTACGAGGCTGACCCGCAGATCGCCGCTGCCATCGACAACGAAACCCGCCGCCAGCACGAGGGCCTGGAACTGATTGCCTCGGAAAACTTCGTTAGCGAAGCCGTGCTCGAAGCCGCGGGCTCCGTTTTCACTAACAAGTACGCCGAAGGCTATCCCGGCAAGCGTTACTACGGCGGGTGTGAATTCAGTGACGTTGTCGAGAACCTGGCGCGCGACCGCGCTAAACAATTATTCGGCGCCGAACACGCCAACGTGCAGCCCCACGCCGGCTCCCAAGCCAATATGGAAGCCTATGCAGCAGTCCTGCAGCCGGGTGACACGATTCTCGGATTGAATCTGGCCCACGGCGGCCATCTCACCCACGGTCATCACCTGAATTTTTCCGGAAAGACGTACAAGATCGTTCCCTATGGCGTGACCAAGGAAACCGAAACAATCGACTACGACGCTCTGCAAAAGCTGGCAGAGGAACATCGCCCGAAGCTGATCATCGGCGGCGGCAGCGCCTATCCCCGCCTCATTGATTTCGCCCGCATGCGCCAGATCGCAGACAAAGTAGGCGCGCTCTTTCTGGTCGACATGGCGCATTTCGCTGGACTGGTGGCGGGTGGCGCTCATCCTTCACCCGTGCCGCACGCTCACATCGTCACTTCTACCACGCATAAAACCCTCCGCGGACCACGATCGGGCATGATCCTTTCCAAAGCGGAGTTCGCTTCAGCAATCGATAAGGTAGTTTTTCCCGGCATGCAGGGTGGACCCCTGGTTCACATCATCGCGGCCAAGGCGATCTGCTTTCAGGAAGCGATGCAGCCCGAATTCCGCGACTATGCGAAGCAAGTTGTAGCCAACGCCAAAGTGCTGGCCGATAGCCTGGCCGGGGAAGGCTTCCGCATCATTTCCGGCGGGACGGACACGCACCTGATGCTGGTCGATGTCTTCTCTAAAGGCATGTTGGGCAGCGAGGCCGAGAAAGCATTGGGCGAGGCCGGAATCACCGTCAACAAGAATGCCATCCCATTCGATGTCAACCCGCCATTGAAGCCGAGCGGCATCCGCATCGGCACGCCGGCTCTCACCACCCGCGGAATGAGAGAAGCCGAGATGCGGCAGGTAGGACGGTGGATCTCGGATGCGCTCCTTCAACGCAACGACGGATCCGTGCTCTCGAGGATTCGAAAGGAAGTGCTTGCCCTTTGTGAGGCGTTTCCGCTGTACGCCGACCGCCGAGCCAAGGCGCAAGCCGAGGCGCGGGCCTAGACCAAGCTCTGAATTCTACTGTCCGCTCACACGCTCTCTATGGTTAAATGCCTTCCGTGAAGATCGCGATCGACATTCGGCGGATGACAGAGTTCGGCGTCGGCACCTACATCCGCAACGTCGTTCGCACCCTGGGACGTCTTGATCGCGAGACCACTTACATCCTTATCGGCTCCCCGGACAAGGTGAAAGAGATCGGCCCTCTGCCGGCCAATTTCCATGGGGTTGCGCTGGCCGAGCCGGAGCGCTCCCTAATGGGCTACCAGGAATTCCGCGCGGTCGTGAAGCGCCTCGATTGCGATCTCGTCCACATTCCCAATTTATTTTCCATACCGCGCGGCCTCCCCTGCCCCTATGTCATGACCGTGCACGACATTCTGGAGCATCTATCGCGGGCGCGCGAGCAGACCGGAGCGTGGCGATCGTTATATTTCCAGTTGACCAAGCGTGTTCTGAGTGGGGCCGCACGAATCTTCGCGGTCTCCAACTTCACCAAACTGGAGATTGAAAAACTATTTAACATTCCGCCCGGCCGCATCGAAGTCGTCTACAACGCCATTGACGAAAGGCTGTTGCACGGACACGCGCGCCCCGGCGATCGCCAGTTGCTTGTCGAGCGCTATCAGGTGACCTATCCTTTTCTCCTTTATGCCGGAAGGATCAGCCCCCACAAGAACGTCGTACGCATGATCGAAGCTTTCTCCGCTCTGAAAACGGAGCTGGAAAGGGATCATCTCTTTCCTGATCTGAAGCTGATCATCATCGGTGATGACGTCTCCGGCAATCCTGACTTGCGCCGGACCGTGATCCGCAGCGGCGTGCAGAACGATGTGCGCTTCCTGGGATTCGTGCCCATCGAAGTACTGCGCACGTTCTACGACACGGCGAAGATTTTCGTCTTCCCCTCCTTATATGAAGGTTTCGGCCTGCCTCCCCTGGAGGCGATGGCCCATGGGACGCCAGTGGTGACCTCGAACGTGTCTTCGCTCCCGGAGGTGGTGGGAAATGCCGCGGTGCTGGTTCATCCGGAGAATGTATTCGAAATCATGCGTGCCTTGCACCGCGTCCTTCTGGATCAGCCCCTGCGCGACAAGATGCGGGAACGCGGTTGCCGGCAAGCGGCCAAGTTCTCCTGGGAGAAATCCGTGCGCCGGATTATGGACGTCTATGGCGAAGTTCTGAGCCCCGAGGGCAACGCGAAACCGTCTGGCCCATCAGGCTCCAAAGGCAGCGAGACCACGGCAGGCGTAGCGTGATTCCGAGCGTTCCTCGCGCCCGAACGCATCGAATCCTTCGAACTTTCCCGTCAAATGCGGGCCGATGGAAAGGAGCAGCATAATCATGCATTTCAGGTTACCGCTTATCGTGCTAGCTCTGACAATCTCCGCTTTCGCCCAGGAGCGTCCTCCCCAGATTCTCGAGGTTTATCGTGAGTTTTGGAAGCCCCAAAACGTTGCGACCAGCTGGAAGATTGAAGGGGAGGCTGCTCGGATCTGCGTATCTCAAGTGCCCACATCCCCACTTGGGACTTGAGTCGCTCACCGGACCAAACGAAGCATGGTTTCTCAACCGCTTTGCTTCTTCCACTGAACCAAAACAGGTCGGCGACGACTACCCAAAGAATGCCGTCCTCATGGAGGAGCTCAACCAAATCTGGATTCGCAAGAAACCCCTGAGTTCTGCCGAGGACGTAAAATGTCTTTGCCCCAATATCAGCGGAGCTTGAGTCGGGGAGCGCCGTGGAGTCTGGGGCAAAGCCCTTTCCTGGTGATTACCGTGACCAAGCGCGATCTGGCGGCTAAGAGCAAGCTCGTGATCGACGGTACGGCCTTTGAGCTAGATGACGGCACCCTGTTCATCTTCAGCGCGGCGCGAACACAGCAGAAAGCGGAAGCCCGGGCAGCGGCGGCAGGTCCGGAGACACGCGTTTTTACGGTTCGTACGAACTGAAGCCTGCCTGCGAAGGATTGGGCCGTCATGGATCCTGCGTTCTGGAAGAACCGACCAACCGCAACGAGCGCCAAATAGCGGATCTACTTCACTAAAGGTTGGCCGGGCGAAGCGATAGCGAGCTTGTGCAATTTCGCGGTGATCGGGGTGCGGTCGGCCTCGGTCTGCGCCGAAGCCAGACGCTTGCGGAGCGTGGTGATCTTGTGCTGACGAGCGCGGCGTCGACGAATCTCCGGCCGGCGGCTAGGGGCGGACATAAGTATTTTCTCCTGTGTAAACCAATGAATTTGCGGCAGCGGATACGCAGAAGTCACCGCGAGAACCGCTACAGTCATTGAATCTGAGACGGCCGCAACTGTCAATGTCGTCACCTTTGGCGGTGACTTAGTGCGAGGTGGGTACCGCCGACTCAAGCTCCGAGTCGGCCACCCACCGCCAGGCTCGGCGGCCTTTGTCCAGTGCTACGGCCTGGGCTTCTCCATAAGTCACCAAACGATTAAGCACCGTGGTTACCGATGCCATGGGATCCTTGTGGCGCTCCAGTAGCGGCGGCATTTGTTTCTTCATCTGCTCGCAAACATCTCGCGCACTCAAGGCTCGGTTGGACTCCATCAAGATCATACGGCACGCTTTCGTGAAGCCGGGCTGGCGCCCGTTGCTCTTGCGATCGACCAACTCCAGCAGTTCATCGCTCAACACATTATCGCCAAAGAGGTTGGCCAGTCCGGCAATGGTTTGCTTGATCGTCCCAATGCGGCGCATCACTTCCGCACGCTGTTGCAGCAGATGCCGCAGCTCCTCATGAGCCTGCCGCACAACTTCCTGAACATGTCCATGGTTGTTAACGGTTCCAATGACGCTTGGCTGACTTTCCATAAGCCCTCCACCACACGAATGCCCCGACGCCAGCGCCCTGCGGCCCTCGCCTCTGTAGACGATACGCAAGCAGCCGCGTAAGTGTTCCCCGCTTTTATGCCTGGGGAACCTCACACGCCAGACCCTGTCCCTTAGACGCATGAACCTAGAGATGGTTAATGGCCGAATCATGAAAGAGATCCAGAGGAAACGGTCACCCCCTGCCCGCCATGCAGTTTTTTCCAAAGCAACCGATGTGAAGAGAGTAGGGAACTGTTTCTGTGTTGACCGCGGCAAAACTCGAGACCTCGCCAGGCGTTTTGCGAGTGCTGCTAGTAGGAAACCAGGAGGAGAATTTCCTCCTCATTCGCGAGATCTTCGACCGCCGTCGGAGCAGCTTGCTGGCGGGGCTTGATCATGCCTTTTCCCTCGAAGAGGCCGGGAATCATCGACACACGATTGACCTCAGCGTCACCGATGTGGTGATGCCTCGCGTGAGCGGAGGTCAACTGGCACAGGTGCATCCCGAGACGCGAGTGCTATTCGCGTCTGGATATAGAGGGCAAACCGTCATCGATCACAAAGTAATCGATGTCGAAAAGCAATTTCTTACAGAAGCCTTTTGCTCTGAAACTGTTGGAGGGAAAAGTACGCGCGGTTCTCGACCGCAGCTGTGCCGTTCCGGCTTAGCAACCGGGAAACACATTAAGAACCAATGCGAGCAAGTTTGCCATTTTTCAATCGAAAGCGCTCCCCACGCCAGGTGACGGTATGGCCACCCAGGCTTATGATCCAGACGGCGACCGCGATCAAGTCCCGGAGAGGTATCAGCCACGCATATCTCAGAGCGTCGCCGCTCCGCAAAACGCTCCAGCCCACAACAAACGCAACCGTGAGGCGCAGAGACAGAACAAAAGCCAACCCAGCCCACGACCAAAGTGATCCCGCACTCGCCGCCACAGCCACCAGAGCCCATAGCATTCCGAAAGTGAAAATCAGACCGAAGTACCCGCCGGCGCGCGCGTCGCGCACTCCACGGGCCCAGCGCAGTTGATGCGCAACGAAATCCCGCAGACGGTAAGCTGGCAGGAAAGTTTCAACCACCACGTCGGAGAGCTTTACGTCGAGGCCCAGTGCCGCAATGCGCTTCCCCAGTTCGTAATCGTCGGCAAGATAATCGACGAAAGAATTAAATCCTCCGATCTTCTCCAAATCGGCCTTGCGGAATGCCAGGGTGGAACCGAGTCCAAAACGAATGCCGCCCTCGAGTTGACGCGCCGCCAGCACACTCGCGCAGAAATCTGTACTGATCCCGAGACTCTCCAGCCGCGAACCGACAGTTCCACCCGCCACTCCACGATAAAGGCAGGTCACCATTCCCACGCGCGGGTCCGCCAGGGGCGCAGTTACTCGGCTCAGGTAATCGCGCTCCACTCGAATGTCGCCGTCATTGACGATCAAATAGTCATAGCGCGCATCCTTAATCATCTGCGCCAGATTGCTGACCTTCACATTCGCGCCCAGGATTGTCGACCTCACGATCATTCGAATCCGACGATCGGGGAACTCGAGCTGCAACCTTCGCACACTCTCGATCACCGGATCGCTAGGGTCACTCACACCAAAAATAATTTCATACTCGGGATAATCCTGCATGCAGTGGCTGCGAAAGCTCTCGTAGATCTCCGGATCGATTCCTTTCAAAGGCTTAAGAATCGAGATAGGCGGCATCGCTTGTGTGGGGCGGGCGCCCTCGCCCGCCTTTCGCTCGCGGAAAAATGTCACCGCGCTCCCAAGACAAAGCAAGTAGTACAACGAACTGGAAGCGATGCCGATGACCGCGACGATTTGAACTGTAGTGAGAAAAGAGTGCATCATGCGGAGCGCCGCCAGCCTATTCGTAACGCAGCGCCTCAATCGGATCCAGATTTGCTGCCTTCCACGCGGGATAAATGCCGAATACCAGTCCAACCCCTGCCGCGGATGCGAAGCCAGAGACCGTCCAGAACGTCGACATATGCGCGGGCAGCGACGGCCACAATGCCGGAATAATGCCGACAACGATCGCGCCCAACAGGATGCCCATCAGGCCTCCGACCGCGGTAAGAATAACGGCCTCCAAGGTGAACTGTAACAGGATGTCTCGTTTGCGGGCTCCAATGGCCTTGCGAACGCCAATCTCGCGCGTCCTTTCCGTGACGCTCACCAGCATAATGTTCATCACACCTACGCCCCCGACGATCAACCCTACACTGGAAATCGCGAACATCCCCACAAACAGCATGCCCGTGAGCTGGTTCCAGAAATCCGAAAGCGAATCCGATGTGAAAACTGAGAAATCATCCGGCTTGCCCGGCGGAACTTTTCGCCGTCGCCGCAGCAGTTCGCGAATCTCGTCGACTGCCTTCGGCATGTCATCGTGAGATGTCGCCTTGACGCTAACCCAGTGGTCTTTCAATTCAGGATGCAGCGTCTTGAAGGTGCTCAGCGGGAAAAAGACCCGGTTGTCGTTGGGATCTTTCCCCCCGCCAAACACGGACTTGATCTTCTCCAGCACGCCGATCACCGTGAACAATCGCCCGTCGATGTTGATTTCGTGTCCCAATGGACTTTCACTGGGGAATAGTTCCGCAGCCGTGTCGTGGCAAAGAATGATGGCCGGAGCACGCCTTTCGTCGTCGCTCTCGCTGAACCACCTGCCTTCTGTAATATGCAAGTCGAAAACGTCTTTCGCCGCGGAGGTCGCTCCTTCCAGGATCGTGTTCTTGACTTTGCGATCCTGATATTTAACCGCATACGTGCCCACACCCAGCTCCGGGCGAAAAAACCGGATGCCTGCCGTCACCGCCTTCACATGCGGTAGCTGTTCCATGGCTTGCGCGTCTTCGAAGGTCAGCTTTTTCCGCGTGCGCAACTCTTGCGTCATGCGCAGGGTAAACGGCTCAAGATGATAGGCAAAGATGACGTTGGAGCCGATGCTGGCCACCAGATCGCGCACATTGTCGTCGAGTCCGCGCCCAATGGAGGAGACCCCAATCACCATCGCGACCCCAATCACGATTCCCAGCACGGTTAGCGACGAGCGCAGCTTGTTGCTCCGGATGGTGTCCGTCGCCATGTGCACAATCTCGCCGAACTCGTCTTTGCGAATCATGAAAAGTATCCAGTAATTCCGTAATTGGGCAATTCGACGCGGACGGCCAGGTTTTCAAATTACTCAATTGCCAAATTGCCGATTACTAAATTCCTCTAGGTTTCGAACCTGAGCGCAACAATGGGATCAAGTTGCGCCGCCTTCCGCGCCGGGTAGACTCCAAAGAACACTCCCACGCTGGCGGATACGACCAGCCCGGCTGCGACCGCCCAGAGCTTGATGGCCGATGGCATTCCTATAAGGAAGGTGAACGTCTCTGCCACCATCACTCCCAATAAAACTCCCAGGGCTCCGCCTGCAACCGCAAGCGTGACCGACTCGATCAGAAACTGCAGCAACACATCCTCGCGCCGCGCTCCCAGCGCCTTGCGAATGCCGATCTCGCGCGTCCGTTCCGTCACCGCGACCAGCATGATGTTCATAATGACAATGCCGCCCACCACCAGAGAGATGCACGCAATTCCGATGGTAGCGACAAAAAATGTTTGGCTGAAGTTGGTCCAGATTCCGAGCAGGCTGGCATTGGTTTCAATGTCAAAACTATCGTCGCCACCCGGCGCGTCATGGCGCTTGGCGCGCAGGGCAGCGCGAGACTCGTCAACCGCCTCGTCGAGCGGAACCCCGGCGCTCAAAGCTTTTCCCGAGATTCGAATGCTGTTATTGTGCGCACCATATTGCTTAAGGTAAGAAGTGATGGGGATCATCACGTAATTGTCGGCGCTCTGGCCGAGCGTCGTTCCTTTCTTCGTGCCCACCCCAATCACTTGGTAAGTCCAGCCATCCAGCCGGATCTCATTCCCTACCGGATCCGCCCCCGCCATCAGATGAGCAACGATGTCGGCCCCCACGACCGCAACCGGAGCGCGATTATTCAGGTCTGTCTCATTCACCATGCGGCCGGCACTGAGATCGGTGTCGTAAATCGGAGCCATCGAGGGTGTGATGCCGCGAACCGAAGTATCGCTGATCGATTGTTCGCCAAACTTGACGTGTCCGGCTTCGTTGCGCAGCACCGCACCCACGTATTCGCAATGCCGGCAGGCGTCCGCTACCGCCTGGTAATCCTCCATCGTCAAATCTCTGCGCTTTTCGCCTTCGAGAAAGTGGTCCACGTTCGTGACCGCGGGAGAGACCTTGAAAATGATGAAGACGTCGGCGCCTAGATTAAAAACCTTCTGCGCCACATAATCGTTGATTCCGGAAACAAACGTGACCACGGCGATCACAGCCGCCACTCCAATCACCACCCCCAGCAGCGTCAGCACCGAACGCAGCTTGTTTACCCACAGGGACTGCAGCGCGATTCGGATGGCTTCAGCGACGTGCATAAATGCGGCTTCCAGCTTCCGGTTCTGGGCTCCCGGAACTGAATCAAGTCTATCAGCCCGGTTGTGTCGATTGGAGCACAAGCGGCTGTGGGCGAGAACCACCTCCCTAAGTCGAAAGCCGGAGGCCGAGGTTATAATGATGACGTTGGCAGCTGGGCCAGACGGTCGCTTTCCACGTCCTCGGACGCGGAGAGAGGAAAGTCCGAACTCCGCAGAGCAGTGTGCCGGATAACGTCCGGGAGGCCGGGCTCAAGCCCGTCCGACGGAAAGTGCCACAGAAAATATACCGCCCAAGTCTTCACCGATGAGGGTAAGGGTGAAAAGGTGCGGTAAGAGCGCACCGCCGCGGCAGTAATGCAGCGGGCATGGCAAACCACACACGGAGCAAGACCAAATAGGAAGGAAGTCCGCGACCTGTTTCTTTGAGCCAGGTCTCGGACACGTGCCGGCTCGGCGCGTCAAACCTTCGGGTAGGTCGCTAGAGCCTCGCAGCAATGCGTGGCCCAGAGGAATGGCCGTCCCACCGGAGCAATCCGGCGGACAGAATTCGGCTTACAGGTCCGGCTGCCACAAGTTCTTATTTTCAATCAGCTCCAGGACGCCGTGTCCCGTTGTGACGCCGGCGGGACGCAGTTGAACGGTATCAGACGTAAGCTCGGTCTTCGTTTGCTTGAGAATCGCCTTGCGCATACACGCATTAGCTTATTAAGTCGAGTTAAAATTAGCTTTTTCTGCTGCTGATCCTCGCGCGTCAACAGTTCTGCTGTACCAAACCGCTGAAAAACCCGCAAATCGCAGCGCGTCACCGATTCCCCGGTCGGAGGTCGCAGCCCAGCATACCGCGCAGATGCGCCCCGGATCACCTTTCCCGCACAGTTCAATGCCCGCTTGTGCTCAACTCCGTCATGTGGGCGCGGCGAAAACTTCGCCGTCGCCGATGAGTCTGAGGCCTTTCGCGGCCTTGAACGACAACGGGATGCTGCCATCCAGAAACGGACTTCATGGGTACTGCAGCAGCGTGTTTCCGTGCGGACCTGATTGAGGGTGAGTGATCCTCTTTTTGCTTCCGTAGTCGCCGTGGGGTGGGTATAGGTGGCACGTCCCCCGTGCGAGAATCGACGATTGTGACGCCCGGTGTGATGCAAAACCTGCCATCGTTGCCCAAGTTGACATCATTGACACTCCACGCCGACTGATTTCAAATAACTTGTCTGTTTGCAACGCAGCCCGGCGAATTCGGCTTACAGGTGAGGCTCAACTCAAGGGTTACGTGGGTGAACCGGACCCCGATCCCGTCTGGCGCTCCATGCCATTCCTACGCCAACAACGACGTTGCAAAAGCCGGTTACGACCTGCAAGCTAATACTCATGCCAGAGTTGCCGGACATATCTGCCTACATCACCGCTCTTGAACCCCGCATCGTCGGACAGCCTCTGACGCGGGTACGGTTAGCCAGCCCCTTTTTGCTGCGAACCGCTCAGCCGCCCCTCGCGACTGTGGAGGGCCGTACCGTCCGGGAATTGCGCCGGGTTGGTAAGCGCATCGCAATCGGAGTGGATAACGATCTCTGGCTAGCCCTTCACTTGATGATTGCCGGCCGGTTGCACTGGCGCGCGCCCGAAGCGAAACTAGTCGGCCGGCAGACTCTTGCCGCCTTCGACTTCCCCGATGGTTCTCTGGTTCTCACCGAAGCCGGCGCCAAACGCCGCGCATCGCTGCACGTACTCAGGGGCGAAGACAGCATGCGCTCCCTCGATCCCGGAGGAATCGATGTTCTCTCCAGCGACCTGAATTCGTTTCGCACAGCACTCGCCGCGGAAAACCACACGCTCAAAAGAGCGCTAACGGATCCGCGCCGGGTCAGCGGAATCGGCAACGCATATTCAGACGAGATCCTCCATGCGGCACAACTGTCTCCCATCGCGCACACGCAGAAACTGGAACCGCTCGAGTGGGAGAGACTATTCGCGGCTACTCAGCACACGCTCGGCTACTGGATAGAAAAACTCCGTGCCGAGGCGCAGGAAGCCTTTCCCGAAAAAGTCACTGCGTTCCGTAAAGGCATGGCGGTTCACGGCCGCTACGGCAAGCCCTGTCCGAGATGCGGCGACAAAGTCCTGCGTATTCGTTATGCCGATAAAGAGACGAACTACTGCGCGCGCTGCCAGACCGGCGGCACGGTCCTTGCGGATCGAAGTTTGTCTCGCCTATTAGGCTCGGACTGGCCACGAACCTTGGAAGAGCTCGAAGCTCTCAAGCGCCGCTAACCAGATCGCTTTGACCGCAAGATGCGGATAGCCCAATCCGCGCTACTGCCATATTCTCGGCTCATGCACAAGACCATCGAGCCCACTATCCTCTACTTCGGTACTCCCGTGGCGCTCATCAGCACCTTAAATGCGGACGGCTCCCCCAACCTCGCGCCCATGTCATCAGCCTGGTGGCTGGGCTGGAGCTGCATGCTAGGTCTGGGCCAGATGGGCCAGACCTCCGACAATCTCATCCGTACCCGTGAATGTGTGATCAATCTCCCATCGGAAGATCTGGTCACGCATGTCGACCGGCTCGCTCTCACCACCGGCAAGAATCCCGTACCGCAAAAGAAACGTGAGTGGGGCTATCGCTATGAACCAGATAAATTCGACATTGCGCGATTAACGCCGGACCGGTCCGAATCAGTTTCACCGCCGCGGGTGCGCGAGTGTCCTGTGCAAATGGAGGGCGTTGTCCACGATTGGCGTCCCTTCGGCAAGAACGTAAGCGCCAATGTATTCGAGGTTCACATCGTGAAGCTGCATGTCGACGAAAAATTGCTCACAAGCAACGGCGCCCGACCGCACATCGATCCGGCCCGCTGGCGTCCACTCATCATGAGCTTCTGTCGATTTTTCTGCCTAGGCGGCGAGGTCCATCATTCCCGCTTGGCGGAATCCGACTTCATGAAATTCGGGTCTCAGGGAACTCCGTCGCAGCCGGCCTCCACGACTATCCCGGCGGCAGAAGCATCCCCTTCTCCAGATGCCGGGTGACATGCGCGTACGAGGCCGCATGCGGATCGTGCGTTACCATCACAATGGTTTTGTGGAAGTCTTCATTCAGCCGCTTCAAAATCTCCAGAACGTCCGTTGCGGAATGGCTGTCCAAATCGCCGGTAGGCTCATCCGCCAGCAACAGCGTGGGATCGCTCACAATCGCGCGTGCAATCGCCACGCGCTGTTCCTGTCCGCCAGAAAGTTGCTTGGGCAAGTGATTGACCCGTTCTTCCAGCCCCACCAGTTTCAACGCAGTCATGACATGGTCGCGCCTCTGCTGCTGGTTGAGCTTGGTCAACAGCAGCGGCAACTCCACATTTTCAAATGCCGTCAGCACGGGGATCAGATTAAATGTTTGAAACACATACCCGATGTGCTCGTTGCGCCAATGCGCCGCCTGCGAGTCATTGAATCGAAAAATATTCTGGTTCTGCACCAGAAGTTCGCCCGACGTGGGCCGGTCGATTGCCGCGATCATGTTCAGCAGCGTGGTCTTGCCCGATCCCGACGGCCCCATCAGCGCCAGAAATTCTCCGTTAGCAATGTCGATCGAGACGTCGTCCAGCGCCTTCACCTCAAACGCATCGCGCTTGAAAATCTTACTGACATTGCGCGCCTGAACCACCTTCGTTCCAGTCGCCACATTGGCTTCAGCAACAGTACTCATGAAATTACCCCTTCACCTTAATTGTGTCCCCGTCCTTCAGATCCTGCGGTCCTTTGGTAATCACGCTTTCGCCGCCTACCAATCCATCCACCAGAAATCCATCGGTGCGCTGGCTCAATACATGAACCTGGCGCATTCGCGCCCTCCCATCGAAGGCCAAAAATACGATCTTCTTGCCGTCGTGATCGCGTACGGCGGCAGCAGGTACGAACGCTCCCGCTGGTTGCTTGCCTGTATTTTTCGGTTGATCCGCGAGAAATTTAACCGTGGCATTCATCTCCGGTCGCAGGAATACATCTGGATATTTGCCCGGATTCAGCACCTGCACTTTTACCTGCACCGTAGCCTTCTGCCGATTGGCCTCGGGGGAAATCTGCGCAATTTCGCCGTCATAGGTTTTATCGGGATAAGTGTCCGTTGTGACGATGCCTTTCTGTTTGGGACTGAGCCGGGCAAAATCCGCCTGGGCGATGTCCAGCTCAACCTGCAGATCGTTCAAGTCCGCCAGCGACACCACCGATCCCTGCGGACCGCCCGCCGCCGCGCTGGCAAACTGCGCCGTGATCAATTCGCCTTTTTCCGCTGTGCGGTCCAGAATCGTCCCCGTAACCGGAGCCCGAATCACCGTAGCGTCGAGCTGCGACTTCGCGTAATCGGCAAGCCCTTGCGCCTGCGCCACCGATCCACGGGCACGAGCGATCTCCTCTTGCCGAGGCCCAATCTTCATCAGCTGAAATGCTTTTTCAAGCGAATTCACTCGCTGCTGGTCCGAATCAAACTTCGCGGTAGCATCGTCCAACGCTTGGCGTGAAACCACACCGCCCGCAGAAAGTTCTTTGGTGCGGTCCAGCGTCAGCTTGTCATTCACCAGCGTGGCGCGGGCTTCATCAAGATTGTGCTGCGCCTGTTGAACTTCTTCCGGACGCGAGCCGTGCTCAAGTTCATCGAGATAAGCCCGAGCATTCTCCAGCGCTCCTTTCGCCTGTTCGTAGGAAGCGCGGAACTCTTCGTCCTCCAACCGCACCAGCACTTGCCCTTCTTTAACTTTGTCGCCCTTCTCCACGCCGATCCACGCCAGGCGTCCCGTAACCTTCGAATTCACATTAATGGTGTGATGCGCGACAATGTAGCCTGTAGCCGATAGCACGGTGCCGCCCACGTCGCTGCTCTCCGCCGACGCACGGGTGACTTCCACTTCCGGCACATCGCGCGCAAGCATGCGATAGGACAGTGCACCCAGGCTCAATATGGCAACAATCACCATGCCGATCATGATGTATCGGCGTGCCCAGGCCGGCGGTTCCCCATGGCCTGTGCCGCGGGCCGTCCGGTCAATTCGCAGGCTTTGCAAGTCCTCGTGTTTTGCATCAATCGGCATAAATATCGATACGAATAATGCGGGAACTAGTTTCCCGAAAACTTCAATCAACCTCGCAGCGCGGTGAGAATATTCTGCCGTGCCGCATGCCACGCCGGAAACAGACCGCCAAACAGTCCCATGGCCAGCGCGAACAAAATTGCGTACCCCGCGACCACGGGGGTAATTTGCAAGCTGAACACCACTTCACTGAACGTCACCGCATTCGACGTCCCGGTCTGTAGTCCATTGAAGGGCAGCATCAATAAAATTCCCGCGGCCGCGCCCAGCATGGCCAGCAACAAAGATTCCAGAACAAACGAAGTCAGAATCGCGGGACGGGAAAATCCCAGCACCCGTAAAGTAGCAATCTCGCGCCCCCGGTAAGCCACCGCCGCATACATCGTATTCATCGCCGCAAAACTCGATCCAATCGCCATGATGATCGCGACCACAATGCCGATATATTTGATCGGAGCCCCCGAGCTGGTTTGCTTCGCGTAGTAATCCGTTTCGAGAACTCCTTCCAGCTTCAGCCGCTGGTCATCGCTGACACGGTTTTTAAGCGCATCCGCGGCAATGGGATCCGTCGCCCTTAAGTAGGCTGACGAATATCCGCCCTGCCGGTCAAAATCCGAAGCCATCTGATTCACATCGCTCCAAATCTCGGATTCATAGGCGGAACCTCCGGCGTCAAACACTCCCACAACTTTCCACGATCCCTTGCCGAAGTCCATCGTGTCGCCGATGTTCGCATGCGAAAAACGCGAGCGAATAGACTTGCTCACCACCACTTCCCGCTGCCCCGTCTGAAACCAGCGCCCTTCGATTAACTTCGCGCTGGGACGAAGTTCGAGCCCATCCGGCATCATGCCCCGCACCGTGACATTTACTTCGCCCGTGCCATCTTTGCGCGGAAGCACAATCACCACCACCCACTCGCCGGAAACCATAGGCTCGCCGTGACTATCTTTCGCGATCCCCGGCAAAACCTTCAGCGTGGGAAACAGTGCGGCATCAAATCCTCCCGACAGCTCTGCTTCCGAACCTTTTCGCAGCACCAGCACATTCTGCGGATTGCCGCTCGAAACGAAAGCCTTCTGTAAACCCGCCAGCAGCGCCATCAAAAAAATTGCCGTGGTCACAGTGAGCGCGATTCCCAGCGCGGTCATGATCGTCAGGCCCTTGCGGAGCTTTAAATTGCGGACGTTATAACTGATTGGTATGGCCATAAATTCACTCTCAACTCAGCTGGGCTGCTCAGCCAATGTGGCGCAGTCCCTCCACAATATTTGTGCGCGAGGCGTTGTATGCCGGAAGACAGCCACTGACAAAGCCCACGGTTGCGGCCACCAGCAAAGACACCAACACGGTCGGAAGCCTAACCCTCATTTCCGCCGGAATTCCGATCGCGACCGGCGAGTGAGTCAACCAGCGTATGAGCAGGGTCGCTCCCAAAACTCCGAACACTCCGCCTGCCACCGACACGGCTATGGCCTCGCCCACGAACATGGACAGCACGCGTTGGCGTGTGAATCCGAGGGCCTTCAGCACGGCGACTTCACGCGTTCGTGCGCGAATCGACATCGACATGGTATTCGCCGAGACCAGAAGAATGGCAAAAACCACCGCTCCGCAGATGGTGAGAATAAACGCCTTTACATTACCCAGAGACGACACGAACGAAAGTCGGAACGCTTGCTGGCTCTCGGTCTTGGTATGCTGCGGGGCGTTGCGGAACATTTCGTCGATCGCCTTGGAGACGCGAGCCACGTCACCCGGAGATGCGACCTGCGTGATATACCATCCTGCCTGCCCCTTGAACCAGTCTACCGATTCTTCTAAGTACTTAGTGTTAAAATACAGCGCGCGAACCGGCGGATCGACCGTGTAGATCGCGCGGATTGTAACCTCGGGATGCACCGGGAA
>Ga0187855_10001346_pt1 | contig 19653 bp, 14 predicted proteins | sample June2016WEW_8_10_2_FD_132969 | JGI IMG/M metagenome (GOLD analysis project Ga0187855, IMG submission 132969) | Peatland microbial communities from SPRUCE experiment site at the Marcell Experimental Forest, Minnesota, USA - June2016WEW_8_10 | ecosystem: Environmental > Terrestrial > Soil >...
CGGCTTCGAGCTCAAAACGTTCGAGGAATGTCGCGCGCATGGCGGGCGTGAAGAAAAGAATTCGATCCTTGCCGGCACGTTTGGCCTGATACATAGCGGCGTCGGCGTTACGGCGGAGCGTGCTCACGTCGGTTCCATCCTGAGGGTACATTCCGATGCCCATGCTGGCGGTTACATAAAGTTCGTGGCCGGCGATGCACAGAGGTTTTCGCAGCGCGGCCGCTAACCTTTCAGCCACGGCCAGGGCGGTCTGGCTGTCGGAAACCTCATGGATCACCAACATAAATTCATCGCCGCCCATGCGAGCCAGGGTATCCGGTTCCCGGATGCAGGCTCTTAACCGGTCCGTGACTTGTTTCAGCAGCCCGTCTCCGGCCTCATGGCCCAAGGTGTCGTTTACTAGCTTGAAGCCGTCCAAATCCAGGTAGATCACGGCGGTCATCAGACCGCTGCGTTGCGCGGCGGCTATACTTGCATCCAACCGGTCCGCCAACAAAAGGCGGTTGGGCAGTCCGGTGAGATGATCGTGCCGCGCCTGGTGCGCCAGATCCGTTTCGGCGCGGACTCGGGCGCTGATATCGCGGGCGATGGCGGCGACTCCGGTGACCTCACCCGCGGGGTTGCGGATGGGTGACAGCGTGAGCGAAACCAGCAGGACCATACCGGATTTCGTGCGGACCAGCGTTTGTTCCAGCCGGCTGACGTGCCCGTTCACGCTCGGGTCGAGAATGTCGCCGGCGCGATCGCCCTGCGGAAACACAATTGAAACGGGGGCCCCTAGTGCTTCGTCACGCGTATACCCGAGCAGCTTCTCGGCGCCTCCATTCCAGGTGGTGATGATTCCCGCGAGATTGGTGCCGATGATGGCGTCTTCCGACGACTGCACGATGGCGGCGAGTTGCGCGATGGCTTCTTCGGCCTTGGTATCTTCGGTGATGTCGCTGACCAAGCCAATCCATTTGGAAGGTTCACCGGCGGAATTTCGAATGGCTTGGCCACGCACCGAATAGTGATACACGCAGCCGTTATCGCCGAGCACCCGATACTCTCCCGCGTAGCGCTCACCGCTCTCAATATGCCGGCCGAGTTCAGCGAGAACCCCTCCGAGGTCATCGGGATGGATCAGGCTTTTCCAGGCCTCAAAGGTGCGAGGCGCCGGACGATCCCCGAGCCGATCCTCTGATGGCCCAAAGACCTCGCATTCGCCGGAGGCGAGATCCCATTCGAAGATCATGTCGCTGGCGCTTTCGGCGGCAATGCGGAAGCGTTCTTCGGAAGTGAGGAGCGCTTGCTCGGCCCGTTTACGGCGGGTGATGTCTCGCATGATGGCTGCGAGGCAGAGGACTTCGCCGGTGTCGGGCTTGCGCAGCAGGAAGGCGCTGAGCAATATGTCGATGGGCGCGCCGGTTTTCCAATTTCGGAGCTGCGTCTCCGCCTGCTGGCGTCCGGTTTCAGTCAAGGTGGGTAACCCCTGTTCGAGTTTGGCCCAGGCCAATTCCGGATGGAGCTCGGAGATGTGGTGGCCCAGGGCTTCTTGCGGGTTCGCGAGCCCGATCATTCTGGCGCCTGCCGCGTTGAGGTAGAGTAATTTTCCTTCGGGTGAGGCGCGGCAGATGAAATCGTCGCTATTTTCAACCAAGGAAGCCAGCGTGCGCCGCTCTTCTTCAGCTTGTTTGCGGGCGCTGATATCGAAGAAGGTAACCACCGCGCCCACAATCTTTCCCGCCTTTTTCACCGGGTGCGACCAATACTCGGCCGGAAAGCTGGTTCCGTCCGCACGCCAGAAGACTTCGCTGTCGGCGTGACTCCCCTCGCCGCTCGCGAGCACAATCTGCATGGTGCATTCCGCGGCAGGATACGGGCTACCGTCGGCGTGACTATGGTGCGTGGCCTGGTGCATATTCCGGCCCAGCAGGTCTTCGGGTTTCTCATAACCGAGCAGTGCCAAGCCGGCGCGATTGACGAAGGTACAATTGCCATGAATATCCACGCCGCAAATGGCTTCAGCGGTGGAATCCAGCAGCAGGCGCACACGCTCATCGCTATCCCAAAGAGCAGTTTCGATGCGCTTGCGTGCGATGAAAAGAGCCAGGCTGCCGGCAATGGAGCCCAGAGCTTGGATGGCAACCTCAGGAATCGGCCGGCGAGCGAAAGCGGCGATGACACCCTCCACGCGGTCCTGGACCATCAGGGGATAACCGGCGAAGGCGACCATACCTTCCCGGCTGGCCCAGGCCGGATCGGAGATCCAGGAATCATCCAGGACCGAGTTAGTGGTATGAGGCTTGGCTTCTTGAGCGATGCGGCCGATCTTGAACTGGCCCAGCGGCACGCGTGAGTGGGGACCGTCCAAATGCGTATACATTCCGGCGCTGGCCTGAAGCTCGAGGACGTTTTGTTCTTTGTTCAGATTCCAGACGCGAACGAATGCCGCATCGAGTGACCGACAGATGATCTCGGCCGAGCGCTGCAGAGCTTCCTGGACGGCGTCGTGCTGAGTTAACACCACGGCAATTCGGGATGCCAGAGCCGCCAGATGATCCTGCTCCGCCAGTTCCACGGCGCTGGCCGCCACGCGCGATTCCAGTTGCCGGCGCGCCTCACGGAGCTCCTTTTCGGCATGCTGGCGGAAGGCGATTTCCACCGACAGGGATTCATTGAGGCGCTGTTGAGCGGCGAGCGATTCTTCGGTGCCCCGGAAGGTAGATAACATGCTGCTCAAAAGGCCTACCAGGGCAAACAGATAAGCCACAATCTTCAGAATGTGGGCGGCTGAGCTTTCCGCATCGAAGAGCTGGCCCGAGAAAGGTATGTAGAAAGAATGCTCGATGGCGGAGGTGATCAGGAACAGTATCAGACAGTGCTCGAAGGTGCTGTCTTTCCAGGCTCCTTTCCAAAGAGAGCCGAGCGCCGCGAGTGCGAAGAGGAATCCGGCTGCTACGGCAGTGGGATGATGGATCAGGCGAAGCGGAAGATAGGCCCTGGGCAGCGGAACGAACAAACAAACCGCGCAGCTGGCCAGGATACCGGCGCCCACCAGCAGGTAGACCATTCGTCCGCTGATGCGCTGGCGGGCGGACGGGGAGGGCTCTCGATTCGGGACCAGGAGCCTGGCGCACATAACGAGCGACAGGAATATTGAGGAAATAACCCCGCTCCACGGGATCAGGTCCGGGAGCGTGGAGGGCGTGCAGTGCGCGCAAGGCGGCGAGGTGACCACAGCGTGGAAGGCATTCAAGAGGCCGGCAGCGACAAAACCGGTTCCGAGCGGAAGATACGCGGACGAGTTTCGGGCGTAATATCGCACCAGGGAAATGGTGCCTATCGTGCATGCGAGCAAGGTGGCGACGGTCTCGAGCAGGGTATGAATCCAGGGGTCCCAGACACTTGTCAATCGTGCTGCCGGCACGGCGCCGGCTAATAGCAGGAGACATAGCGCAGCGTAGGCGAACTTTCGCCGTCCGGCCGAAGATACGCTGTCGCGGCTCATCAGATCCCTTATCGGATAGGATGGAACGGCTATTAAGGTGTAAAGCTCCGACTCCGAATCCAGGAGCCAGAATTCAGAAGAAGGAGGGCGCTACGCGCCAAACCACATTTCTCGCTCAAGGTTTCTGGATCCCTCGGATTCACGGGTCGAGCAGTGGCAAAGCGGGTAACGCTCAATATAACGATGGGCGTGTGGAGGAACCCAACAGCGAGGTGTCCACCGTGGTGCTGGTGTGGGTGCCTTCGTGGCCGCCCCACGAAAACAAGAGATAGACCACCGGGAACCCTCCGGCGCGGAGAGTTAGTCCGGCGGAATAGCTGTGACGGAGGTGTGTGAAATCCAGATCGCTGCGCGAGAGCGCTACTTTGCCTTCGTCAATCATGGCGGTGACGCCGAGGGGCAAGTTGTAGATGGAGTGCTCAAAGCTGGCGCGCGCCAGGATGTTATTGGGCGCCCGGAAGCGGTAATCCTGATAACTGGCCAGGGTCGCGGTGCCGTTGATATCCGAGCCGCCCAGGGTGGGCTGGAAATAAAACGGCACAACATTGCCAGCCGGCACGAACGACTGCGTCATCAGGAAACGAATTCCGAAGCTGCCTTCCAGATTCCGCGTGATGCCGGAGCAGGCACGCGACGCGTTGCCTGGTGGGCAATCGTCGGGTCCAAGAGACTCGTTCGCGAGCGAAGACCGCGCGGTTTGATACAAGGGGAACTGGTGCTGGAGGTCGATGGTCAGACGCTCGAACGAGGATTTGGAGCTGGCCGCAACGTATTCTTGAAAGGCCACGTTGTAGTTCAGTTGGATATGACCTGAGGCCAACGACGGGCGAATGCGAATGGCCTCGCCGAACTGTGCGAACCCGGGCTGATTCGCGAGGCCGGGAGCGGTGGCTGGAGTATAAAGCTGATCGATGGATGCGGGCTGGTTCGCGTCGCCGCGAAGATCCACGAAGCGGCCGTTGGCTTCACCGAGCAGCGATGCGTTCAGTTTCTGCCAGATGGGCCACACAACATTGCCGCCCGCTACTGTTTCGGTCATACCGAAGATGGAGCGAGCCGTATCGGTGGTGTTCGGACCCAGGCCGAAAAAGTAGAGTTTGTTGAGAGAGGTGCTCTGGGCGTAAAGATGAAAAACGCGCTGCTCCTTTATAGCCGGCTTTTTGCCGGGCGCTGAGCCGCCAGGTTTCATCACGAGATTGGGACGCTTGATCCACACCAATGTCAGATACGCTCCGCCGCGCCAGGATTGATTGGGCGACGCGACAGCGTCCACGTCCAGACTGTTCCTCCAGTTCTCGGTTTCCCAATGGTAGACGAACGCAACTCCGGCGCCAAAGCCATTCTTTGGCGCGAGACTGCCCACGGCGATGTGCACAGGCGGCTCGGTAAAGAGAGCCTCAGCACAACCTGCGAGTTTTCCGAAGCCGAAGGGGGAGCAACTGGTCTTGAGGTCCCTGCCTTCATTATTAAATTCGCTCCCTATATCGGACTGCTGTGCGCTGGCGGTAACCGCCATCGAAATACAAATGATGGACGCGGTGCGTAGCACTTGAACCTCCTTCGGGCGATGCGCGGCGTTTAGCTTCCTCCGGCTTTGCCGGTCTGTATATGCAGGATCGCGGTGACTTTTCGGATATATTCGGCGGCTTGGCCTTCAGTGAGAACGGAGGCGAGAAGAGCGCCAGGTCGGTGCCCGGCGGGAAGACTTTCCTCGGCTTTTAGGAAATGCAGTACCTGGTTGAGTAGAAGCGTGTTTTTCGAAAGTGGGCGATTGGGATTGTACTCGCCTGCGGGCTTGGGAACTTGAATTACAGGTGGACTGGCCATGCTGAGATTCTCCTAGGAGGTGCCGAAGACCGGACAATCGGCCTCCGACCTTTGAGTATCGGTGAGCAGGTCCAGGAATGTGGACGCCGCATTCTCCCGCGCCGATCGATTGGCAGCCGGGAGATTGAATTTTTGCGTTACCGTGGCGGGGATGGACGCATGTTCGAAGATTCGCCCGTTCACGGGATCCTCGGGACCCGGCACCACCGATCCTTTTGCGATCCACGGCGAGATGAGAATGGCGGGGACCCGCACACCCAGCCGGTCGAAGGCAAACGGCACGCCTATCCCGGTGGCTTCCGCCGAGGCAATGAAGGGCGTGTCCGGCGTGCAAGAGGGTGGAGAAACGTGATCGTAGATACCGCCGTGCTCGTCGTAGACGACGAGCAGAAGGGTGCTTATCCAAAGATCAGGATTCTGACGAATTGCGTTGTAGATTGTCGCGATGAAGACTTCGCCGGTTTGGACGTCGTGATCGGGATGCTGATCGGAGGCGAGTAATTGGCCTCCGCCGGGGCCTTCGTGATCGTTATAGTTGGGCTCGATGAAGCTATAATCGGGCAGCGCGCCGGATTGGCAATCCTCTAAAAACTGATCGTACGTGGCAAAAATCTTAGGCTGATTGGTGAGCAGATTGACGACTTCCATGGTGGAGCTGGCTTGATCGAAGTAATACAGCTTGGCGGTGTGGCCAGCCGCTAGCATCCGATCGTAGATGCTTTGGAAAGGCGGCTTGACTACAAACGGGTCCAAGCTGACGCTGCCGAAAGATGTTCCGTAGTGAGCAAAAGCACGATTGCAGATGGTGGGGCCGGGGATGGATGCGAACCAGCCGTTAAAAACCGCATAGCTGGTGGCCAGGCCAGTGAGGACGGGGAGCTTCGAGGGAGGGAAATAATACATGATTTCGCGGGAGTGTTTGACGTCCTGGCGCTGATCGAAGTAGCTCTGTACGAAGCCTTGCATGGCGGGCGGCGCAGGCGGACCGGAGGTACCGAAATACAGTTGTTTGTTGACCGCGGGGAAATGATGGTCCGGGTCGGGATCAAGCTGGCTTTGGAATTGGGCGAGCGGTTGGACCTTGGCCGGCTCGTTGGTGGTATCGGGATTCGATTCGGTTCCGGCAAGGCCGTTAATATTGGGATTTTGTGCCTTCAGGGCTCCGAGCATGTGGTCGAACGATCGATTCTCCATCATCAAGACGACGATGTGGGCCAAATTATCAAGGCCTCGTGGCATAAATGCCTCCTATAGCGAGCGCAGGTGTTTCATTGTACAACACAAAGTTTGGCTATTCGGGCATATTTACCGCTTTTCAAGACTGTGGCCGAGTCGCGACCGGGAGGAGGCGACACCACGAGTGCCGCTTCGTTGTGGGTTCGTGGTAGCGCTTCTAAGGAACTTCGCGCAAAACGGAGCGCGGCGCGGGCCAGTTCCTGGTCCGTTTGGCGGTGCGCGCCGCACCCTTTGCGCTTCTAAGGAACTTCACTGCCGGTGGTTTATTTTCTTGTGTATAAGTATTTCACGATTCAGCCGGAACAAGTTGATATCCGAGCTGCTGGGCCTGGCGCCGTAGCCTTGCTTCGAGCCGCTTTTGTTGTTCGGCCTCTTGTTTGGCCCACATGGTTTCGTCATACTCGACTTGGTTCTTCACCATGGTGTAAAAAATGATGGCGATCTTACGGGCTGTCGCCAGGACGGCTCCGCGTGGTCCGAGCTTGGTCTTCATCCGGCGTAAGAAATGGCCCAGAGGTGATTGGCTACGATGCAGAGAATTGGCCGCCAGCCGGAATAGCTGTCCGGCGCGGTGCTTGGTCTTGCGGGCCTTGCTCCACCACTGGCCTCCACTGATATCGTTATCCGGGCACAGCTGGAGCCAGGACGCAAAACATGGTTGCTCGCGGAAAACGAAGCAGATCCCTTCCGATTTCGGTAAACAGCGACACACTGAGGGACTCCAGGCCTGGAATCTGCGTCACGTCCACGCCGAACATTTTATACATTTCCGTCCGCAGATTGAATCCGGACTCGGTATCCCGGTTGCTGCGCCGACGCTTTTTCTTCCGGTCCGGCGGTAAGGGTTTCACTTCCGGGTCCACCTTTGCTTCGAAGGCCTGGAGGAGCCTCTGGATCTCTTGATCGCACTCTGCAATCTGTCGCTGGTAGCTCCCATACATCTCTCGCGATTGCTTCAATGTAAATAGGTGCTCCTGCCGCCAAGTGCCCACCAGCGACTTGCGGATCGTCTCCGGGTCGGCTTTAATTCGGAAATGCCTGAGCTTGGCAAGTTCGGCCGCATCCCGTTGCCCACCCAGGATGGCATCCACGATGGCTAATCCGGTGAGGCCGGTAATGTCGTCGATCACGTGATGGATCTGCAGGTTCATTTGCGTCAGCGCTTTGTGCATATGCTGCACGTGCTGACAGGCCATCTGCACCAGTTGTCCACGTTGACGCATGATGGCTCGCATGGCGCAGATCTGCTCGGGCGGCCGGAATGCGCTCCGCAGCAGACCCACCGAATGCAGATACTGCAACCATTGGCATTCATGCCAGTCGGTACGTCGGCCAGGCACATTCTTCATGTGCCGCGAATTCACTAGGCACGCTTTGATCCCGTTCAACTCCAGCAGTTCGTAGATCGGAATCCAGTACACCCCGGTCGATTCCATCGCCACCGTCGTGATACCGCATTGGATCAGCCATTGCACTAACTGCTGCAAATCGTCGGTGAAGGTGTCGAATACTCGCACCGTCTGCTCATCCCGGCCTGGCGGTAGGGCCACCCACAGTTCTCGCGCCCCGACGTCGATCGCCGCGGCGTTGGTTTCCAACAACGGCCGATCTCCAAAGCATAGCCCTCTCTTTTGCTTGCGCCGTCGGCTTCTGTTCTTCTTCTTGCTCGCTTTCTTGTGACTCTGGCTCATTTGTACCCTTTCTGTCAGCGCAACGGCCAGATTGTGCAAATCGGTACTCTTCTAAACGGAATCAGCTCCCCGCGGGAGCCGTTAACCACTGTTTTGCGCACGGAATCTGGGACCAAGCTTCCTGTCGGGCTCTAAAGCACCAATGCGCTGGCGGCCTACTTCCGCTGCCTTGACTCCTCTATTTTCGGAAATGCTGAGGCTTGCTGCCAGTTCCTTCTACGTTTTGCCTCGCAGCAAGCGAGACCATCGCTTCCTTCCGGTCGCGGTTCGGAATGCGCGTTCCGAAGAATCAATGACCTTGATGAAGAAGGACCTTGGCGATCAGGAACGCTTCGCCTGCCAGGAAGCCGAGTAACGCTTGATATTCCTGGTTTTGCACGTAAAGCGACCATCGGAAGCGGACATCGAATTTCTCCGGGTGAACGGTCGGCCACAAGGACGGAACGCGCTTCGAATAGTCCGCGAAGTTCGAAAACAGCTTGCTCAAATGTTGCTCTTCGAGCTCGATTACTGGAAGGTAGATGAGTACAAAAACCGCGGCGAACAGCGCCGCCAACAACCACCTTCGCGACGCGATCACCAGTCCAGCCGCCACCAGCAGCGTTCCCAGGTACAGCGGATTGCGGACATAGGCATACGGGCCGCTCTCCGCCAGCCGGATGTTTTTCTCAAGGTGCCCGGTGGCCCAAGCGCGCAACAGCAATCCTGCAATTGACACCGGCAGACCCAAGGCTAGCGACCGTAAATCCGGGAGCGAGAACCAAGCGAACGCCACAACCAGCACAAATCCGCCGGCCACGCGCAGGCGCGCCACTAAGTCAGCGTAGGGCTTCGGAAAGACGCTCATCCGCGTTTATTCGCGGCTGAGAGAATGGTTTCGAGTGCACCCACCACCTGGTCCGGCGTAATCTCGCGCATGCTAGCGTCCGGCTGTTCCGTTCTCTTGTACGTGGTCGACGCGGTGGAGCTGCGTAGTACGGTGAAAGTTCCACCGTAGGGCCCGTTGCGGGCTGGATCCGTGGGCCCAAAAATAGCGACGCCGGGCTTCGCGAGAGCCGCTGCCAGATGCATGGGCCCGCTATCCACTCCTACGATAGCCGTAGCGCGGCGCGTGGCGTGAATCAAGCCCGGGATTCCGGACACGTGGGTTTCGGCGCCTTCCACGCGAAGTGGATAGGGGACATTCAGGACCAGTGGCATGCCGCAATCGTGCTTGAGTTTGCGTGCGAGCTCGGCGTAATACGCGAGCGGCCATTGCTTGGCGCCCCAACCTGCCAGCGGACTCGCCAGGACGAAATCGCCGGCCGGCAATTGGCCCTCCGGTTCTCCGGGAGGCAGCGGGAACGTCCGTAAAATATTGGACGCTCCGGCGGCAGCTGCTAGATCCAGATTGCCTTCCACCACGTGCGAAGACCGGATGGATACTTTGGTGGAATAAAACCAGGACGCTGCAGATTCGCGCGGCTCGCTGAAACCGAAAATGCGTTCCGGCCGCGCCATCGTGGCCACCAGTGCCGACTTGATCAATCCCTGAAAATCCACGCCCAGATCGAACCGCGAGGAGCGGAGATCGGTCCACGCCTTTCGAAGGCCGGCTAGCGTCCGGCGATCGAACAGCAGGACGGAATCGACATAGGGATTCGCTTCCAGCAGCGCGCTCCATTTTGGTTCAACCACCCACGTGATCTTGGAGCGCGGGATGCTGTGCTTGAGGCTGGCAACCGCGGGCAGCGCGGCGATGATGTCGCCCATGGCGCCTAGCCGGACCACCAGGATGCGCGGTCCGTTCATCCGGCTCCTTCCTGGCAATGACGCCGCAACACGTGTTGGATGAAGCGCTCCGTGATGTCTGCGTCCGCCAGGTCCTGGGCCTCGGACTCGCCATCTTTCAGCACTACGTAATCAACCATGGCGAGCGCCGCCACCAGTTCCGCGCGTGCTCTCTGCGCGAGCAACGGCCGCGCGGGATTGGTTATTTCGACAACCAACACCCGATCCGGCGTGGAGTATTCTGCCAGGCGCCGGACATGTTCGGCCAGCAGAGGATCAAAATGGCCGGTCACCCATTGCGCCGGTTTCCCTTGAAGGCGCTGGGGAGCGTCTTCCAACGCGATTATCTTCGTGCGTGTGTCCAAGAAAGTTAGTCTATCAGTGGTGCTATTGCGTATGCCCGATGGACTTGTCCACTAGCAAGGCTAGCGCTTCCCGGACTACCCGCTCGGAGCTGACGCGCGTCATGCAGCGATGGTCGATCGGGCATTCACGCAACAGGCAGGGGCTGCATTCCACCTTCTGGCGCACCACGCGCGACCGAAGTCCGGTTGGTCCGGTAGCTTCATCGTCGGTGGCGCCAAAAATTGCAACCGTTGGCACGCCCAGCGCGGAGGCGATATGCATGGCGCCGGAATCGTTCGTCAGGAACAGCTCGCAGCGGGCGGCCAGTTCGATGAATTGCTCAAGCGTGGTCTTCCCGGCATAATTTGTGACATCGTGACCATCCAACATCCGAGCGATTTGTTCGCACAGATCGTGCTCGGCGCGCGATCCAAAGAGGGCAAGCGAGGCACCGCGAGCGGAGGCGATGGCGCCCGCAGCTTGTGCAAAGCGCTCCGGAAGCCAGCGCTTGGCGGTTCCGTAAGCTGCGCCGGGGCTGATCCCGATGATCCTCTTTGTCCCGCGGACCGAAGTCTGTGGCACGATTCTGATGGCATCGGCTGGCGTTGTTTCGACCAGACCTGCCCTGCGCAGCAGTTCCAAATAGTAGAACCTCTCGTGGCGCGGTATTTCGCCGCGCTTCGGAACCTTCACCGCGCGCGTTAAGAGAAATCCCCGGCCATCGCGATTGTAGCCGATTCGCGTCGGAATCCCGGCCAGGCACGCCACCCAGGCAGCTCCAAAAGCGTTCTGCAGCAGAATCGCACAGTCGAAATGATGGCGGCGCAATTCCAGGGCTAGCTTCCACCATGACTTCGCGTCATGGATGAGTATTTGATTTGTAAATGATTCCTGTGCATAGAGATCTGCAACCCAAGACTTGGCGAGAATCGTGATATGCGCCTCCGGAAACCGCTTCCGAATAGCGTGCAGCGCCGGCAGACACATCACGGCGTCCCCCACCCAGTTCGTCGCCCGGATCAGTATGTTCGAATAGTTCACTCGACTGCGATTGTAGCCGTGTTCGATGTGACTCCGCCAATCGTGAGGACCATCGGGACCGCAGAACCACTGGGAGCACCTGATGGAATTTGGATGTTCACCTGGTACAAGCCCGCAAATCCTGGCGCGAGACCTGAGAACGTCACCGAGACTCGCTGGCCGCCCAGTGTGACGATGGGCGTGCCTATGGTATGCGACAACGGGTCGGATAAGGCGGGAGCGCCCGGGATCGGCGCGTTCGTAACGTTGCCGAGGCCGGTGCAGAAAACCGAAACGGTTTCGCCGGGTTGCGCTGGGCGCGATCCGGGAAAGGCGCCTGTGGGAGCAGCCAGCGAACCTCCCACCAAAGCGGTAGCCTGTCCCGTTCCTTGAGAACTTGTTGTGAATAGCGCTGGGGCGTATGGAACCAGCGTGATATTCAGCGTATTGCTGAGCTCGCCCTGGGTGACAGTGAGCGTGGTCGGGGTGGATCCAAAAAATTGATTGAAAGGAACCTGGAAATTGATCTGCAACGGCGAGACATAGAACAACGCGATGGGAGCGAGACCGGGAATCGTCAAGGTTGCTCCTCCCAGTGTGAACGGAAGCGGCGGTGCGCTGTCCGCTCTGGCCGTGACGCCCACCAGATTGGTTCCGTATAGCGACGCGATACTCCCTGGCGCCAATCCCTGCCCGCTGCTGGCCGCGTTGACCGCCGCAAGAGGCTTCGGCGCGGGACCAATGTTGAACCCCAGGGCGTTCGAAGCGCCGCCCCCGGTGGACGGGCTGAACACGTCGATGTCAGCCACGCCGACTGCAGCGATATCGCTTGCAGGAATTTGCGCCGTGAGATGTTGGCTATCCCCAACCTTGCTCGATCGGCTCAGCCCATTCCAGCGCAGCGTGGTTCCGTTTGCAAAATTTGCTCCGGTCACGGAGAGCGAAAACTCGGCGCCACCAGCGTCAGCGGTATTTGGCGACAAGGACTGGATGCTTGGATTGCTGGACGCTGACGTGGAAGACAAGGGGATCAGAAGGTCCCACACGCCTCGGCCATGGGTGCCGGCGCGCAGGGTTCGAGTCGGCCGGTGCAGCACCACTGACAGCACAACCACGCGCGGCAGGCCGCTTCCGAGGCTTGCCCAGGACACTCCGCCGTTGGTTGTTACCATTACGCCGGCATCGGTCCCGATGTAGAGGGTATCGGGAAGATCGGGATCGACCGCGAGGCTGTTCACCGGCAGATCGGGCAGATTGCCGCTAATATCGGTCCACTGAGCGCCCGCGTCCGTGGTCTTGAAAACGTGCGTGCTGGGCTGAACGTTCGAATTCAGGAAGCCGGAGTAAGTGACGTAGGCCGTGCTCGAATCGATGGGGTCCACGGTTATGCTGGTCACCGTTCTAGCTGCCAGGCCGGCGCTGCGATCGTTCCAGGACGCGTTCACTCCGTCCAGGGCATTATTGGTTACTTGAACTTTTCCGTCGGAAGTGCCTGCATAGACTATACTTGGATCGCTGAGCGCTGCCGCGATGGCTTGGATGGTGGCGCCATTGCCGGCCGTCAAATCCGGTGAGATCGCAAACCAGCTTCCGGCACCGTCGCGCGTCTGCCAGATGCGGAATGTGCCGAAATAGAGCGTTCGCGAGTTGGATGGGTCAATTACGAGGGGCGGGACAAACTGGACGCGATCCTGCGGGTTGATGCCGTATTCGCTGGGGATCCAAGAGTTCCCGCCGTCGGTCGTAAAATTCACTATGTCGCTGTCCTCAATGTTGCCCGCCACGCAAGCGGTAAAAGCGGTGGACGGCACAATCCGGTCGATTGCGGAGTAACCTCCATCGCCGCAATTGACATAATCCCAACTCGGATTTCCGTCGTAGCGCTGCAGCCCGTTGTCCTGGGTGCCCGCCAGAGCCATCTTGATGTTGGATGGGTGGATGGCGACGCCTGGATAAAACTGCGTGATGGAGAGTGTGTCGTTAAGCTCGGTCCAGTTGACTTGCAGGTTGGTAACGTCGGTGGTGGTGTACATGCCGCCGTCATTGGCGAGATAAAGCGTCGAGCCGTCCGGAGTGAACTGCAGGTCATGGAAGTCGGCGTGAATGGCCTGTTGACTAAAGCCATCGGAGGTTACGTCCACCCAGGTGGCGCCACCGTCGATGCTCTCGATAATGGAGGTCTGGCCGCCTGCAAACACCACATTTGGATTGGTGGGGCTCACACGCACCGTCATGTCATACCAGCACTGTCCGGAGGCCGCGCAAATGTTGGGAGCATTGGTGGGATTCCATAGATTGCCGCCGTCAGTGGTCTTAAAAATATCCATGAGACTGCCGTCCGTATAGTTGTGATAGGCGGCAAAAAGCGTCGATGGGGATGAGGGAGAGATGGCGAGCGAAATTCTGCCGACATCGGTTATGGGCAGGGCATTGGCGCCGCCGCCCCGGATGCTGTGCCAGGTCTGCCCGCCATCGGTCGATTTATACACGCCATTCTCAAAGGCCCCGAACGGCGTGCCCAAGGCCCCGTAGGCGATCTGGCCGTTGGTAGGGTCGAACAAGACGGCGGTCCCAGTGCCGCTGAGCACCAGGGTCCAGGTAGCCGCGCCGTCCGTCGATTGCCAGATTCCCATGTCGGAAGAGCACAACAGCACTTGGCTGTTGGTAGGACTCACCGCCATCCCTCCGATATAGGCGTGCAGGAACGGACCGACAGTATTCGTCCAGGTTGCGCCGGCGTCAGTGGATTTGAGGATGCCCGCACCGTAGTAGCTATCAATCGCGAAATTTTCTTCTCCGGTTCCGACGTAGACAGTGTCGGGATTAGACGGGTCCAGCGCAATGGCTCCGTTGGCCATGGATGGTTGCGCGTCGGTAAGGGCTTTCCATGTAGTGCCCCCATCCGTGGATTTCCAGACTCCGCCCTCGGCCGCGCCCGCGTAAAGAGTGTTGTTGTTGCGAGGGTCGATGGCGATTGAATTTATCCTGCCGGCCGTGACAAAGTTGGTTCCAGCGCTGGTGGGCTGAGGACCAATGGATGTCCAGCTACCAACTTCCAAGGCTCTTGGCGCCATGAAGTTGGCGGACCCCGCGGGCAGTTGCCGTTGCGCCTGCGCTTGGGCATCGATACGCTCGATTTCGGCGATGCCTTTCAGCCGTGCTCCGGTTGGAATGCGTCCCAGGGGGTAGGCGCGCTGCGAGTAGAACCACTGTTCGCGCTCGGCCTGTTGGTCGTCAACTTCCTTAGGCTTTCGGGTTTGTGCGAAGGAAATGCCGGAAGATACAATCAGACCGATAGCAACGAACCGGTGCTTCATGCGGGTCCTCAGAAGTGCTGCGCAGAATATTCTTGATTTTAACAGCAACTCCGATACCGTAGCACCAGAGTTCTTCGATTCCGCCAAACCGAGCCCCGACCGGAAGGGAGTGATACCACGGGTGCCGCTAGTTGTGCTTTCGTTGTACGCTCTTAAGGAACTCGCGCAAAACGGAGTGCGGCGCGGGCCGGTTCCTGGTCCGTTTGGCGGTGCGCGCCGCACCCTTTGCGCTTCCTCCCTGTCACGGCTCGGTTTTGCGGCGCGCGCAAAACTTGCCGTGTGGGTAGCGTAACCTGAAGACAGTAGGGCCAATCCGAATTCTGGCCCATGTGTACTGGTCGTCAATACCCCCAAAAGAGTACCTAAAACCACTCATCAGTACTATAGAAAAGAATCCTGTAAGACCCAATAATTACCTTTACCTTGTACAAGGGTTAGGAGAACTCATGGACTTGTTTGTCACTGAGAATCGGCCGGAAAGCTGTTCAGCTCTCGGCCTTGACTGCGGTACCTGCACTCGCAGGGCGGCGTCCAGTGTTGCCAGTATCTGTGGCGGCCTCGATCCCCAAGGTGTCGAGCAGATCTTTTTTCAACTTTATTCTTCTCCAGGCTGCCGTCCTATGGCCCAGGCCTTCGAGTTGGCCTACCTGGAAGCTACCGTTCCTATCCAGATAGCCGCCATGGCGACCGCTGCGGCGGCGTAGAGGCAGTTTTGTCCCCTTGCTCACGCGCGGGGCTACATTGCCGGATATTTGATCGCATCAGAAGGTAGCCCCGCGCGTCAGCAAGGGGACAACTTAGCTAGAATAACTAACGTATGGTGGTAGAGATCGAAGGGGTAACTCTTCATCTGGCGCATCCCGACGAACTAACAGTCACGTGGGTGGGCCAGGAAGAAGTAATGCGACAGTTGTTGGCCGCCTGGCTGGTAGTGGATCCCCAGGACGTCCCCATGAATCCGCGCCTGCTGGGCAAACCAGGCGTCGGCAAAACCACGCTGGCCTACGCGGCGGCCAAGCGCCTGCAACGCGAAGTCTACATCATGCAGGCCACCGTGGATACGCGGCCGGAGGATTTGCTGGTGACCCCGGTGATCGAGGGCCAGTCGAAACTGCGTTACGTGGCATCGCCGCTGCTCACGGCCATGATCCGTGGCGGCGTGGCAATTCTGGACGAGGGCAACCGCATGAGCGAGAAAAGCTGGGCCAGCCTTGCGCCTCTCTTGGATAATCGCCGCTACGCTGAATCCATCGTGGCCGGAATCAAGATCAAGGCGCATCCGCTGTTCCGGCTGGTGGCCACCATGAATGACGACGCTTCCACGTTCGATCTGCCTGAGTACATCCACTCGCGGCTGCAACCCCAGATCACCATCGATTTTCCAGAGCGGCACGAAGAGTACGCAATCTTGAAGGAAAATGTCCCATTCGGCGACGAACACATTCTCAACTACGTCACCGAGTTCCTGCAACAGGCCCACTCGGCCGACGAACGCTACACCGTCCGGGATGGCATCAACATCGCGCGGTTCGTGATGAAGCTCAAGGGCATGGAAAACAGCCTGGGGCTAACGAACCAGAGCGAAGAGCGATTTCTGATGCGCACGGCAATCCTCGAAACTTTGGGGGACGAAGCGTTGCGGTATGTCCCGCGAACCTAGCATTTCCGAAGATTCTGCCAGCCTGCGGCGCGGGAATTTCACTTATTTCCCCGTCGTACCGGGGCGCCTCGAATTCAGCGTCGCACTACGCCGTGCCATTTTCGAGCAGAGGCCACGACTGGTCGCGGTCGAGCTGCCCGGATCGCTCGAAGATACCTACCTGCAGGCCCTGGCCCGGTTGCCCGAAATGTCGGTGATCCTCTATCCCGATCCGCAGGATGAGGAGCGTGGCGTCTATGTTCCCGTGGAGCCCTGCGATCCGTTCACCGAAGCGGTCCGCACGGGCTTGGAAGTGGACGCGGAAGTGATTTTCATCGAGCCTGACTCAGGCGATCGGCCGCACCTTCCCGATACCTATCCCGATCCCTATTCGATCAAGCATATCGGCATAGAAAAATACATTGAGGCCTATCGGGTTTATCCGCAGGAGCGCAATGATGAGATCGCCGCCCACGCCGCTGGCATGGCCTGGAAGTTGCAAGGCGCGGATCCGTTGGCGCAGGTTTTCGTGGTGGTGTCTTTGAATCTGTTGGATCCCCTGCTGGACGCCATGGAAACTCCGCAAGAACCCCCCAGCCGCCGACGCCCGCCCGAGATCCGATTGCTCAATCCGCATCCGGATTGCCTGGCCGAGATTACGCTGGAATATCCGTATCTGCAGGACCGTTATGAGAAGTTCCGGCCGGAAATGACGCCTGACGAGCTGATTGACCGGCCCAAAGTGCAATTCGAGTTGCTGCGGGAATCGGAAAAAGAATACGTCAAAAACACCGGCGATAAAATCGAATATTGGCAGCGCCGGATGCTCGCGCGCTTCACTCGGAACCTGGCATCTATGAGCGGCGACCTGCTGGCCGGCGTGTTCGATCTCACCGTGGCGGCGCGCTCGGTGGTGGACGACAACTACGCCTACGAAGTCTGGCAGATGGCCAATCGCTATCCGGCGCAGAAACCTGTCAGCGAACTGCTGGAAACGGTGAATCTATCGGGCGACGAGATTTGGTTCAATACCCGCAAGATCCGCCTGCGCCGCCGGCTGCCGCGTCCCAAACAGCGGATTCTGCCACGGCATCTCAAGGAGCGCAAGAAAGAAAAATTCGAGGGCGAGTGGGCGCGGCAGACCGATGGAACGGCCATCTGTTCTTACCCGCCCGAGGACTTGTTGATTGAGGACTACGGCCGTTTCTTAAAAACGAAAGCCAAGAGCGTGCTCTCGAGCGAACGCAGCCGCACGGAGCCGTTCACTACATCGATTCTCGACGGCATCGATCTGCGCGAGACCATCCGTAACTGGCACGAGAACAAGATCTACGTGAAGCAGCTCGACCGGATTGCGGGCGAAGTGGGCGCCACTATCGTGATTTTTGACGAGGATAATGATGACCGCTATCCTTATCTGACCACCTGGTTGGGCGAGCACCAAAACGAATCCGACATGGCGTTTTATTCCACGCCGCCCTTCGATCATCTGGTGGGGCCCGGGATCGGCCGCGCCGAATACGGCGGATTCCTGATGACGCTTCCGCCGCGCCGCTTGATCGATGTATGGTCGGACTCCGATTACGATTTCGCGCAGAGCAAGCCAGAGCGGCTATTATTAGCAGGCTTGGATTATTCCACGCAGCGCTATGTCGTATACGTGGCGGCCAAGCCTCCGCGCTCGGTGTTCCGATCCATCGCGGGACATTTGAACCGCCGCATTGTGTATATTCCCATCGGCGCGCTGAATCCCGCCAAATTGAAGAAGATCCGCGTAGTGCACGTTCTGGACAGTTATGAGCGCCGCGACGGGGCCAAGGAATTTATTTGGTAGGTAGATCGAAACTCTACCGTTCCAACTAACTCCCCGAACTTCCAGAAGTGCTAGAGGCCGTCATAGTACTGGCAACTTTACTGAAAATCTTGCTGATGCTGGTTGCCACGCCGGGCATAATCGCGCCCGCTGAGACTGCCACAAAACCGGCCATCAAGGCATATTCGATTAGATCCTGTCCATGCTCATCAGTCCAGATTCTCAGCTTCCACAATAGATTCATCACTCTCTCCATCCGTCTCCTCCAGTAACCAAGCTTTCATCATGATTATCTCCCTTGAATCCTGTAGGGCAAATCGGGCTAATCGCCTAGAGGATCGGTGAATTCTTCTTAGCGAACTACTGCCTTGGGTTGGGACAATCTACTTCCTCGGTACCTTTGGGGCAGTGGGGCAGGATGCCATGCCAATTCACTTTTCCCAAAATCGAATACTCCGGGCGCACGTGGGGCAGGTCCCCGACAGTCCCCGACCTGCCAGCCCTCAAACCTTCGAGTCTCGGAAAACTAAGTGACATTGGGATGGCATCCTGCAGCGGCTTGCTAAACGCGCGCGGTTTTGCGCAAGGTGGTACCGTGAACGGCTACGTTGCGCGGCTCTTCGTGCGTAGCCGCGACGTCCAGTCCACAATCAGCTTCACGCCTAGCAGGGCTCCGGACGCAGCCAGGCTCACTTCCAGCGGCGGCTTATGTTCGGCTACCAAAGAAAAAGCTGTCAGGCCGAGAGAAGCGAAAAACACGATGTTGCTAACAACTGAGAAACCCTTGGATCTCTGCCCCGGCACCGAGCTCACCCACTTGGGTACCTTGTCTCCGCAGCTATAGCAAATCCGGTCCGTCTTGGTCAGAATTCCATTGCAGTTTAAGCAGCGCGACGCCATGACTAATTAAACCCTGAAAGTTGTTTCATGTCGATGGAGCACGTGTACCGTTACGAGAGATCCAAGTACTCGATTCGCCCGGATACTGTTCCTTTGGAGCTATGATGGACTTCGGAATATAGTGACGCACTCCGGCTTAACACGGCGCGATGTTTTACGGCAGGGGACGGCCGCGGCCCTGGGGATTTTCGCCGGGTACGGGCGAGCGGCAGGTACCGCCAAGTCCGATTTGCTGTCGCAATTCGAGTATGGAGATGTCCAATTCGCGTCCGGTCCTCTCGCGCGGCAACTCGACCAGAATCGCGAGCTCCTGCTCAATTTGAGTGAAGACAGTCTGCTGCGGCCCTATCGGCTACGCGAGGGCCTGGCTGCTCCGGGTCAGGACCTGGGCGGCTGGTACGACACCGATGCTTTCGCGCCCGGCTTCACCTATGGCCAGTGGATGTCCGCGCTAGCGCGTTACTACGCCGCAACGGGAGACCCGGCGTGCCGCGAAAAAGTGAACCGCATGATTCGCGGCTACGCGGCCACTATTCATCCGGAGGGCAGGTTTTACATCGAGAATCGCTTCCCCGCCTACATCTACGACAAACTAGTCTGCGGTC
>Ga0187855_10001351_pt1 | contig 19586 bp, 20 predicted proteins | sample June2016WEW_8_10_2_FD_132969 | JGI IMG/M metagenome (GOLD analysis project Ga0187855, IMG submission 132969) | Peatland microbial communities from SPRUCE experiment site at the Marcell Experimental Forest, Minnesota, USA - June2016WEW_8_10 | ecosystem: Environmental > Terrestrial > Soil >...
CCGGCTGACGCGCAGCCGAGACAAATCCAGGTCGGCACGCTGACCTGTTCGATGTCGGCGAGCATTGGCCTGATCGTCGGTTCGCAAAAAAACGTGAATTGCGTTCTTAAGGGCCAGCCGGGTGAGCCGGAGGAAGCTTATTCAGGCACCATGACCACGATCGGCATCGACATCGGCGTGACTTCCGGCGGGGTGATCGTTTGGACGGTGTTTGCGGACACCAACCGCTATGCCGGAATGCTCGCCGGTACCTACACCGGAGCGACGGCTGAAGTGTCTATCGCCGCCGGCCTTGGCGCCAACGTCCTCGTCGGTGGATCGAATAGGACGGTGGCGCTGCAACCGTTGTCGTTGCAGGGGCAGGTCGGGCTCGATATCGCCGGCGGAATCGGGCAATTGGAGCTGCATCCGGTCCGCTGAGTCCGGTGAGTTCCGGCGCGGCCGTGCTCGACGACGCACCAGGGTAATGACTGCCGCGCGCGGCGCGCAATAATGCGCCCTTGACCAGCCCCGCCGCCGCCTGAAACGATGGTGTCGTGCGATCCGCTCTGGAGCGGCGGATCTGCGCCGGGAGGAACTTATGGCAGCAAACGGAAACAACGCGACACGCGCGACCGGCCCCCGCTGTGTCGCGCTGGTCGGTCCCTTCCAGAGCGGCAAGACCACGTTGCTCGAGGCGATCCTCGCGCGCACCGGAGTGATCCAGCGCCAGGGCGCCGTCGAGGCCGGCAACACGGTCGGCGACGGCAGCAAGGAAGCGCGCCATCATCGCATGAGCGTCGAGCTGACTGTCGCCACCACCAATTTCATGGGCGACTCCTATACCTTCCTCGATTGCCCCGGCTCGGTGGAGTTCGTCCACGACATGCGCGCGGTGTTGCCGGCGATCGACGCGGCGGTGGTCGTGTGCGAAATGGACGAGAAGAAGGTACCGCAGCTGCAGCTCATTTTGCGCGAGCTGGAAGACCGGAAAATTCCCCGCATTCTGTTCCTCAACAAGATCGACAAGGGCGATGCCGGCGTCCATGACGTGCTCAAGCTGCTGCAGGGCGCCTCGCGCACCAAGCTGATCTTGCGACAGATCCCGACGTTCTCCGGCGAACTTATCAGCGGCTTCGTCGATCTCGCGCTGGAACGCGCCTTTGTTTACAAGGAGCACGCTGCCTCGGAAGTCATTGCGCTCGAAGGCGATGCCGCCGACCGCGAGAAGACGGCGCGCTTCTCCATGCTGGAGACGCTCGCCGACCATGACGACGAGCTGATGGAGCAGTTGCTGGAGGACATCCAGCCGCCGCGCGACAAGGTTTTCGACGACCTCACGCACGAGCTGCGCGAAGGGCTCGTCTGCCCGGTACTGATGGGCACCGCGACGCGCGCCAATGGCATTTTGCGGCTGCTGAAGGCGCTGCGCCATGAATCGCCCGGCATCGCCGACACGGCGAAGCGCCTCGGCGTCAAGGCGAACGGCGATGCCGTCGCCTATGTGCTCAAGACTCTGAACACCGCCCATGGCGGCAGGCTGTCGATCGCGCGCATGCTCGCTGGCCAGGCCGGCGACGGCACCACCTTCCAGTCCGGCGACAGCGAGGCCGGCCGAGTTGCCGGCGTCTTCAAGCTCGTCGGCCAGACCAGCGAGAAGCGCGGCCCGGCCAACGTCGGCGAGACCGTTGCCTTCGCCAAGCTCGATAAAGCCAAGACCGGCGACACCCTGACGGCAGGCAAGCAAGCCCATCCTGCGGTCGGCAAGATCGAGCCCTATCCGCCGGTGCTGGCCATCGCCATATCGGCAAAGGAGCGCAAGGACGACGTGAAACTGGGTCAGGCGCTGAGCAAGCTCGCCGAGGAAGATCCCTCGATCACCATCGTGCACAATCCGGAGACGCACGAGGTGGTGCTGTGGGGCCAGGGCGAGATGCATCTGCGCGTCGCCACCGAGCGATTGAGCGACCGTTACGGCGTCGCCATCGAGCGGCGCCAGCCGAGCGTCGGCTACCGGGAAACCATCCGCAAGGGCATCGTCCAGCGCGGCCGTCACAAGAAGCAGTCGGGCGGCCACGGCCAGTACGGCGACGTGGTCATCGACATCAAGCCGATGCCGCGCGGCTCGGGTTTTTCTTTCGAGGACAAGATCACCGGCGGCGTGGTGCCGCGCAACTACATCCCGTCCGTCGAGGAAGGCGTCATCGACGCGCTCAAGCACGGCCCGCTCGGTTTTCCGGTGGTCGATCTTCACGTGGCGCTGATCGACGGCTCGTATCACACGGTCGATTCCTCCGACATGGCGTTTCGCACCGCCGGCCGCATCGGGATTGTCGAAGGTCTGCCGCAATGCCAGCCGGTGCTGCTCGAGCCGATCCATCTGGTTGAGATCGTCTGCCCCAGCGAGGCCACGGCGAAGATCAATGCGCTGATGGCCGGGCGGCGCGGTCAAATCCTCGGCTTCGATACGCGCGAAGGCTGGGAGGGCTGGGACGTAGTGCGCGCCAAGATGCCGGAGGCGGAGGTCGGCGACCTCATCGTCGAAATCCGCTCGGCGACCGCCGGCGCCGGCACGTTCACGTTCAAGTTCGATCACATGGCCGAGCTCACCGGCCGCACCGCTGATCAGATCATCGCCGCACGTCGCGCAGCCGAGTGAGTCAAACAGTACTGGTCATGGCCGGACTTGTTCCGGCCATCCACGTCTTTAGTTTTTCGCGCTCGAGATATTAAGACGTGGATGCCCGCAATAAGTGCGGGCATGACGAGAATGGGGGATTCGATGCCAGCCTATTGGGTCGCGGGCGCCAAGATCAACGATGCCGCCGAGTACAAGAAATACGCCGATCAGGTGCCGGCCATCCTCGCCAAGTACGGTGGCAAGGTTTTTTGGCGCGCGGTGGACGCTTCCAGATCATGGAGGGCTCGCAGGCGTTTCAGCGCTTCGCGCTGATCGAGTTTCCGACGTTCGAGCAGGGCGTCGCCTGCTTCACCTCGGATGAGTACGACAAGGCCGCCGCGTTCCGCCGCAACGGCGCCGGCGAGGTCGAGACCGTAATCGTCGAGGGTGTCGAGGCGGGGAAGTAAACGTCTGCGCGTCATTCCGGGGCCGAGCCAACGGGCCGCTAGGCCCGTGCGGGGCACTTGCTGGTTGAGAGGAAGTGGCGGATGTTCGTTGCATGAAGGTGCGCGACGTCATTCGTTTAATCGAGCAAGACGGTTGGTTCCTGGTTGCCACGCGAGGCTCGCATCGGCAATACAGGCATCCAAATAAGCCCGGGCGTGTTACCATTGCCGGGAAGCCGTCCGACGATATGGCGCCTGGCACGCTAAACAGCGTGTTTAAGCAGGCTCGGCTGAAGGAGCAGAAATAATGCGTTACGCGGTAGTGATCGAAAGGGCCAACGGCAATTATTCCGCTTATGTCCCGGACCTGCCCGGCTGCGTCGCTACCGGGGCGACAATCTCCGAGGTGGAAAAGGAAATCCGCGAAGCGATCCGTTTCCATATCGACGGCCTCAAGGCTGACGGTGAGTCCGTACCGGCGCCAACGAGCATCGCGGAATACGTCGAGGTCTAGCAAACAGCGCCAGGCATCGAGCAATGGCACGGCAGAGATTTGCCAGCGTCTGGGACGCTTTCGAAGATACTGCGGCGGAAGCGGCCAATATGCGGGCGCGCGCGCTGATGATTGCGGTGCGAACGAAAATCGAGAGCTGGAAGGTCAGCCAGGCCGAGGCCGCCCGGCGATTGGGCCTGACGCAGCCCCGCTTGAACGATTTGCTGCGGGGCCGCATCGACAAGTTCAGCCTCGACGCGCTGATCAATCTGGCGAGACCGGCTGGGCTCGCGGTCCGCCTGCACATCGGCGAAGCCGCGTGACGTCGTGGCTATCGGCATAGCCGGTGTGGATTTGTGTATGACAAGGACGCCAGTGCGTAGGATGGGTGGAGCGGAAGCGATACCCATCATACGGCAAGGAGGCCAATTCCACAATCGGGTTGAGCGATGATCCCATCGTCAAGCTGCCCGCCATGGCGACAGCTTGATCAGCCCGGCCCTGCCGGAAATCACCACGGCCGCGCCGTTGTTACACCACTCGCCGGGACACGATCCGAAGCGGTCGAGGGTTCGTTCCACCCGTCAGTGCTGAGTCGCACAGAGAATGGAATTTGCGCCCCCGATCGAACCCACCGATCATAGCTCTCAAACTTGAGACCAAGTTTCTCATAATTCACCCGTAGATAACCGTCGCGACCGCGCCCGACGGCCTGCGGCTCAACCTGCTGCACCTCCTGCGCCATCACGCCGACATAGGCCTTGCTGCTGCCATTGTAGCTGAACCGATAGAAGCCGAGGCCGTCGTCAAGCCGGCCGAGATAGACTATGTCGTGCTTGAGCCGGATATCGGATCGTCGACCGCCGCCACGACCGCCGCCACGACCGCCGCCTCGGAAACCCCCGCCGCCGTGACCGCCACGCAGTGCGTGCGCACCACCGCCCCCTCCACGACGTATGCCTCCGTGACCGCCAAGACCCGCCCTTCCGCCTCCACCGGGCCGCACGGCAGCACGATGTGACGGCCTCGTACCGGCACCGACCCGGCCGCCACGATTGCCGTGGCTCGGACGGGTCGTTGCACGATGCTCACCGAGGCCGCCCCGGCCGCCGCCTGGTTTAAGTACCTGTTGCCCACCACGGCCGCGAAAATTCAGGCCCTGCTCGCGTCCCCCGCGACGATTGCCGCGGTGTTCCACATGTGTGCCCCGGTTCCAATTGTTGCCAATGTTGTTGCCGCCGCCGATCGGCCGATTTACCACGATGTTGTTGCTGCCCCAGTTGACTCCGCCACCCCAATACCCACCCCAACGCCCGAGCGCATAGCCGGCGCCGAAGGCGATGCCGCTTGCGATGACCCCGGCGGCGATATAACCGGGCGCCGGCCAGTAATACGGCGGATAATCAGGATACGGCCAATCGCCATAGACGACGGCCGGGTCATAGTAAGGCACATACATCGTATCGGGCTGCGTCGGTGCAATGGCAATGACCCGCTTGCTCTCGTCTTGCGTTATGGTGACGGTCTGCTGTGGGGTCGACGTCAACTTGTTGTTCGCCTCAGCTTTTGCGCGCAGGCGCTGGATGGCATCCATTACATCGGCTTGTTGGGCAATAACTGCGTCGCCCAGCTTCTGCGTCCAATCGAGCTTCGTGCTCATCATTTCCAGTGCAGATGGTGCTGCTACCAGTGACTTGATGCTAGCATCCCAAGGCTGTTTTGCGACCGCGGCCTTTAATTCGTCCCCCTTCAGATCCTTGTGTGCGTTCGCCCAACGTTCGGCCTGCACGATTTCTAACGGATAGGTCGACGCCATGAGCACTTCGGCCAGCAACGGATCCGAAAATAATGCAATTGGCGCCACGAGTTGCTCGAGTTCCGCAGGCTTCACGAGATGTGACTCCGATGCGCCAGCGGCCGGCGCGGAGGTCTGCGCCATTGCCGTCGCACAGATCGATGCAAGGAGGGTCGTGGCCAACGCAACCGCTCGTAAAGTCTCGGATGCCATTTGCGCCTCCTGCTTCCTTCCTGAAACGTACCTTAAGCCATTCTTCTGACACCACTTCGATCGAAGTCAAATGTAACAACTGGAACAGCCAATGTGCTTATGGACATGAATGACGCAAGCCGTCATAATTGAGGTAAGTGCCACTTGCCGGATCGTAAGACTTGAACCGTCGCGCGCAGTAAGCCACCACGTCCGGCGTTATACGCTGCCACACGCTCCCACGATCGAACTGAATTGTCATGCCATCGGGGGAATAATTTGCGCCCTCGTTCCAATACTGGACCCAAATGTGCCCTGGATAATCGATCCAAGCGCGTGATGGCTGACCAACTTCGTTGACGAGATTGAGGTCCCAACCGTTCTGGGTGACGTAAGCCAACTCGGGCCCGCTGCAATTCTGAACGCAATGATATTGACCGGAAAGAAGCACCTGTGCCGAGGCAGAGGTGATTCCAACTGCACTCAACGCTACCAATGCCGCAAATACCTTCATGTCACAATTCTCCCCACTGTATGTCGGTATGTCGTCAGAACATTTCCGACGGTTGGCCTGGCGATTCAAGCCGGGATTCCCTGGATGAACGCTGAACTTGATGCGGATGATAACGATTTTCGGCGCTGCTGAGAAGTCGTGTGCCGGTTGACGGCCGGTCGCTTTCCATCCGGCCCGGGAGCGATGTCACTGTCTCGACTGCTGCGATGCACACTCGACTTCCGGAGTGGGTCATTCACGCCGATCAGCAGGTTGCAGGAAATTGCGATCAGTCCTATCAATCCCCATGGCTTCAAGCAAAGGGACACCTTTCTCCCTCTGCTCTTTTGCAAATTCAACGATGAGGATGCCATTCTTCGCGGCCAAACCGATCAACACGACCATGCCGATCTGCACATAGAGATCAAGTGTCAAACCCGCCAGAACAATTGCCATGAAAGATCCGACAATTCCGATGGTTACAGACAGCAAGACCGGCACCGGGATAGTCCAACTTTCATAAAGTGCGACAGAAGGAACAGGTAGGCCTGGTATGCGTGCTAAGGTGGCGCCTGAAGTCGTTGCTTACTGGTGACCCCATCTGGTGGTCACAGCGTACAAGAAGGGTACTATACCACAGGAGCGTGCCATGGCTTCGACAGAGGTAAAAAAGGCTGATCCGTTGTCCGGATTACCGAGTGCAAAGGACCTTATGAAACAAATCGCGCTGCGGGAGGCGGAAAAGGCATCCGCAGCCATGCATGAACAAACAGCGGCGGAGGCCGAAAAGCGGGTTTTGCTGGAAAGGTTTTCAAAGCCGTCCGGCGTTAGCAATGAAGAGCGGTTGGCGCGCGCGACCGCTATAATCAAGCGAGCCGCCAACAACGGCTCGACCGAGGTCGAGATTATGCGCTTCCCCAATCAACTTTGCACGGATCGCGGACGTGCCATCAATCAGATGGAAGCAGGGTGGGAGAACACACTTACCGGCCTTCCGAAAGAGCTAGTTGAGTTTTGGCGGGAATTTCTAAAGCCCCATGGCTACAGGTTGACGGTGCAGGTCGTCGAATTTCCAGGCGGAATTCCGGGAGACATCGGTATGAAGCTGAGCTGGGGCGGATAGCGGATGGCTATAACGTCGGCCACGGCAGTGCCTAAAACCACCAGCGCCACTGAATCGAATATCCTAATCCATGATATGGTAGCCGGCATCGACGTATAGCGTTTCCCCGGTAATGAGACGCGCAGCATCATGGGCGAGAAAGGCAGTCGCGACGCCGACATCTTCGATGCTGACGAGGCTCCGTGCAGGCGCCTTTTTTTTGGCCTTGTCGAGCAATGCGTCGAATTCCGGAATTCCGGAGGCCGCTCGGGTAGCCAAAGGGCCGGGCGAGATCGCGTGAACCCTGATTCCTTTCGGCCCGAGCTCGGCCGCTAGATAGCGCACTGCGCATTCTAGGGCCGCCTTGGCAACCCCCATGATATTGTAGTTCCTCACCACCATTTGACTGCCATAGTATGTCATTGTGAACAGCGATCCGCCATTGCGCATCAGCGGCTCCGCCAAATGCGCCATCCGGATAAAGGTCCAACAGGACACCTCCATTGTGGTGAGAAATCCTTCCAGGGGTACATCGACGACGCGACCCTGCAGAGTTTCTTTTGGCGAAAAGGCGATGGAGTGCACGACGAAATCAAGATGCCCCCAGTCCCTAGCGATGCGTTCAAACACCGCCTCAATCTGGCCGGTCTCGCGTACATCGAGCGGCATCACAATTGGAGATTCCAGGACACGCGCAAGCGGTTCGACGTATTTCCTTGCTTTTTCATTGAGATAGGTCACCGCAAGTTCGGCCCCAAATGCTCGGAAGGCCTTTGCGCAGCCCCAAGCGATCGACTGATCGTTGGCAATGCCAACGATCAGTCCTTTCTTGCCTTCCAGAAGCTTGGCTTTGACAGCAGGAATTTGGATTTTTGCAAGGCGATTCATGACGCAGGCTCTCTACCCGTCGAGTTTGGTTGCGAGTTCGACGTAAAGAAATGCAAATCTTCAAAAATTGATTACGAGTGTTTAACCCCTTCACTTTGATCTATCGCAAAAAGGATTTGATTTTCCTGGGCTAAACTTGATGATCCTTTCTTGCGTGAGGCGGCCGCGACAACTCGGAAAGTCGAAGCCGGTCCGGCGCTGTCGAGCGACCCAAGTGTCCGCCAGAGAAAGGTCGTTTTCGCCGCCCGACGTATCCTGACCCAAAAAGGAATACAATTATGGCGTCGAATCAGCGTCTTCCAACCTCAGCCCCGGCTGGCCCGTCAATTCCATCCTTTGGTTTGTTCGCCCCCGCGCTTGAATATGCTATCGACGCGGCGCAGCGCGGCGTCTTGTTTTTGGATGTAATGCACAGTCGTGGCATTCAATATCGCGAGCATTTAACCGAAACCGCCCCGCACGTGCTCCACTATGAGGTGGAACTCGTTGTCGATGGCCGCCAGCTTGATCGACCTGTTAACTACGCGCTCGCGAGGGTTCTGCCTCCTGTGGGTGTGGAACTCGATCCCACGCGGAGGCCATTCGTCGTCGTTGATCCGCGCGCAGGACACGGCCCTGGGATTGGGGGGTTCAAAGCTGACAGTGAAATCGGTGTCGCGTTCAAGGCGGGGCATTCGTGTTATTTCATCGGCTTCCTTCCGGAGCCCATGCCGGGTCAGACGATTGAGGATATAGCCCATGCCGAAGCAGTATTCCTCGAGAAAGTCATCGCCCTGCATCCGCAGGCCGATGGCAAGCCCTGCGTTATCGGAAATTGCCAAGCCGGCTGGGCAGTGATGATGCTCGCCGCCCTTCGACCGGAATTGTTTGGGCCGATCATCATCGCCGGATCGCCGCTTTCATACTGGCAAGGCGTCCACGGCAAAAATCCTATGCGCTACAGCGGCGGGCTACTTGGGGGCAGCTGGTTGACGGCGCTTGCCAGCGATCTAGGCCACGGCAAATTTGATGGCGCGTGGCTGGTACAAAACTTCGAAAACCAAAATCCGGCGAACACGCTATGGAACAAGCAATACAACCTCTATTCGAAGATCGACACGGAAGCACCACGTTATCTTGACTTTGAGCGGTGGTGGGGTGGCCATGTCAATTTGAATGCGGAGGAAATCCAATTCATCGTTGATGAGCTGTTCATCGGCAACAATCTGGCAGCAGGTAAAATTCAAACCTCGGACGGCACGGCGATTGATCTCCGCGAAATTCGTTCTCCCATCGTGGTATTCTGTTCCAAGGGCGACAATATTACGCCGCCTCAGCAGGCGCTCGGGTGGATTCTCGATCTTTATCAGAACGCCGACGAAATACGAGCCTACGGACAAACAATCGTCTACTCAATTCACGAGAGTATCGGTCACCTGGGCATTTTCGTCTCCGCCGGCGTGGCCCGCAAGGAACACGGCGAGCTTTCGAGCAATATTGATCTGATCGATACGCTGCCACCAGGTCTCTATGAGGCCGTCTTTGAAGCAAAGACCACAGATACAGCGAATCCCGATCTCGTCTCCGGTGATTGGGTGATGCGGTGCGAAGTGCGGACGCTCGATGATATTCGGGCACTCGGGGGTAACGACGCAGTCGACGAGCGCTGTTTCGCAACAGCAGACCGCGTATCCCAGACCAACCTTGCCCTTTACCGAGCGTTTGTGCAGCCGTTTGTTCGGGCTGCCGTCAATTCTCCCTGGGCGGACTGGATGCGGCAGCTTCATCCGTTGCGCCTGCAATATGAGATTTTTTCCGATGCAAATCCCGTTATGAGCTCGGTGCCTAACCTTGCTGAGCGGGTCCGTAATGCTCGTAAGCCGGCAGCCGCCGACAATCCGTTTCTTGCTTTGCAGGAAAATGTGTCACGCCAAATCGTCGCCACCCTCGACGCATGGCGCGATACTACGGAGGCCGTCGCTGAACAAATGTTCTTTTCAGTTTATGGCTCGCCGACACTCCAAGCGGCGGTTGGTGTCGATGCACGCGCAAAACAACCACCACGTCGAGCGACCAAAAGCCCGTTACACCGCGAGCTCATCGAGAAACGGATCGCCGAACTCAAAGCGCGCATTCCGACCGGCGGCCTGCGCGAAGCGCTCATCCGTGGCCTCCTCTTTGCGGGCATGGGGCGCGCCGCGGTCGACGAGCGGGGGTTCGAGGCGGTACGCCGTATTCGCAAGGCGCTGAGCGACGTGCCGCTCTCGACATTCAAAGCCACCGTTCGCGAGCAGTATTGCATGCTACTGCTCGATGGCGAAAGCGCACTGGCCGCCATTCCGTCGATGCTACCTGCAGAAACGGAGCCTCGGCTGAAGGCGTTCGATCTCATTACGCAGGTGCTGCGCGCCCGCGGCGAATATTCCGCCGACGACCGAGAGCGCCTCCAACGGATCGGCCGGCTGTTCGGCGTTGATGAGCCATTGAGTGCGGAGGGAACTCTCGCCATCGATTCATTGACCAGGAGGGAAATACGGTCAAGGGAGTCCGTTGCCTTGCCCTTGCGATCAGCAGTAACCGCCGAAGCCCCCCGCAACGCAGAAGGCAGACGCCGATAATGGTGCCCGAACAGAGCGACGTATTCCATTAATTGCCGGCGTCGTTCCATTTTGACAGGGATCAAGGGGACATTCGTCCGAACGTGATGAATTGGACGGCCAAAGAGCCACCTTTGAAAGTCGGAGTGGCGCAAACGGACAGGCCGTTCGTATGAGCAGCATTCTGGACAGTCCGATTATTGTCTTCTTAGTCTCTCTCATTGCCCAATGGCTTGCGGCATATGTCGGCGACTTCAGCGGCCGGGGACGGCCCATACGCACAGATGAGCGAGAAGACCTCGATATCGTCGAAGGGGCTATTCTGACGCTCCTAGCTCTTATTATTGGATTTAGCTTCTCCATGGCCGTCACACGCTACGATCTACGGAAGAATTACGAGGAAGCGGAGGCCAATGCGATTGGCACCGAATATGTACGTGCGGATCTGCTGCCGACCGCAGACGCAGAGAGTGTGCGTGAACTGTTGAAGCTGTATCTCGACCAGCGTGTTGCATCGTACCTGAGCCGCGAAGAGCGCGAGATCGGTCAGGCCAGCGCCGAAGGCGCAAAACTAGAAGCCGCGCTTTGGTCTGCCATCCTGCCCACAGCGAACGTCCGCCCAACACCTGTGACTGCCCTCGTCGTTGCAGGCATGAACGACGTTCTGAATTCGCAATCACGAACTCAGGCAGCTTGGTGGAACCGCATTCCTGTTGCAGCGTGGTCGTTGATGGGACTGATCGCAGTCTCCTGCAATCTGCTGCTTGGCTATGGCCAGCGTCGAAAAGGCGCGCTTTTGCTTCTTTTCTTGCCAGTAATCGTGTCAATTTCTTTCTTGCTCATCGCCGACATCGACAGCCCGCGCGGCGGGATCATTCGCGTCCTACCGCACAGCCTGATCGCACTCTCGCATTCGATAAAAGCGCAATAGGTTGCTAATCGTGGCAAACGAAACTCTGACCAGAAAGCGTTTGAAAACCCCGAACGCCGCTGCTATCGCCGGGTTGCTGTTTTCCCTGCTGTTGATGGCCGCTTTCGCGCTCCTTCGCATTTCGGTACCCGCCGACCCTCAGGAGCCGGGCTCGTGGCTGCGCACTAACTCTCAGACGATCGCATTGGCGACGAACTTGGTTCCTTTTGCCGGAATTGCATTCCTGTGGTTTATCGGCGTGCTGCGCGACCGGCTCGGTGAGCTGGAAGATCGATTTTTTGCAACCGTGTTTTTCGGAAGCGGTCTTCTTTTCTTGAGTATGTTGTTTCTAGCCTCCTCCTTCGTGGATGGAGTACTAATAGCTTTTGCCACCAAACCGGACGAAATGATCGGCTCGGCGACGTTTCAATTCGTTCGAGCCGCGATTTATGCGACGATAAACGTTTACATGGTCAAGATGGCCGGCGTTTTCATGATCACGACGTCGACGATCGCTCTCTATACCGAGATTGCACCGCGGTGGCTGGCGGTTTTCGGATATGCACTGGCACTGCTGCTACTATTCGGCAGCTACTATATCAGCTGGAGTTTTGCTGTTTTTCCCTTTTGGGTCTTTCTGTTGAGCGTTTGCATTCTCGCTGATAATTTTCGTCGGAAGCCCTAGCGCGGTGGCTACCAGCCAGCTTTAGCATTGGGAGTGGGGTACGCGTCGTTTGGAGGAGGGACGGACAAGTGGCAACGCAGTTAGACACCAGGTCAGCCTGCATTCTCACCGCCGCCCCCTCAGCCACACTCTATCAATCAGACTATGGGACTGTCTCGCGTTCGTGGCTCCGACGTCGCGGCTCGATTCTTTTGAAGAGATCCACAAGCCCCGCGCTCCCGGTCGGCGGAAGTGAGGCCAATGGTATTGGCGGTGCGCGATATCTCCTGTCGGCTGAGCTAAGTGCGGGCGCTGTCGAGCAAATCATTCAGCGTCTGAAGTCGGTCTAGACCGCCGACCTTTTCATCGATGCCTTCCGCACGCAACAGATCGCGCACCCGTCCACGTGCTCCGACGACACGCAGCGCAATGTCGCGTGACGCAAGCTGACCATGCAGCTGATGCAGCATGCGCGAGCCCGCAAGATCGATGTAAGGCGATGCTGAGAGATCGCAGATCACCAAGCGGACATCGCACGGTCCAGCTTTGCGAACCCGTTCCAAAACTGACTCCAGTATTGAATCCGCATTGACATAAAGCAGTGAGGCTTCGGGACGGAATACGATAAGGTCGCGCAGCGGTTCGTTCTCAGGGTGACGCGCGATGTCTGAATAGCTGTTCGTTCCTGGAATTCGGCCCAGGAATGCCACGTGAGGCCGCGATGCCCGAGCCAGCAGCATCAGGACCGACGCTAGCGGAGCGAGCAATATGCCCTGCAAAATTCCAAGGAGCAGCACGCCGCCAAGTGCAATCATAGCCGCGTAGAAATCGAGTTTGCTGATGCGCCACATGCGAAATAGGCCGGGAACATCGATCAAGCCAATCACAGCGGTCAGTACGACCGCGGCCAAAACCGCTTTGGGCAAGTTTGCCAACAGGCCCGTGAGGAATAGTAGGCAAAGAGCGAGTGTGAGCGACGCGAAGATCAGAGCCAGCGGCGTGCGGGCGCCTGCCTTGTCATTCACGGCCGATTGAGACAAACCACCTGCCACCGGGTAGCCATGACCGAGCGCTGCGGCGAGGTTTGCCGCGCCAATCCCTAAAAATTCCTGCCGTGGGTCGACGGTGTAGCCGTGCTTCGCTGCAAGGGTGCGGGCGGCGGAAACCCCCTCGACATAAGCAAGGAGCAGACACCCGGCCGCAAGTGGAAAAAGGCCCTCTACGTCCCGCAGGCGCATTGCCGGTCCCGCCAGGAAAGGAAGGCCACCAGGGACCTCTCCGGTCGTCGGTACCCCCAGCGCGGGAAGTCCGAACACCGATGCGGCAATGATCGCCAGTGCGACGACGCCGAGTGCAACCGGTCTTCCTGGCAAAAACCGCTCCCCGAGCAGCAGCACGAGGATCGCAATGGAGCCCAGCGTGAGCACTAGAAAGTTAGTCTGGCCGAGGTGACCGGCTAAGAGCGCTGCCCGTTCAAAGAAGTTTTGTCCATCGCTGGAGACGCCAAACAGACTCGGCAGTTGGGTCATGATGATTGTCAACCCGGCACCCGCCTTGAATCCCACAAGAATACTGTCGCTGATCAGCCGCACGAGGATGCTGAGTCGCAGGAGCCACGCAATCAGGCAGAGCAAAGCTACGGTAAAACCAGCAAGGCTCGCTATCTGGGCGTAGCGTTCCACATTGCCCCCGGCCATTGCCGCAACTGTACCGCCAACCATCAGCGAGACCGCCGAGGTCGGACCGACGGCCAAATGACGCGACGAGCCGAACAAGGCGTAGCCCAACCCGCCCATTAGATAACCATAGATGCCAGCCTGAGGGGGCAAACCAGCCAAACTGGCATAGGCCAGGGAAACCGGGATTGCATAGGCTGCTAGGGTGACGCCTGCGATGAGATCGCCGGCTAGCCAGGCAGCCTTGTACTCCGCCAACCAAACCGCTGGTGGGAAATATCGAAGCCAAGCTGCGACCGCTCCGCGTTTCGTCGACCTTCCATTGTCGCGATCCGATGACATTACCCGGCCGGTTGGTGGGGCGGAATCCGTAAAAGGCAGATCAAACCTCGGCTTTTATTGACCGCCCATGTTTAGACAGAAGAGACAGTGTGTGCCGAGCGATCGCCAATTCCTCATCCGTGGGAACGATGTAAAGACCTATCCCGCTATCAGCTCGCGATATCAGCGTTTGCTTCATTGCATTAGCGACCGGATCGAACCGGATTCCCAGCCATTCCAGTCTTTTGGCGATCCGCGCTCGGATAGTCGCTGAGTTCTCACCGATTCCCGCCGTGAAAACGAACGCATCGAGCCCCCCGAGCGCTGCCGCTAGCATTCCGGCGTAAAGTCCAACTCGGTAAACAAAGTAATCGATAGCCAGTGCCGCGGCCGGTTCGGCACTAGTTTCGAGCTCTCTCATGTCATTGCTAATGCCGGATAGCCCCTTAAGTCCGCTATCCTGATAGAGCAGATTTTGGACGGCTGCCGGGTTCATTTTGCGCTCCATGATGAGATAGAGCAACACGCCAGGATCGATCTGTCCTGGGCGGGTTCCCATCGGCAGCCCATCGAGAGCGGTGAAGCCCATCGTACTTTCAACGCTTCGTCCACCGGATAGGGCGCACATTGATGCTCCACTGCCAAGATGCGCTATGATAACGCGGCCGCTGGCCACATCGGGCGCGATTTCCCGCAGACGTCCCGCCACGTATTCATAGGAGAGCCCGTGAAACCCATATCGCCGGATACCCTCAACATAAAAGCGCTCTGGAATGGCGAAGCGATCGGCTAGCGCGCTGTGGCTGCGATGAAAGGCGGTGTCGAAACACGCGACTTGCGGCACTCCGGGACGCCGCTCGAGCATTAGCTGTATCGGAGCGAGGTTGTTCGGCTGGTGCAGTGGTGCGAGTGAAACGTAATTTTGCAGTTGCTTGAGGACGTCTTGATCAACGACAATTGGTTTTTCGAAAACAGGGCCTCCGTGAACTACCCGGTGGCCGACCCCTACAAGGACGAGGCTTTGCGTCGCTCGTAGCCAATCCCCGACCGCCGTCATTGCGGCCGGCACATCGGGGATTTCTTTTGGTGCAAATTCCTTATCGATCAGCGATGACTCGTCATTCGCTTCGGCGCGGAGTCGCGGCCTACTTCCGATCCCATCCATCTGCCCCTTGACCAGTCGCCGTGGCTCGCCGTCACTGGCGACCTCATATATTTGAAATTTTATGCTGGACGACCCGGCATTGACGACGAGGATCCCATCCATGATACGTCACGCCTCCGGCACTCCAACCACATTTCGGCGCGCATTGGCGTAGAGGACGGCAACAGCGCAGGACGCGAGTCGGCTCCGCACGGAATCGGCGCGAGAGGTGAGGATGATAGGGACTCGGGCACCGAGAACGATCCCTGCCGAATCGGCCTTCGCCATATACACTAGATTTTTGGCAAGCATGTTGCCTGCTTCGAGATCGGGGACTACGAGGATCTGTGCACTGCCAGCCACCGCAGATTGGATACCCTTAATTCGCGCTGCCTCCGGATCAATCGCATTATCGAAGGCAAGCGGTCCATCCAGGATGGCACCCGTAATTTGTCCGCGATCGGCCATCTTGCACAGGGCGGCGGCGTCTATGGTCGATGGAATTTTCGCGGTCACGGTCTCGACAGCGGAAAGAATCGCCACTCGCGGAACTCCAAGACCAACCTCGCTGAAGAGGTCGACCGCGTTTTGAACGATGTCACGCTTGGCGTCGAGATCCGGGAAGATGTTAATCGCAGCATCCGTTATGAACAAAGTTTCCGCATAGGTCGGAACGTCCATGACGAACACATGACTTATGCGGCGCGCCGTACGCAAACCGGTGCTTGCCGCGGTCACGGCCCGCATAAGCTCGTCGGTGTGCAAGCTGCCCTTCATCAGTAACTCGCCCTTACCCTCTTGGATCAGTTGGACGCCCCGCTCAGCTGCCGCTTCGCTGTGACCCACGTCAACGAGCTCAAATTTCCGGATGTCGACGTTGCAGTCACGCGCTACAGCGTTGACCTTCGCGGCAGGTCCAACCAGTATCGGAACAATAATCCCGGCTTCAGCTGCTTCCGCTGCTTCGCAAAGCGAAGTCTCATCGCATGGATGCACCACGACAGTTGTCGCCGCTGGGACGCCTTTTGCTCGTGCAATGAGCCGCTCGTACTTCGAACCAGGCGGTGATGCCGCCGGTCCGATTGCTTGTATTGCGCCGATCTCGCTTTCTGGGGTCGTCATCGCTAAGGTTCTCTGAATTTATATTTGCCAAGCTTGCTGCGGGCGGGAGCGTCCTGCGGCTTGTGCTGGCGTATCTCACTATGGCAGTTGTGTTGTTGTGTAAGTTGATCCAGATCAAGTGGTTGGTTTGGTTCAATTAATGTCAATTAGTGTTTCCGCACCGTTGCTTCACGAGAAACGTTTAATATTTTTCCGGCACGAAGCGCCGCCGCTCAAGCGATTTCTGGTCGTCATACTTATTTTTTGTAGACCGCTTTGGTAATTTGACCGTCGTTCCCGGTAACTTCTTATAGGGGATTAATGATAGAATTTGGGAAATGCAGTTCAGTCGCCCGCGACGCTTGTCGTCGGTCCGCACGATATGCCATGGCGCATGCTTGCTGTCTGTGGCCTCGAGCATGAGGTCACGTGCCCTCGAGTACTCGTACCAGTGCTTATAGGACTCCAGGTCCATGGGACTCAGTTTCCATTGCCGCAACGGATCATTGATGCGAGCCAAAAAACGTCGTTCCTGTTCCTCATTTCCAACTTCGAGCCAAATCTTGATCAACGTAATATCGCCGTCGACGATGTATCGTTCGATTTCTGGGCAAAGATCCAAAAATCGCCGATGTTGCGCCGCGGTCGCAAAATTCATGACATATTCGACCCCGGCGCGATTGTACCAACTACGATCAAAAATAACGATTTCACCAGCGGCAGGAAATTGCGCGATGTAGCGCTGCATGAACATTTGGCTCTTTTCCCGATCGGAAGGAGCTGGAAGGGCTACGACGCGGAAGACACGGGGACTGACGCGCTCGGTGATCGCTTTGATGGTTCCACCTTTTCCAGCGGCGTCGCGGCCTTCGAACAGGATGATGACTTTCAGTCCCCTCTGCTTTACCCATTCTTGCAACCGACAAAGCTCGACTTGAAGCTTGCGCAGCTTCTCTTCGTAATCCTTGCGCTTCATTTTTGGCACTTTAATTTTGTCGACCATTGATGCACCTTTTTCGGCCGGCTTTCAAACAAATCTGCGGGTTATCCGTTTCGGAGGATGGATAAGAGCTGCCATCGCAACCATCATTCTCAGCGTTTGGTTGTTTCTCGATTGATTATCCATTCGGCCAGATGACTTTCTAGCATTTGGACACAAGCCAATCGCCACCATGGCCCTGTTTCTTGAAACCGGTCCGCCGTCCTTGCCGTGGCCGCCAGGTGCGGTTGACGCCTGCCGATTATCATCCAAATGTAGGATGATCCTATTTGCTCTCGCCGAGAACGGTTTTGACGGCATCCATGAGAATTACTTCGGGATGAGACATACAGTAACGCACCACCTCGCGCGCCCTCTCTTGCATCGCAGGAACATCGATGAGCGTATTGCTAAGGGTGCCATTGTAGTAGCCGCTTAGCCAGATTGACATCGTTCTTGAGTCTACAATGCTGCCAAGCATAAACTGATTGCACGTGATTTTTGCGACATCAATCGTCACCTGCGCCTGTGCCGCGGGATGCCATAGAACGGCAGAAAGCATGAAAAAAATAAGTCCGGTTTTCACAGTGTATTATCCGTCGTGTCGCGCGTGATTTCTAACTTTGTTCGCGGACGTGCGCTTTGATCAAGATCAAATGTGCGTTGTCAGGCGCGCGTCGCAGCCGGGCCCGACGGTGCGGTCGCAAGGCAACGCATCAGCAGAGGGGCGGCGCATGATCAGCGGCACTGCACCTGCGCAGCCCACTGCATCTAAGGCCCAGGTTTCCTGTTGGCGCCTTCGGTCAGGCGCTGTAGCGATCCTTGCCTTAGGTTGCCGCAGCCGAGACGAACGAGTAGGGCGTCGAGTTTGTCGGCCAGGCAAGCGCGGTCACTCTGCCGCGATTGAGACTGCCTCACGGGTTACCCTCTCAGGCCGAGTACGTTGTACCACATGGCGACAGGGTTAAGTTGTGCGTCACAGCAAAATCAGCCGCACGATGGCAAATATGGGTCTAGGCTGTGTGAAAACTCGACGCGGTATAACCACACCTGGAATTTTGAGCCCTGTGGTTATGCGCAGAGCGAAAAAACACAAAAGTTCGTCCTCCGCTCGGCATTACGACCAAATCAGATTTCGTTTTCACACAGCCTGGGTCATCAACTGCCGCGCCGGCCATGGACCCAGCGCGGCAGCTAGACACCTAATAACGGACACGAACGCAGGCGGTCGACGCGGCAGAGATGGGCCAAAAACAGACGCGAAAGCTACCGACCGACGCGGCCGAGAAAGGCGAAAAGCGACGTGCGCAATGTCGGCTTGTGCTCCAACACCGGACGTATCGCTGCGTCGCACTAACCGATGCAACGGGTCCAAACTCGGAAAACCTCAGGGCAAGCCGAAGATTACGGTGCGGCCTGAAATCAACGCCAGGCGCGGTGATCGCCCGATCATTCGATGGGTCTCAGGGAGTGGTGCGGCCGAGAGGAGGCGAAGTCGGTTCTCGATCATGCGGCCGCGATTACGCTAGACGAGTGAGACGGGCCTGAGACCGCTATCGCTACCCAACTGCGCTCGGATCTCGGCCAGATACAATCGCCACACGTTTCCATTTGGTCGCTGCCGCCGACGTGGTCGAATGACGCGATTTTTGCCACGGTGCACTTGGTCCGGAAGTGGCCCATCTCTCCCGCGCCGGTCGCGCGACGGCGCGTCTGCTATCGGAGGTGCTGCGACCCATGCTCCTGGCATGTTTCGGCGAGCATGGGCGCGACGCTGCGACACCCGGGATGGGTTGATACTGTTGTCGGGTTTCAGCCGTTCCCAACTGCCGCTAATGACTGCTGCTAAGGCCGCTAAATTATGCAGTAAGTCATTGATTTTGTTTGTTGGCGCGCCCCAAGGGATTCGAACCCCTGACCCGGCAATCCTTGCCGCCGTTCAGCATAGGCGGATTTGCTGCAAAACTCTGATGTGCGGAAGTTCCGCATGGATACGCGGGTCAGGCCCGCGCATGACGGCTCAAAAGGGTGTCACCGCAGCAGCGACTTTAGTGTTGACAACGGTCACCGTTTCGATTACATTCAGCGAATCTCGCTCGCCGAAAGGACGTCAGCCGGCGACACCGGCTGATGGAGCGAGAGCGGTGCCCGCGGGCGGGGGCTCGTCACCTCCGCTTCCGGGCGGCTTGGGCATCATGTCTGCCGGC
>Ga0187855_10001353_pt1 | contig 19574 bp, 18 predicted proteins | sample June2016WEW_8_10_2_FD_132969 | JGI IMG/M metagenome (GOLD analysis project Ga0187855, IMG submission 132969) | Peatland microbial communities from SPRUCE experiment site at the Marcell Experimental Forest, Minnesota, USA - June2016WEW_8_10 | ecosystem: Environmental > Terrestrial > Soil >...
CAAGGCCGACGGCGAACCCGCCGCTGGCTGCCGCCGCGTTCAGAGTGACCGTGCAGCTATCGGTTCCCGCTCCGGTCATTGACCCGCTTGTGCAGCTTAGCGCGCTCAAGACTGGCACGCCGTTGCCGCTCAGGCTGATCACCGTCGATGTTCCGGTGGAGGAGTTGCTCGTCAAAGTCAACGAGCCCGTAGCTGCGCCCGCCGTCGTCGGATCGAACTGTACCGTTAATGTGGCCGTCTGATTGGGGTTCAAGGTCAGTGGGAAGGTGGCTCCTGACACCGAGAACCCGCTTCCGGCAACTGTCGCCGCGGTGATCGTCACTGCCACGGTTCCGGTTGATGTCAGGGTCACGGTTTGCGTCGTGGCCGTCTTCACATTCACGCTCCCGAATCCGATACTTCCAGCGCTTACGCTCAGCGTGGCTGTACCCGACCCCAGTTGCAGCGAGAAGGTTTTGGCTGTACTGCCCGTACTGGCAGTCAAGGTGGCAGTCTGCGCTGTGCTCACGGTCGAAACCGTCGCCGTAAAGCTCCCTGTCGTGGCTCCGGCAGCAACGGTTACGGTGGCCGGAACGGTGACCGCCGAGGTATTGCTGGCCAGGCCCACAGCGAACCCGCCGCTGGCTGCGGCCGCGTTCAGCGTTACAGTGCAGCTATCCGTGCCCGCCCCCGTCATCGTGCCGCTTGTGCAGGTCAGGCCGCTCAATACTGGTGTTCCTGTGCCGCTCAGGCCGATCAAAGTCGAAGTCCCGCTCGATGAGTTGCTGGTAATCGTGAGCGAACCGGAAGCCGCGCCCGCCACGGTCGGATCGAATTGTACCGTCAGCGTGGCCGTCTGATTGCCCGTCAAGGTAATTGGGAACGTCACTCCGGAGACGGTGAAGCCTGTACCGGCCACGGAGGCCGCGCTGATGGTCACTCCCGAAGTCCCGCCCGATGACAGAATCAAAGTCTGCGTCGCAGCTGTATTCACGTTCACGTTGCCAAACGACACGCTGAGCGAGCTCACGTTCAGCGCAATCGACGCCGCTCCCAGTTGCACGCCGAAGGTCTCTGTCACGCCGTTTGATGAGGCCGACAAGGTGACCGATTGTGCCACGTTCACGGCCTTTGCAATCGCGGAAAACGTTGCGCTGTTTTGGCCGCTGGCAACGGATACTGTGCCGGGGACAACCACTGCCTGATTGTTGCTGGCTATGCTGACCGCGAGTCCCCCGCCGGCCGCCGCCGCATTCAGTGTCACCGTGCACGTGTCAGTTCCCGCTCCAGTCATTGACCCGCTCGAGCAACTCAGTGCCGTCAGCGCCGGAACGCCCGCCCCACTCAGGCTCACGGCAGTCGATGCTCCTGTCGAGGAGTTGCTGCTCACGGTCAGTGAACCCGAAGCAGTTCCCGCCGCCGTTGGATCGAATTGGACGTTGAGCGTTACGGTTTGATTGGGATTCAGAGTCATCGGGAACGTAGCCCCGCTGGCTGCAAAGCCCGTCCCTGTGATCGACAGTGAATTGATCGTCAGGGCCGAATTCCCTGTTGAAGAAAGCGTCAGCGTCTGTGTCGCCGCCGAATTTACATTGACGTTGCCGAACGAGATGCCGGATGAACTCACGGTCAGTTTGGCCGCCGAGGCAACCAGTTGCAGTGCAAATGTCGCCGCTCCGCTGCCCGTGTTTGCCGTCAGCGTTGCAGCCTCTGTCGAATTCACTGGAGACACACTCGCTGTGAAGTTCGCACTGCTTGCGCCCGCCGCCACTGTAACTGAGGCCGGCACATTCACCAGCGAATTGTTGCTCGACAGGCCGATTGTGAATCCGCCGCTGGCTGCCGGAGTGTTTACCGTTACCGTGCAGCTATCGGTTCCCGACCCGATGATTGAGTTGCTCGCGCAGCTCAATCCAGTCAGCCCCGGCACGCCCGTGCCACTCAGGCTCACGGATGTCGAGGCTCCCGTCGAGGAGTTGCTGGTAATCGACAGTTGCCCTGCCTGTCCACCTGCAGCTGTCGGATCGAACTCCACGCTGAGCGTGAGCATTTGGCCGGGAGACAGAGTGGTCGGCAAACCTTCGCCGGGAATCGAAAAGCCCGTACCCGTCAGCGACGCGCTGCTCACGGTCACCGGCATGGTGCCTGTTGAGGAAAGAACCACGGGATGCGTGGCAGCCGAGCCTACTGCAACGCTGCCGAAGGTCACGCTCGAGGCGCTGATCCCCAGGATTGCTGTTGCTGCACCCAGTTCAACATTAAAGGTCTGTGCCACGCCGCCTGCGCTCGCGGTCAGCATCGCCGCTTGCGCTGAGGGTACAGCGGATGCACTCGCCGAAAACTGTGCGCTCGTCGCTCCCGCCGGCACCATGACTGAGGCGGGAACCACCACCGCGCTGTCATTGCTCGTCAGGCTTACCGCCAGGCCGCCACTCGCAGCGGCTGCATTCAGCGTCACCGTGCAGGCGTCGATTGCTGATCCGGTAATAGATCCATTGACGCACGTCAACTCAGTCAGCAATGGCACGCCCGTGCCGCTCAGCGCGACTGAGGTCGAGCTTCCATTCGATGCGTTGCTGGCAATCGTCAGCTGACCGCTTGCCGACCCTGACGCTGTGGGTCCGAACTGGAGAGTAATCGTTACGCTGGCGTTGGTGCCGACGGTCATCGGCAAGGCGTTGCTCTCGCTCATTGAGAACGACTGCCCCGTCAGATTCAAATCCGAGATCGCAACCGCCGCAGACCCGTTGTTGGTAACGGTGATGACGCTACTCGCGGTCTTGCCGACAGCCACTTGTCCAAAGTTGACCGTGCTCGACGATACCGAGAGAGTTCCTGCCGCCGAACTACTTCTAACAAAAGAACCTGAACATCCGCTCAGGACGAGGCCGCACGTAAAAGTCAGCAGCCCAATTAAACTGAACTTCAAGTGGCGCATATTTCCTCCGAACGGGCGCAAAATCCTGATCGGCGCACGTACGAGATTTATCGCCAAGGCATACGAAAGTAATCATTAAGGATTACTAATGTGGCTTAGTATATTCACAAGTATGGGTACAATAAAACGTTACTATACGTTACTTTTGTGGAGGTAGGTAACGTAGCCGCCATCCCGCTTTCGTGTTATTCCGGCCGCACGGACGCACCGATTCGCTGAACTGATATCGGCTAATTGGGTTTTATTAGGGGAAAGGTTGTTCAGAATCTGACAAATACGGTCGTCTGAACCCGGCGTGATCGGCGGCCCGGCCGAACGTCTACTCTCGGCCCAGCCTGCTTAATGTCGTGTGACGGGCGCCACAACCACCTTTTTCGGGAGATTTAGACCTGCTGTTCGTTTTCGGTTCTAGAGAACCGCCTTCGCAATCGCTGCTAATTGCATGAAAGAAGTACCTTCATAGATCGTTCCTATTTTCGCGTCCCGGTAGAACTTCTCCACCGGCGACTCCTTCACAAATCCCGCTCCTCCCAGGACTTCCACGGCGAGGCTCGCCACGCGTTCTGCCATCTGCGACGCGAAGTATTTGCACATCGCCGCTTCTTTGCGGAAATCCTGGCCCCCGTCCTTCAGGCGTGCCGCGTTGTAGACCATCAGCCGCGCGGCCTCAATGTCTGTCGCCATCTCCGCCAGTTGAAACTGCATCGCTTGGAACTCCGCGATCGCTTTACCGAACTGCTTGCGCTCTTTCGCGTGTTTCACGGCATGCCCCCATGCGCCCTCGGCCAGCCCCAGCATCTGCGCGCCGATCCCGATCCGCCCGCCGTTCAGCGTCTCCATCGCAATCTTGTAGCCGCTGCCCGGCTCGCCCAGTACTTGCGCCGCCGGAATCGCGCACTCCTCAAGGATCAGCTCGCACGTGCTCGACGCCCGAATTCCCAGCTTGTCCTCTTTCCGGCCCACACTGAATCCGGGCGCGTCTTTTTCCACCAGGAACGCGGTAATGCCCTTGTAGCCTGCGTTCGCATCCGCCGTTGCAAAAATGATGAACAGTCCCGCTTCCTTGGCGTTGCTGATCCAGAGTTTGCGCCCGGTCAGCACATAATCGCTGCCACGCTTCTCTGCGCGCGTCTGCAGCGCAAACGCATCTGACCCCGAGCCAGCCTCGCTCAGCGCGTATGCGCCGACTGTGTCCGCCGCAAGCCGCGGCAGATATTTTCTCCTTTGTTCCGGCGTGCCCCAACGCAGCACCGCGCTCGCCACCAGCGTGTTCTGCACATCCACAACCAGCGCCACTGCCGGATCGACAGCCGAAAGCATCTCCACAGCCAGCACCGAATCGAAGAACGATCCAGCGCTCCCGTCAAACTCCTCCGGAATCTCGATCCCCATGAGTCCGAGCTCGAAGAGCCTGCGCAACAGCCCCGCATCCAAATGCTGCTCTTCGTCCATGCGGCGCACCTGGGGCGCTGCTTCGTCTTCGGCAAACTGCCGCACGGTCTCGCGGAAAAGCGTCTCTTCTTCGCTCAATTGCGTAAGGGCCGCCGCTGGATTCATCGCCGCCTGCCTCTGAACGTCCGTTCTCGATCACCACGGATGCTCTTTTGAATGATATGCTGCGCTCGGGACCGGTACAGTCCCGCTTATTCAATGCAGATCAGCGGCCATGTCTTCCTTGTCACCGGCGGCGCATCCGGGCTCGGCGCAGCCACCGCGCGGTTGCTCGCCGCTGAAGGCGCATCCGTCATCATCGCCGACACCAATCGCATAGCCGGCGAGGCTCTCGCCGCCGAGCTGGGCACGGCCGCCCGCTTCGCACTCACTGACGTCACCAGCGAACAAGACGCCCAGGCTGCTGTCGATCTCGCTCTCAGCGCCTTTGGCCATCTGCACGCGCTTGTCAATTGCGCCGGAGTTGCCCCCTCCGAGCGCATCGTCGGCCGCGACGGCCCGCATCGCCTCGACACCTTCGCAAAGACCATCAACATCAATCTCGTCGGCGCCTTCAACATGATTCGCCTCGCCGCCGCGGCCATCTCAAAGGAATCTCCAGGCCCCGATGGCGAACGCGGCGTCGTTGTCAATTACGCTTCCATCGCGGCCTACGATGGCCAGATCGGCCAGGCAGCTTACGCAGCTTCAAAGGGTGGTGTCGTCGCTCTCACCTTGCCCATCGCGCGCGAGCTGGCGCGTTTCGGCATTCGCGTAGTCACCATCGCGCCTGGAGTCTTCGCCACGCCCATGGTCGCCGGTTTCTCACCCGAGGTGCAGGAAGCACTCGGCAAGAGCATTCCGTTTCCCTCCCGCCTTGGCCAGCCCGCGGAGTTCGCTGCTCTCGTCAAGCACATCTGCGAAAACACCATGCTCAACGGCGAAACCATTCGTCTAGACGGCGCGCTGCGCATGGCCCCGCGCTAGTTGATTGAGGAGCTGCAATGCCCATATCCGATCCCATCGTGATTGTCGGCTCAGCGCGCACGCCCATCGGCGCATTCCAGGGCGACTTCAAGGACCTCACGGCTCCCCAGCTCGGTGCCGCCGCCACCCGCGCTTCTGTCGAGCGCGCCAAAATTCCGCCCGACTCTGTCGACGAAGTCCTCTTCGGCTGTGTGCTCACCGCCGGCCTTGGCCAGGCTCCCGCTCGCCAGGCCGCGCTTGGCGCAGGATTGCCTGCCTCCACCGGCGCAGTCACCATCAACAAAATGTGCGGCTCCGGCATGAAAGCAGTCATGATGGCGCATGATCTCCTGCTTGCTGGCAGCGCGAAGATCGCCGTCGCCGGCGGCATGGAGAGCATGAGCAACGCTCCCTATCTCCTCGATCGCACCCGCTCCGGCTATCGCATGGGCCACGGCCGCATCCTTGATTCCATGTTTCTCGATGGCCTTGAAGACGCCTACGACAAAGGCCGTCTCATGGGCACATACGCAGAAGACTGCGCCCAGAGCTACGAATTCTCGCGCCAAGAGCAGGACGAATTCGCGCTCCGATCCCTCACCCGCGCGCAAAAAGCCACCGCCGACGGCAGCTTCTCCGCAGAAATCGTTCCCCTCACCGTCACAGCGGGAAAGGCCGAACGGATCGTTAGCCACGACGAGCTCCCGCTCAAAGCCACTCCCGACAAGATCCCTCACCTCAAGCCGGCTTTTCGCGAAAGCGGCACGGTCACCGCCGCAAACTCCAGCGCCATCTCCGACGGCGCCGCTGCCCTCGTCCTCATGCGCCGCTCTGAAGCTGACCGTCGCGGTCTCAAGCCGCTCGCCGCGATCGCAGCCCACTCCACCTACGCCAACACACCCGCGCTTTTTCCCACCGCGCCAATTGGCGCTATTCGCGGGCTGCTCGATCGCACTGGCTGGTCTCTTGCGGAAATCGAATTGTTCGAAATCAACGAGGCCTTCGCCGTCGTCGCCATGGCCGCCATGCGCGATCTCGGCCTTCCCCACGAGAAAGTCAATGTCCACGGCGGTGCTTGCGCGCTCGGCCATCCCATCGGCGCATCCGGCGCGCGCATTCTCGTCACGCTGCTTGCGGCTCTTGCGCAACGCGAACTCCGCCGCGGCGTCGCCGCGCTCTGCATCGGCGGCGGCGAAGCCACAGCCGTCGCCATCGAGCGGCTCGCATGATTTTCATTTACTAGGAATCCGCGCCTCGAACGAGCGCGGTCGAAGCGCTACCTCTACGCCCCCGCCAGCGCCGCCTCACCCACTCCGCCATGGGATTCATGCTGCGCTTCGTTGGCCTCTGGCGCTTCAACCGGCACATGCGCCAGCTCCCACGCCGAGCGATCTTTCAGCAGTCGCGCCACAAACGCGGTGTGCATGGCGTGTCCCGCTCGCACGGCCACCACATGCCCTTCGATCCTTCGTCCCGCCAGCGCCAAATCGCCAATCAGGTCCAGCACCTTGTGCCGCACATACTCGTCGGGGAAGCGCAGTGGCCCATTCTCCGGCCCGCTCGCACCCAGAATGATCGCGTTCTCCGGCCCTGCGCCGCGAATCAGCCCCATATCGCGGAGCTTGCTCTCATCTGCTTTGTAGCCGAACGTCCGCGCCGGAGCAATTTCGCTCCCATAAGTCTCTGCCGCCAAATCAATGCACGTTTTCTGCTGGCCGATCGGCGCAGGGAAATCGATCGTGTAGGAGATGCGGTAGCCCTGTCCCGGATAGACGCCGATAAACTTCTCGCCCTCGCGCACCTCAACCGCGTGCAGCACGCGCAGCGTCTCGCGCTTGCGCCGCTGTTCGCGCATGCCCACGCTCTCAATCGCCTCCACGTACGGCAATGCGCTTCCGTCCAGAATCGGCAGCTCCAGGTTGTCGAGCTCCACAATCACGTTGTCCACGCCCATGCCGATGCATGCTGACAGCAGGTGCTCGGTCGTCGAGATCAGAACGCTCTGCCGCATCAAGCTGGTTGCGTAGCTCACCTTGGCTACGTTTCGGCCATTGGCTGGAATCTCAAAGTTGTCCAGGTCCGTGCGCCGGAAAACAATCCCCGACCCCGCCGGCGCCGGCAGCAGGCGCATCGTCACGGGCGCGCCCGAGTGCAGTCCCACGCCCGCGAATTCGAGTGGCGCTGCAATCGTCTGCTCCTGGTGTGCTGGTTGACCCAATTTGCCTCTCTGCCCTCAAAAGCCTTTGCCGTCTTTAGAATAGACGGCAGGCCTAAATCGGGTTGTGTGGCATTTTTGCCACACCATGGGCCAATTTTTCCTCCGGAACCTCTCCAATAACTCCTACTTCAAGGCCCCTTAAGTGTCGTAGAATCAGAGCGTCTCTGCAATTCGAGCCCGGAAGATTCGCCCATGTCGCTGTCAGTCAACTCGAGGATTCCCATGCGCGCCCTGCTTGCCGGTGCCCGCCGCATGCAGCCGAGCCTGATCACCTTCACCCGCCAGTTGGTCTCCTGTGAGTCCCCTTCCGACAGCAAGACAGCCGTCGACGCCTGCCTCACCCTTGCCGCCGCCCACGCGCGAGCCATCGGTGGCCGAGTCAAAATTCATTGCAATCCCAACTTCGGCAATGCCCTCGAAGCCCGCTTCGGTCCCCGCGGCTCACGCGAAAAGCCCATCCTGCTCCTCGGTCACCTCGACACAGTTTGGCCTCTCGGCACGCGCCAATCCATGCCCTGCCGCATCAGCGGTGGCCGCCTCTGGGGCCCCGGAACCCTTGACATGAAAGCCGGCGTCGCCATGGCGTTCACCGCCATCGAGCTGCTCACTGAAGCCGGTCTCCTCCAGCGCGAAATCGTGCTCCTCCTTACTGGTGACGAAGAGATCGGCAGCACCGCCTCGCGCCCCATCACTGAAGCGCTGGCAAAAAAGTCTTCCGCTGTCTATGTCCTCGAGCCGGCGCAGGGTTTGGCCTACAAAACGGCGCGCAAGGGCATCGGCAATTGGCGCATCGACGTCGCGGGCATTGCCGCCCACGCTGGCGTCGACTTCGAAAAAGGCGCAAACGCCATCCGCGAACTCGCCCGCGTCATCGAGAAAGTCAGTTCATGGACTGATCTCAAGCGCGGCCTCACCGTCAGCGTTGGCGTCGCCGCCGGCGGCACAAAATCGAATGTGATTCCCGCCCACGCCTGGGCCGAAGTCGAAGCCCGCATCGTGCGCCGCGCCGACGGCCCGCGCATCGAGCGCAAATTTGCCGCCCTCAAAGCGCACGACCCTCGCTGCGCGCTCACCGTCACCGGCGGCATCAACCGCCCGCCTATGGAGCGCAGCCGCGGCACCGTTCGCCTCTTTCGCCAGGCCCAGGTGCTGGCCCGCGAATTGGGCTTCGCTCTCGATGAGGCCTCCACCGGCGGCGGCTCCGACGGCAACTTCACCGCTGCTCTCGGCATTCCCACGCTCGATGGCATGGGCGCCGTTGGCGAAGGAGCGCACGCGCGTCATGAGTCCGTTTTGGTCGAGCATCTCGCCCTGCGCACCGCTCTCCTGGCGGCGATGTTGATGGACTGACGCGCCCTCCCGCCTGATAAACTCGCTTTTGGAATTCAGTCGGAGACTTCACTCACCATGAATCGATTTGTCCTCTTCCTGTCCTTCGCGGCTTTCACCGTCGCCGCAAGTGCCCAAACAACTCCTGCTAAGCCGGCAACCGCCGCCAAGCCTGCTTCGTTCACCGCGAAACCGGCCTCCACGGCTACCCCTGCGTCGGCATCTGAACCGCAGCCCTGGATCAAGCTTCCACCAGGCGTGCCCCGGGTTGTGCACCTTCCAGTCAAGATTTCCTTCGCGCTCCGCTATGAGGACATCGTCGTCGGCAAAGGCGCAGAAGGTGAGTCCGGCAAGCTCTGGCACCTCAAGTACACGGGCTGGCGTGCGGCCGACGGCGTCAAGTTCGACTCGTGGGACGATCACCGCCAACCCGAGATGGGGCCGGACGGCAAGCCCAAAATGGGCCCCGATGGAAAGCCCGTGTTGGCCGATCCAAAGCCTATCGAGATCCCGCAGGGTGTCGGCCGTGTCATTCCCGGCTTCGACTACGGACTTGACGGCATGAAGATCGGTGGCAAGCGCCGTATCTTCATCCCCTGGCAAATGGCCTACGGCACCCGCGCCATTCCCGACCATCCCGAACGCCCTGGCTCTCCTGCCGGTCCCGGCATTCCCGCCAAGTCCGACCTCATATTCGATGTTGAATTGGTTGACGTGACAGACATGCCCGCGCCGCCGCATCCCATGATGCCGCCAAATCGGCCCATGCCCATGCAGCCGCATCCCGGCACCGGTGCTCAGCCTAACGCCGCGCCAACGCCAAAGCCTGCGCCGCCCGCGACCCCTCCCGCTTCTCAGGTCGTGCCCGCGCCGAGCACTGGCACGCCAGCTCAATCCGCCGCACCTGCGCAGCCGTCGACGACTCAGCCATCGACGCCAGCCCAGCCGCAGCAAAAGTAAGGCTTGTCTTCTGTAATCCCAGCTCCCCGTCCTCTCGCGGCGGGGAGCTGGTTTTGCGTTAGATTCGTGATCCAGAGCGCGGGGAAGCTGGCCTGTTTTCGAGCCCGCCAAGCGGGCATAAGATGGTAGCCCAAGGCATCAGCCTGGGGATGGAAATCAAGACTCTCGTCCCTTAGCCCGCTTCAGCGGGCGTAAGAGCCGCCTTCAATGGTTAGCGGCACGTTCTCCACGACGGTCTGCTCCGTGGTCCGCATTCCCAATCGGCGCGGATAAGTTTTTGAAACCGACTTCACTCGACCAGCGGCATGAATCGGAGCTGCCTGCCCCTGCACCAATAGGCTCCTCACTTGTCTCTTCGGATTTTCCTGAGATTTCTTCTCTTCCTCGCCGTCTCCTTCGCTACAATTCGTCCACCTGAATTTTCTTCGGCACACTGCCTTTTCTCCGGCCTCTGCCAGTTTCAAATCTCATGTGCCGGCGTTTCCCCCCGGCAGAAAGCAGGATTGCCTTGTCGACGAGCGCCTTCAAATTCGCCAACCCGACATTCACCGCCGATAACTTTGTCACCTACAGCGCAGCGCAAATCGACGCCGACGCCTCGGTCCCAACTTCCGACGAGATCCAAATCCTCGAGCCGATCCCCAAACCGCGCGTGAGCCCGCCCATCATGTCGCTCGCCAGCGTGCTCTCCCAGGCCACCGTCAACGCCATCGCCGGCACGGGCCAGCTCGTCATCCATTGCGTGGGCGACACCGGCGGCATCGAGCGCGCGGAGCCGCAGCTCGCCGTCGCCGACGCCCTCACCGCCGACGTCGAAGGCAAGACCTGGGCCAACGGCCAGCCGGCCTTCTTCTATCACCTTGGCGACGTTGTCTACTTCTTCGGCCAGGAAAGCTACTATCCCGAACAGTTCTACGAGCCCTATCGCAACTACCCCGGTCCCATCTTTGCCATCCCCGGCAACCACGACGGTTTTATGTTCAAGGGCGAGCCTGCCGGCTACTCCTGCGAAGCATTCGTGGATAATTTCTGCACTGCGAGTCCCACGCAGGGAGCACCCGGCTTCGATCGCACCACCATGACACAGCCCAGCGTCTACTTTACCCTCGATGCGCCCTTTGTCCGCATCATCGGCCTCTATTCGAACGCCGGAGAAACCTCCGGCTCGCTCGGCAACTCCACCATCGGCACGGATCAACTCACATTCCTCACCAGCGAACTCAAGCGCTATGCGAGCGATCGCAAGGCCGACACGAAAAACAAGAATCCGCAGGCGCTCGTCATCGCCGTCCATCATCCGCCATTTACCGGCAGCAGCCAGCACATGCCCAGCGCCGCCATGCTTAAAACAATGGACACCTGTTGCACGCAGGCCGGTGTCTGGCCCGACATGGTGCTCTCCGGACACGCGCATCTCTACGAGCGATACACCCGCACAATGAAAAGCGACGGTCGCCAGATTCCCCACATCGTTGCGGGCAACGGCGGCTATTACGATCTCTCGGGATTGAAGAAGAACAGCCAGGGGCAGAAGCCGGTCGCGGGCCAGCAGAAAGAATCCGACGGGGCAGGGAACACCATCACCCTCGACAGCTACAGCGACACGCAATTCGGATTTCTGCGCATCACCTTCAGCGCCTCGTCCATTGCGGTCGAATCCATCGCCGTCAACACCGCCGCTCGCACCGACACCACCGTGCCGCCCGCCACCAGCAGCATTGATTCCTTTACTCTCAATCTCGCCAAGCACACGGTAGCGACCGGAGTTTCCTCGAAGGCGTCGACAAAGGGATCTTCGAAAGCCTCAACGAAGAGTGCTTCGTCTAGTCGAGCTTCGGGTGCAGCTTCTGGAACCCGGTCGTCTGCTGGTAAGCGTGCGAAAAAGCCGCCAGCTTCGCGTCCTGGTAAAGCGCGCCGAGGAAAGTGATCGATACCGGCGTTCCCGGGCCACCAATATTATCGTGATTGCCGTCATCAATCGGCGGTGGCGCCGGCGCATCAGGGCCGCGCAGGCCATTGGGCATAATCACAGCGGGATTGCCCGTCAGATTTGTCGCAATCAACTGCTCGTCGGTCGACGGCGTCACGATGATGTCCACTTTCTCAAATAGCTTCGCAAACTGGCGCACGCCGAGCGTCCGCGCGCGGTTGGCCTGGATGTACTCGACCGCTGGATAAAACCGCGCGACGCGGAAGTCGTTGGGCCAATCCTCCGGCCCCTGCTCCGTCAGCAGCTTGTCGCGGCCACTCATCGTCAGGTCGTCAAACGCTGCAGCGGCCTCGGCGGTCAGCAGCGGAACCATCGCGTCCCACGGCAGCTTCGGCAACTCGACGGGAATCAGGCTCACGCCCATCTTGGTCAGTGCGTCCAGCGCTGCCTGCTCGTATTTCTTGTCGTAAGTCCGCCGTGCGTACTCATCCTGCGCGGCCGCATTTGCGTCCTCGCGCTTCTTTTGGTCGTCCGGCGATTCGTCTGGCGCGGCGTCTTTCAACTGCAGCGGCGGCAACGGATCAAACTCGCCCTTGAAGTAACCAATACGCAGCGGGCGCCAATCGAAATCCGGATTCCAGTGGAAGTCAATGCTGGCCCCAGCCGACAAATCCTTCCCGTCTGGCCCATGGATCACGTCGAGCACCAGCGCGCAATCTTCTACGGAACGGCAAATCGGCCCCAGCTTGTCCATCGTCCAGCTCAGCGCCATCGCCCCGGTTCGCGGCACCATCCCGAAGCTCGGCCTCAACCCCGAGCAGCCGCACCGTGTCGACGGCGACGAGATCGACCCCAGCGTCTCCGACCCGAGAGCGAATCCGACGCAGCCCGCTGCTACCGCGCTCGCCGAGCCCGCCGACGATCCGCTTGAGCCCTGCGCAGGATTCCAGGGATTGCGCGTCCGCCCGCCAAACCACTTGTCGCCCATGGCCAGCGCGCCCAGCGAGAACTTGGCCACCAGCACGGCCCCCGCCGCATCCAGCCGTTGCACCACGGTCGCGTCTTCTTTGAATGTCTGTTGCTCAAACCCTCCAGCGCCCCACGTCGTCGGGTAGCCCTTCACCGCCAGCAAATCCTTTGCGCCCCACGGAATCCCGTGCAGCGGTCCGCGATAAAGCCCAGCCTCCAGGTCATCATCGGCCGCCTTCGCCTGCGCCATCGCCCGGTCCTCCAGCACCGTGATCACGAAATGGAATTCTGGGTCATAGCGTTTCAGACGATCGATGTACATCTGCGTCAGCGCCACCGACGTGATCTTGCGATGCCAGATCAAATTGGCCAGCTCGAGAATCGAGGCAAACGCCACGTCCTCAAGGTTTGCCGGGGCTTTCGGCTCACCGGACTCCGAATCGTCGAAAATCGCTTGCGGCGTCGTGCCCTCGAAAGCCACGCTGCTCTCCGCCGGCTTGGCCGCCGGCGCCGGATGAAAAACAAATGCCGGCGGTACATCGTTAGGAATCTTCAACGCGCGAATCTGTCCGTACGCGTCGCGCTGATCGTTCAACCCGTCGAGCATCATCCTCTTCTGTGCGTCGGTGAAAGGCCCCAATCCCGCCAATTCCGCGGCCCGGTCAATCATCTCCATCGTGACCTTCGGCAGCGTCGGCGTATGTGCGTTCGAAGTCGCAGCAAGAGTCGCTGAGCTGCTCGCCGGAGCGGCGGCAGAACCCGGTGCCGCCTCCTGCGCTTGCGCGGCCAGCGTATACAGGATTCCCGGCAGCAGCGGTGATGCGATCCCCGCCCGTGTGCATGCGTTCAAGAATGCTCGCCGATTGAAAGTCATGCGCGACAATTCCTTTCGATCAAAAGAAACCTAGGAGTGCTGCACGGCTCAGAAGAGGTCTTCATGCGACGGATAGTAAATGGCGTGGCCACAGGCGGCAAAACGCGCTCCGATTCGTGAAAAAACGAAAGTCACGAATTTTTCACTTGACATATTCCCATATGAGCATGTATTGTTTTCTTCATGGCCAGGGCTGCAACCACCTCCGATGCCTTCAACGCCGTTGCCGAGCCGCGACGCCGGCAAATTCTCCTGTATTTGGCGCACGATGAGCACCAGGTAGGCGAAATTGTTACGGCCATCGGCCTTGACCAGCCGTCGGTCTCCAAGCACCTCGGCGTCTTGCGCAGTGTCAACCTCGTCCGCGTGCGTCGCAATGGCCGCCACCGCCTCTACCGCACCAACGCCGCGGCCATTCGCCCGCTGCATGAGTTCGCTGAAACCTTCGAACGATACTGGCAGCACCAGTTGAACCGGGTTAAAGAACGCGCCGAGCGCGTTCAGGCCGAGATCGACCGCGGCGGCAACCCATCGCAATCAACAATTCCGAAGCACTGAGGGCCCGCAGTCCATGACCCAAATTCTCAACTTTCCCACGGAGGATGTATGACCTCAATGACAGTTCCCGATCTCGAATCTCTCAGCTTCAGAATCGAACAGGAGATTCGCGTGCGCGCCTCGCTCGAAGTCACGTTCGCAGCGCTTCTCGATCAGCTCGCTTCCGGTTTCGAAAAGGACGACGGCACGTCGATGCCTTTCAAGCTTGAGGCTTGGCCAGGAGGCCGCTGGTTCCGCGACCTCGGCGACGGCAACGGCCATTGTTGGGCCACCGTGCAGGCCATCAAGCGCCCCACACTGCTCGAGTTCAGCGGTCCGCTGATGATGTCTTTCCCTGTCGCCAACAATGTGCAATACCGCCTCACCGAAGAGAACGGCGAAACCATCATCAAGTTTCATCACACCGGCTTCGGAAACGTTCCTGAGGACTTCAAGAAGGGAATGAGAGGCGGCTGGACAAAAATCAACGAAACCGTCCGCCAGCGCGCTGAGAAATCCATGGCGTAAATTGCGCCCGCGTCAGCGGGCGAATGAGTCAAGCTCTTCGCACACGCCGGGATAACCCATTCCCGCTCACCACAGGAGGGCCGAATGTGTCCTGTATGCGTCGCAACAACGGCGGCCATCGTCGCCGGCAGCACCGCCGGTACCGGCGGAATCGCGGCGTTCTTTGCGAAACTATTCCGCCGCGGGAAGTAGCTCGCTGAATTTCCGCACAACGCTCCGCAGTTTTGCGGTAACTCTCCCAACAAATCACAGCGAAGGAGGTCGTATGGACACCACAGCATCATTCCACAACCAGAAAAAAGTTTCGCACGATGAGTGGATCGCCGCGCGCAAGGAGTTTCTCAAAAAGGAAAAGGAATTCACCCGCCAGCGCGATGAGATCAGCCGCCTGCGCCGCGCCCTGCCTTGGGAAAAGGTTGAAAAGAATTACGAGTTCGAGGGCCCTCCCGGCAAGGTCTCGCTCTCCGATCTCTTCGGCGGCCGCAGCCAGCTTGTCATCTATCACTTCATGCTCGGCCCGGGATGGAAGGAAGGCTGCCCCAGTTGCTCCTACATCTCCGACCATTTCGACGGCATGACCATCCACCTCGCCAATCGCGACGTCACTCTCGCGGTAGTTTCGCGCGCGCCCAGTTCTGAAATCGAAGCTTTTAAACAGCGCATGGGCTGGAAGTTTCGTTGGGTTTCCTCGAACGCGAGCGACTTCAACTTCGACTATCAGGTCTCGGTCACGCCCGAGGAAGTCGGGAAGAAGCAGGTCTACTACAACTACGAGATGATGGAGTTTCCCGCCGAGGAGCGCCCCGGATTGAGCGTCTTCGCGAAAGACGCGAGCGGAGCGATCTTCCACACCTACTCCAGCTACGCACGCGGCCTCGACATTTTGGTCGGTGCCTACAACTTCCTTGACCTTGTGCCCAAGGGCCGCGATGAAGCGGGCCTCAAGCACACCATGGCCTGGGTTCGCCATCATGACAAATACGGCGAAGGCTACTTTGTCGATCCCAGTCAGCTCTACATCCAGCCGGAGGTCGTCAAGCCGAAAGAAAGCGGATCGTGCTGCCACGACTGAGGAAGGGAAGCGAAGGTGCGACGGCCCACGGATTCACCGTCTCTGCAACGATTCCTGCTGCTCCGAAGCAGGTCTTTGACGCGTGGCTCTCGAGCAAAGGCCACTCGGCGATGACCGACGCCGGGGCCAAAGTATCTGCGCGTGTGGGCGGCGCGTTTACCGCGTGGGACGGCTATATCTCAGGCAAAAACCTCAAGCTCAATCCCGAGAAGCAAATCGTCCAATCGTGGCGCACCACCGAGTTTGCCGTGTCCGATCCCGATTCGAAGATTGAAGTGCTGCTTGAGAAAACTCCGGGCGGCACAAAACTCACGATCCACCACACGAACATCCCCAGCGGGCAGTCCGATTACAAATCCGGCTGGCGGGAATGCTACTTCGAACCCATGAAGAATTATTTCAAAGCCAACGCCAAGCCCGCGTAGCTACTTCGCCACCTTGCCCAGCAGCGCCTCAGCCCTATGTAGCGCGTCCCGGCGCTTTTGCTTCTCGCTCTCAATGTCCGCCGGAGCCCATGTCGACCCGCCGATTCGCCGCGACGTGTCGCTGAGCCGCTGCTCAAACTCCTTGTCGAGTTGCGCCACGTCTGCGTTCGCCTTCGCCACCTGCTCGTGGAAATGTTTCAGCGCGCCCTCGATTCGTTCGGGGTAGTAACTGATCAAGTCGCCGGTCTGCAGCGCATCCCTCAGGGCAATCGAAGGTCCCGCCACCGGCCCTGTCTGCTGCAGCGCATCTTCGACCTCGCGCAACCGCGTCATCGCGCCCGGAAATCCATCCAGCTCCGCGCGCTCGGCAACACGGCCATTCGCGCGTTGCACCTCCACAACGACCTTCGCATTCACGCTGCCGCTCGGCACCGGAATCACCGTCGTCAGCGTATTTCCCTCAAACGTCCAACCTCCCGGTTCGCCCGGCTCGACGAACGAAACAGTTTTGCCGTTCACCGTCACGCTCACTGGCGGCCAATCCGCCGGCAGCCGCACCTCGTAGCCGCGCGTCTTCAGCATTCCGGGATACGAACCCTCCACCGGCCCGATCTCCACCCGTAGCGTATTGCCGTTCTCTGTGGCCTTGATCGGCGTGCGCGCAAACACGCCGCGTTGATACTCAACTGCCACGCCCGAATCCTCATACACCGGATAGCTCGAGCTTGCGCCCGGCGCCAGCGGCCACACATTCACAATCAGCGGGTCAACCGGCTTCTCGCCTGTGTGCAGCATCGCCGGCTGCATGGGCACAATCGTCCCTGCCCGCACATACACGGGAATCTGGTCGATCGTGAAGCTGCGTTCCACAGTTGTTGGCCCCGCAAAATGTGTTCCCGTCGGCCGCTCGATCCACTCGCCTTTCGGCAGCCACACCTGCTCCGTCGCGAGGCCGGAAATCTTGTCCGCGGGTGCGGTCACCGGGCTCACGATTATCTGATCGCCAAACAGATATTCGTTCTTGCTCGTGTAAGCCGCATCTTCTTCCGGCCAGTCGTAATAGAGCGGCCTGAAGAACGCAACGCCGGTGTCATACGTGCGCCGCGCCTCTGTGTAGAGATACGGCTGCATCGCTTCCCGCAGTTGGTAAGCCGACCGCATCACGGCCGAGTACGGCTCGGGATAGGCCCAGATCCGACGCTCCGAATCCGGATTCTTCGTAGTGTGCGTCCGCAAAATCGGGCTGAATATCCCGAACTGAATCCAGCGCGTGTACAGCTCCGGATCAACCGCGCCCGGCATATGCCCGCCAATGTCGTGGCTCCAGAACGCGTATCCCACATTGGCTGCCGTCGCCGTAAACCACGGCTGGAACGCAAGCGAATCCCACACTGAAATCGTGTCGCCCGAGAATCCAATCTGGTAACGATGGTTGCCCAGCCCGCCCCAGCGATGAAAAAGCAGCGGCCGCTTGCCTTCGCGTTGCTGATCGGTAAAGTGGACGTAGTTCAGCCACCACGTCGGATTTACTCCCGGCAAATCCGTCGTCGACTGCTGCTGCCAGTCGAGCCACCAGAAGTCCACGCCCTGCTTTTCCAGCGGATGCAGCACCAGGTTCAGATAATTCGTCGCCCACTTCTTGTCCGTCGGATCAAACGGAATGTACTTCTTGGTCGCCGGGTCAATCCCCATCGCGCGCGCCATTGCCGGATACGCCTGCTCCCAGGGCTGAATCCCCGACGCCGGATGCAGGTTCATCGTCGCCTTCAGCCCATCCTCGTGCAGCTTTTTCAAAAACGCATCGGGATCGGGAAACAGCACCTTGTTCCACGTGTATCCCGTCCAGCCCAGCTTTTGCCCCGACTGATCGGTCTCTCCCATCGCCATCAATTGCTCGTCGCTGATGTGCCAGTCCATGTCGATCACCATCACATCCAGCGGCGTGTCATTCTGTCGGAAATCGCGCACCAGCTCGTCGAATTGCTCGTCGGAATACGCCCAGTACCGCGACCACCACACTCCAAACGCGAATCTTGGCGGCAGCGGAATTCGCCCCGCCACGCGCACAAAATCTCCCAGCGCCTGTTTGTAGTCGTGTCCATAGCCGAAAAAGTACCAGTCGTTATACGAGCCGGGCTTCTCATCCGCCGGCCGTTCCATCACCCACGGCCACTCGCTCTTTTCTCCCTGAAGAAATCGGAAGTCCGCTGAATCGAACAGCGGACGCGTCGAGTCATCCACCAGCACCCAGCCATCCCGCGACACCAGACCCTGACCGATCGGCTCTTCTGTCTTCGATCCCCGCGCCGTGTCGAGCGTCCGCGTTGTGCCCTGCAGATTCCCGGTATCAGCATCGCCCGGATGCCAAACCACCTTTTTGCCGTCAACGCTGAATTCGATCGATAGGTTCTGGGGTGTAAAATGCCCATCGCCTGCCGGATCGTAAGTCAGCATGAGCGCATCGGTCTTGATCGTCCTGAATTGCGCGCTGCCTTCTGACACGGTTCCGGCCACGAACTTCGGCACCGGCAGCCTTCGATTGATGAACACAAACGACGCGTGGTCCTCGAATTTCCCATCCGCCGACCACTCCATCCGAATCAATTGCGGCGTCAACACCGTGAACCGCGCATGGCCCACCGTCACCACCGCTTTGGGGTCCGCCACAGGATTGTCCACCGCCGGAACTGCTCGTGCGCCAGCCGCCGGCCCGCTCGGCTCGTGGCCCGCCTGAGCTCGCATCAAATCCCCACCGCCGCATCCCAACGCCAGAGCCGCAATCGCCAGAATTCCGAAAGAGACACGCACGATAGCCCCCATTCTTTCTCCATCGGGAAGGGTACCACCGCTCGCGGACTCCCCGCGCCGCCCGCGGATGTCCATCCCAAACGCATTCTTCGGGTCCGGAGTGGAACCGCACTTTTCGCCGCTATCATGAACTCAGCGCAAGCACCGGCGTCACCGCGCGGGAATCCATGCCACCCTCAATCTTCATTTCGGCAGGTGAAGCCAGCGGCGAGCACTACGGCGCTCTCCTGGCCTCCGAACTCCGCCGCCAACTTGCTACCGCAGGCCTCAACGCCGAATTTGCAGGTATGGGCGGTCCGCGCATGCAAGCCGCCTGCGTCAAACTCATCGTCCGCGCTGAAGACATGGCCGTCATGGGCCTCACCGAAGTGGTCCTGCACCTGCCCAGCATCTACCGCGAGTTCCGCAAGCTCAAGCGCGCGATCCGCGAGCACCCCCCCACCGTCGCCATCCTCATTGACTTCCCTGAAATCAACTTCCGCCTCGCACGTGAGTTCCACCGCCTCGGCGTTTCCGTCATCTACTTCGTCAGCCCTCAGCTCTGGGCCTGGAAGCAGCACCGCATCCGCCTCGTCCGCGAATACGTTCGCCGCATGCTGGTCATCTTTCC
>Ga0187855_10001357_pt1 | contig 19538 bp, 21 predicted proteins | sample June2016WEW_8_10_2_FD_132969 | JGI IMG/M metagenome (GOLD analysis project Ga0187855, IMG submission 132969) | Peatland microbial communities from SPRUCE experiment site at the Marcell Experimental Forest, Minnesota, USA - June2016WEW_8_10 | ecosystem: Environmental > Terrestrial > Soil >...
CACCGGCGGCCACGCGCTCAAATTCTATGCCTCGGTCCGCCTCGATATCCGCCGCATCGGCGCCATCAAGGAACGCGACGAGGTGGTCGGCAACCAGACCCGCGTCAAGGTGGTCAAGAACAAGCTGGCGCCACCGTTCAAGCAGGTCGAATTCGACATCATGTACGGCGAGGGCGTGTCCAAGACCGGCGAATTGATCGATCTCGGCGTCAAGGCCGGCGTCGTGGAAAAGTCCGGCGCGTGGTTCTCCTACGACAGCCAGCGCATCGGCCAGGGCCGCGAAAACGCCAAAACCTTCCTCAAGGCCAATCCCGACATCGCCGGAAAAATCGAGGCGGCGATCCGGCAGAACTCCGGTCTCATCGCCGAAAAAATTCTCGCCGGAGAACAAGGCGAGAGCGCCGGCGAGGAGGATGCCGCCGAGGGGTGAGCATTGTCATTCCGGGGCCGCGCGAAGCGCGGAGCCGGAATCCATAGCCCCAGCGCGGTGGATATGGATTCCGGACTTGCCGCTTCGCGGCAATCCGGAATGACTGCCCTACGAGCTGCGCCGCTCCGCCGTCCATGAGCCCGAGCACGAAGCGCCGCGCCAGTAGCCGCTGCCGGCATTGGCGGCGAGGCGGCCGGAGCCGATGGCGCTGGTCGTGCCGCTGCTCACCTTGACGATAACGGCGCCGCTCGGCGCGACCTTGCCGGAGACCGTCAGGGCGATGGCGCCGCCATTGGCGAGAAAGCCTTTGGCGATGCGCATGGGATAGCGGTAGCTGGCGACGCAATCGCCCTTCTTGGTGACGATCGACACGCTCCAAAGACCGTCGTAGCGCGGCACGGCGAAGCTTGGCGTTGCAGCGAGGGCGGCGGACGCGGCGACCAATGCAACCGCACTCCACCCGATGAGGTCTCGCAAAAATATCATGATCGATGCCTCCGCGTTTCGGTGCGAGCCGAATTCGCTGGTGGATGGGTTTGGCACCCAGGAGATGGCGCTCTACCGGCGCCCTATCGCGGTATCGCTAGCCGGAAAAAGCTAAAACCGAGTTGATGGCCGTCACAAAATTGCTGCTGGGGGAGCGAGCCGGCCTCATTCGCGGTCGTCGTGGGCCTGGAACGGGTCGTCGTAGCCGTGACGGCTTGAATAGAACAAGAGGGCCATGAGCCCGCATCCGACAATGAGCGAAAAAACAACACCGAGAGCCATCGCCAGGTAGCCGGTCGCCGGCATGGGCGGGCCTTCGACCGAGACCCAGGCGCTGGCAGCGAACCAGCCCGCGGCCACCAGAATGGCCAGGAGCGGCACGACGAGCGCTATGGTTCCCAAAATACTTCGCATCTGCATCGTGATGAGATAGGTCGGCGTTGCCTCGTTCGCCAGCCGTGGCCACCGGATCGCCGGCGCTCGGAGGCTGAGCCGGCCCCGGCACGCGGTGTCAGCCGCCGGTGCGCAAGAACACATAATCCGCGGAGTAGGGGACGCTGCGCAGATCGCCGGTCTGCTCGCACGCGCCGGCGAGCACGCCGCCGTTGGTGTTGATCCGCCGCACGGTCGTAACATCGGCGAGCGCTCCGTTGCCGCGCCGGCCGACCACGTCGAGCTTGAGCCAGGGAATGTCATTGGCGGTCGCGGCGGGCGCGGTAGCGGCTACTTTGCCGGTCACCGCGCTGCCGTCGGCGTGTTCCCAGGTCGGCCCGGCGTAATGGCGCCCGACCGTTTTTCCGTCGAGGATGAGCGTGGCGATCGGCTCGCGGAAAACCCAAATGAGCTTACCGTCCTTGCCGGCCTTGCAGTCGTAGATCTGCGCGCCGGCAGCGTGCAACGTGACCACCGCCGACTGTCCCGGCGCGGCGATGGTCGCCGGCATCTGCGCAAGCGCGCGGTCGGTAAGCGCGAGCGTCGCGATCGAAAGCGCGAGCAGACCTCCGATGCGGTGCCCCGCCATCGCCTATCCCGCCGTTGCTGCCAGCGCCTTCTGCAAATTCTCGGCAACCTTGTCGAGGAAGCCGGTGGTGCTCAGCCACTTCTGGTCCGGGCCAATCAGGAGCGCAAGGTCCTTGGTCATGAAGCCCGCCTCGACGGTGGCCACCGTGATCTTCTCCAGCGTGGTTGCGAAGCGCGCCAGCTCGGCGTTGTTATCGAGCTTGGCGCGATGCCCGAGCCCGCGTGTCCAGGCATAGATCGAGGCGATGGAGTTGGTCGAGGTCTCACGCCCCTTCTGGTGCTCGCGGTAATGCCGCGTCACCGTGCCGTGGGCGGCCTCCGCTTCGACGATCTTGCCGTCCGGCGAGGTCAGGACCGAGGTCATCAGCCCGAGCGAGCCGTAGCCCTGCGCCACCGTATCCGACTGCACGTCGCCGTCGTAGTTCTTGCAGGCCCAGACGTAACCACCCGACCATTTCAGCGCCGCGGCGACCATGTCGTCGATCAGCCGGTGCTCGTAGGTGAGTTTCTTCGCCGCGAATTTATCCTTGAACTCGGCATCGAAAATCTCCTGAAAAATATCCTTGAAACGCCCGTCATAGACTTTGATGATTGTGTTCTTGGTCGAGAGATACAGCGGATAGCCGCGGTCGAGCGCGTAATTCATCGAGGCGCGCGCGAAGTCGCTGATCGAGGCGTCGAGGTTATACATCGACATGGCGATGCCTGAGCCAGGGAATTCGAATACCTCGCGCTCGATCTTGCTGCCGTCGTTGCCGATGAAGGTGAGAAAAAGCTTGCCCTTGCCGGGGACCTTGAAGTCGGTGGCGCGGTACTGATCGCCATAGGCGTGGCGGCCGATAATGATCGGCTTGGTCCAGCCGGGAACAAGCCGCGGTACGTTCTTGCAGATGATCGGCTCGCGGAAGATGACGCCGCCCAGGATGTTGCGGATGGTGCCGTTCGGCGAACGGTACATCTCATGCAGGTTGAATTCCTTCACCCGCGCCTCGTCCGGCGTGATGGTCGCGCATTTGACCGCGACGCCGACTTTCTTGGTCGCTTCCGCCGCGTCGATCGTTATCTGGTCGCGGGTCTCGTCGCGCTTCTGGATGCCGAGATCGAAGTACAACAGCTCGATGTCGAGATAGGGATAGATCAGCTTTTCCTTGATGTACTGCCAGATGATCCGGGTCATCTCGTCGCCGTCCATCTCGACGACCGGATTGGTGACTTTGATTTTAGCCATTGAGTTTTCGACCTTTGCATCCCGGGCTGAATGAATGAGGCGGGCGGCGGCGCCGACCAGACGTCCGCAGGGCGCCGTCGCTATAGCACTGGCCAGCCAGCCGAGAAAGCCGACATTGCGGCATGACACCTGCCTTTTTCCGCGGCCGTTCGCTATACCGTGCGCGCGGAGCGGCCATGCCCGGAGCAGGAACAGACAAGACCAAGCGATGGATCGAGCGGCCGGCGCCCATTGTGGTGCTGGTCGAGCCGCAGCTCGGCGAAAATATCGGTGCCGCGGCGCGCGCAATGGCCAATTTCGGCCTGTCGCGGCTGCGCCTGGTGGCGCCCCGGCAGGCCTGGCCCAACGCCAGGGCGCGCATCATGGCGGCCGGCGCCGACCGCATTCTCGACGCCGCCGAGCTTTATGACGGCCTGGAAGCCGCCATTGCCGATTGCACGTTCGTCGTCGCCGCGACGGCGCGCGCCCACGACCAGGCCAAGCCGGTGGTCGGCGCGGCGGAGGCTGCCGCCCTGCTGGCGCCGCGCGTGGCCGCCGGCGAGTTGGCGGCGCTCGTGTTCGGCCGCGAGCGCAACGGGCTCGAGAACGACGAGGTCGCGCTCGCCGACCGCATCTTGACGCTGCCGGTCAATCCGGCCTTCGCCTCGCTCAATCTGGCGCAGGCTGTGGCCATCGTCGCCTACGAATGGTTCAAGCTGGCGAGCGGCGCCAAATTGCCGTTCGCCATGCCGGAAAAATCCGCGCCGGCGCCGAAAGAGCAGCTGCTCGCTTTCTTTGCCTCGCTCGAACGCGAGCTGGAGAAGGTCGAGTTCTTCCGGCCGCCGGATAAGCGCGAGACCATGCAGATCAACCTGCGCAACATTTTCACCCGCATGCAGCCGACCCGGCAGGACATTCAGACGCTGCACGGCGTGATCATGGCGATCGCCGAAGGCCGCAAAGGACCGGCGCGTGGCGGCGTCCTCGACGGCGCTGAAGCGGAGATGCTGCGCGCGCTTCTCGCCGAGCATGGCGGCGGCCGTGTCCCCTCGGAACGCGGCCCGGTGCGCGGACTGGCGCGGCTTCTTCGCCGCAATCCGACCGAGGCCGAGCGCACGCTGTGGCATGCTCTGGTCAACGACCGGCGCTTCGCCGGCCGCGGTTTTAAGCGCCAGACGCCGATCGGGCCGCATATCTGCGACTTCGTCTCGTTTCCGCTGCGGCTGGTTCTCGATCTCAAGCCGGCCGACGAAGACGCCGCCGCCGCGCACGCCCGCGCCGACAAACGCGCATGGCTCGCTGCGCGCGGCTATCGCGTCATCGAGATTGTCGCGCGCGATGCCGAGGCAGATGTCGGGGCGGTGCTCGATCGGCTTGAGCAGGTGATCGCCGACGCATAGCGCGGCCTAGAGCGAGATGACTTATCTTCGAATCGTCATCTCGCTCTAAGTTCTTGTGTTATCGCGCGTCCGGACGGAAAACCGGTTTCCACTTTTCCTGGACGCGCTCTAGCTGCCCTTGAGCACCTTCATCGCCGCCGCCGTGCCGGCGCGCAACAGCGCCAGATCACTCATCACCGCGAGGAAGCGCATCCCGCGCCCGGCGAGCGCGACCGCGCGCTCGGGCAAATGGCAGTAGCCGCCCGGAATCTTCTTGGCGCGCTGCGCGGCAGCGACGATACGGTCGAGTGCGCGCTCGACGTCCTTCGATAGCGGGTCGAGTGTCTTGCCGTCGGACAGCGCGATCGAGAGATCCGAGGGGCCGAGGAACAGCCCGTCGATGCCCGGCGTGTCGACGATCGCGTCGAGATTGTCGAGCGCGGTGCGCGTCTCGATCATGGCGAGCGTGATGACGTGGTCGTTAGCTTCGCGCAGATAGACCGTTTGATCGCTCAACCCGGCCAGCGTGGTCGCGCGGTGCGGCCCCCAGCTGCGCTCGCCGGTCGGCGGGTACTTGGCGGCTGCGGCGAAAGCACGCGCATCCGCGGCGGTGTTGATCATCGGCGCGATGATACCTTCGGCGCCGAAGTCGAGCACGCGGGAAACCATCGCGAAATCGCCGACCGGCACGCGCACGACCGGGGCGGCGCCGCCCTGGCGCACCGCGGCGACGCCGGTCAACAGCGCGCTCATGTCCCATAGCCCGTGCTGCGCCTCGAGCGTCACCGTTCCAAACCCTTCGCGGCCGAGCGTCTCGGCGACGATCGGATAGGGCAGGCTGCACCAGCCGCTGAACACGGTTTCGCCCGCGCGCAGGCGACGGGCGAGGGTGAACGCTGGGATAGCCATCATGCTCGCTCTATGCCGGTCGCTGCATGAGATCGCGGCGGCGGCGCAACGGCGCTACTTACCGGCTTTGATGTCCGCGATCGCCTTTTCCATCAGTTCGGTCATGGCGCGATCGATCTGGTGATCGGACTGGACGACGCCCTTGGCATCGAAATCCTGGCGAATCTTGCGCAAGACATCGTGCTTACCGACATTTTCGATATCGCCCATGACGATCGACTTTGCGTAACTTTCGGCTTCGGTGCCCGTGAGCCCGAGTTTTTCCGCGGCCCACAGGCCGATGAGCTTGTTGCGGCGCGCGGTCGCCTTGAACCTGAGTTCCTCATCGTGCGCGAATTGCTGCTCGAAACCTTCCTCGCGCTTGTCGAAGGTGGTCATGCCTTGGTCCTGGTGTTGGGTGGAACTGCGCCAATCGCTTGCCGCCTTGCATATCGAGGGTGCCCCGTCAAGGCAACATTGATCGACGGGCAACATCGTCGTTGCAGCGGACGCCGCGCCGGTCTATGCCGATTGTACTCCGCGGCGCGTTCGGCTAGCCTTGAAGTCGCGGAGGGGCCAGTGTTTGAGTCGCTTGCCCGTCGCCGCCGCCGCGGACCTCGACACCTGAACTGGAGCCACGGCATCCCATGGATTTCACCAAGCCACGGTACACGCCGATGAGCCGCCGTCGCCGCATCTATGAAGGCAAGGCGAAGGTCCTCTATGAAGGACCCGAGCCGGGAACCCTGATCCAGCACTTCAAGGACGACGCGACCGCCTTCAATGCCAAAAAGCATGAGGTGATCGAGGGCAAGGGCGTCCTCAACAACCGGATCTCCGAATACGTCTTCCAGCATTTGAACGACATCGGGGTTCCGACGCACTTCATCCGCCGCCTCAACATGCGCGAGCAGCTCATTCGCGAGGTCGAGATCATTCCGCTCGAAGTCGTGGTGCGCAACGTCGCCGCCGGTTCGCTGTCGCAGCGGCTCGGCATCGAGGAGGGCACGCAACTGCCGCGCTCGATCATCGAGTTCTATTACAAGAACGACCAGCTCAATGACCCGATGGTGTCGGAGGAGCATATCACCGCCTTCGGCTGGGCGACGCCGCAGGAAATCGACGACGTCATGTCGCTGGCGATTCGCGTCAACGACTTCCTCTCCGGGCTGTTCCTCGGCGTCGGCATCCGTCTGGTCGATTTCAAGATGGAGACCGGCCGGCTGTGGGAAAACGACATGATGCGAATCGTCGTCGCCGACGAGATTTCCCCGGATTCCTGCCGGCTGTGGGACATCAAGTCGAACGAGAAGCTCGACAAGGACCGCTTCCGCCGCGATCTCGGCGGACTCGTGGAAGCCTATACCGAGGTGGCCAAGCGGCTGGGCATCCTCAGCGAAGGCGAGCGGCCGCAGGGCGCCGGTCCGATCCTCGTCAAGGGCTAAACCCTCTTCATCATTGCAAAATCGGTCACCTCTCCCGCTGGCGAGGGGTGAATGTTTTGCCGGTCGGCGCGGTTGCGGTCGCGGCGATTCATACCTATTGAAGGGGCGAGGCTAGAGCCATCAGCCATGAAAGCCCGTGTCACCGTCACCCTGAAATCCGGCATCCTCGACCCGCAGGGCAAGGCGATCGAAGGGGCGCTGCGGTCGCTCGGCGTCGGCGGCGTCGCCAGCGTGCGTCAGGGCAAGGTGTTCGACATCGAGATCGAAGGTGCGGACCGCGCCAAGGCCGAGGCGGCACTGAAGAACGCGGCGGAAAAACTTCTCGCCAATACCGTGATCGAGAATTATCGAGTCGAGGTGACCGGATGATCACGGTCGGATGGGGATCGCGATGAAATCGGCGGTGCTCGTCTTTCCCGGCATCAATCGCGAGCGCGACATGGCGCGCGCGCTGCGGCTGATCTCTGGTCGCGAGCCGGCAATGGTCTGGCACGCCGATCGCGAACTGCCGCCGGGCACCGACCTCGTCGTCATTCCGGGCGGCTTCTCCTATGGCGATTATCTGCGCTGCGGGGCGATCGCGGCGCGCGCACCGATCATGGAGGCGGTGCGGGCCTTTGCCGCCGAGGGCGGCCTCGTGCTGGCGGTCTGTAACGGCTTTCAGATCGTCTGCGAGGCCGGGCTGTTGCCCGGCGTGCTAATGCGCAACGCGCAGCTTCGCTTCATCTGCCGCGACGTTTATCTGCGCGTAGAGCGCTCGGATACGCCGTTCACGCGCGGCTACAACGCCGGCCAAGTGATCCGCGTCCCGGTGGCGCACGGCGAAGGCAACTACATCGCCGACGGCGAGACCATCGCGCGGCTCGAAGGCGAGGGCAGGGTGATTTTCCGCTATTCGTCGCCGGACGGCATGGTCGATCCGAACTGGAACCACAACGGCGCCATGAACGCCATCGCCGGAATCATCAACGAGCGGGGCAATGTACTCGGCCTGATGCCGCACCCGGAAAACCACGTCGAAGCCTCCATGGGTCGCACCGACGGCCGCGGCCTGTTCGCGGGGCTTGTGGATCACTTCAAGCTGGCGGCGTGACCGAGGAAGGAAAATTTGGTGCGTTTGGTAGCGCGGAGAAAGATCACGCGATCAAGGCCCTGCTGAAACAGGCGAAAGCGATTGCGGTGGAATATTACAAGCTGACAAATAAACCTCTCGGCGTGACTGGCGAAGTCGCAGAATATGAAGCCGCTGAAAAGCTCGGCCTTACCCTAGTCGAGGCACGAAATCCCACAATCGACGCCTACTGCGTCGTCGCGGGGGCAAGGGAATTATTTCAAATTAAAGGCCGCGCGGTTTCGGCGAAGGACCGCTATCGCGGTCGTGTTTCTAAAATAAAAGACGGGGACTTTCATGCTGTGTTGCTGGTCTTATTGGACAAGGCATCATTGGAGCCGCTAGAAATATGGCGTGCCGAGCGTCAGCAAGTGATGGCGCGTTTGTCTGCTCCAGGTTCAAAGTCGCGAAATGAACGCGGACAGATGGGCATTTCGCAGTTCCGGTCGATTGAAGGTGCGCGTAAGGTTTGGCCGACGTGATTGCTGCGCATATTCAAATCACGCCCGAATTGATCGCCCAGCACGGCCTCAAGCCGGACGAGTACGAGCGCCTGGTCAAGCTGATCGGCCGGACGCCGACCTTCACCGAGCTCGGCATTTTTTCGGCGATGTGGAACGAGCACTGCTCGTACAAATCCTCGAAAATCCATCTGCGTACGCTGCCGACCGAGGCGCCCTGGGTGATCCAGGGGCCGGGCGAGAACGCCGGTGTCATCGACATCGGCGACGGGCTCGCGGTGGTGTTCAAGATGGAGAGCCATAACCATCCGAGCTATATCGAGCCTTACCAGGGCGCGACCACGGGCGTCGGCGGCATCCTACGCGACGTGTTCACCATGGGGGCGCGGCCGGTCGCCTGCCTCAATGCGCTCTCCTTCGGCGATCCGAAGAATCCAAAGACGCGCCACCTCGTCTCCGGCGTCGTCGCCGGCATCGGCGGCTACGGCAATTCGTTCGGCGTCCCGACGGTCGGCGGCGAGGTGCGGTTCCATCGCCGCTATGACGGCAATTGCCTGGTCAACGCCATGGCCGTCGGCATCGCGGAAACGGACAAGATTTTCTATTCAGCGGCGTCCGGCGTCGGCATGCCGATCGTCTATCTTGGCTCAAAAACCGGGCGCGACGGCATCCACGGCGCCACCATGGCCTCGGCCGAGTTTGGCGCCGACGCCGAGCAGAAGCGCCCGACCGTGCAGGTCGGCGACCCCTTCTCGGAGAAGCTTCTGCTCGAAGCCTGCCTCGAAATCATGGCCAAGGGCTGCGTCATCGCCATCCAGGACATGGGCGCCGCCGGACTGACCTGTTCGGCGGTCGAGATGGGCGCCAAGGGCGATCTCGGCGTCACGCTCGATCTCGACAAAGTGCCGTGCCGCGAGCCCGGCATGAGTGCCTACGAGATGATGCTCTCGGAGAGCCAGGAGCGCATGCTCATGGTGCTCAAGCCCGAGAAGGAGAAGAAGGCCGCAGCGATCTTTCGCAAATGGGGCCTCGACTTCGCGGTGGTTGGCGAGACCACGCCGACCAAGCGTTTTCTGGTTCGCCACGGCGGTGCCGTCATGGCCGACCTGCCGATCAAGGAACTCGGCGACGAGGCGCCGGTCTACGATCGGCCCTTCGCCGAAAGCGCAAAATTGCTCGTCGTCGATGCAGCCTCGGTGAAGCCGCCGATGGGCGTCGCCGACGCCTTGGAAAAACTCATTGGCTCCCCGGACCTCTGCTCCAAACGCTGGGTGTGGGAGCAATATGACCACGTCATCCTGGGCAACACAGTGCAGCGGCCGGGCGGCGACGCTGCCGTGGTGCGCGTCAACGAGGGCCCGAAGGCGCTAGCGCTCACCTCGGACGTCACACCGCGCTATTGCGAGGCCGATCCGTTCGAAGGCGGCAAGCAGGCGGTGGCGGAAGCTTGGCGCAATCTCAGCGCCGTCGGCGCCCGCCCGCTGGCGCTGACCGACAATCTGAACTTCGGCAATCCGGAACGGCCCGAGATCATGGGCCAGCTGGTCGGCTGCATCCGCGGCATCGGCGCGGCGTCGCGCGCGCTCGATTTCCCGATCGTGTCCGGCAACGTGTCGCTTTACAACGAGACCAACGGCCGGGCGATCCTGCCAACCCCGACGATCGGCGGCGTGGGCATCCTCGACGATTTCGCTAAGTCGATGACGCTTGCCTTCAAGTCCGAAGGCCAGTCCATTCTCCTCATCGGCGAAACGCTAGGCTGGCTCGGCCAATCGGTTTATTTGCGCGACATCTGCGGCCGTGAGGAGGGCGCGCCTCCGCCGATCGATCTGGTCGCCGAGCGCCAGCACGGCGAATTCGTTCGTACGCTGATCCGCGATGGCCTCGTGACAGCGGCGCACGATCTGTCCGATGGCGGGCTTCTGGTCGCGCTGGCCGAGATGGCGATGGCCTCGCGCATCGGGGTCGTGCTGGAAGCCCCACCGGGCGCACCCGCCCACGCCTTCTGGTTTGGCGAGGATCAAGCCCGCTATGTGGTCACGGCGAAGGACGCCGAGATTGTCGCGCAGAGGGCAAAAGCGGCCGGCGTGCCGCTCCTCCGGCTCGGCGCGACCGGCGGCCGGGTCCTTGCGGTTGCGGGAGAGCGTCCGCTCCCGATCGGCGACCTTCTGTCGCGCTTCGAGGATTGGCTGCCGGCCTACATGGCCGCGTCACCGGCCTGAACCCTTCCGCCCCGCACACGCTTTTGCCAGAATGCGGTGGGAAAGCGCACTGGCGCAAGCGTTACGCCGCGGGCGGGCTTTCCCGCGGTGGAGCGATCTGATAAGCCGCCAAAATGCGGTGACGGAAGGATTTAGAGACGCCTCATGGCGATGGCTGCCAGCGATATCGAGCGGTTGATCCGGGCCAGCATTCCGGACGCCAAGGTGACGATCCGCGATCTCGCCGGTGACGGCGACCATTACGCGGCGACTGTCATTGCAGAATCCTTTCGCGGCAAATCGCGCGTGCAGCAGCACCAGATCGTCTACGAGGCGCTCAAGGGCGAGATGGGCGGCAAATTGCATGCGTTGGCGCTGCAGACCGGAGCTCCGGAGCGCTGAGCCGCCAAGCTCAATTCCCGCCGCCGGGCCTTTCTCTCACCCGGCCGTCTGTGGAACTCTATCCTCCCGCCGCGGGCGGCGCCGCGGAATTCTTCCGACGAAATTTTGATCGGTCCGGGCTGAACATGGCATGGGCTTTGCGCCGGTTTTCCGCTACATATATTGACCTACGGGTGAGACTCATGCGGCGCGGGAGGGGAGCGACCCGCGGCGTCAACAAGGGAAACCGCGATGTCTATCGAGCAGTTCATTGACAATGAGGTGAAGGCCAACGACGTCGTTTTGTTCATGAAGGGCACGCCGCAATTTCCGATGTGCGGGTTCTCCGGCCAGATCGTGCAAATCCTCGACTATCTCGGCGTGCCGTATAAAGGGCTCAACGTGCTGGAGAACGAGGAGCTGCGCGGCGGCATCAAGACCTATTCCAATTGGCCGACGATCCCTCAGCTCTATGTCAAAGGCGAATTCGTCGGTGGCTGCGACATCGTGCGCGAGATGTTCCAGGCTAGCGAGCTGCAATCGCTCTTCAAGGACAAGGGTGTACCGCTGAAGGAGAGCGCGCAGGTTTAGCCGTTCTCCCCGCCGTACTGAATCACCAGCGCCATGGCCGGGGTCAGTCCCCGGCCATGGCGTTTAGGGATGCAGGGCAGCAAGCCCGGCATAACGGTCGGGAAGCTGATGCGCGACAAGCGTCAGCGCGAATAATATTCCACCACCAGGTGCGGCTCCATCACCACCGGGTAGGGCACGTCGCCCAGCACCGGCACGCGGGTGAGCTTGGCCGTCATTTTGCTGTGGTCTACGTCGATGTAATCCGGCACGTCGCGCTCGCCGAGCGCGGTCGATTCCAGCACCAGCGCCAGCTGCTTCGACTTCTCCTTGACCTCGATGAGGTCGCCGACCTTGACGCGGAAGCTCGGGATGGTCACGCGCCGGCCGTTCACCTTGACGTGGCCGTGATTGACGAACTGGCGGGCGGCGAACACGGTCGGCACGAATTTCGCCCGGTAGATCATCGTGTCGAGCCGGCGTTCCAGGAGCCCGATCATGTGGGCGCCGGTGTCGCCCTTGAGCCGTCGCGCCTCGTCGTAGATGCCGTGGAAGTGCCGCTCCGACATGTTGGCGTAGTAGCCCTTGAGCTTCTGTTTGGCTCGCAATTGCACGCCGTAGTCTGACAGCTTGCCTTTACGGCGCTGGCCGTGCTGGCCGGGGCCGTATTCACGCTTGTTGATGGGTGACTTCGGGCGGCCCCAGATGTTCTGGCCGAGCCGGCGGTCGATCTTGTACTTCGCCTCATGGCGCTTGGTCATTCGCGTCCTCGCTGACGTGTTTTGGCATGATCTCGCCCGAAAACCGCTAACCGCTTTTCGGGATCATGCCGTGCTGGCTGAGGATCGCGCCCTCCTCTGTCCCGGGCTTTTGCCGGAACCGACAGGTTTGATGCCGAAGCGCCGGCTTAAAACCACGGGTCGCGAAACACCGCGCGGGCCCGCTTGGGCCCGCGCCGCGCGCGGTTTTTAGGGGGAAACTCTCGCAGTGTCAAACCGCGGGGGCGATAGCCGGTTCGGTCCGCTGGTCCCCCGCCAGGTGCCTTCGCCGCATGCTCTTGAGGACGGTGATGGCAAGGAGCGCGGTCACCGCGTCGAGGATGGCGACCAGGATGAACACGCTGGTCCAGCTTCCGGTCGTCTGCTTGAGCAAGGCGGCCGCCGGTCCGCCAAGGATAGAGCCGACCCCCTGCGCGATATAGAGGAACCCGTAGTTCGTCGCGGCGTATTTCGGTCCGAACGTGTCCGTCAGCGTCGAAGGAAACAGCGAGAAGATTTCGCCCCAGCCGAAGAAAACGAGCCCGGTCAGCACCACAAAGAGGGCCGGCTGGTCGATGAACGCGAAAAGGATCAGGATGGCGATCGCCTCAAGCGAGAACGCCAGCGTCATCGTCCACTCGCGGCCGATATGGTCGGAAATCCAACCGAAGAACGGGCGGGTCAGGCCGTTGGTGACGCGCGACAGCGTGAGCGACAGCGGCAGCGCCGCCATGCCCAAGACCAGCATATTGGCGACGCCGTATTCCCGCGCCAAGGGTCCGACATTCGACGTCACCATGAGCCCGCTGGTCGACATCATGCTCATCATCACGAACAACAGGTAGAAGACCGGGCTCTTCAGCATCTCGCGGGGCGAGTAGCTGCGGTGGGTCTGCGCGATGGTCGCGGCGGCCGGCGCCGCGCTCGCGGGCTGATAGTTCTCGGGGGGCGTGCGCAGCCATTGCGCCGCGAGAATGCCGACCGCGCCCTGAATGATGCCCCACACAATCAGGGTGTGCGCGTAGCCGGAGTTTTTGATCATGCTGTCGATCGGGAAACTGGTGAAGAATGCGCCGAATCCGTATCCCGCCGCGGCAAGGCCGGTCGCCAGTCCGCGCCGGTCGGGAAACCAACGCACCATCAGTCCGATGATGCCGACATAGATGATGCCGGTGCCGAAGCCGCCGAGGATCCCGTACGTGAAGTAAAGCGCTCCTAGGCTGTTGACCGAGGCGGATAGGATCCAGCTGCCGCCGGACAGCAGCGCCCCGATCGTGATCAGCAGGCGTGGGCCGAACCGGTCCACCAAGTAGGCCTGGAACGGCGAGAACCACGTCTGCAGGATGATGAGGAGGGAAAAGGTCCACTGCAGCTCCGCAAGCGTCGTTCCGAGCTTCTGGTTGAGAGGCCCGGTAAACAGCGTCCACACATATTGCGGGCTGGAGATCGCCATCATGGCGATCACGCCGAGAATGAGCTGGCTCCAGCGGTTTAAATACCAAGCGCGCGTTGTCTGAACAGCGGTGGTCACCTGTGCCCCCGTTCCGTGGGTCCCCAGCTCATATTGCGCCGACATCCGCGTTCCGCAGGGTTTCGGCTGCCGGAGCGTAACGGCGGTGAAAGGGGGCGACAAGCAGCGGGAAGCTGAAATTAGCTGCAGGGAATGAGCGATGATGATGCAATCATCAGCCGGTCTTCGTAGCGGCCGCGGGTTTTGCGGCGATGCCGAAGCGCGTCAGTGCCGCCGGCGGCGGACGGCCAGACGTGAAAATGGTGCGGGTGGTGCCGGTGCACCCAGTCGATAATGCTGGCCCGAGCAGATCGCCGACGCGCCGGGCAATTGCCGGCGCCGGATCGAGAAAGTTCACCGGCCACGGCGCCAGCTGCCGCAAGCGATCGATCAGCAGCGGATAGTGGGTGCAGGCAAGCACGACGGTGTCCGTACGCGCGCCGTCGTCGCGGAAGCATGGCGCGATCTCGGCATAGAGCGCCGCGTCGCTGACCGGTGCGCCGGCAAGCTCCGCCTCGGCATAGCCGGCAAGCTTTTTCGCGCCGACCAGCGTCACCTGGCAATCCTGCGCATAATCGCGGATCAACGCGCGCGTATATTCGCGCGCCACCGTCGCCTCGGTGCCGAGCACGGAAACGCGCTTGGTGATCGAACTCGCGCAAGCCGGCTTGATCGCCGGGACGGTGCCGACGAAGGGAACCGAGAATTGCCGGCGCAAGTCGGGCAGCACGATGGTCGAGGCGGTGTTGCAGGCGACGACGACGAGATCGGGCCGGTGCTGCGCGATCCATTCGCCGATCAGCGCGACGACGCGGCTGACCAGTGCCGGTTCCGCCATCGCGCCATAGGGGAAGCCCGCATCGTCGGCGACATAGAGGAAATCCGCGCTCGGCCGCGCCGCCGCGATCTCACGATAGACTGTGAGGCCGCCGAGACCGGAATCGAACACCAGAATGGTTTCACGGGCCGCCATTGCCGGACACATGCCATAAGGAATCATGGTCCGGCAATTGGACCGGACGGAATAGCGGCGGCACCCGAATCCTAGCCTTGGGCGAACTGCCGGACCAAGGCCGACCACAGACGCCAACTTTCATTGGAACTCTCAAGCGCCGTCTGAACCATGACGAGCTTTGAACCCGGATCAACGCAAATGCGCTGACCGTTGTCGCCGACGAGCGCGAATTGACGCCGCGCCCCGGGAAGCAGCCACATAAGATAGCCGTAGCCGAAATCTGGCATGGCTTTCCCCGGCGCAAGAAAAGGGTCGAGGGGCCGCACGGTCGTCGCGTCGATCATCCATTGCGACGGAATTGTCTGCTTGCCTTCCCACGCGCCGTCGTGAGCGAGCATGCGCCCATGCCGGGCATAATCTCGGAGCACGGCACTGAAGAAGCCATGCGCCACTTCAAAGCCCTGAGCATCGATGAGCCAAGTCGCATCGGCTTCGGCGCCGATCAACTCCCACACTTTCTCGTGCAGATAGTCGGCCGCCGATCTGTTGACGGCGTTGCGGAGTACGATGCCAAGCACGTCAGGTCCGATGCTTGCGTAGTAAAACTTTGTTCCAGGCGGCGCGACTCGCCGATTAAATTGCACGAGACTCTCGATCGTGCCTTTGGTTGGACCCGAGCCGAGAACCATGTCGCGCCAAAGACGATCTAGGTCGCGACTGCCATTCCTCTCTTCGCCGAAATCCACGCCGGAGGACATGTGGAGAAGATCGCGAATCGGCGTCTTTCCGTATTCCGTACCCTCGAACCCCGGCACGTAGGTGTGCGCTGCGTCGTCGACCGATTTGATCGCGCCTTCGGAGATTGCGATGCCGATCAGGATACCCATGATCGACTTGGCCATGGACTGAGAAATCAGTCGGTCGCGATCGGTTCGCCCATATTGATAGGCCTCGAAGAGGATCCGGTCGTCCTTGGCGATCAGCAGGCCAGTGACCGGGTTGCGCGACAAATAGTTCGTGAGCGAGTAGCGAATGTCTGCCCGCTCGTACTTAAACGCCCAAGGTGTGCTGGCACGTTCGATACGTCGTGTCGGGAAGAGTTGGTCGAAGTGACTGAACGCGCCCACCCGGTATTTGGGTTCATACGGATTGCCCTGGAGTCGAGCTAACGTCGGATCGGGGACGGGATACCCATCCGCGGCTCCATAAAGCTCGGCGTTGGGACCGGAGGGCGAAAAGATGGGACCGACGACTGTCTCCGTCGTCACTGGGTCCGCGCCCGCTTGCCGAACGACGGAACCGCACGCGGCGGCTAGTGCGAAGCTCGCTAGCGCCGTCCGGCGAGAGACAATGTGCCGCGTCCTGTTCGACATTCGAGCAGACATGGCGTGCACGTTTAGTAGTCTATGCCTAGGCGCCGTCGAAGACACGCTGGAAGATCGTGTCGACCTGCGCGAAATGAAAATCGAGGTCGAAATTGGCGGCGAGTTCCTTGTCGCTCAAATGCTTGCGCACCTCGGCATCGGAGTTGAGCAGCGCCAGGAAATCGCCCTCATCGCGCCAGGCTTTCATGGCGTTGCGCTGCACTATGGCGTAGGCCTCCTCGCGCGCCACCCCCTTCTGCGTCAGCGCCAGCAAAACGCGCTGCGAGTGAACAAGGCCGCCGAGGCGGTCGAGATTTTTCCGCATGGCGTCGGGATAGACGATGAGCTTGTCGATGATCCCAGCGAGGCGGGCGAGCGCGAAATCGAGCGTGACCGTGGCGTCGGGGCCGATCATGCGCTCGACCGAGGAGTGCGAAATGTCGCGTTCGTGCCAGAGCGCGATGTTCTCGAGCGCCGGCGTTACATAAGCGCGCACCATGCGCGCCAGCCCGACCAGGTTTTCCGACAGCACCGGATTGCGCTTGTGCGGCATGGCAGACGAGCCTTTCTGGCCTTCGGAGAAATACTCCTCCGCCTCCAGAACCTCGGTGCGCTGCAAATGGCGAATCTCGGTCGCCAGCCGCTCGACCGAACCGGCGACCACACCGAGGGTAGCGAAATACATGGCATGGCGATCACGCGGAATGACTTGGGTGGAGATCGGCTCGACCCGCAGCCCCATCTGCTTTGCCACATAGGCTTCGACCCGCGGATCGACCTGGGCGAAGGTGCCGACCGCCCCGGAAATCGCGCAAGTCGCGACTTCGCTGCGCGCCGCGACGAGACGCTCTCTGGCGCGGGCGAACTCGGCGTAGGCATAGGCGATCTTGAGCCCGAAGGTGGTGGGCTCGGCATGGATGCCGTGCGAGCGGCCGATGGTCGGCGTGAACTTGTACTCGCGGGCGCGGCGCTCGAGCGCGGCGTTGAGTTTGTCGACATCGGCGATGAGCAGGTCGGCGGCGCGCACCAGCTGGACGTTGAGGCAGGTGTCGAGCACGTCGGACGACGTCATCCCCTGATGCACGAAACGCGCTTCCGGACCGACGATTTCCGTCAAATGGGTGAGGAAGGCGATGACATCGTGCTTGACCTCGCGCTCGATCTCGTCGATGCGCGCGATATCGAACGTGGCGTTCTTGCCCTTGGCCCATATTTTTGCCGCCGCCGCCTTCGGGATGATGCCGAGTTCGGCCATGGCGTCGGCCGCATGCGCTTCGATCTCGAACCAGATACGTAACCGCGTCTGCGGCGACCAGATCGCTGCCATTTCGGGCCTGGTATAACGGGGGATCATCGTCACCTCGCCGGGAAGCCTGGGCTGTAGCAGATCGGACGATGCTCAACAATTGCGCTCGGCTGTGCGATGCTGGCGAATCGGAAGCGAATCACGGGGATAGCCATGAAGTTGCTTCAGATCGTGCCTCGCGATGGTACGCGCCTCTATGGCGCGATGATCAAGAAGCAGGCCGAGATCCGCAAAAGCGGGCGCGGCACCTTTTCCCGGGCCGGCGCCAGGAAGCGAAACGCCGCCCGGTGGACGCATGTCCGCTACAAGGGCTCGATCAACCTCGAGCCCGGACTGTCGGACGCGGTGGAGGTCGCCATAAAGTCGCCCGAGCGGGGCGACGAGGCGCGGCTCTTGTCGTCGTTTCTCGGATGGCTCGATCGGCATTTCGGCGAGCAATTGTCGGCCGTCAATATTCAATATCAGCACGCTTCCGGCCGCGGCCGGCGATAAGAAACTGCGCGGCTCCATCACGCGGCCTCGCCGCGCGCCAGCGCTGCCGCCTGGCGGATCGCCGCGATATTGGCGCGGTAGGATTCCGCCGTGCGGTTCTTGAACACCGCAGAGCCGGCGACCAGGACATTGGCGCCGGCGCTCGCCGCCTCAGGCGCGACCTCGGGCGTGATGCCGCCGTCGATCTCGATGTCGATCGGACGTCCCGCCGTCAGCGCGCGCAGCTTGCGCAACTTGTCGACGGCGCCAGGGATGAACTTCTGCCCGCCGAAGCCTGGATTGACCGACATGACGAGGATGAGGTCGACGAGGTCGATGACGGGCTCGACGCTCTCCACCGGCGTGCCCGGATTCATGGTCACGCCCGCTTTTTTGCCCAGCGCGCGGATTGCCTGCAGCGAGCGGTGGATGTGCGGGCCGGCTTCGACGTGCACGGTGATGATGTCGGCGCCGGCCTTGGCGAAGGCCTCGAGGTAGGGATCGCAGGGTGCGATCATGAGATGGACGTCGAGCACCTTTCTGGTGTGCGCGCGCAGCGCCTTGACCACGTCCGGCCCGATCGAGATGTTGGGCACGAAATGGCCGTCCATCACGTCGACGTGGATCCAGTCGGCGCCGGCGGCGTCGACCGCGCGCACCTCCTCGCCGAGCTTCGCGAAATCGGCGGCGAGAATCGACGGGGCGATGATGAGCGGGCGATGCACCGGAGTCTCCGATCGTCGCGGTTCGCCTAACACGGCAGGCTTGACCGGGCAACGCGGAGCGTCGCCGTGTTTCGCAGGCAGCCCTTGTAGCCGGCCGTGCGCGTGCGCATACGATAGCCGGCAACCGCAGCGGGGGTCCCATGGCCCATACCGATGTCATCGTGCTCGGCGCCGGCATTGTCGGCACTTCGATCGCCGTTCATCTCACAAAACGCGACCTTTCGGTCGCGCTGATCGACCGCGCCGGGCCGGGCGAGGGCACCTCCTACGGCAATTCGGGCATCATCGAGGGCAACACCATCTTTCCGCCGCGCTTTCCGTCGGATTGGGTGGAGCTCCTCCGCATTGCGTTCAAACGCTCGCCGCAGGCCAACTATCACCTCTCGCACCTGCCGCGGATCGTGCCCTGGCTGGCAGCCTTTCGTGCCGCTTCGCGGCCCTCGCGTCTGATCGAGACGGCGCAATTGATGCGACCGCTGTTTGGCCGCGCGGTTGCCGAGCATGAGGCGCTCGCCGCCGAGGCCGGCGCCGAGTCTTATTTCAGCCGCCGCGGCTGGCTCAAGCTGTACCGCACCGACAGGGCTATCGCGGCGCTGGCGCCGGAACTCGACCTAGCCGCGCGTTTGGGGATCGCCAATGTCCCGCTCGATCGCGACGACGCGCATGCGCTGGAGCCGGCGCTGGCGCCGGTGTTCCGGCACGCCGTGCATTGGACCGGCGTGGTGAGCGTGAGCAACCCGCTGGCGCTGACGCGTGCCTATGCCGCGCGCTTCGCCGCGCTCGGCGGACTCTTGCTTACTGGCAACGCCCGCACGCTTCATCGCGCCAATCCTTATTGGCGCGTGGAAACCGCGGCCGGGCCGCTCGATG
>Ga0187855_10001364_pt1 | contig 19452 bp, 18 predicted proteins | sample June2016WEW_8_10_2_FD_132969 | JGI IMG/M metagenome (GOLD analysis project Ga0187855, IMG submission 132969) | Peatland microbial communities from SPRUCE experiment site at the Marcell Experimental Forest, Minnesota, USA - June2016WEW_8_10 | ecosystem: Environmental > Terrestrial > Soil >...
CCGTAGCTGCCGGCGCCTGCCAAGCCAATGACATCGCGCTGGACGCCGGGCTGAGAAATCAAGAACTGGAAGCAAGTTTCCATGTCGGCCGGCGTCTTCTCAATAGCATCTGCGGGCGTACCGCCGCTTTCGCCGTGGCCGCGGCCGTCAATTGTGAGCGTGTTAATTCCGGCAGCGGCCAGTTGCGTGGCCGTTTCATCCCACGACTTGCGATCGCGGTTGCTCTGATGAAACAGCAAGACGCCGGGCCCCGCCTTGCCGGCAGAAAAGTACGTGCCCTTGAGAACGGTGCCATCGGCAGACTTAATATCACTGACGCGCGGCGCGGGCAATGATCGCGAGGTCGCAGCTTCCTGAGCGAAGCTGGCGACGCTGGCGCTTAGTGCGAGTGACAAGATGATGTGCAGTTTTCTCATTTGCGTCATCGCACTAGCTTCACGGGAGCGTTCGAGCGACGCGGAAACCCATGATGTCATTGCGGTAGTCGGCAGGATTGCGTTCTCGGGTGGCCGGTCGCAGCAGCCACGCCGGAAACATCCACGAGCTGCCGCGATCAACTCGGAGGCAATTGCCTTGGCCGTCCTTCGCCTTGGGGTCGCTCGAAGGGGCCTCGTTCGCGCGCTCGTCGGCGGGAATGCCGGCGTAGCTGTTGTCGTAACAGTCCTCGGTCCACTGCCAAACGTTCCCGGCCATGTCGTAAAGGCCGAATGCGTTCGGCGGCTTCGCGCCCACCGAATGTGTCTGGCCATGGTCGCAAAAAAAACCCTCCACTTTTTCGCAGCCGGAGTTGGCATTGAACCAGGCGTGGACAGCAGCGGCAGCGTCGTCATCGCCCCAGTAGAACTTAGTTGTCGTTCCGGCGCGTGCGGCATATTCCCACTCCGCTTCGCTGGGCAGCCGATAAGGCTCGTTTGCTGAGGCCGCGCCGCCGCGATGCGCCTTGCGGTTCAACCACGCGATATAGGCACGCGCATCCTGCCAACTCACGCACACGACTGGGTCACGGTCAGTCTGCGCCTGGCCGGGATTTTCCCAAGTCAACTTCGGATCCTTCTCCCATTTGAAGATGGAGCGGCCGCGGCCGCAACCATCACCGGCCGGGTATCCAGTCTCCCGAGCAAATGCCGCGTACTCGCCACGAGTGACGTCGTACTTGCCCAGCGCGAACGACCGCAATGCGACCTGATGTTGCGGCGCTTCATCGGCAACTGCATACATACTGCCACCGTGACTCGCGGCCCAGGATTTTTCCTCGGCGGATGAGCCCATGGCGAAATTGCCTGCCGGGACTACCACCATTTCGGGGCAATCCGGGCAGTCGCGAAACACGGTGCCCGGCGCGCGCTGCACAGCCGCCGGCTGCGATTCCTGCGCCTGGTGCCGTCGTGTGTCCGGCGGCACCAGATTGTTCGCGCGGTAATATACCACCAGCTGGCCGTAGTGCTCGCCGCTGTGCTCGATGGCGAACGTCCAGATGGCGGAGTTGTGGGCCATCCGGTTCCCGAAGAACTTCGATGTTTTGTCCAGCCCCGCGTCGCCCTGCCGTTGAATCACTAGCGCTCCGTCCGCGACGGCCTCTTGCACGAACTTCACCACGTCGGCTTTGGTCTTGAAAACGTCACGCGAAGGATTGTCGCCCTCGCCGAAATCGGGCCCGAGGTTTGATCCGGAAATCCTGCGTATCAGAATGAAATCCAGTGCGGCGGCGTGGAGAAGATTTTCCGCAAATGTGCGCTCGTCTTTCTGCAGCCTGAAGTCGTATTTGTCTTCGGGAAAATCCTGGGCCATCGCAATGAGTTTGTTCCCGATGTCGTTCCACCCGTCCAACATCTCGTCCGATCGGGAGCGCTCAGGACTCGGAGGTTGATTCTGCGTTTGGGCATGACTGTAGAGACTCGTCCCGGCGGCAGCCAGCAGAGTGAGCACAACCACCACGAACGAGGACCGCTTCGAAGATCGCTTCATCGTGGATCTCTCCTTTGGATTGAGTGCCAGGTTGTCCCGACCACAGCCTGCACTTCAATACGCCATAAGTTCATTCCTGACCACTTGGCCGTCCTTCATCACGAATCGAACGCGTTCTAATTCCGTTATATCCGCAATTGGGTCTCCAGCGACCGCGACGAGATCGGCAAACTTACCAGGCTCAATTGTGCCGATGCGGTCTCCCCAACCCAACATTTCGGCCGCATTCACCGTGACCGCGCGAATCACATCAAGGGCCGACATCCCCGCTTGCCGCAGCTTAACGAAGGTCGCAGTGCTCGCTTGTCCGCGCGTCTGTCCCGGATAGAACCAGCACATGTCCGACCCAGCGGCAAACTTCACTCCCGACTTCAACACTCGCTGGACCAACTGGTCGTAACGCTGCTTGCTGCGTGCCGCGGAACTCAATCGTTCAGCGCGGGCGGCGGGCGAGATCACGATGACTGGCTCGGCGAACTTCAGGTAGCCGCCGCCATAAAATGTCGGAGTCAGGTCGAGATAGATGCCCTTATCACGCATCTGTCCGAGCTGTTGATCGGTTGCATCGTTGCCGTGTTCGATGGAATCGGCGCCGGAATCGATCGCAGTCTGTATGGAGGTCTTGTCAATGGCGTGGATGGCGACTTTCAAATGGTTGCGGTGCGCTTCTTCGATCGCCGCCGCCAGTTCAGGGACGGTAAGGTTCTCCTCAGCCGTGACCTTGATGACATCCACGTTGTGGAAGACATTCTGCCTGACCGCCTGTCGCGCCTGGTCGGCACCGTCAATGAACAGGAATTCCTGTTGAAGGATGCTGTCGGCAAGCGCGGGATTGAGTTTCTGAACATAAGTTTCACCTCGCGTCTCCAGCTTGCGGCCGGAAGCGAGCACCCTAGGACCGGGGACACGGCCTGCATTGATCGCGTCGCGCAGTTCGGTATCGCCATCAATTCCGGAATGGCCAAGATTGCGAACCGTGGTGATGCCGCTCTCCAGGTCTTCGCGCGCCATTTGTGCGCCGAGCAAAGTGCGTTTGCTCGGCGACTCGACGATGGCCAGCAACAGTTCCGGAGCAAACAGACCATTGGAATGGCGATCCTGCTCTACTTCGGGCAGGACAACGATGTCCAAGAACAAGTGCGTATGGCCATCAATCAAGCCGGGCAGCAACGTGGCACTGCCCAGATCGATGATTTTGACTCCGGCCGGCGCGGCGGCCTGCAGCTGAGAAGGAGAACCAACCTCCTTGATCTTGCCATCTTCAATCAGCACGGCGGCGGGCGCGAGGATATTTCCGGTGCGTGGATCCAGCAATCGGCCCGCTTTGATCAGAGTCACAGGAACTGCAGATTGGGCGGGCGTCTGCACAGCCGACACCGCGGCCACCAGCCCTAAAACGAGCGATATGCCCAGTTTTCGCATCCGATTAGACGCTCCTGAGAGATGAACTCAAACGGCTGCGCCGTAGAGACCGGCTCGCCGTCCACCTACTACATCGTCAAGCAATGCTACTACATTACACGTATTAGTCAATTGGACGCACTTAGCGGGAGGAAGTGAGCGCTTCGCCGTGGTTATCGCTTCAGGATGAAACAGCAGGCCGTATGTGCGACGGTTTGAAAGATGGCAGCGGCGATGACCATGGCAAACAGTGATGTCAATAGCAGGCTTGCCGCGCGGTAGGTCGTTTGCGCTGGACCCCTCAGGCGTGCCAAGCGATAGCTCAGATACGATGACGCTGCCGCTTGCAAAGGCAACCCTCCTTCCGGGAGTGCAAGCTTTGCGAGCGCAGAAACTAGTTCTGTTCCATGCGCACGCTGAATGACGGACTCATCGCAGGAGAGTTCGCGGTAGAGCGCCATTCGCGCCCCGGCTAGCCAGACGAGCGGATGGAACCAGAAAGCGCACAACGAAAGTTCGAAGAGCAAGCGAAGCAGATTGTCACGCCTTCTTGCGTGGGCGAGTTCGTGAAGCAGAACGGCGTCGAATTCTCGTTGATTGAGCAGCCGATCGATGCCGATGGGAAGCAGGATATATGGCTTAAAGATGCCGCAGACTGCGGGAGCTCGATGCCTAGCGTCGAAGCTCACGGGGATGCCAGGGGCTATCAAACCAGAGACCACGTCGTGGTTGCCCAGACTGACTGAGGCTTGAGACTCGTGCTCTCGGCGTACACGCGAGATCAATCGCAGAAACATCGCGAAGGCCCCAGCGATCCATATGACGGCAAGCGCCACTGCCATCCAGCCTTGCGTCATGTCCCATATGGGCCCGCCAATGGCACCAAGCGGTGTGGCCCATCCCAAATGCGGCGCCCAGAGCTTATCCATTAGCGCGCCTGTTGGCACGATGAAATTGAGTGCCGTCACAACCCAAATCCAATACTTCGTGGTGGCGCTGGCGCCACGGATCGCCGTCAGCACCCACGCGGCAGCGCCGACTAGGGACGCATATAGCAAGTGGACGCTGAAGTAGTACATCGCGCGTGCGATATGCTCATGCACGTTTGCCTCCACGACTGCGACCGTTCTTATCACTGGGGGCCGCAATCTGCAGCGCCTTCAGATCCCGCAAGGTTAGGGCGCCATTCTCAAGCAGATTGGATACGAGAAGACATGGCGAGCCGCCAAACAGATCCAACAGGTCGCGAATTAGTCGGCTGCGGTATTGGCTCTGATCGAGGGCCGCCTGAAAAAGCTGGGCATTACCAATCTTTTTCACCTTCCTCAATGCGCCCTTCTCCTCAAGTCTATAGACGAGCGTTTGCACTGTTGTGTAAGCGACGCGTTCGTCCTCAGGGAGGCTTTCCAGAACCTCGCGCACGGACGCAGTCCCTAGTTTCCAGTACTGTTCCAGGATGCGAGTTTCGGCTTTTGAAAGACGCGGCTCTGTCATAATCTCCTACTTATCCCGGCAATGCTACTACAAGAAACGGCATATTGGCATGATTCGTCTTCGGGATGCAACAGAACAAGCTTGTGCTTCGACACCGCAAATCGCTCTTGCCATCAAAACTCACCAACTCGGGCTACTGGCAATCGCAACATTCGCCGAGTTACATAATTACGCTTATGGGGATTGGTCTTGCAGAACAAGCAACGAAAAGCATGCATCCTGGGGCTGAGTTGGGTATTGCTGACGTGCTTCGAAGCCCTGGCTCAAAAGGCTACTGTCGGCCGCATCGTTGGCCATATCGAGGGAATCAGCCAGGATGGTGATCACTACTTCCTTCTAGGCTGGGCTTGTCAGCAAGGGCAAAGTAAATCCATTAATGTTCAGTTGTTCGCCACGCAGAAGACGAACGGAGCGTCATAGGAAGGCCCTGTTTTCGCGGAAACCGCGAATTTGTTCAGCGAGGCTGGCGTCGGCGAGGCCTGCCGGGATCCTCAAGACGGAAAGCACCGGTTCATCCTCGTACTGCCCTATGGCAATGGGCCACAAAGCAAGCCCTTGCTGCATGGGATTCGCGTTGTGAACGGAGTTCCGAATGATCTGATCGCAGGCTCGGGACAACAACCCGCGCCGCGGCCTCTGGACGCACCGTATCCCACTCTTCCTAATCTTGGCGGCACCTATCGCAGTCTGACGCACCCCGGCGTGTTTATGACAGCCGACGAGCTACAAGACATCGCCGCGCGCATCAACCGTAAGGAAAGCTACTCTGAGCACCGGTTTGGCCTGCTCGCTCAACAGATCAAACGGGATCTCAACTCGGGGATTGATTGGGACGTGACCTACTCTGGCCCAATCCCAGGAGTTTATGAATACACGTTTTCCTACGAGCCTCAAGATCAACATGACGCCGAGACCCGCGCCGCTCGGACGATACCGCCTGGGGGTAAAGGCGCCGGCTGGGGCGGCCGTCGTCGCTTCACGGCTCGCGCTCTATGCGGCCCTGGTGAAGGCAGGGGCAATGCCGCCTGGAGGATCGCCGGGCTCCGATGCGGCAGCCGCGCTCGCGAAACGGATTCTCCTCGCCTGGGCAGACCGGGGATTTCGCGACGCGAACGGCCACTTCCTGGAGTTGGCCGCGTTCACCCGCGATGGTCACGGGAGGCCGGATTCGGGGCTCGGAATAACGCTCGGGAGAGGGATCATTTGTTCAGTCCATGCGCAGGACCTGCTCGAATCGCTGGGTGCGCTCAATGCCGATGAAGTACGCCGCCTGAAGGCCTTTCACGGTGCGATTTTCGAGCGACGACGACAGTCGGAAAACGTGCTCTACGCGGGCGTCGGATTTCCCTACTCGGACTGTTCTCGCTACACCAATCTCGCGACCAAGGCCAGGCTCGGCATGCTGGCGACAGCACGCCTCTTGAACGGCGAAAGCAAGGTCAATGCGGTCCTGTTCGGCGGCAACCATGCGATTCCTGTGCTGGCTCCCTGGACGCATTTGTTCGACCACCTCATTTATGGACGATCGGACGGACAGCTCCCGGCTGTGTCAACAACCATGAGCCGGATAGCCAGAGCAGCCTGGGCAATCATCATGACTACCAGACACTGCGCGCCGCACCAGGCGAGATAGCTGCCGCTTCCGCAACGCGAAGGCTGGACAAGGTATCGGCTACCCGATGTTTACACTGGAACGGCTCTTCGACGCGGCGGAACTCATGCCAATCGCCGGCTTTGATCCTTACGGCTATCGCGGAGCTCACGGGCGATCGATCGAGATGGCAGTACAGTACTACGCCTGTTTTGCGAAGGGCGCGGGTTTCTACAAGACCATCACGCGGGAAAATTCCGGCTCGTGTCTGAACGCCGCGCAGTACTATGGCAGGCTCGTCAACGGCGTTGATCGCATGCTGCTCATCGGCGTGGAGAGATCTTCCGGGAACAAAACCATTACGGGGCTTGAGGCAGATGCGCAGAAAGCGGCATCAGGCGGAGCCTTTTCCACGGATGCTATTCTCTTCGGAAAATGGAGAGATTGAAGGAAAGCTAATGTTGATTTGAAAAACGCCCGATCGCTGCCCTGTCACCGACCCCAACACAAAATCAATCAGGGATCTGGTGTTTCCGCGCATAGCACACGTTTAGCATGCATAAACAAATAAAGGTATCAACCATCCTTATCCTTCGACGATGTTGGGGCTAATGGGGTCTGATGACGTAGTTCCATTCGCCATGAAACCTATCAGGTTGAAGATTGATGGCCTTCATCTGTTCTTTGGTGACTTTGCGGCCGGTTGGATATTTGCAGCGGTCCAATCGGCATGTCACTTTCAGCCCTTTTGCAGTCGTCGTCTTAGCAATGAGATGGACGACGGTTTCGTAATCTCGCAATGGTTCGCCACGCCAATTCGACGCGATGAAGGAAAAAAGGCGGTGCTCGATCTTGTTCCACTTGCTCGTCCCCGGGGGGAAATGACAGACCGAGATGGGCAGGCCAGTTTTATCCGCGAAAGTCTGCAACTCCAGTTTCCACAGGCGCAACCGCCAGCCATTGCTCCCCCCGCCGTCGGCGGTAATCAGGATCTTAGTTGCCGCCGGATAGAGCCGTTTGCCTTCCTGGCGCCACCATCCCCGGATGGACGCCACCGCAAACGCTCCGGTGTCGTGATCGGTCCCGACATTGACAAACCCCGTGTTGCGCCCGATGTCGTAGATGCCATAGGGATAGGCACGCGGCACGTCGGGCGTGGGAAAATCGTGCCCGCGAACCTGCCTCGGCCGTTTTGCTGGAAGCCATTGCTGGCCGGCGTTAGCGTAGTTGCCGATGAGTTCTTTCTTCTTGGTATCCACCGAGATCACCGGGCTGCCCTGCGCCAGGCATCTTTTCACCGCGGCATTGATATACCGAAATTGCGCGTCGCGGTCGGGATGGTCTCGCCCCTCCTCCGTCTTCCGGTTGCTCTGGAGACTGTAATTCAGACCGTGCAGAAGCTGAGCGACCTTCGCATGGCTGACCGGATGTTTGTGCCGATCCAACTCTTTCGCAATCGCCCGCGTGCTCTTACAAATCCATCGCAGCGCCGATTCCGGGTCGCCCCGTGTTTGATGATCGATCATCTCTTCCAAGGTATCCACGAGCCCCGGGTCCGACACCGTAATGCGTTTGCGTCCGGCTCCGGGGCGGCGGATGCGGCCTTCCACCAACGCGGCACCCTCTTCGATATCACGGATGCCTTTGGCAATCGCCTTGCGCGACAGTCCGCACGCACGGCGGACCAAGCTCACTCCCCCATAGCCCAACGTCTTCGCTTCGCTAGCCGCCATGAGGCGCCGCGTCCGTTCGTCCAACAAAGGCCACACAGAATGGAACTTAGCAGTCAGCTCGGCAAGACTGTCCATGCTCAGACAGCATAACAACCATTAGCCCAGGATGCTACCTTTATTTATTTACGGAGCCTTAGAGTGAGAAATGCCCCCTTGATGAATATTGTCGTTGCAACTCGCAGGGAAGCGAAGGCCTGGAGTTCAGGGCGAAGCGGAAGTGCGCATCCCGACGAGCGCTGCGAGAACCGGGCCGAACCACGGCGTCATGTTTTGATAATCTTGCTGGCGGGGATGGTCTGGCCTGGCTTTCCTCACCGCACGGGCCAGGCAGCAGACGGCTGGGCGGCGGTTTTTCTGGATCGGCTTCTGCAGCTGGGTCAACCGTTCTGATCTTCAGTCCGATGCGAGGATGCTTCGCGCAATTGTGGCGACCATCTTCCTTTCGGTGGCTCTTGAGGATGGTCTAGACGATGCCGTGGCTCGGGCAGCTTTAGCCGGTGCGGGCCACCCCTTTAGGGAATTTCGTCTCGGCCGCAGGCGGATTCAGCCACCCCTTGCGGGCGAAGCGGGAAAGCGGCGTATTCGATTTGAGCCAAACTTTAGAGTCCAGGTACAGCGGATAGAGAAAATTCATGAAACGCAGCGGCAATGACAAATGCAGTTCTGCGCCGGGTGTTTCGAGCACGTACCCGGTATCGACGAGCAGATTCCCGATGCTTGACTCGATGTCTCGAAGCTGGGATGGAGTAAAGATGCGCCTCCAGCGGCCGACGCTGTTGGCGTCGGTTTCCTTGCTATCCCCGCGAAATGAACTATTGGGATCGCGAACCGACCCGAGAGCCACTCGCTGGATGCGATCGTAATCCAGATCGTGCTCGATAAACATCCCGACGCGCGCTAGCGTTTCGCGCGGACTCTGCACTAGATCCTCGTAGTGAAGTTCCATGTAATCGCCGCCCAGCTTCTGGCCATAACGGCGGCCCTTGCTAACCATCCATCGCCAATAGATCGCCGGCGCGACGCACGCGCGGGCGCGATCCCAGGGCATCGGACCGAACATGCCCCTGCGGTGCATGGAGGCGGTCACGTCGCGGCCATCGCGGATAATGTGAATGATGAGCGCATCGGGGATGAGCCTCTTGATCAACGGAAGATAGAGCAAGTGCGACGGCGTAGAATCAGCCCAGCGGCGCGCGCCTTGCCTGCGGGCGACGGCTTCCAATAGGATACGCAGGAAGTCGCCGGCATTTCGGCACTCTTCCATCACCCTCTCTCTGATTTCTTCGGGATCGGCCCCGCTCTCGAGAAACACCGCGCTGGCCAAGTAGGCGTCCAGCATCCGCCGACGATTGCGTCGCTTTGCGAGACTGCCGAAGCACACCCCGAGCAGGTTAAAGGCGTTCGTTTCCGAATGACTTACAGCGAACCCGCCGGCGGAAAGCAGCAAGTAGTACAGGTACTTGGTTCCACAACGTCCACTGCCCAGCACAAAGACGGGAGCCGTCGAACGCTTGCTCGGCTCTCTCGTGTCCCCCGCGGGCGGATTCTGAACAAAGACGCTGGCCTGCTGCAAGTCCCGGATTCCCCTCTTTACCCTCTCCAGCCCATCTACAAGAACGAATCGACGCCGCCTACACTCACTTGGGCGATTGCCGCATGATCGTCGAGCACGCTTCTCGAACTCCCGACCGCAGAATTCTACCAGACCGATTAAGTCATCCAAAGGCATGCCGCGCGCATTATTTTCTCCCCGGAAGGGCGCACGCCTTCAGCGGAAGCCAGGCCAGCGGGGTTAATCGGCAACCTGGCAACGTATTCCAGTTGTCTCGCGCCGTCCAGGCATCCAGAGACGTCAACTCAAGATTACATTCCACGAGATGATCACCGTGTCGATGGTTTGGATAAGCCCAAAGTCACGCCCATCCAACGCAACAGCGTTCAACCCGTTTTTGGTTCCAAACCAGGCTGGAGCTAACTTTGTATTGGTAGGTCTGCTGATGCTCTAATTAACGTGCATCCTTCAACCTGCGGCCGCCGAACGCTCGGACAGAGACGTTCCGCCGACGGTCGAAGGTGGTGATGGGTCGGTGCCAGAAATCCAATGTGAGATGGTTCGCCGCAGAACGGTGATGCGATGCTCCGGCTCTATAACAAAATGTAAGGAGCAGCCCTACGAGGTGCACCGCGCCGCGATGTGGAACGATCTTGGCATTGAGCGCGCCGGGCAAAGTCCGTTTGATCGATTGGGCGCCATCAGCAAGCATCCGCGAAGACATCAGCCACGGCGAACACCAACAACTGCACCATCCGCCGAATGACCGTCCTCAAAGTGGACCAAAGTGCCTCCTGGAGCCTGCAGAGCAGCACCTTGTGCTCTATGCGGCTCGGGCATGTGCAACAGCACGGTATCTCGCGACGGGCAGTCCAAATTGTCCCTTTGAACAATCCTTGAGAAAGTCCCCCAAAGAACGAGCGAATCGCCTGGGGAAACCGTACTTCAACGACAGCGAACGGTTCTTAAAGACGGTCACGTCGCAAAATCCAGCCGCTCGACACAAACCCTCAACCGCCTTGCCGTTAGGTGACCACCAGTTTGAGGCGTCGTTGTTGAGTTCTCGCCCTGGGAAAAATTCGCACATCGGTCGGCTTCTCAGCCCCAGCACCCCCATGGCTTCGGTCTCAACGACCACTACCCCTCCCGGAGCGACGACGCTGCGAACTCTTTTCATCGCCAACAAAGGGTTTTCCATGTGATACAGAACCCCCAAAAAAAGCACCAGATCGAACCGGCCCAGTTTCGCCAAGTCCATTGTTATGAAATCACCGACCACCGGTTCAACCTTACTTCCTAAGATTTTTCGCGCCAAATCAAAAGGCTTGCGCCCCGGCAATTCGTCGGGACGCCAATGGCGGGATTCATGCGGTGCCGGAATCAACTTCCCGTTCTGTTTTGATTCCCGCCAGTCCTTCATATAGGCAGCCATGTCGGCGGACCAAACATAATGGTCTAGCGCCACCACCCGGCGGGCCCCTAATTTTTCAGCGGCAAAGGAAAAATAACCATCGTAAGCGCCAATGTCCAGCACTGACTTGCCCTGCAAATCTGGCAGCCGCAACAAAGATAATTGCCGACGGAGCGTCTCTGGAGTAGCGCGCCCTGGGGTAATAACCGTCGGTGACAGTTCGATCGAATGAAACCACTCTGGACACTCTTTCAGGATTGTTTCCAAAGTGAAGTCCATTCGTTTCCCCCGAGGCAAACCTAGCGCAACCCGTGCGCTTTGAAATTTAATAGTTTGGTGGACGAGAGGGGATTGGAATCCCCGGCCTCCTCGTTGCGAACGAGGCGCTCTCTCAGCTGTGCTACTCGCACACGAGTAGCAGACACGGAGCAATCTTAGCAGAGCCTATCTGCGTTTCCAACCCGCGTGCGGTAATGTTCTTTCTTTGTGGGAGCCCAGTGCTCCCGGGCCATTCTTCAGAGGAGTCTTTCGCAGTTGCCTCTACTTCACGAAGCTCAGCGAAACAGAGCCGCTACCACCACTGCCCGCAAGACAGCCAATGCACAGCGGGACTCACTTCGGTGAATTTCGCCGCGACTTGAGCATCGACAGTAACTCGTTGTTTTTCCGGTTTCATGGCATCCTCGCAAGGCTGGAATTACGAATTGCGGAATCCAACAACAGGGCGGATGTTGCAGAATCGGAGCAGCAATCATGGATGCTGATGTGGTTGCTGTTGCGATGTTAAAGTCTCCGTCGTCAGATACGTCAGAGTGACCCTGACATACCTCTCGCCTGTATTTGCTTTTGTCGTTGGATTTTAGCGAATCAGCAAGTCCTTCCCGATACTGATCCACCCTCCCGAATAGCGCCAGTAGCGGAGGTTCAAGATTTCCTGGAGAACCTTCGGGATCCGCGCAATTTTGCTACGGGGCAATCGCACGCGATGCTCCAGGTGCGAGATTTTGCCATCGATCTCCTGCAAAGCGTAATCAGCATTCTGGAAATCCGGCCTCCGCCTTTCCAGCCACTCCCGGATTCTTCGGACTCGTTTCAATTCTTCAAGATACGCATCTTCGCCTCTGCTTCTTGCATGTGCCATTCTTGCCTGAAAGATTACCGGTGGCAGTCCCGATTGTTGTCCCTGATGCCGACGATACTGCATGAGAGGATCTGCAATTAAGTCGAACTGGCCGCGCGCTGCCAGCAGGAAGGATATCCAACGGTCGTGAATATCATCCGAGGGAATCGGAGACACGAAATCGAAAAGATTCCTCCGGAATGCCATGGTTGCGCCGGTCACGACGGGATGTCTCACTAAAACATTCAGAGCGTGACCATTCGCGAACTGCCGCTGTTTTCGAAGATCAAAGGAAAAGCTAGACCAAAGCCGGACTCCCAGCAAGCGGGAATCGTGGTCAATCAGATCGGCATCGCTGAACGCCGCCACGGTTGCGCTCGAATGCAGGAAGGCTTTTTCAATCCGGCCTAATTTGTACCCGTACCAAACATCGTCTTGATCTGCCAGGGCGACGATCGCACCTTGGCATAACGAAATAGCTTGCTCGAAGTTCTTGGTGGAACCGAGATTCTTATCATTGACTACAAATCGAGTGGGGAAGGCCGCGTGCTGGGCAAAATCCCTTACGATTTCGGCGGAACCGTCTGAAGAACCATCATCACAGATCACCAACTCGTCCGGAAGCCTATCTTGGCTGGCGATGCTATCGAGTTGAGCGCGGAGAAAGCGTTCTCCGTTAAACGTGCACATGGCAACCGAAATGCTAAGACTCAAGCTCTTCCTCTCCCTAAGTGAAGCGCGCTACTCTGGGTCGCTCCAGCATTCTACATGGATGCCGGATGTCAGGAATCGCGGTCTGAACTACCCGAGTCGTTGTATTTTTGGAGTTCATCGTTCCAGCCCTGAACATCGTCGGCCGCAAGCTTCTGCTAGTATTTCTATTCAAGGGGGTGGGAGTCGCCGCGATGGGCAGGAATCGCCTGAGGCCGGGAGAATGATAGCGCAATCTGTTTGTGCCGTGATTGTTACCTATCATCCGACCCTCAAGATGCTTGAAAATGTCTCCAAGATTCTCGCCCAGGTGCAGGGGCTGATCGTAGTGGACAACGGCTCAAGCCCTGACAAGCTGGCGCCGGTGCGGGTGATGAGCCAGACCTTGGGCTTTGAGCTGATCGAGAATGGAGAAAACGTGGGCATAGCCGAGGCTTTGAATCAAGGTGTGCGCTGGGCTAGAAACAGTGGCTATCCCTGGGTTATTCTTTTCGATCAGGACAGCAGGATCACCGAGGGCTTTATTCGGCAGATGTTTGCGGACTGGAAATCCCATCCGGAGCGCGAGCGGGTGGGTTCGATTCACCCGAAATACTTAGACCCAGACACGGGAACGGAGCCGGTGGTGCGACGGGCTAGCGATGGTGGTCCAGTATTTTCCGCCACGTCAGGAGCGCTGATGCCGGCATGGATCTTCGATAAAATCGGAGGTTTTGCGTCCGAGTATTTCATTGATTGTGTGGATTTTGAGTACTGCCTCCGCATCCGCGCTGCCGGCTACCTTATCGCCGACTCCAGGGAAGCTGTGCTGATGCATGCATCCGGTGGCGCGAGTGAAAGCCTGAGTTTTCTGGGATTCGGTTTCCGACCGACTCATCACAGTGTGGTGAGGCGATATTATATGTCGCGCAATCGAATTGCTCTCTATCGGAAGTATTTTCGCGTTTTTCCTCGCTGGATTTTGCAATCCATGAATGATTCCTCGCGGGAGACGATCAAATGTTTCGTCGGCGAGCAGGATCGCGCGCCTAAGTTTCGAAGCTTCCTTCTCGGTATCTGGGATGGTCTGTCCGGCAGGATGGGAAAGCGAGATCTGGGAAGCGAGTCTCATTGAGTTTGATTCCCAAAGTTGCATGCATTATTTTGAACTGGAACGGTTGGCAGGACACGATCGACTGCCTCGCCGCGCTACAAGAGTGTACCTACCTGCAGGTGACTGTGATCGTTGTGGACAACGGGTCTACTAACGATTCGGCTGCGAGAATACGGGCTGCTCATCCCGATGTAGTGCTGCTTGAAAGTGGGCAGAATCTGGGCTTCGCGGGCGGCAACAACATCGGAATTCGCTACGCTCTCGCTCATGGCGCGGAGTATCTCTGGCTGTTGAATAACGACACCAGGCCGGCTGCCGATGCGCTCCCGGCGCTTGTCGCAAAAGCCTTGACCGATAGAAAAATTGGCGCCGTTGCCTCGATCTGCTACTACGCGGATGCTCCATCGACCGTTCAGGCCTGGGCGGGCTCGCGCGTGAATCTATGGATTGGGCATGCGCGTCTCACCACCGTGCCCCACGAAGATGATTGGTTTGATTCACTCAACGGCGCCAGCATGCTGGTCTCGCGTGGGGCCCTCGCAGATGCCGGGTTGCTCGACGAGGGATTTTTTCTTTACTGGGAGGATACCGAATATTGCCTGCGCCTGCGCAAGAAGGGATGGCGGCTTGCCGCCGCCCCGGATTCCCGCGTCCTGCACAAAGTGAATGCCAGCACGGGTGGAAACGGGCTTATCATTGACCGTCACTTCACCGCTTCTGGCCTGCGGCTCCTGCGGCTTCATTCCCCTGTGCCTCAGTTGGCCTCTTTCATATTCCTGACCGTGCGTTTTTCTCGACGTCTGCTGCGGCTCCAGTTTGCACGCTGCAGGAGCGTGTGGCTGGGCACGCAAGACTATTGGAGGGGGCTTCCGTTATCCTCTAGACAGTCTTTCCCTGGGATGGCGCCGGGCGTATATCCCGGCAGTCGGAAGCACGAAGCGCGCAAATGAATGATCTCCTGAATCTTTCGTTCCGTCGTCTCGCGGCATTTCTAGTAGTCGTTCTTCTCTTCCTTTTGATTGTGGATGCCGCCGTTCTTCAGTTGCAAATGTATCTGACGGGCGGAAACATCCTGGTGGGTAATTTCATATTCAAGATCGCGGTGTTGGCGATCGCCGGCCTTGGTTTCTTCATTTATCCGAAACTTCAACACACCGGGCTGCCAGTACTCACATGGTTGCTCTGCATCGCCTATCTGGTCGGCGACATGCCACATCTTATGTCCGGGCGCGGAATGACCCTGGTAGATGTCTTGCAATCGTACAACGCATACTATGCCTTAGTTTTAATTGGCCCGGTATTGTTGGCATTTCGTGGCGCGGTTTCCGAGCGCGCGATTATACGCTGCGCTATGTTCCTTTTGTATCTCTGTGCAATCATAGGCCTCGCCCAATACCTGACACGTCAGCCGCTCCTGTTCACCGACAGCAGCGATGGGGCCTTCCACATAAATAGCTGGACCTTTTTCGATAACGTCCGGGCCTTTAGTTTGTTTTCATCATCGATGAACTTCGGTTTGTTCTGCGCGTTTACCGGCGCGCTGGGAGTGGCTCTGTATCGGCAGAATCCGAAGAAGGGGGGCTTGCTCGCCGTGGTGTCGGCAATTGCGTGCTACGCTACGCTGACCAGGCTTTCCTACCTGGTTTTTGCCTGCGCTTTCAGCTATGCCCTGGTCCTCACCTTCGGTAAGAAGGCAGGGCGGGGGCTTTGGTACCCTCTTCTTTACTTTGTACTGGGTATCTCCACTATGTTTGTCGGGTTGATTTCCTTTACTGCAGAAGAAAGCAATTTGCAGGACACAGGGTCCCTCATTATGCGAGTTGGGCAGTGGGGTTTTTATGCTGAACTCATCCTGCAATCGAGTGCGACTGATAAGGTGTTCGGCCTCGGCATCGTTCAAAACGAAAAGCTCAGTGCGGATTTCCCGATGCTCATCGATTGCGCTCCTCTGGCGCTGGTCTTGCACCTCGGCATAGTCGGGCTGATGCTCTTCGGTGCTCTATTGGTCCAGATGTGGCTTTATTTGCGCCGCGAGGCGCTAGACAGTAGGCAACCACTTGCCATAGCGGCAGCCAGTTTTTGGGCGACGCTGGCGTGTGCGGGTATTTTTAACATCGTGTTCAGTTCATTCGGAGCGATATTTGCTCTTGCCATTCTGTGCGCTCATAAAAATAAGGCGATCATCCACCATCAAGAAAAGAGAAGAAGCTCCGACGGCGGCGGGCTTAAGAGATTACTGCCAGACCACGTTGGAACTCTCAAACAGACTTAGGCCTCCAGGTCGTTTCCGGGGACTGGCGGGAAGATCCGGCAAAATGTCCACGACAACAGCATTCGCTGTAGCTGCCCTGCTTTTGATGTTCGGGCCGCTGCTTGAGGCCCAACTAACCGTTCCGATTACGTCTGACGGCTCTGACATTGGGGCGCAGATCAACGCTGCCTTTTCCGCCTGCCGCTACAACTGTGTTGTTGCCGTGCCTCCGGGAAACTATTTCTACTCCACCACGATTCAGATGACCAGGCCCTCTCAGTCCCTGATTGGCGCGGGGAGTCTTTTGACAATTTTGAATTACACGGGGTCGGGGGACGGAATTGAGTGGCAAATGAATCCGTTCACGGTCGAGAAGGCGGGAATCCTCAGGGGATTGTCGGTTGTCGGCACCTCCTCCGCCGCGAACTGTGTTCACTCCGGATCTCTTGACGGTTCAACCTGGGAGGATGTGACGGTTTCCGGCTGCACGGGAGCGATGGCGAATGGCATTCTTTTGGAAAACGCCTTGATCGGGCGCACGCGGGCATGGACGGAGCGTACTTCCATGCACAATGTCCACGTCGGGTACACCAACCAAGCCGCTCCTATTCCCGGCAACACGAATGGCTTGGTGTTTAGCGTGAACGGGGGTACCTACAGTTTTGGTTACAGTGATTTAGACGTGTGGTTCAATGTGGAATCGAATCAGATTGGGGTGCTGGTGGGCGCGTCGGCGCAACTGTACCACTCCACGATCAATCTCAAAGGGAATATGGATACTGGTCCTGCATCGTTCCTTACGGTGAACGGCGATCTGTTTCAAAGCACCTTGAGTCTGTTTGCGGAAGTTAACGCGGGATCGTTCCCAAACGCGATTCATGTCGGTTCGACCGGCCTGGTGAATGCTCAAGGCACAGCGCAAATCTGGGATGGATCAGGGCCGGGAGGGATAGCCGTGCCACAGGTCGATGCGGGGGGATTCTACGCGGTTGAACCCTGGGTTTCGCTCGACTATCCTGGGACCAGCAGCATCCTCGCGCCCAACCAGAAGCCGATGATTGAGACTGGATACCGGTCCATCAGCGCCGACGGCACGATTGTTGTGGCCCAGCCGGCAGGATCATCATCATCCAAGGCAGCGGGCGACCTCCAGGGCCGACTCGTCCTCAGTTGGCCGAACAATCGAAGCCGCATGGCGACAATGATTATTGACGTTGCCTGCGCCCAATATGAAAGCGTCGCTGGCTGTTCATTGAACGTCCCGGTGAATTATGCCTACGCGGGACAGTCAGTCTTCACAAATCCGACGATCAGACTCGATGGCGGAAGGCCAAGCCTCCCACAAATTCAAGTGACGATTGGAAACAGAAACGGAGTCTCACAGAACGTGATCGCCACATGGTATGGATCAGCGGGAGCGGTGACCAATACCGGAGCCCCGATTCTGTTCCCGAGAACAGCGCCGGGCAGCATAGTGGTACCGCTGGCCGGCTTGACATCTGACGGTGCCGGAAACCTGACGACTGCGCAGCAAATGATTGTCGGCAGCATCAAGACGGCAGGGACGGCGCCAACCTGTAACTTCACCAGCGGCGGCGGAACATCCCCAAGTTGTTCCCTTGATGCCGGGTCTACGAATAGCGCAGGAACGATCATTGCCGGCACTGGGACTGGCTCTCCTGCCGGAACAGGCACGATCACTTTAACTTTCAATCCGGCGCCGTTCGGGACCAACAAGCCGGTGTGTCAGTACCAGGCGAGCGATGCCGGCATGGGAAGCTGGAATGGATTGGCCGTCATGAAAGACAAAAACCCTTCCCCATCGAGCGATCTGTTTACGTGGATCAACGGGAGCACCCCGACATCCTTATCGGCATCAACGGCATACTGGATCAGCTACCACTGTTGGGCGAAATGAGATGGATCGATCTGCTATGCCCCCCGTTCGGCGAATTGGCATGGCTGAGTCACATTTCGGGCAAGGACCTGGTGCACCCCGGCCACCGTATTCGTCCAGGGAAATCTAGCGGCTCGCGCCAGGCCTTTTTCGCGAAGCCGCTGACGCAATGGTGTGTCACTTACGATTTTCCCCATTGCCGTGGCGATCTCCTCGACCGAAGTGGGGTCTACGATTAAGGCAGCGTCGCCGGCTGTCTCTGGCATGGCGGTGATGTTGGAGGTCAGGACAGGCGTGCCACAAGCCATTGCTTCCACCAGGGGAAGGCCAAAGCCTTCGTAAAGGGAAGGAAATATCAGCGCTTGGGCCCCCCTGTAAAGCGACGGCAATTTTACTTCCGGAACCACGCCCGCGAAGTGCACGCGCGAAGTGACACGCTGCCGTTCTATGCATTCCGCAAGATCGGCGGTGCGGTTGCCGGTGAAGACCAGACGAATTTCAGCTGCGAGGCGGGACCGAGCAAACGCTTCCACCACCCGGAACTCGTTCTTATGGCGCTTGCGGTTGGTGACACACAGAAGGTAAGGAAATGGAAGGCCGTAGGAACCACCCTCCGGGCGATACGTCGGGTCAACCCCGCAGCTGACGTTGTATACCTTTTCGCGTGGCACTCCGGACCATTCCACAATCTGCGAGCGGGTAAATTCCGAGATCGTAAAAATGCTGGCGGCACGACGACAAGCGCGTTTCAAGACCGTTGCGTAATACAGCCGAATGAGTGGGCTGCTATTCTCCGGGCAGTGAATGTGACTAAGATCGTGAATTGCGAAGACGAAAGGTGAGGGGCAGGACAGGGGAGTATTGTAACCTGGTGAAAAGAAGAGGTCATCCTCGGTCAGGTTGCCGAGCGCACGCGTGAGCCGCCAGGTGTCCAGAGGTGCAGCAGGGTGAGTCCTTAGGGTTAGCGGGCAGTAATCGAGATCGGCAAGCACATGCCGCGCGAAGCGACCGATGCCATGGTCTCCAATCCATCGCTGATCGGCGTAGATCATGGCAAGCTCTCGGTCAGTGCATCATTATTCTCCGGCGAATCGTCTTTGATTCTCGTCCGCCAGTAGGCGAGCAAGTCCTTGAGGGTGCTCTCCAGTGGAATCCGTGGTTTCCATCCCGTCACGCGCTGAATTTTTCCACGGTCTCCCAGCATTATTGCGGTTTCATTTGGCCGGAGGCGAG
>Ga0187855_10001365_pt1 | contig 19443 bp, 19 predicted proteins | sample June2016WEW_8_10_2_FD_132969 | JGI IMG/M metagenome (GOLD analysis project Ga0187855, IMG submission 132969) | Peatland microbial communities from SPRUCE experiment site at the Marcell Experimental Forest, Minnesota, USA - June2016WEW_8_10 | ecosystem: Environmental > Terrestrial > Soil >...
AGCGGTTTGCTGCGCACTTCTCGAAAACCACGAGAAGTGCGGCACCCCCTTCATCTTCGCTGCCAACGGTTCGCGACTCAGGGTGTACTCGCCGGAGAAGTGCGCCACCCGCCCGAGTCCTTGATATTTAGGAGCGACCACCCTTCGTTTCTTCCGCTTGCTCCCTCGCTAGCGCCTTCCTAACCCCCTCCACCCCCTCCGCCATCGCAAACTTCAGCTTCTCAATCCCATCGCCCGTCACCGCCGATATCGGATAGAGCTTCATCTTCTTCCGCGTCGCCCACGCCTTCAGCTTCTTCAGCTTCTCCGGATTCGCCACATCGATCTTCGACGCCACCATCAAAGCCGGCTTCTTCTCCAGCTCTGCCCCAAAACTCGCCAGCTCCCCGAGAATCACCTCAACGTCTTTCACCACGTCGTCGCGGCCGCTACCATCCGATATGTCCACCATATGCACCAGCAGCCGCGTCCGCTCAATATGCCGCAAAAACTGCGTGCCCAGCCCCGATCCCGTATGCGCCCCTTCAATCAGCCCCGGAATATCCGCCACCACAAAACTCTCTTCGCGTCCCTTGTCGCCCACCAGCACCACGCCCAGATTCGGCTCCAGCGTGGTAAACGGATAATCCGCCACCTTCGGCCGCGCCGCAGAAATCCGCGAGATCAACGTCGACTTCCCCACATTCGGATACCCCACCAGCCCCACATCCGCCAGCAGCTTCAACTCCAGCCGAAAATTCCGCTCTTCTCCCGGACGCCCATCTTCATGCTCGCGCGGCGCCTGATGCGTCGAAGTCGCAAACTGCGCATTCCCCCGCCCGCCGCGTCCCCCGCGCGCAATCACCACGCGCTCATCGGCCTGCGAAAAATCGTAAACCTTCTCCCCCGTGTCCTCGTCATAAACAATCGTCCCCACCGGCACCTTCAGCACAATCCCTTCGCCGTCACGCCCAGTCTTCTTCGAGCCCTCGCCGTGCCGCCCCCGCTCCGCCGAGTATTCCGGATTGAACCGGAAATGGATCAGCGTATTGTGCTGCTCGCTCGATTCCATCCAGATGTCGCCGCCGCGCCCGCCATCGCCCCCCGATGGCCCGCCGCGCGGAATGAACTTCTCCCGCCGGAACGCCATGCACCCGTTCCCGCCATCCCCCGCCTTAACCCGAATTTTCGCCTCATCAATAAACATAATCGCGTGGCAAACATGCCCGTGTGGCGCGGACACTCCTGTCCGCGAAAGCCAGCACCAAGAATACTCACGTAGGGACGGGCGCATTCGGAGCCTGCCCTGAGCGAGCCGAAGGATCCCCGGAGCGCATCTCCGCAGCCTTGCCGCCGCAATCCACAAGCAATGAAAAAGCCTCGACCCGAAGCCGAGGCTGCAAGCACCGGCATTCGCCGGCTCAGATTCGTACCAGGGCATCGCTTCAGCGATGCCGCATAGCGCGCAAAATCGCCCGCCCCTTTAGGGGCCGCGCGAACCTACTCCGCCGCGATCGCCTCGGGCTCGACCATCACAAACTTCCCCATCGATCCCTTGTCGAGAAACTTGATCCGCCCCGTAATCTTGGCGAAGAGCGTATCGTCCTTGCCGCGTCCCACGTTCAACCCCGGCTTCACCCGCGTCCCCCGCTGCCGGACGATGATCGTCCCCCCCGGCACCAGTTGTCCGCCGAAAGCCTTAAACCCAAGCCGCTGCGCGTTCGAATCGCGCCCGTTTCGTGAAGTACCCTGTCCTTTTTTATGCGCCATAAATCCGTTTCCAAGTGGCCAGTTGCCAATAAATTTCAAACCCACCAAAATCTGTCATCCTGAGCGAAGCGAAGGACCTCATGCTTCCCGAGGCGTCGTTCCAAGGCAGCCTATTTCCTCTTCTTCTTCGCCGCCTTTTTCTTGGGAGCCGCCTTCTTGGCATGAGCATGCGCGTGCCCGTGCGCCGCCGGCTTCGTCGCCTTTTTCCCCGGACGCTTCGAGGTCTTCACCTCCACCACCTCCGCCGCCTTCTTCACTTTCTTCTGGGGCAACTCCGGAGCCTTGAACGTCTTCCCGCCAAACGCAATCTCGGTGATGCGCACCGCCGAATAGTTCTGCCGGTGCCCGCGCAGCTTCTTATATTGCTTCTTGCGCTTGTAATGGAAGACCAGAATCTTCGCGCCGCGGCCCTGCTCCACCACTTCGCCGCTCACGCTGGCTCCCGCCCCGCCCGGCACAATGCTGCCCGCTTCGGCCGATACCGCCAGCACGTCGCCAAACTGCACCTTCCCGTCCTTCTCGTCCTGCGTTTCCACCCGGATCACGTCGCCCGGAGCGACACGATACTGCTTTCCACCTGCGCGGATCACCGCGTACATAGACTCTCCTTGAGAATGACTCACGTAGGGACAGCCGCCCTCGGCTGTCCCGCCGAGCAAAGCTCGGCGAAACCCTAAAGTATGCTTGCTGTTTTCCTCGCAACGGCTTCTAACCGGAAACGCGGCGCGGACATCCGGGATCCCCGGCACGCCCGTCGTTGGCGTGACGGAGTGGAGGGCGGTTCCGCAAGTACAGGCAAACTCAATCAGTCTATCGTGCCCTGTGGAAATCGGTCAAACGGAAGATGGCGCGATGTCCTTCTTTCGGAAGTGCAACAGCTTCTCCACCTCGGCAATCACGCTCCCGGACTCGTCTGTAACCTCGACCCTGAACTTCCGCTCAATCTTGTCCTCGGAACTCAGGGCTTGCTTGATTTCCTGGATCTGCTCTTCCGACACCCGGAAGTTCGCGAAAACCGTTCCCCGTCCCGGCTTCCTGAAGCGGATACTCGCCGACTTGTCCCACACAATCGTATCCCTCCCCAAATTCTCAATCAGCATCACCATAAAGAACGGATCCGTCATCGAGTACAGCGATCCTCCGTAGTGCGTGCCCACGTAGTTTCGGTTCCACCAGCGAAGCTTCATCTCGACATCGATTGCTCTGAAGTCCGGCGTGAGCCGCCGTATTCGAATCCCCGCTCCCAGAAGCGGAGGCCACAGATTAAACAGCATTCGCATGTGGCGCTTCAAAACCGTTCTCAAACTACGTCTCCTGCGGATCGGTCCGCCCTAGAGCTAAGCAAACTCCGATTAAGGAACCTCTGATGAAGCCCCGGTTTCCTCCGTGCACCCCCGTGTACCCCGTGGTTCACGCCTTTTGCCGACACCGAATCAGAGTTTCCCTAATTCCAGAGTTTCCCTAATTCCAATGATGCGACCGCCACCATATCTTCTGAATATCAAACTTCACCCCGCGACACAGATAAAACGGAGCATTCTCCTCGCCCATCCCAAACCGCTCATAGTGCTCGAACGCCTCATACGACGTGCAGCTGTCCCGCACATCGTCCAGCCCCCACTGAATCACAATCAGGTTTTTATAAACCTGCGGTGGAGGCCCCCAGTACCAATGGTTCTGGTGCCGCGAATACGCCGTGGGCAACCCGAGCTTCGGACCAAACAAATTGATCGCTCCCGCCTCGCCATAATTGCCCGCCCAAATGCCCGTCTCCGCGCGCTCTTCCGCGGGCAGTGAGTTGTAAACCCCCGCAACCTCATTCACCAACTCCGGCCATCCAAACTGATCGGCAATCCCCTGCGGCAACAGCGACTCTTGTTTCACCTCCTGCTTCCCCGGTTTGAAGCCGATCCCATTCATATACGCCAGTTGCCGTTCCGGAGGCAGCATCCACGTCGCCAACGGCAGCAGGGGAAGCGCCGCCAGCACAATCACCGCGACCACCGCCGCTCGCGTCCATACCGCGCGCTTCGCCAGCCACCGCTCGATCACAACCGCCCCGCCCGCCAGCGCCATCGGATACATCGGGAACAAATAGTAGTTCTTGCCGTGCACAACCTCCATCAACACGAAGAACACCACAAACGTCAGCCCCAGCACGCGCCAGCGCCGCTCCCTGAGAAACCACACCACCCCCGCCACCCACACCGGCAACAGAATCGGATGCAAATCAATGATCTGCTCCTTCACAAACGCCAGCGGTCCCAGCACGACATTCTTGCCCTCGCGCCGCACATTGGCCAGATCCTCAATCGTCGGAAAGTGATGCCGTATTTGCCACACCACGTTGGGCAAAAACAACGCCACCGCAATCGCGCCCGCAATCCAGATCCACGGCCGCGCAAACTCCCGCCGATGCTGCGTCAGCAGCAGCGCCACCGTAACCGCAAATCCAAACGACAGCGTGGAGTGCTTATTTTCCAGCCCCAGTCCCGCCAGCACCCCAAACCATATCCACAGCCGCGAATCCCCCGTCCGCAAAATCCGCGCCACCACCCAAATACAGCCCATCCAGAACAGCGGCTCGAACGCATTCATGCTGAGGAAGTTGTCCATCACCAGCATCGCCGGAGAAATCAGCACGCACAATCCCGCCAGCAATTGCGCATACCGCCCGCCGCCCAGTTCGCGCACGATAAGAATCGTCAGCGCAATCAGCCCCGCTCCCGCCAGCGCCGGCAAAATCCGCAGCGCCCACAGCGACCCGCCCATCAGCAGCGCAATCTTGGCATACACGGCCACCAGCGGAGCCGCATCCACATATCCCCAATCCAGATGCCGCGCCATGTCCAGGTAATACAGCTCGTCGCGAAAATATCCGTAATGCAGAACGCTGGTAAAAACATGCAGCAGCACCTTCACCGCGCACAGACCGAGCAGAATTCCCACCGCTAGAGGCGGAAGCGCCGGACTCGCGCACTCCTCGCGTCGGTTCAGATGATCGGAGCCGGACGGCGCACGATCCGCAACAGCCATAAGTAGAGACCCTCGCACGGAACTTTTCTATCCTACCTTCGCGCTTACATTCCGGGATACTTCCCCAGGAACATCAGCACCATGTCGATCGAATCCGAAACGCCATGGGCAATGATCGGCACCGAAAGGTTACGCCCCGTGCGCAGATAAATGATTCCCAGCAGCAGTCCCATTAAGCCTTCGTCGATGATGCCAGTCCATCCCTGATATGCGTGGGCAAGTCCGAACGCACCATGAACCAGAAACAAGCTGATCATCCACGCCGCTCGCGTGCGATTGAACAAATCGGCAACCCGGTTCATCAAGTAACCGCGATAGACCATCTCTTCGCCGAAGGCGGCTAGAATCCAAACCAAGACCAGGTAGATCAGAGTCAGTTTGAGATTTCCGGCCAAGCCGCGAAAGTCCTCGAGGTTCGGCTGCTTCTTCAAGACTTTCACCAGGAAAGGTTGGGTAACAAGTAATTCGAGACCTTCGAGCGCCAGCCCCGCCGCAATGCCCCATCCAAGCGTAGTCTTCCACTCGCGAAACCGGCTCAGCCCCACGTCGCGCCAGCGCAATTTCCGTAACCGAAGCGAGATCCATCCAAACAGCAGTATGAAGGGAGTCTTGCTGAAAAAAATGAGATGCTTGAAATCCGCCACAAAAATAAGGGCAACCACCATCAACTCACCGACCGCGAGCCACTTGCTCTGCCGCCAATTCGCGCCGCCGTTGCCCGTTTCTAAATGAGCACTTCCGCGTGCCGTCGTCCCCGAGTCCGCGCTGTTCGTCGATTCGCGCATGAGCATCTCCTCCTGTTTGATCAGCTCCAAGGCAGCCCCCGCGATCGCCGGTATTGCCGCACACACCAAAGCGCAAAATGTGTGGTGAGCATGACCAGCCCAACGCCGATCGTCAATCCGATGGGAGTGATCGTCCAGCCCAGCAGCTCTCGGGCTCCCGCCGGAACTGCCCCGAAGCCCAGCCGCACCGAGTACGTGATGTCGCCGCTCGCTCGCCACACCCACAAGCCCGCCGTGTCTGGATGAAACGGCCTCAGCAGCCCCACGAGAAAGAAACTGATCCCCGTCCCATATCCAATAAGCGAAACCAGCAGCACAAAGAATCCCGCAATGCTCAGACTGCCCCACCGGAACAGGCTCTTCAGAATCCTCACCGGCGATCGGCTCACCTCGGCCCGCGCCAGCACAGCGTCCGTGACATACTCACGCGCCAGATCTTCTGGTCTGCCTAGCGCTGCCAGCGCCGCGTCCACTCCGGCAGCGGTCGCTTCTCCGTTCGCCGACGCTTTGTCCAGGATGTGGCTGCGCAACTCTTCGACAATTTCGCGAATCTCTTCCTGGCTCAGTCCGCGCAAGTCTCTGCGCAAGCGATCCAAGTAACCTTCAATGCAACCTTCAATCTTCTGTTGCCCATCCCCCGCAATCGTCATCTACTTCCCCCTCCCGAGCGGCGCCAACAGCCCATCCATGCTCGCCGAAAAGCGCGTCCACATCCCCGCCATCTCCCGCACCCGCTGTTTTCCGGCCGAAGTCAGCGCGTAGTATTTCCGCGGATGTCCGCCCTCCGACTCCACCCACTCGCTCCGCACCAGCCCCAGCGTCTTCAACCGGCTCAGTAGCGGATACACCGTTCCCTCCGACACGATCAAATCCGAATCGCTCTCCAGCCGCCGCAGAATCTCCAGCCCATACCGCTTTCCGTCCCACAACGCCGCTAGCACCGCCAGCTCCAGGCACCCCTTGCGGAGCTGAACCTCCCACTTGTCCGCAGCTTCCAACTCATGCGTGTCTCGCCCCGTCATGTGACATACTATGTAGTACAAGGTATAGTGTTGTCAATAGACAATTCGTAGTGATTTTGGGAAATGAACCAGCGTCGTTCCGGACCCACCTCGATGCGCGTGCCTCCAGAATCCAGCCCCGAAAGGACGGCCTAGCCCCGAAAGGGGCGGCAGAAGAAAGCCCGGCACGGTGCCGGGTGATAGCGGGAAGGCTGAGCGAGTCCCGGAGGGACGGCACTACTCCTCTGGCCCTTTGGCCGTCTTGTCAGAACCCTTTCCCCGAATCCAACAAAATCGTCACCGGCCCCTCATTCGCCAGTTCCACTCGCATCGTCTCCTGGAACCGCCCCGTCTCGCACCGCAATCCCGCCGCCCGCACCTTCCCGACAAAATATTCGTACAATTCCCGCGCTCGCTCCGGCGCAGCCGCCGCATCGAACGATGGACGCTTCCCCCGCCGCGCGTCTCCATAAAGCGTAAACTGCGAAACCACCAGCAGCGCCCCGCCAACTTCGCCAACGGAGAGATTCATCTTGCCGCCGTCATCCTCAAAAATGCGCAGCCCCATCGTCTTCTCCGCCAGGTAGTCCGCATCCGCCCGCGTGTCGCCCGCCACCACCCCCAGCAGCACCAGCAACCCCATCTCAATTTCGCCCGTGACCTCGCCCTCCGGAGTATCGGGCAAACTAACCCGAGCCCGGCTCACCCTCTGCACCACGGCGCGCATCTAGCGCGCCCACGCAATTGCGATCGACATTAGGATTCTCACCTCCAAATCGTGACACGGTTTCCGCGATCCGGGCAAGCGCCGTTTCCCAACTTCAACTACAATTGCGCCACGGATTCCGTACACCCTTACAGCGTGTTCCAAGATTCGTGATTTCAAATCCTCAACCAATATCTCAGGAGCGACTTTTATGAAGATGAAGATGATGCTTGCACTGACCGCCATCCTTGCGGGATTGCTGTTCTTTACCGCCTGCGACAACGCTAAAAAGACCGGTGCTGACGTCGCCATCAAGGGCGCCCAGACCGCCTACGCGGCCGTCGCCGACCAAGCCAACCAGTACGTCCCCGACCAGGCTAAGGACGTTCAGACCTCCATCCAATCCGCCAAAGACGCTTATGACAAGGGCGATTACGCCGCCGCGTTCGAAGCCGCCAAGGCCCTTCCAGAAAAAGTAAAAGCCCTCGCCACCGCCGCTGCCGCCAAGAAAGACGAACTCACCGCCAAGTGGGGCGAACTGAGCGGCTCGATGCCCGACATGGTAGCCGCCGTCCAAACCAAAGTGGACGCGCTCACCAAGAGCCACAAACTCCCAGCCGGCGCCGGCGACACCCTCACCTCCATCAAGCAAAACTGGACCGACGCCTCGGCCGCATTCTCGTCCGGACAACTTTCCGACGCCTTGGCCAAAGCCTCCGCCGCCAAAGCCAAACTCACCGAACTCCAAACCACCCTGGGCATGAAGCCCGCCGCATAGCTTGCCCGTGTTTCGCGGACACTTTTATCCGCGAAACTCTGCAGGAACACCTGGGGCCGGATGCAATCATCCGGCCCTTCGTGTTGCTGCATCTCGGTTTGACCGCTCTCCCCAGCGCCAGTTAGGATTCGATAGTGATCTCAACCCATCCAGCTTCCTTGAGCAGACTGCTGAAAAGCTCTGGTTTGCACAGGGAAGGGCACGACTTCACAGGCTGCGGAAAAACTCCAATTCGCCCCGTTTTTGGGAAGGGCACGAGTTCCACTCGGGCCGTAAACGTCGGCGAATATAGGGCGGCTTTAGCCGCTGAGGGCTGCCGCGGCACGCAACCCGAACTGTTTTCTGGGTTCCCTCCTTTGCATACTTTCGCGATCCCTTTTAGACTACTGCTTTCGATTTCATACGATTCGTCGAGCAGCATGCGGTCGTAATTCAGCAAACGCCGGTCCGCGACCCGGACCCGCGACCCCAAACTTAGAAACGAGGAGAACATGGCAGCCGTTGATGAAAAAGTGAAACAGATTATTGTCGAGCAGCTCGGTGTGGATGAGGGCGAGGTTACACCCAGCGCTTCCTTCGTGGACGATTTGGGCGCCGATTCGCTCGATACCGTCGAACTCGTGATGGCCTTCGAAGAGGCCTTCGATATCGAAATCCCCGACGAAGACGCCGAGAAGATTCGCACCGTCAACGACGCCGTCGACTACATCGGCAAGCACGCCAAGGCGGGCAAGTAATTTGCCGGGAAGCCGCGGGGTGACGGGCTTGCCCGTCTTGCGCTGATCATGAATCATGTTCGTGCACGAACGGGAAGGGCACGCCTTCAGAGCCTGCCCTGAGCGGAGCCGAAGGGGCCGCGTAAGTTCCGCGAGATCGGTGGGGCTTTAGCCCCCGAGGGAGCCCGAAGCTCACTCCTTCCGCCCGTCGATGAGATTAAGGAATTCGGAGATTAATCTGACGAGCCATCCAGAACGACGCGTCGTCATTACCGGCATCGGCCTCATCTGCTCCCTTGGGAGCACCACCGATGCAGTCTGGCAGGCCATCGTCGCCGGCAAGAGCGGCGTCGGTCGCATCACTCGGTTCGACGCTTCCGCCTTCGCTTGCCAGATCGCAGCCGAGGTCCTCGACTTCGATCCCCTCAACTTCATCGAAAAAAAAGATGTGAAGAAGATGGGCCGCTTCATTCACTTCGCCATCGCCGCCGCCGACGAAGCCGTTAAAATGTCGCAGCTGAAAGTCACCCCTGAAAACGCCGAGATGGTCGGCGTCCACATCGGCTCCGGCATCGGCGGATTCGACGTCATCGAGCGCGAACATACCGCGCTCCTCGAAGGCGGACCGCGCAAGATCTCCCCCTTCTTCATTCCCGCCTCCATCATCAATCTTGCCGCCGGACACGTTTCCATGCGCGTTGGCGCCAAGGGCCCGAACGAAGCCACCGCCACCGCCTGCACCACCAGCGCCCACTCCATCGGCGATTCCTTCCGCATCATCCAGCGCGGCGACGCCGATGTAATGATTGCCGGAGGCGCCGAAGCCGCCATCACTCCCATGGGCGTCGGCGGATTCGCCGCCATGCGCGCCCTCTCCACCCGCAACGACGACCCCACCCGCGCCAGCCGTCCCTGGGACAAAGACCGTGACGGCTTCGTCATGGGCGAAGGCGCCGGCATCCTGGTTCTCGAAGAACTCGAACACGCCCAACGCCGCGGCGCGACCATCCTCGCCGAAATCGTTGGCTACGGCATGTCCGCCGATGCCTATCACATGACCCAACCCGCTCCCGAGCACGAAGGCGGATTCCGCGTCATGCGCAACGCCCTCCGCGACGCCAATCTCGACGCCAGCGTCGTCGGCTACCTCAACGCCCACGGCACCTCCACCCCCATCGGCGACACTCTCGAAGCCCACGCCATCAGAAATTTGTTTGGAAAGAAGGTTCCAGTAAGCTCCACCAAGTCCATGACCGGCCATCTGCTAGGCGGAGCCGGTGGATTGGAAGCCGGAGTGACGGTCTTGGCCCTGCGCGACCAAATCCTGCCTCCCACCATCAACCTGGAGAATCAGGACCCCGAAACCGACAACATGGATTTCGTCCCCAACCATGCCCGCAAAACCAGCTTCGACTATGCCATGTCCAACAGCTTCGGCTTCGGCGGCACCAACGGCGCCCTGCTGTTCAAGAGGTGGTCGGAGTAAGACCAGAAAGAATTGCAGAAGTCAGAGGTCAGATTGCAGAAGTCAGAGGTCAGATTGCAGAAGTTAGAACCCTCACCTTGAGGTTTTCACCTCTGCAATCTGACCTCTGCAATCTGACTTTGCTCTTTCACCTCTGCAATCTGACCTGTCTTCAGCATTTGCCTTTGCCGTTCGCACCGAGCTGACAAAGATTGAAACGAGTTCATTCGCCTCTAGCACAAGCTCGCGCAGTTTCTCCGCCGGGAAAACATTCCCCTCCTGCAAGAGTTCCAACCAGAAGACTGTCTCATCTGCCTCTTCCAAAACTATGCCCAGTTTGGCTAAGAATTCAGCTCGGGATCTTCCCCGGCACGCTGCCCGGTAGTTTGCGCCAATCGATGTACTTGAGCGAAGAAGCTGTTTACCCAGAATTCGCGCTTCGTCCGTTCGCGGCAGGGAGCGATAAAGTCGAAGGACTCGCAATGCAAAGTCCTTAGTGCGGATTTTTAATGCCTCCGAGTCTCGCCGCATGAGGCATTCTATTCACTGAATGAAACTCTAGAACGTGACCACGCTCACACCAAAAGTGTAAGGTTTCACCTCTGCAATCTAACCTCGAACCTTTGCCCTAGGGTTTTCACCTCTGCAATCTAACCTCTGACCTCTGCAATCGCCCTTCACCTCTGCAATCTAACCTCTGACCTCTGACCTACTCTTTCTTCATCGCGTCAATCATCACATACAGCTGATTCGTGTCCGTCACCTCGACGTAAGGCTTGCCGCTCGCTTTGCTGCTGACCAAATAAATCGTCGGCGTGTGCGTCAGGTGCAGATTCACAGCCACATCCTTATCCGCCCGCACCAGTCCCGCCAGTTTGCTGTCCGGATCTACCACAAACGGCAGCCCCAGCTTGTGATCCGAGGCAAACTTCTCGGCAAATCCCCGCAAATTCTGCGGATTGATCTCCATCTGGTGCGCAAACACATTCGCTCGAAACTCGTCCCCGATCTCCTTCGAATGCGTATCGAAGTACCGGGCAATCACCGCCGCGTCGAACGACCAGTTATGCATCGGCAGCGGAAAATCGTGCTGCACCAGCGGAATCTTATAGGTCCGCGAGGCCGCCGCCAGCAGCGGCGCGACATTGCCGCATCGCGGACACTGCAAGTCCTCAAAAACCACGATCGCCATCGTCGCCCCCTTCGGCGGACGCAGCGCCTCCGGCGTATCCTCCGCCAAAGCCGGCACACAAACCACCGCCAGACAAGCCACCACCAGCCCCGTTAAAACCAACGACGACAAAACCACCCGAGACAACATTCGTTCAATCCTCATAGTCTTATTTTGGATGCACATCGAACCGCAAATGTCTCTCTATGGTAGCGAATTCGGCCCATTCGCGCACCTGAAGAGCTTTCTTTCGTAATGGTGACCCTATTCGTGTCTTGGTTCCCCCCGTGCACCCCGGAGCCTGCCCTGAGCGCAGCCGAAGGGCACCCTGTGGTCTAAGCTTTCTGCCGACACTGAATCAGAGTTTCCAAACATCGTCACCACCGAAGAGACTCCGGCCCCGTTAACCCTGGTCCTCAACTGGACGGCGGACCTGAAGAAGTAGCATGGAGCCGCACCGCCAGCCCCATTTCTGCAATAATCGTTCTCCATCGGGTCGGAACCATTGGTTTCGTGCCATCGTACCTGCATCTAGGGGAACTCCGATTAAGTCCCTGGGTTCCCCCGTGCACCCCCGTGTACCCTGTGGTCTAAGCTTTCTGCCGACACTGAACCAAAGTGTCCCGAGGAGCCAGCTATGACAAATCGAATTGCCGTCCTTGCGCTGTTTCTGCTCTTTGCTGCAACCCTCGCAACTCTGCACGCGCAATCCAGCCCAGCCTCTGACTCCAGTTCTCCGGCGGTCGTCGCAACAACCCCGGTAGCCGCAGGTGCTCCCATCGTCGAATACGCGCCCCCTCCCGCCGAATACGCCCGCGCCAAGGCCTATTCCAACTCCCACTATCGCCACGTTTTCATCGGCGCGTTCTACGGATTCCTCATCCTGCTCGTCATCCTGCGCTGGCGCGTCGCGCCCGCATTCCGCAACCTCGCCGAACGCGCCTCGTCCAGCCGCTTCGTCCAGCGCATCATCTTCGCGCCGCTCATCCTGTTCACCATCGCCGTCCTCGGCATCCCCTCCGACATCTGGGACGAATCCCTGCAACGCGCCTACGGCCTCTCCGTCCAAACCTGGGGAGCGTGGACTCGGGACTGGATTCTGGGCCAAGCCATCATGCTGATCGTCGGCACCCTGCTCGTCGGCATTCTCTACGGCGTCATTCGCCGCAGCCCGCGCCGCTGGTGGTTCTACTTCTGGCTCGCTTCCATTCCCATCGTGTTGCTGATGTTCTTCCTCCAGCCCATCGTCGTCGATCCCCTCTTCTACACTTTCAAGCCGCTCGCTGGCGCGCAGCCCGTCCTCGTCTCGGAGATACAAAAAGTCGTCCATCGCGGCGGCATGGAAATCCCCGCCGACCGCATGTTCGTCATGAACGCCAGTTCGAAAACCACCGGCCTCAACGCCTATGTCACCGGCTTCGGCGCGTCCAAACGCGTCGTCGTCTGGGACAACACCATCGCCAAAGCCACCGTCCCCGAAACCCTCTTCGTCTTCGGACACGAAATGGGCCACTACGTCCTGCTCCACATCCCCAAGGAAATGGCCATTATCTCCGCCATTCTTCTGTTCTTGTTGTATCTGGGCTACCGCCTGTCCAACGGCATGCTCGCGCGATGGGGCGCGCAGTGGGGAATTCGCGACTTGCAGGATTGGGCCTCGCTCCCGGTCCTGCTCTTCGTGATCACCCTGCTCGCATTTCTTGCCACGCCGGTTTTCAACGGAGTCAGCCGCCACTTCGAGCACGAAGCCGATCGCTACGGCCTCGAAGTCATCCACGGAATCGTCGACAATCCCAACCAGGTCGCCGCCCACTACTTCCAGAAAAGCGGCGAGAAAAATCTATCCGATCCCGACCCCAGCGAATTCGTCAAAATCTGGTTCTTCGACCACCCCACCCGCCCCGAGCGCGTCCACTTCGTAGCCACCTACAACCCCTGGTCGAGTGGCGAGGAGCCCAAGTACGTGAAGTAAGAAAGGTCAGAAGTGAGAGGTCAGAAGTGAGAGGTTAGATTGCAGAAGTAAAAACCTATCCACGTGAGGGTTCTAACCTCTGCAATCTAACCTCTAACTTCTGACCTAGCTTTTACCTCTGCAATCTAACCTCTAACTTCTGACCTAGCTTTTACCTCTTCAATCTGACCTCTAACCTCTGACCTGGTTTTACTTCACATCGCTGATTTGCATATTCAAATAAAAATTCAGCCGCAGTCCAAGGTTCGGCCCAGGAAATTCTTTTGGCAGCGCCGGCAGCGGGTTTGACCCCGTGATGCTTCCCCACGCCGCCCGGTCCAGCGCCACATCGCCCGAGCCGCTGTGCCATACCATCCCCGTGACCTGCCCGTTCTTGAGGATCGTAAAGTCGATCGAATCTTTCCCGGCTTTCCATATCGGCGGATACGCCGACGGCGGCAGCCCTATAATCCAGTTCTGCTTGATGACCTGCAATATCCTCGTGATGTAAGGCCCGAAATCCACACCCATCGTGTCGGTAAGAATTTCCGCCGGCGCAAGCCCCGCCGCCGCCCCATTCCGCCCCCGCGTCAACCCGCCGTCGCCCGCTTGTCCGCTCCCGGAGTACCCGCGGTTCGCCGCCGCTGCCCGCTCCGCTTGTTCGATCGCCGACCCCGCCGTCATCGGAGTCTTGAAATCCGGCATCGGCCGGTTCTGCGGCGTCGTCTGCAATCGCGCCGTCTGGTCGCTCGGTTGCGGCGGCGCAAATCCCTGCGGATTTTCCTGCGGCGCTTGCGGCGCCGGATTCTGCGCCACCTGCGGCGTTTGCCCCTGCGCCGGCGGCGCCTGCACGTTCGTCCCCGCTGCTCCCGGATGCGGGCTCTGCAGCAGCTTCTTCAAGTCTTCCCGATTGATCTGCGGCGCTTTGCTGGTTGCGATCCGGTCCTTGTCCGAAAGAATCTTCGCCTCCGGACGCCGCGTCAGTTTCTGTTCATCCGGCGGCAGCGCCAAAAACGTCGCGTCCTTCGACCGGTCCGCATCCGCCCGAATCGCCAGATCCACTCCCCGGTGCGGCCACAGCGCCATCAGTTTCTCGCTGTTCCACAAAAGAATCACCACCAGCAAGTGCAGGATCACCGACAGCCACAGCGCTTCCCGCTTCCGCGAACGCGAAAGATCGTCCTGCAACTGGATCAGAAGATGCGGAACGTCATCGGGATTGAACCCCCGGTACGCCGTCTCCCAATGCTGCGCGTCAAACAGACCGCGCTGCTCCGGCGCATCGGAGGCTGGGGACTGCGGATCGCGAGACGGAATTTGGGTGACTGGCATCAGGCAGAAACTATCAGCTTAGAGCCGCAACCAAGCCCCAGGGTTGCGTACCCATTGCCTACTATGTTGCAAAAGGCTACGCGCAATCCTTCGTAAAGTTACGTAAATTGTGGAGCTGCGACCGCCATTCCCATTGTCGCATTTTTCCCCCACCCGGGGTGAGTACCTGGGTAATTGCCCACGTAGGGGCAGGCTAGACGCAAGGTCAGAGGTCAGAGGTCAGATTGCAGAGGTCATTGCAGAGGTCAGAGGTCAGATTTCAGAGGTTAGAACCCTCAGGTGGATAGGTTTTTACTTCTGCAATCTGACCTCTGACCTCTGCAATCCGCCTCTGACCTCCTCCACACGACGCCCTTTCACCCGTACAATATCCCTACCGGACTGTCCTATGCTTTACCGTAAAACCCAATTTCCTTCGCCGCGCATCGTCGCGCTCGCCTTCGCCCTGTTCGTCGCTCCCACCCTCACCCTGGCCCAGCACGGCGGCGGTGGCGGTGGAATCAACGCGTCACACCCCGGCGCCGGCGGCGGCCGTCCTTCGGGAGTCAGCGAAAAAGACGATCTCAAGGACTTCCATCGCACCCTGGCCCTCCAAGCCACCGCCGATCAGCGCGCCGCCTTCGTCAAGATCGCGCAATCCCTCCAGGAAGCCGCCGATCAGCTGCAAGCCTTTCGCGAATCTCTGCCGAAAGCGCCTGCTTCTTCCGCCCTCTCCGAGCGCGCAACCGCCGTCAATCAAGCCCTCGAAAAGGCTCGCGCCGGCAACCAGAAATTCCTGGCCTCGTTCTCTCCCGCGCAAGAATCCGGTTTGAAAGACCTCACGAAGAAACTGGCAAAAGCCGATTCCGACCTCGACAAACAAGCCAGGAACTTCGATCAAGCAGCCCATGCCGCGAAACCGGAAAGCGAGCAACTTGCCGACGCCGCCGCGCTCGAGAAAACCCTGGCCAGCTTCCAGGCCGAGCACCTCTCGCTGGGCAAGGAAATGAGCATCCTCCTTCCCACCAATGGCCAGGAACTCGTCTTCAACCTTCCCCGCGTAATCGACACCATCAAAGCCGCGGGCCAGACCATCTCCATCCCCGTTTCAGGCGTCGTTTCGCATACTTCGTCCGGCATTTCCTCGGGCGCGCCCGCCGCAAACGTCCACAACCCGCTGAGCCTCAGTCTCACTGCCGATCTCGCCGACCTCCAGCAAAACATCGTCGCCGTCCTTCGCTCCCAACTGCCGCGCACTCCCCGTTGCGGCGAGCGCCTTGAGGTTCAGCAAGCCACCCTCACTCCTCTCGTCCCCGCCAGTCTCGTGGCCGCGAACGTCCACTACGAGCGCTGGGTCTGCCCCGTTGGCCAAAACGCCATGGAAGTGTTCGACGGCGATGCCGAGATCGAGATCAAGCTCACTCCCTCGGTCGATCCCAAATCTGGGTTGGTTCTGGCTTCCGAACTGGGCCGCGTCGCTGCCAACGGCTCGCTGCGAGATGCGCTCCGCACCGGCGACCTGGGCGTCGCTTTCCGCGATCAAGTAGCCGCCGCTCTCCTCACCGCTCTGCAAAAGACCGCCGACCTCAACACCATTCTCCCGCCCGCCGCCCGGCAGTCCGCTGTCTTGCAGAAAGTGGAATTCCAGACTTCCGGCCCCAACCAGTTAACTCTGGTCCTCGAAGGTCAGCTTCAGTTATCGGAAGAGCAAATCGCCCAGTCCCAGGCCCAACTCAAGCAGCAACAGTCCGCGCAAGCGCCATCCGCCCCTTAGCAGCTTGCGGAAAAATTCCGCCTCAATCCCGTTTTGGGAAGGGCACGAGTTCCACTCGTGCCGGCACTGCCGCGGGATCAATACCGGCTTCCAGCCGCTGCGGGAATGCTGCCCCGAAAAAATACTTTTTCCGCAGCCTGCTTGGGAAGTTCTGGTTAGGTTCCTTGGGGGCCTCTCCCTGCACCCCCGTGTACCCTGTGGTTTATGCTCTCAGCCGACGGAATCGAGACCTTCTCGAAGAGCACTCTGGTTCTAAATGGAGGCCGGGAGTCCGCGTCCGGCCACGCACTCCGCGCAGGGGCATACTTCGCGCAGATAAAACCACGAGTAGATTCCCAGATCGTGATTGTCGTTCCAGGAAAATTTCACCGCGTACTTGCCGACCGCTTCCGCCGACAGCGCTTTCACTGCCGCCTTGAACATCGGCAACGCTCCGGGCGCAAGCTTCGGCGCTTCGCCCGGCTTGCGTCTCGCCTTGGTGCGCTCGTCCTCGCAAAGCGCGCACGGACAAGCGTCGCGCAAAAACGGAAACGTGTAGACGGACCGGTGCCCATCCTTCCACTCAATTTCCAGGCCTGTCCCCGTCGTCAGGTGAATCACCACCGACTTGGGATCGTTCCCCACCCTGGGCGTGAAATCCGGCAGCGCCATCAATTTCAGTATCGCACGCCCCAATCCCGTGTGGCGCGGGCGCCCCCGCCCGCGTGCTCGTCATCAAGAAAACTTGTCATCCTGACCCTGAGCTTGTGAACGGGAAGAACCTGCTTTTGCCCGCAGCAAGCCCACTCCCAAGGTCGCTCACTTTTCAAACTGCACCACTACCGATTCTGCAAGGAAGAGCCCGTCACTCCCCCGCGCTCTGCACCACCTGCTCCACCACCTTCGACGTGCTGGCGGCGAATTTCGCGTCGCCGCCGTACACCGCCTTGACCGGCGTTGTGCCCACCGCCAGCGTGGAGATCGCAAACGTCGCCGTGCCGCCACTCAACGTCCCCGTTCCCAGCACCTTCACGCCATGCTCAAACGTTACTGTCTCTCCGTCCGGCGGCGCGCCTGCTCCAGACGCAACCGTCGCGCTGAAGGTCACCATCTGCCCAGCGCTGGACGGATTCGGCGAAGACGTAATCGCAGTCGTGGTTTTCTCCTCTTGCGTCGCCACCTCGAATACCACGCCTTCTCCGCTCGTCCCGCCCTTATAAGCCGTACCATACAATCTGCCCGCGCTGTCCAGAATCAGGTTGCCACTCGGGACGCTTCCATCCGTTCCGTTGAAACTCCACAGGACCTTCTCTTTGTAGCTGCCGGTTCCCACCGGGGCCGTCAGTTCGAAAACCGTTCCGTCGCCGAACTCGCCACCGCCGTCCGTCGTGCCGTATATGTTCCCGGCCCAGTCGAACGTGATCCCGCCATAAGGGTTGACGCCATCCTTGCTGGCGGCAAAGGAGTGCAGAACTGTTTGTGTCCAACTTCCGTTCTCCGCCGGACTCAGCTCATACACCGTTCCTTCGCTTTTGCCTTGGCCATAGCTTGTTCCGTAGACGTTTCCCGCCTGGTCGAGCACGAGCGGGCCGTAGGAACCACCGTAGGAAATTCTCAGATGACCAGCTAAGAAGCAGATAACCGCCCCGTTCCAACCACCGCTGCCGTTTGGCGACAGTTCGAACACTGAGTCATCCCAACCGAGGCCGAAGACGTCTCCCGCGGCATTCATCGTCAATCCGGAGCTGCTGCCCGTGCCCCAGAGCACTTGCTCGGTCCAGCCGTTTGCGGACGGGCTTAACTCGAAGGTGCCGGGAGTTGCACCGTATTGTTCGCCATAGATCCAAGTCACGCCATAGAGATTTCCCAAGCCGTCCATGATCAGCCCGCTTACCGGATACCCGCCGCTCGCTCCTCCAGTAAAGTTGTAGAGCACGGTCTCCGTCCAGCCCCCCGCCCCGGGACTGAGTTCGTACACGACTCCGTAGCCATAGGCGCCGCCATGTTCCGCCGTTCCGTAGAGGTTTCCCGCGCTGTCGAAGATCACATTCGCAACGTAGGGAAACCCCCCGTCCGCCCCTCCGGTGAAGCTGTGGAGGACGGTCTCCGTCCAGCCCCCGCTGCCGTTCGGCGAAAGCTCAAATACGGTCCCGGCATCATTCGTTCCGCCGTAGTAAGTCGTCCCATAAAGATTGCCTGCACCGTCCATCGTCAGGCCGCCCTCCGGCCATCCGCCATCGCTGCCGCCGGTGAAGTTGTAGAGCACAGTCTGAGCGTGGCTCTGCGCAGAACGCGCGAAAATCAGCAGCAGCACAACGATCGCTGCCAGTTTCAGCGCCGTGTGGATCGCGGCCGCTTCCCATCTCGCCAATCCCGGCCCAGCTGCCAATATCTTCAAACGGTTCCTCTCCGCGAAGTGCATATCTCCTCCGTTATCTATGCCCTTGTCGAAAGTCCTCGTTTCATGCCAACGAGTTTCCGCCGCGCGGCTCCAGCCAGCACGATCAACCCCAGGCCAAATAATCCCAGCGTTCCAGGCTCTGGAGTCGCCACTCCGAACGTTGTTTTGCCGCCGCCGAGGCTGCCCAGATGATCCTGCGACCATTGATTCGGATGCACCGTGATGCTCTGATGGGTGTTTCCGCTAACCACCCGACCGGTATAGAGCGTCCCGTCGACCACGCCCGAGAGCCGAAACACATAGTCGAATTTTCCCGGTTGGCTGACCAGTACCCAGTGAATGGGGCCGACAAAAGTCGCGTCAAAAATGATCCCCTTGGGCTGCCCATATTTTCCCACGCCCGTCACGATGAAGCTGGAACCCTGGCTGGAAAAAGTTCCGCCCCCGAAGATGCTGCCGCTCGTCAGCGCCCCAGTCGAAAAGCTGACCGAGCCCATTGAGTGTCCGCGGGGCGCGCTGATCCCGTTGAAGCCGACAAGCTCCGCGCCAGCCGACACGATGCCGGCGCTGGTGATGCTGACGGTGCCGAAGTTGTTGCCGAAGTCAATCGCGTCCGCCCG
>Ga0187855_10001368_pt1 | contig 19437 bp, 20 predicted proteins | sample June2016WEW_8_10_2_FD_132969 | JGI IMG/M metagenome (GOLD analysis project Ga0187855, IMG submission 132969) | Peatland microbial communities from SPRUCE experiment site at the Marcell Experimental Forest, Minnesota, USA - June2016WEW_8_10 | ecosystem: Environmental > Terrestrial > Soil >...
CACTACATCGGCCTTGCCGAGTTGGAGGTCGGCGAGTTGGTCGCGCAGGGCGCGGCCGAGTTGGACGTCGATGGCATCGAGGAAGGGTCGGCCGCCCCAGTAGTCTTCGTTGGCGGCGAACGTGGCGCGGCGGCCCGGCTCGAACGCAGCCTGGCGGAACGGGCCGGTGTCCAGCCAACCGTTATGCGCCAAATCGAGCAGCAGATCGGGCAGCGGGCGATTGGCGCGGATGGTGATGGCGGTATCGCCAGTGGCGGCGATGGTCATGGCTGGCAGCGCGGCTTGCAAGAGTGGCGCCGCGGCGGCGGCGGTCAGCGGAGAGCCATCGTGAAACTTGACCGCCGGCCGAAGGTTGAACTGCCAGCGCCTGGCGGCGGCGTCGTGCTGCCAGGATAGCGCCAGACAGGGCTGCGGCGCGCCCGCCTCATCGAGGCGCACCAGGGTTTCGAAAGCCAGCGAGCGAAGCGGAGCGGCATCGGCGGCGGTGGGGGCGAGGGCGGCCGGGGCGGCCAGCATCTCAACGCGCAGAGTTCCGCCGTAGCGCGGGCGGGTGGCCGCGCCGCAGACGGCCGACGCGCTAAGAACCGCAAGTGGGAGCCAGGATGAAAGCCGCATAGCGTCCGGTTTGGAGATCGCGCGAGACCGCCGTGGCGGAGTTGCCGGCGGACCATAGCGCGGTAATGGGTCCGGAGAATTCGATCGCCGGTCCGGCGGGACGGGGTGCGCCGCCGTTTCCTTCGGGGACGCCGAGGTCGTAGGTTCGGATGGCGTCCGGCTCGGTGTGGCCCGTGGGGCGGGTGGCCAGAATGCGCGCGCCGCAGGGCGTTTGGATGGCGGCGATATCGCTGCCCCACTGGTCGATGGCGCCGGCGGATTCCCAGGAATGCGTGTAAACATGGGCGCGGCCGTCGGCGGCGGCAAAGATCCAGGCATCGCCCGCGGGCGCGGCCGAGTAGAACGGCGGGAGGTCGCGCGCGCCTCCGGGTTCGACGTCGATGTGGCCGGGGAAGAGGTTGCGGTCCGGCGCGAAGAGCGCGATGGCGCCCGGCGCAAGCAGCCAGGGATCCGGCGAGTCGCGGCACACAAGCGAAAGCTGCGGCTGCGCGGTGCCCCGGCAGATTGCGCCGGGCAGATACGCGGTGAACGCAGAGTCACTGACCGAAAGCCGCCCGCGGATGTCACGAGGCCATGGGTGCGTGGCGGGAATCGGCGCGGATTGGCGCTCTGCGCCGCGGACCAGCAGCACGCGGGTGGCGTCCAGCACGAGCATCGCGTCGCCCGACTGCGCCACATCCAGAATGGGTCGGTCCTGCTCCCATACCAGCTTCTTTTCGAGCGTGACCCGCGCCGGCTTGTCCTGCGGGGCGGCTGCGGAGGGCGCCGGCGTGCGCGGCCAGGATTCCAGCAACACCTGGCGGTCGCCCTGGCGATGAATCTCGGCCACCAGGAGAAACTGCGTCAGATTCTCCGAGATGGCGATCCGGACTTCCGCCGCCGGCTGCCCGGCCGTCTTTAATTCGGACTCGAAGACGCGACGAATTTCGGCGGTGTCGGCGGCGGAGAGGGCGGACTGGTTTTTGACGGTTAGCGCCACAGGTTCATGCGCGACTGCAGCCGCTACGGTGCGGGCGAGATCGCGGGCAGCGCCGCCCATATCACCGCTCATCAGGGGGGCCAGCAGGACAAGAATAAGTGGGCTCAAGCCATCATGATCGCACGGGGATGTTTACTTCGGGTGAGCGGTGATGTCCACGAGGTGATATTTGTTGCCGATGATTCTGAAATAGAATCGCCAGTCGCGGTTTACGCGTGCCTGCCAGAGATCTGCGGCGCCTTCGTACTTCTTGGCCCGCAGCGACGGATGGTTCAAGTTCGACAGAAGGAATCCGGCCTGCTTCCAGAACGCTCGCTGCACCGCTGGCGGCGCCTGGCGGAGACTGCGGTCAAACCGCTCGGTGAAAACCAGCTCCATCGGTTACGAGGCCGCACGCTTCGGACGCTTCGAAAGTTTGGCACTGCGTGCCTGAAACGCCTTCATCGCTTCTGCGGCCGTGCGGTAGGGTCCATACACGCGCCCCTGTTTGATATCGTCGAGCCCTTCAGCAATGCCTCGATCCACGATCGACTTGGGCTCGAACACGATCTTGCCCCTTACGGCCCTCGCTTCCAGCACATCCCCGATCGCGACGCCGACCTGTTCCCGGACACGCCGCGGGATGACCACTTGATATTTATTCTTGACGGTAACGATAGGCATTGGTGGGACAGTTGAACTGTTGAACTAGACGCAATTGCAGTTTAGCAGATTTGCCAATGCGGTCAAAGCACTCGCAGACGCTCGTAGAAGGATTGCAGATGCTGCCGGTAGCTGGCTCCGGCGGTTTCGGCGATGTCATTGTGCCCGGCGCCCGCCACCAGCCAGAACGATTTGGGTTCGCGCGCGGCGGCGAACAGTGCCTGGCCGAGGCGCAGCGGAATCACCTCGTCGCGATCGCCTTGGATGAAGAAGACCGGCACGTGGATGCGACCGATCTTCGCGCGCGAATCGAATCCCCAGACGAGCATCGGACCGATCACCGGCGCGACAATCCGGGCAACGTCATTCGCGGACGTAAACGGCGCTTCGAGGACAACCGCCGCGCACGGGCGGCGCGCGGCCAGATCCACGGCCACGGCGGTGCCCAGCGACTCGCCGTGCAAGATGATGTGGTCCGGGCGAAAGCCGGCCTTCAACAGGTAATTGTAGGCGGCGTCGGCGTCGCGATAGAGCCCGCGCTCGGTGGGCCGGCCGTGACTTTTTCCGTAACCGCGGTAATCCAGCGCGAGGACGGCGGATCCGGCTGCGGCGATTTCGTGAAACTGGGGGTAGCGGTGCGTGATGTTGCCCGCATTTCCGTGCAGGTGCAGCGTGACGAAAGAGGCTCCCTCGCGCGGAATCGACCAGGCGTGAATGCGAACGCCGTCTTCCGTGTCAAGCCATACGTCAGTCGCGCGCAGCAGGGACTGTGCGTCCCAAAGGCCTTCCGGATACTTCGCGGGGAAGTATACAGAGCGATTGGCGATGTAACAGAGGGCCAGGTAGATGGCGGCGGCGACTATGGGGATCGCGACGTAAGCAGGAGCGCGCCACATTGTTTTGGGTATGTCAGGGACGCTGTTTCAGAATGCGCAGGATTCTTCTTTTCCCGTGGATGACTGCGATAACCCGAACGGGAGCCGTCTCGGGCCGATAAACGACCGTGTAGTTGGGGTAGCGGGTCAGCGTCCAGAAACGAAGCGCGCGGTTTGTCAGATCGGGACGGGAGTGGCCGCGCAAGGGAGCTTCGGCGACAAACGCGTATGCGTCATAGATCGCCTGTTCCACGCGGTTGGCGGCGTCCTCTCTGTCCTTGGCAATGTGGGTCCAGATGTCAAAAATATCGGTTCTGGCGAGCGGTGTGAGAGCATAAGCACTCATTGTTTAGGTGCACGATCTTGCAGCCAGTTCTCTTTCATCGCCCGAATTTCACGGCGAGCCCGATCGCCGTCAATTAGCTCGCCACGCTCGGCCTGCAGATAGCCTTCCTCGAGATGGGACGATAGCGCCTGGCGTTCCTCGCGAGTCCAACTTTCCTCGGCGTCCTGAACTTCCAGAGCGCGGCGCAAGACATCCTCAACGCTCGTATAGGCGCCACTGGCGAGGCGTTTGTTGATCAGCGTTTCAAGGTCGGGAGGAACGTTGAGTTGCATAGCTAATTCTCCATCCTAGCTCCAATACTGTTCACCTTGGTGGGGCAGACCATCGCACTTTGTGGTCTGCCGCCCGCGAGGAGCGTTGGCAGGCGACATAAAACGATCGCCTGCCCCACCGAAACATCACTAAGTGAACGGCGTTGATTCTAGCTCTCATCTAAGCCTTTCTTGGGAGGGCCAGGTTAAGCGATGATGCCCTTGCGCACGGCGTACAGAATCAGCTCGGGCACGCTGTGCAGGTTCAGCTTTTGCAGAATGTGCGCACGATGGGTCTCTACCGTATACAGGCTGAGATTCAGCATGTTGGCGACTTCTTTGTTAGTGCGGCCTTCGGCCAGGAGCTGCAGGATCTCGCGCTCACGATTGGTGAGCAGCTCATAGGTATCCTCGGCGCCGCGGCTCTCCAACTGACGCATGTAATCTTCGACCAGGATCTTGCTGATGGCCGGGCTGAAAAAAGACTTGCCGTCGGTGAGCGCGCGGACGGCCGCCAGCAGGTCGGCTTCGGCGGAATCCTTCAGCAGGTAGGCGCGCGCGCCGGCCTTCAGGGCGCGGATCACGTAGCTCTCGTCGGAGTGCATGCTGAGAATGGCGATGGCAGTGCGCGGGTTGCGGTTGACGATCTGGCGGGCGGCCTCGATGCCGTTCAGGTTGGGCATGGCGATGTCCATGACGACCACATCCGGATTGAGCGTTTCGCTGAGCGCCACCGCCTGGCGGCCGTCCGCGGCTTCGCCGACCACCTGCAAATGGGGCTGACGCTCCAACAGCAGGCGCAGGCCGTTGCGCATGACGGTGTGGTCGTCGGCGAGCAGGATACGCACGGGAATCATGCGATGACCTCCACGGGGCGCGATGCTAACGGGATTTCGATGCTCAACCTGACGCCGCGCCCAGGCTCGGATTGCAGGTGGAAACAGCCGCCCAGGTGCGTCACCCGCTCTTCGATGCCCAGCAGGCCGAGGCCGCGCGTGTGCGTGCTGGTGAAGCCCTGCCCGTCGTCGAGCACATGCAAGAAGATGCGGTCGCTTTCCTGCACGACCTCGATGCGCACGCTGCGCGCGAAGGCGTGCCGGGCGCAGTTGTTGAGCGCTTCCTGCACCACGCGATAGATACAGGTCTTGTGCTCTTCGGGCAGATCGTCCGCTACGTTGTCGGCCTCCACCGTGACGGCCAAGCCGGTGCGTTTGGAAATCTCGCGCGCCTGCCATTGCAAGGCGGGCACCAGGCCCAGGTCGTCCAGCATGGAGGGACGCAACAACAGCGCCATATTGCGTACCACGTGCACGCTGCTCTCGGCCAGTTTGCGGATGGAATCCACGTGGCTGCGCAACTCGGCGTCGCCGGGCGCGACGGCTCCCAGATTGCCCAGTTCCATCAAAAGCGCGCTCAGCGACTGACCGACTTCATCGTGCAGTTCGCGGGAGATGGCGCGGCGTTCCTGCTCCTGCGCGTCCACCAGGCGAGCGGAGAGTTCCTTCAGCTTGGCCTGCGCAAGGGCCACTTGGCGATAGCGCAAATCGGCGTCCCGCGCCAGGCGCAGGATGTGCCGGATGGTGGCGACGGCCAGCAGCGCGCCGATTCCCAGGGTGATGGCGAGCATCAGGATCAGCCGGTAGCGAAAGCGGTCGAAGAGGACCTTCAGCCGCTCGTCGCCGTTGTTGAGTTCCTGCTCGTTGACGGCGCCGATGCGATCGGCGATTTCAAGCGTAGTGGCGCGGCGCGGGAAAAGTTCCCGGTGCATGAAAGCGTCGGTGCGGGCCAACTTTTCTCTGGCATCCCAATGGGAGATGGGGTCGAGCGCTTTCCAGTAGTCGGCAATGCGGGCCTGCAAAGCCGAAAACGGCGCTTGTTCTCCGGCATCCAGGGATTGCGAGTAGCGGCCCAGCGCCGCATCCATTTCTCCGCGGACTTTCTGCAGGCTGGCGCGATACGTTTCCGCGCGCGAAGCATCCCGTTCCAGCAGATAATCGCGCGTGAACGTGCCGGACTGGTATAGGGCCGAGCGGATCTCCTCCAGGGCGCGATTACGCAGCAAGAAGGTCTGGCGGATCTGGACGTTGCGCGACTGAATCTGGCGCAAGGCGCGCAGCGAGTCGATGCCGGCGAACAGCATCAGTCCCAGCATGCCGCCAAAGCTGGCCAGCAGCACGACTTGAGCGCCCCACTGCAGAGGCTGCACGCTCCGTTTGGGAACCACGGCGTCTTTGGTTTCCTCAGGCTCCATAGGTAACGTATCAGCTTGGCTTCTTCGATCATATCCCGTCCATTCGGTAGATTTGGGGACGAAAAATACTCTACGGACAGGATATTCGCGGGGCCTCGGATTCTCTAATCTCGAATCATAGCCTGGTCGAGGGACGCGTCACGCTGCCTGCCACCTTAGTGGCTCAGACCGACGCGTCCCTGCGCAATGGCACGGCCTGTGGAACGCGAGCTTCGCTCGCGAAGGCCGATTAACAATCGGCTTGCAGGTTACCAACCTGCCCCACAGGTGCTAAGATGCGCGCAGATGCAGATCACAAAACCGGCGATGGAGCGCATCTCCCGGCGTGCCATTCTTGGCGGCGGCGCGAGCCTGGGCCTGGGGGCGCTGGCAGCGCAACCGGCACGGGAACCATCGGCAATCCCCTTGCTAACGCGCCCCCGCATCGGAGCGGAATTCTTTCTGAATGCCACCGAGACCCGTGAATCGGTCTTCGAGCACTTCCGCCGCATGTCGCAGACCGGTCTGACGGTGGCGCGCGTCTTCACCATCTGGGACCACATCGAGCGCCAACAGGGCCAGTGGAACTTCGCAGGCTACGACTGGATCTACGATGCCGCGGCGCAGAACGGCATCCTCATCGCCAACACGCTCTGTTCCGAAGACCCGCCCGGATGGATGGGCACGGCTCCGTTCTACCACGCCTGGCGCGATCTTTCCGATCCGGGCCTGCGACCCTTCTCGGAGATCTATATCGAAAAGGTCGTCACGCGCTATAAGAGCCACCCGGCGCACGGCGTGTGGCTTTTGCAGAACGAACCCGGCATCAATAGCGGCGCCGAGCCGTTCGTGCTGGCTGAGTATGCACGCTGGCTGGAACGGAAGTACGGCACAGTCGAGAAGCTGAACCGGTTGTGGTATCGGCCGCTGGCGCGATTCGAAGACGTGCAAGCGCCCGTCGAACCGCGGGTGGCGAGTTGGGCGGATTATCCCTCCTTGCTCGACTGGCGGCGCTTCCGCTGCGCGCACCTCGCCGATCAACTCCGCTGGATTCACGCCCAGGTCGACCGGCATCACCCCGGCGCGCTCACGCACATCAATCCGCCCGGGTTGACCTCCAATATGCCGGCATCCGGGCGCGATTTGTGGCAGCTCAAACCCACTGCCGCCTTCCTGGGCGCGTCGATGCACGCGGCGTGGCACTTCGGCATGTTCCCGCGCGAGGACTTCGGCGTGGCGTACGGCTACTGCTGCGATCTGGTCCGCAGCGTGTCGGCGCCAGCGCCATGGTGGGTGACCGAGTTGCAGGCCGGCCCTACTATACTCACCGGCACTCGGCCCCTGAACCCCACCGCGGGCGAAATCACGCGCTGGTTGTGGGACGGCATCGGCAACGGCGCACGGGGCATCCTGTTCTGGTTGTGGCATCCGCGCACGGAGGGGAATGAGGCCGGCGAATGGGCGCTGGCTGGACCGCAGGGCGAATCCACGGCGCGAACGCGCGCTACCCAATCCGTTGCGGAGGTGCTGCGGCGGCACGACAGCTTTTTCTTGAGCGCCCGGCCCGTGGCGGCTCGCGCCGCGATTCTCTATGACCGCGACGCCATGCTGCTCTATTCCATCGACGGCTGGCGGCGGCCGGGCGATGATGTGGTCCATTCGTTGATGGGTTGTTACAAGGCGCTCGACCGTTCCCACGTGCCGGTCGATTTCCTGGACACCAGCGAACTGGAAGCCGGCGTGGCCGGGCGCTACAAGGTGCTTTACCTTCCGTATTGCTATGCCTTGAGTGGCAAGGCGGTGGATGCGATCCGCGGGTTTGTCCGCGCGGGCGGCACGCTATGGGCCGACGGACTGGTGGGCTGGAAGGACGAGCAGGGCGTCACCCGGCAAATGCCGCCCGGGCCGCTCTCCGATGTTTTCGGCTTCACCCTGGAGGATATCGACGCGGTATGGGAGCCGTTCCTACTGGCTCAAGGCGGAACGGGTAAGGATGGCGAGCTGTGGCGCTGCGTGATTCCCGAAGGGCGCGGGAAGGTTTTGGTTGCAGGCGCGGACGGGCGCCCCGCTGCCATCGAAAATCGCTTCGGAGCCGGCCGGGCGATTTATTTTGGCACGGCCCTTACGCTGGGATACCTGCGGCGAGACAGTGCAGTGGTGCGGGAGTGGGTTGCCGGGGCTGCACGTGAAGCTTCCCGCGATCTCCCGGTAGCGCTTCTGGAGAGTCCTGGGAAAGTTAGCTTCCGGGCATTGACCGCGCCGGGACGGGCTGCGGCGGTGCTGTGCAACTGGGGTGAATCCGGGACGGCCACGGTACGGTTACCGGCGGCTGCTTCGGCATTGGATATCGTCTCGGGCGTAGCATTGGAACTGCGTCTAGTGGACGGATCGAGTCAGGTGACCATGCCGTTGCCAGCGGGCGGATGCGCGGTGGTCTTGGCCGAACTGAGAAAGGACGGATAGCGAAAGGGTGCGATGGAGCCGTGCTGCACTCGTTTTCGCCAGCGTGCTGGCTCTGGCAGCCGTCGCATGCCGGGTCGCGCGCGCGCCCGCCAGCGTTCCGCAAGTGATTGTGCTGGGCATCGACGGCATGGACCCAAACTTCGTCGAGCGCCACTGGGACGCCCTGCCGAACCTGGCCCGGCTTCGGCAGCAGGGCAGCTTCAGCCGGCTGGGCACCACCATGCCGCCGCAGAGCCCGGTAGCCTGGTCCACCTTCATCACCGGCCTGGAGCCGGACCAGCACGGCATCTTCGATTTCGTGCATCGCGATCCGGCCACCCTGGAGCCTTTCTCTTCCATGGGGCGCACCGAGGAACCGCGCTTCACGCTGCCCCTGGGGCCGTACCTTCTGCCGCTTTCCAGCTCGCGGCTGGTTTCCTTTCGCCACGGCACGGCCTTCTGGCAGACGCTGGCGGCCCGCGGCATTCCGGTCACCGTGGTGCGCATGCCCACCAACTATCCGGCGCTCCCGGTGGGCCGCGCGCTCTCCGGCATGGGCACTCCCGATCTGCGCGGCACGCTGGGAACGTTTACGCTTTACTCCGACGACCCCGCTGAAACCTCGCGCCAGGTTTCGGGCGGCCGGGTGGTGAAGGTGGACCTGGCGGGCGGCCATGCGGTGCTGCCTTTGGAAGGCCCACCTAACTCGCTCCGCAAGGACCACGCCTATGCGACCGTGGACCTGGTGGTGGATGTGGACCCCGTGAATCCCGTAGCCCGCATCCGCGCCGGCGGCGAGTCGGCCGTGACCAGGCAGGGCGAATGGTCCGATTGGCTGGCGGCGGATTTCCCTTTGATTCCGCACCTCGCGTCGGCGCGCGGCATGTTCCGCCTCTTCGTCAAACAGCTCCACCCGCAATTCGAGCTGTATGTTTCGCCCGTCAACATCGATCCGGAATCCCCCGCCCTACCGGTGGCGGCGCCCGCCTCCTTCGGCCGCGACGTTTCCCGCCGCACCGGCCGCTACTACACGCTGGGCATCCCCGAAGACACCTCCGCGCTCCGTCAGGATGTGTTCAGCCTGCCGCAGTTCCTCGAACAGACCCGCCTGGTCTTTGAAGACGAACGCCGCCTGCTGCGGGATGCGCTGGGCAGCTTCCGCCAGGGCCTGCTGTTCTTCTATTTCTCGACCATCGACCAGAACGCGCACATCCTTTGGGGCCGCCACGAGGCGGAGTTGCTGGATGTCTATCGCGAGGTGGATGAATGCGTCGGCGAAGCCATGCGGAGCGCGCCCTCGGCCGAACTGGTCGTGCTCTCCGACCACGGCTTCGCCAGCTTCGACCGCGCCGTGCATTTGAACGCATGGCTGCGCGACCGGCGCTTGCTGGCGCTGAACGGTCCGCCCGGCGACGATACCATGCTGACCAATCTGGACTGGGGGGCCACCCAAGCTTATGCGCTCGGCCTGAATGGCCTGTATCTGAATCGGCGCGGCCGTGAGCCGCACGGGATTGTCGAGCATGGCCTGCAAAGCGCGGCCGTGGTCGAGACTCTGCGCGGGCAACTGCTGGCTTTCCGCGATCCGGCGAACGGCCGCCAGGTGGTCGAAGCGGTGTACGAGAGCAGGCCCTCAAGAGAGAATGCCGCCGTGGCGCCGGACCTGATCGTGGGCTACAGTCCGGGCTACCGGGGATCGTGGCAGACCGCGCTGGGCGGCGTTCCCGAGCCGGAGATCGAGGACAACAACGACGCCTGGATCGCCGACCACTGTATTGATCCCGCCGCCGTGCCTGGGGTGCTGTTCACCCGGCGCCCTATGCGGCTCGACCATCCTCGTCTCGAAGACGTGACGGGGCTGGTTCTGAAGCTGTTCGATCCGCCGCGTCGTGGGGCAGGCTTGTAGCCACGCGTAGCGCGCTTTCCGCTCATGCGGATACCTTCCGGATGCGCCGTGACCCAGGACTTGATCGTCCTGGGACCACGGGCTTTGCGCGTTACCGCCAGTGCCCGAACGGATACAATAACTGAACGTGCTGTTTTCCGACATCGCACTTTCGAGACGTTTGGAGCGCGCGGAAGGGCACGCATGCGCTCAGTTTGCAGAGGCGCGACGTCGTCTGTTCCCCGACAGCGGCGCCGAGTGGATTGAATGCGCCGGAGCATACGCGGTTTTCGACGGCATCAACTCTCCTGTCACTCAGACTTTCGGCCTCGGCATTTTTGAGGAACTGAGCGCGGCCTCGCTGGATGTGATCGAGCGCTTCTTTTTCGACCGCGGGGCGCACGTGCTTCACGAAGTGAGCCCGCTCGTGGGGGTTGCTGCGCTGGACTTGCTCTGTGCCCGCCAGTACAGACCGATTGAGATCAGCAACGTCATGTATCGGCCTGTTGAGATGCCCGCGGCTGAGGACCGCGGCAATACCAGAGTGCGCGTTACCGGTCCGGAAGAAGCTCAGCTCTGGGCCACGGTGAGCGCAAAGGGCTGGTCACACGAACATCCGGAACTTCTCGATTTTGTTCTGCAAGCCGCCGCCATTTCTGCAGCGCGCGAGCAGAGTCCGTGCTTTCTCGCCGAGTTTGAAGGCCAACCTGGCGCTGCAGGCGGGCTTTGTATCCATAACGGAGTCGCTCTGTTCGCCGGTGCGGCTACAATTCCGCAGATGCGTCGTCGAGGGTTGCAAGCGGCGCTCCTTCAAGAGCGTATGCGATACGCCTTCTACCATGGCTGTGATTTAGCCATGATGGTGGCCGAGGCGGGAAGCGAGTCCCAGCGCAATGCCGAGCGTAAAGGCTTTCGGATTGCCTACACGCGCATGAAATGGAGCTTGTCGTCTCAGGAACAGACGGGATGATCAGTAACGTGCAGTCGAACGCAGTTCCGTCCGAGTCGGGCAACCGGAAGGTATACCTCGCGCACCTGCGCCACGGGCGCGCACGCACATTGCTGTGCGGTCTTTATCCGGAGAAGTGCTGACGGTACGGAAGCGGACTGCGCTCCGAGGAATGCACCTTGGTCCCGCGAGGCCGTGGGGCGCCTATTTTAGCGCCTATGCCCAGCCTCCGCGGAACTACCCAGTACCGCCTAGAAAGTGACGCCGAAGCGCTTTTTTGCCAGCAACATCGTGAGCAGGCTCACGGCCACGAACCACAGCAGCCAATTTGCGCCGTAGCCGAAGACATCCACGGTGGCGCCCGGATACGACACGCCGATCCAGCGCACGGGGCCGCTGGGCAGGCGCGACTCGCCAGGATAACGCAGCCAATCGAACAGCGAGGCGACACGCCGTTCCGCAACCACGCCGGAGGGTGCGCCGGTCCGCACAGCCTTCGAAAAAGATGCCCCGGCTACGCGTAGAATCACACTGCCGGACGCGGCGCCCATGGCGCGCACGCGCCAACAGAACTGGCGGTCGCCCGGAATTCGCACGCATTGTGTTTCCACCGCGATGCCGCGCCCTTCGAGCGTCGGGGCCAGCGAACCTACGTCGCTCCCGCCGCTGAATTGCGCGGTGACGATGGCGGATTCGCCGGGCGACAGGGGGCGGTGTCCATACACGGCATCCAGTCCGAACATCAGCAGCGTGGCGGGGACCAGGAGCACAGCGCTAGGCCGCAGCATCGACGCCAGATACCGCGCATTCCAGAACAGCAGTTGTTTTTGCGCCCGGAAGATGAGCGCCGGCTCGTCGGCGTACAGCCGGAAAGCATACAGGTTGGCGCGTATCTTGCGCTTGGCAAGCGCCGCCTGTTCCGCGTTGGAGAATCGTCCGAAGATCCACAGCATCGCGAGGCCGCTGGCGATGGCGATGGCGGCCAGGCTCCAGGTGTACGCCGCCGGGAGCATCAGTCGATGTAGCCCAGGCCTTTCAGCTTGCGGACGATTTCTTCGTCCGATTGCGCGTCTTCGAGCTTGGCGATTTCCCGCTCGAGCACGTGTTCGACAAACTCCTCGGGCGAACTGTATCCTCCCGCCGCCGCCACTCTCTTCACTTTCTGCAAGAGATCTTTCTTCAGCTTGATCGTGCTCATAGCAGAGCCTTGCCTTCCATCCATGGCGGAGGCGCGACGCCGAAAAGCTTCAGCGCCGTGGGCGCCAGATCTTCGATGCCGGGATCGTCCGCGGAGATTCTGCGATTCGAGAACAGGACCCCGGGGACCAGCACCGGATCGACGCAATGATCGCCGCTCCAGGCCTTTGGGTTATCCGTTAGCACGGCCGCCGCGACCTTGCCCACGGCGCCCTCCCACGAACAACGGTAACCCTCGTTGTAGCCCACGATGAAGTCCGGCGCGGCTTCCAGGTAGGGCCCGCGATAGAGCGTCGCCGTCTCGTAGACGGTGCGGATGGGCGTCGCACCGTCCTCGTCGCGCAGCGCGGCCAGCTTGCCCATGATTTCGTGCTTGAGTTCCTCGGCTTCCCGGCCGCCAGAGACCACGCCGCGCGCCTCCCGGTTTTTGATGTTCAGGTAGAAGCCACCCAGTCCCAATCCGTACGCGCGTGTGCGGCTCCAGTCCACGCCTTCGAAGAACGATCCGCTTTCGCGGTCCCCGTTCCTCAGATAAAGATAGCCGTTGTCGCGCAGCCACGAGTTGATGTTCACGCCCCGGCGGAAGGCGCAGAAGCCGTGGTCCGACAGCACGAACAGCGCCGTGCCGCTATCAGCGTAAGGCAAGGTTTTGGCGACAAGCGCGTCCATGCGCCGGTACATCTCCTCGATCACCATTGCGTGCCGGTCCGAGGCGCCCAAGTGGCGATAGAACATGTGCTGGATGCGGTCGCTGGTGTCGAACACGCACGCCACCACGCCGCGGCGAGTGCTTTCCAGCGCGTTCAGGAACATCGCCTCGCGTTCTTCAAAGATGCCGTAGGCCTGGTCCAGAAACGCGTCTTCGTCGATCACGCCTTCGTTGAGCGCCCAGGTATCTTCGGCCATCCCGACGGTGGCGAAGGAGCCCAGCAGGTTGGCCAGATATGCGGCATAGTAAGGCGGGTGGCTGATGGGCAGAGCGGGGCGTTCCGGATCGATGTTGATCGGCGACATATACACGCTGAAGTCAGGCTCGGTCTCAGTCAGCAGGAAACGGGCCATGCCGTTCACCTTGACGCCGATGGCGGTGCGAAAGGTCAGGCGCTGCCAACCGGTGTATTCGCCGGGATTGAGCCGGCAGCGGCGCCCCTCGACGCGCAACTCGAAGGCGCTGCCGCGCCGCACTACGCGGAAGGGGATGCGCAGCAGGGGGCTGCCTTCTACAAAGGTGTCTTCGGGCCCTTCGATTTCGCCGTCGAAGCCATCGGCGCCGCGCCGCAGGGGGTAACGGCTGCCATTTTCGTAAGTCGCTTTTTCGACGCGCGTGGTGAACTGCGAGAAGCTGCCCTGGGTGCCTTTGAGGTCGGGCGTAGCCATGGCGGATAGCAGCTTGCCATCGAACTTCTCGGGCGGAAAAGTGATGGGAACGCGCAGGATGGTGGAGCCGATTCCCAGTTTGCCGAGAATCTTCCAGAAGGGCTGGCTCTTGCGGCGCGACTCGATGGCGGGCCGGGAGAGCGGAATGCGGAATCGGCCCAGCCGCAGCACATGCTCGGGCTGGCCCACGCGCGCCGACGAGAGCCGCGGTTGATAGGACTTCAGGCTGCGGTCGAGAAAATCGAAAATGTTGTGGCGCGCCGGGCTGACGCCGGTGGCGAAAGTGGACCAGGCCACCGGCGAGAGCGCCGGGAAGGTGGTGCGTAGCCGCTGATAGCTGCCCTCGGCGGCCAGGCGCGCCAGGTTGGGCAGCTTGCCTTCCGCCATCATGCGCTCGGTGAGGCGGGGATCGAGGCCGTCGAGTCCCAGGAAGATAATCTTCTTCACGTGCGCATTGCGGAAGCTGTTGCGGTTACGCACGGCGCGCCAGGCCATGCGGAACGGCCACAGCAGGAGCGAGAGAGCGCTCATGAACAAGCCGGCCGCCAATGTCAGGAACGAGCCCAGGAACGCAAAGCCGGCGCCGGGACCGATGTAGGCGAGCTGGGTGGAGTGCGGGTGGGAATAGAGCGCGGCCAATCCCGCTACGGCCACGGCGCACTGGAGCACGGCGTTAAGGCGGCGGCTGCGCGCGGTATAGTGATTGCCTGTGGCTGCCACGCTTGAATCATTATAACGTCCGCGCTTGCTCGTCCCCCGCAGCGTGTGGCGCCGAAGCGTGGCACCTGCCGCTCTGCTATACTTTCCCTTTATGGCCTCCGCCGCCCGGCATCGTCATCATCACGGCCCAATCCACGTGCGGCGGGCGCTCTCCTGATTCGACCCATATCGAAATAAGAAAGGACGCCCGCCGCGGGAAGCCCTCTGGGCCCGGCGGGTTTTTTGTTGCTATTGGCATGCATCTCGATTTTTCCAAGTTCGACGGACTGATCCCGGCGGTCGTCCAGGATTACAGCTCAGGCCGCGTCCTGATGGTCGGCTACATGAACGGCGAGGCCTTCCGCCGCACCGTCGAGACCGGTTTCGCCACCTTCTACAGCCGTTCGCGCCAGAAGCTCTGGCTCAAGGGTGAGACTTCGGGCCACCGGCTGGCGGTCAAGGAAATCTCCACCGATTGCGACCAGGACTGCCTGCTGGTACGCGTCGAGCCGCAAGGCCCGGGCGTCTGCCACAACGGTTACCAGAGCTGCTTCTACCGCCGCCTCGAAGCCGGCCAATGGGTGGAATCCGAGCCGCGCGCCTACGATCCCGCCGCGGTCTACGGGAGCCAGGCATGAAGCTGACGCTCGGCATTCCCAAGGGCAGCCTTGAAAACGCCACCATCGATTTGTTCCGCCGCGCGGGCTACGCCATCACCACCAGCAGCCGTTCGTACTTCCCGGCCATCGACGATCCCGAAATCGAGTGCATGCTCATCCGCGCGCAGGAGATGGCGCGCTACGTGGAGGACGGCATTCTGGACGCGGGCCTCACTGGCCGCGACTGGGTCGCCGAAACCGAGGCCCAGGTGGAGGCGGTCGCCGACCTGATCTACTCGAAGCAGAGTTTCGGCAAGGTGCGCTGGGTGCTGGCCGTGCCGGAGTCGTCCGACTTTCAATCGGTCGGCGACTTGGAAGGCAAGATCATCGCCACCGAACTGGTGGGCACCACCAAACGCTACCTGGCGCAGCACGGCGTGCGTGCGCGCGTCGAATTCAGTTGGGGCGCGACGGAGGTGAAGCCGCCGGTGCTGGCCGATGCCATTGTGGAAGTGACGGAGACCGGCTCCTCGCTGCGCGCCAACAAGCTGAAGATCATCGATACGGTCATGGAATCAAACACCCAGCTCATCGCCAATCGCGCGTCGTGGCAGGACGCCTGGAAGCGCCGCAAGCTGGAAGACATGCGCATGCTGCTGGATGGCGCGATCAACGCGCTGGGCAAAGTGGGGCTCATGCTGAACGTCCACCAGAACGATCTGCGCGCCGTGCTGGAGGTGCTGCCCGCGCTGAAGCGTCCCACGATCTCGCACCTCAGCGACGAAGAATGGCTGGCGGTCAATACCATTCTGGACGAATCCACGGTGCGCGACATCATTCCGCGGCTGAAGCAGGCGGGAGCGCAGGGGATTGTGGAGTATCCGCTGAATAAGATTGTCTTATGAAGAAGAAGACAGAAGTCAGGAGTCAGAAGTCAGAAGGCGGAATTCTCTATTCTGACTTCTGTCTTCTGACTTCTGACTTCTGTCTTCCGTCTTCTGTCTCCTTTTTCTTATGATCCGCATCCTTTCCCCCACTTCTCTGCCCCGACTGCTGGCGCGGCGCACGGCCCGGCTGGCCGAGGCTGAGGGGGTGGTGCGGCCGATCCTGGAAGCTGTGCGCGTGCACGGCGATCGCGCGCTGCTCGAATACGCGCGCCAGTTCGATGCGCTCGACCGCAAAACAGTGGTGGTGCCCGCAGCCGATCTGCAGCGCGCCTGCGCCGGTCTTTCGACGGAGTTCCGCGATGCGGTCGAGACCGCCGCCGCCAACATTCGCGCGTTCGCCCGGATGCAGGTTCCGGTCGAAACGCTGCGTGAAGTGAGTCCGGGCCTGCAACTGGGGCAGGTCGTGCGCCCGCTCGACACGGTGGCGGCCTACATTCCTGCGGGCCGCTATCCGCTGCCTTCCACGCTGATGATGACTGTAATTCCCGCGCAGGTTGCCGGCGTGCCCAACATCTGCGTGGCCTGCCCGCGCCGTGTGCCGGAGGTCCTTGGTACGGCGCGGCTTTTGGGTGTCGAGCGGGTGTTTCAGATGGGCGGCGCGCAAGCCATCGCGGCGTTCGCCTACGGCACGCGCACGGTGCCGCGCGCGGACCGCATCGTCGGGCCGGGCAGCATCTATGTGGCGGCGGCCAAGAAACTGCTCGCGGGCGATGTGGGCATCGACTTCGTGGCTGGCCCGACCGAAATCCTGATCATTTCCGCCGATGGCAATCCCCGGCACCTCGCAGCCGACATGCTCGCGCAGGCCGAGCACGATGTCGATGCGGCCGCCATCCTGCTCACCACTTCCAAACGGCTCGCCAATGCGGTGGCCCAGCAAATCGAGCGGCAGCTTGTGGATCTGCCAACCGCCGCCGTCGCACGCAAAGCCATCCAGCGCAACAGCGCCATTATACTGGTGCGGTCGCTTGAGGAGGCCGTCGAACTTTCCAACCGTTTCGCGCCCGAGCACCTGAGCATTCCGGACGACCGGCTGCTGGCGCGCGTGCAGCATGCGGGCAGCATCTTCATCGGCCCGTTCAGCACGGAGGCCGCGGGCGATTACGCATCCGGACCGAATCACGTGCTGCCCACCAGCGGCGTGGCGCGCTTGCGGGGCGGGCTGTCTGTCGGCGATTATTTGAAGGTGATTTCGGTGCAGCGCCTCAGCCGCGGGGCTCTTGCCGCGCTGGCTCCAGCCATCACCACGCTGGCCCGCGCCGAGGGGCTGGAAGCGCACGCGCGCTCCGTCGAGGTGCGGACGGGCGGCCTGAGAGGCCGCCGCAGGCCGAGGGCCTGCCCCACGGCGGACGGGTAATTCATGACGAAGCCTAAGCCAGCCCGACTGCCCAAAGGCGCCATCCGCCCGCGCGAGGCCGTGCTCCAGATGGCGCCCTACTCGCCGCCCACCGCCGGCCGCGCGGACAAGTTGCGCCTCGATTTCAACGAAAATACGGTGGGATGCTCGCCGCGCGTCATCGAGTTCTTGAAGCAGCAGCTCAACGCCGGCGGCCTCGCGGTCTATCCCGAATATGGCGCAGCCAAAGCCGCCGTGGCCGAGTTTTTCCGCGTCGCACAAGACCAATTCATCTTCACTAACGGCACCGATGAAGCCATCCAGGTCTTCATCAATACCTACGTGGACGATGGCCAGGAAGTGCTGCTGCTGCGCCCCGCCTACGCCATGTACCGCTTCTATGCGCAAGTGGCCGGTGCAGCGGTGCGCGAAATCGCTTACGACGGTCCCACGATGGAGTTTCCGCTCGCCAGCGTGCTCGACGCCATCACCCCGTCGACGCGCGCCGTGCTGATCGCGAACCCGAACAACCCCACCGGTACGGGCCTTTCGCTGCTGGCCATCGAGCGCATTCTGAAGCGCGCGCGCAAGGCCGTGGTGTTTATCGATGAAGCCTACTTCGAATTCTCCGGCATCACCGCGCTGGGCCAGATCGCGCGCTCGCCCAACCTGTTCGTCAGCCGCACCTTTTCCAAAGTGTACGGCATGGCGGCCATGCGTCTGGGCTGCTTGTTCTCGCATCGCGCAAACATCGCCTACCTGCACAAGGCGCAATCGCCTTACAGTGTGAACACGCTGGCCGTGCTGGCGGCGCAAGCGGCCATCCGCGACACCGCGTATATCGAGAATTACGTGGCCGAAGTGCTGGCCGCCCGCGAGTTGTTGTGCGTCGGCCTGGAGCGGCTGCAGATCGGCTATGTGCCCAGTTCCGCGAATTTCGTATTGATTCGGGCCGGCCGGCGCGCGGTCGAGGTCCGCGACCAATTGCGCGGCCAGGGTATCCTGGTGCGCGACCGCAGTTACGAAGCACCCGGCTGCGTGCGCATCACGGTGGGCACGCGCGAGCAGACGCGCCGCCTGCTCGGCGCGCTCGAGGAGATATGGCTGAAGCGTTGATCGTCTTCGATATGGACGGAGTGCTGGTGGACGTGAGCGAGTCCTACCGCGAAACCATCGTGCGCACGGTCGAGCATTTCGCCGGCGTTACGGTTACGCGCGCCCAAATCCAGGACTACAAGAACCAGGGCGGCTTCAACGACGATTGGAAACTGTCGCATCACATGATCGCGCAGCACGGCGTGGCCGTAGGGTTCCAGACCGTGGTGGATTACTTCCAGGGCCTGTTTCACGGCAATGGTACAGATGGCCTGATCCTACGCGAGCGGTGGATGGCGCGCGACGGCCTGTTCGATCGCCTCGCCGCGCGCTTCGATTTGGCCCTCTTTACCGGGCGGCTGCACTGGGAAGCGGAAGTCACACTGCACCGCTTCGCGCCGGAGCTGCGCTTCGATCCCATCATCGGCATGGAAGACGTGACCGCATTGAAGCCCGCGCCGGAAGGTCTGCTGAAGATCGCAGCAACGGCCGGCGGCCGCAAGATCTGGTACGTCGGCGACACGGTGGATGACGCGCGCTCGGCCAGGGCGGCGGGTGTGCCGTTCATCGGCATCGCCTCGCCCGACAACGTGCGGCACGCGGAGGTGGCTTCGCTGTTCCATGCCGAGAACGCCGTCGCCGTTCTTGACGACATCAATCAACTGGAAAGTGTACTGGTCTGATGCGCACTGCCACCATCCAACGCGACACCAAGGAAACGCGGATCAAAGCCTCGCTCAAAATCGAAGGTCGCGGTGTGTACCAGATCTCTACTGGCATCCGCTTCTTCGATCACATGCTGGAGTTGTTCGCCAAACATGGCGGCTTCGACCTGAAGCTCGAAGCGAAGGGCGATCTGGATGTGGACCAGCATCATACCGTCGAAGACGTGGGCATCGTGCTGGGCCAGTTGTTCGCGAAGGCGCTGGGCGACCGGCGCGGCATCAACCGCGCGGGCTATTTCGTGCTGCCC
>Ga0187855_10001370_pt1 | contig 19412 bp, 21 predicted proteins | sample June2016WEW_8_10_2_FD_132969 | JGI IMG/M metagenome (GOLD analysis project Ga0187855, IMG submission 132969) | Peatland microbial communities from SPRUCE experiment site at the Marcell Experimental Forest, Minnesota, USA - June2016WEW_8_10 | ecosystem: Environmental > Terrestrial > Soil >...
CATCGGCATTAGCGGCTGGACCTCCACGCCCTACAATGTCTCGGTCGGCGGCACAGACTTCGAAGATACCTACAACGCCACCAAAGGCTCGCCCGCGATTCCGATCAGCACTTATTGGAGCTCTACCAATACCCCCACCGACGGCTCCGCCAAGTCCTATATGCCGGAGATCCCTTGGAACGATTCCTGCGCCAGCTTCCTGATTTATAACTATGAGGGCGCCAGCGTGCCCTACGGCTCCACTGGCTTCTGCAATTCCGGCGGCACCAGCTTCCGCACCACCGGCTCAGGCAGCGGAGGGCCCAGCGGCTGCGCCACCGGTTCGCCAGCCACGTCGGAGATCGTCAGCGGAACCTGCGCGGGATGGCCGAAGCCTTCCTGGCAGGCTGGTATTCTAGGCAACCCCGCCGACGGAGTGCGCGACATCCCGGACGTCTCATTATTCGCTTCCAACGGCGTCTGGAACCACTACATCATCATTTGCGGTACCGGCAGTTGTACCGGCGCCCCCAGCGGTTCCAGTTGGACAGGACTCGGCGGCACCTCCGCCTCCTCCCCCATGATGGCGGGTATCCAGGCTCTGGTGAATCAGAAGTGGGGCATCCGCGCTGGCAATCCCAACCCGACGTACTACGCCATCGCCAACGCCGAGTTCGGCGCCAGTGGTAACAGCGCCTGCTACTCCATCAACCAGCCCGGCCGCCGCGGCCTGGGTTCCGCCTGCACCTTCTATGACATCACCCAGGGAGACATCGCCGTGAACTGCACCGGAACGCACGTGAATTGCTACAATCCCGGTGGCACCGATGGCGTGCTCAGCACTCAGCCACTGACCAGTGTGGCCGTAATCGCGGGCGGATCGGGTTACACCAGCGTGCCCACCTGTACTTTAGGCGCGCCGAGCAACCTAAACAAGTACTTGAATCCTTCCGGCGGAACGCTATGGGGTGGCGGCACACAAGCCACTTGCACGGCGGTACTATCCGGCAACGCCGTGGGCAGCATCACTCTGAACAATGGCGGCCAAGGCTACAACCCTGGCGCGGGCTGCACGATTTCCGGCGGCGGCGGATCGAATGCCACCTGCACCGGCTTGACTACCGTCACGACCCTGGCGCCGGCTTATCAAACCGCTTACGGCGCCACGCCCGGATGGGACTTCGCTACCGGCATCGGCAGTGTCAACGCCTACAACCTGGTCATGAACACCAATTGGTAATGGTAGAAGCGCTCAAACTCGAGGTTGCGCAGCTTCCGGGTCCGCGCCCAGATGCGCGTCCAGAGCCTCGCATTCGGCCTCCGTCAGGATCGCCTTATAGCGGTCCACGAATTCGTACTGCACCGGCAAAGGCGAAGTAGCCGACAGGCTCCGTGGGGCCGGAGCAGGTGAGGGTGTCTGGGCAAAAGCAACCAGAAGGAAGAGAAGCAAAGCAACGAATCGTGTATGATGCATTGAGAGGCTCCGAAGATGGTGGCTACAACCAGTCAACTGACGGTCGAGGAGTTCCGGAAACTCCCTGAGGATTCCGGGGGCGTCTACCGCGAACTTCGGCACGGAGAAATCGTTACTGTGACGCGACCCAAGCTCAAGCACTCGTCGATCCAGCGCAGCTTGCGCAGACTCCTAGAGCACGTCGCGGAACCCGGAAGCCTGGTGGACGTTGAAATCGCATTCCGCCCTCTTCAGGAATACGAGCTCTGGGTTGCCGATGTCGCATACCTGTCCGCGGAGCGATTCAAGCAAGCCGATCCCGAAGACAATATCCACGGTGCGCCGGATATCGTCGTCGAGGTCCTTTCTCTCTCCAATACGGTCGCCGAGATCTACGGCAAGGAGAAGCTATGCCTGGAGAACGGAGCAAAGCAGTTCTGGGTGGTCGATCCGGACAGGCGTCAAGTGAAGGTCTCCACACCCGATGGTCGCACCGTGACCTATCGGGCCGGCCAGGAGATTCCGCTTGATCTGTTCGCGGCTAATCTAGCCGTCAATGCTATATTCGCCTAGTAGTCGGCTGAGCCGTCATGAACGGGCGGGCGCGCCTTGGACCCCCGACCGAGGGGGCCCGGCGCGGGTCAGGGGAAAGCTGACCGCTGTTAGCTGTTCGCTCCTGTGGCACGAGCCGTCAAGCAGCCGGATCCGGGTCCAGATGCCCAAAGATAAGCCATCTTAGCAAAGCCTACGAGTAGATCTACTTTTAAGAAAATGGGATGTTTGAGCGTGACGCTGAAAAGGCGGCGGCCAACCTCCGCATTCACGGCGTCGCATTCCAGGAAGCGGTCATGCTTTCCGTGACTCTTTCCGTGTCGAACAAATCGACGACCGTGAGGACTATGGCGAAGAGCGCATCAGCCTGCTCGGCATGTGCGGCGGCACAATTCTCTACGTGACATACACCGAGCGCGGCGAATGCATTCGAATCATCTCAGCCAGACGCGTGGAAAAACATGAGCGAGACCACTATTACCGCGAGAATTCGATCTGATGGCACGGTCGTCGAAGTGCTAAAGGATGGAAGTGAACGCCCATTTTCTGTCACTCCCATGCGCCCAATGACCGAGGCGGAGATCGCCGCGGCGGCTGCTGCAGACCCCGATGCGCGTCCCATGACCCCCAAGGAACTTCGCTCGGCGAAACGAGTACCGCGCGATCGTGAAGGCGTGCGGCGCGCCTTAAGTGAAAAGCATTTGTAAGCCTCGCCGGCTCACGCCAAAGCCAACGGCCGCGCAAGCCTGATCAGCAAAGACGAGCTGATCGCGACGCACTATCCGAACACCATTTGCTAAGAACTCTGGACCGGCAGGCGAACCGCTCCCGTCCAAACCCGCCTGGTAACGCATTGGTAGAAGCACTCAAACTCGATCTGGCAGCCGAAGTCCTGGCTTCGTTCGGCGAGGCTCGTCTGCCGGTCACCGGCTCTAGCATGTTCCCCTCGATGCAGCCCGGCGATCTGCTTGAAATACGCCGCCCCGCTGGGCCGATCCAGACCGGCGACGTGGTGGTGTTCAAGCGCCATGGCCGACTCGTCGTCCATAGGGTCGTCGGCCAAACCGGCGATTTGTTCATCACGCGCGGCGACCGTCTACGCTATCCCGATGCACCCGTGCCTGCCGCCGATATTCTGGGCTTTGTCACCGCCATCGAACGCCGAGGCCGCCGCATCGCCCCGCGCCTGACCGCTTTACGGCGCATAGTCTCCGCAGTACTCCGTCACACCGAGTTCGGCACGCGCGTGGCACTCTACTTTGCTAGGATGGTACGACTTTGACCCTCACGGCGACCCACGAACTGGCGATCGTAATCGGTGGCATGCCCATTGTCGTCCGCACGGACAGCGACGAGTTCGCAGCCATGCTGGAAGACCGCTACGGCAGCTTCATCAAACCCCTAGCCCCCAGCCCCCAGCCCCCAGCCCCCGCGCGCCAAGCGCGCCAAGCGTGCCTCGACATCGATCTCATCCCGCCGCGCGTCATTACCGAGGACGAAGACATCAGTGTGCGCCTCGAATCCGGCCGCTGGATCATCACCCGCGGCGATTTCCGCGCTGAATGGGACCCTCGCACCAGACACGGTTGGGTCCGCCAAAGCGCCAATCCTTATTCGATCGACGGCGTGCTGCGCATCCTGCATTCGTTGTTTCTGGCGCGCGAAGGCGGCTTCTTGGTACATGCGGCGAGCGCCGTCCGCAATGGCCGCGCGTTCCTGTTCGCGGGCGTCTCCGGGGCGGGGAAGACTACCCTATCGCGCCTGGCGCCGCCGGATGCCGAAGTGCTCACCGACGAGATCTCCTACGTGCGCCCCTGCGAGTCCGGCTACGAAGCCTTCGGCACGCCGTTCGCCGGCGAGCTGGCGCGCATCGGCGCGAACCTGCGCGCACCTTTAGCCGCGCTCTACTTGCTCGTGCAAGGCCCCGAAAACCGCATCGAGCCGGTCGACCCGGCCGAAGCCGCGCGCGCCGTGCTGCGCAATATCCTTTTTTTCGCGCACGACGAAGAGCTGGTCGGCCTCGTGTTCCAATCTGTCTTCGATTTCGTCGCCCGAGTGCCGGTCCAGCGGCTCGTATTCACGCCCGACGCGCGCGTGTGGGAGTTGATTGTCTGAAGGTTTGTCTTATGACCACTTACGTTGCCCGCAGCAAGCAAGTCGCGGCCCGCATGTTGGGCGGCGAAATGATGATCATGTCGCCCCGCGACACCACGTTGTTCAACCTCAACGACGTGGGCTCGGTCATCTGGCAATCCGCCGACGGCCAGACACCGCTCGATGAAATCGTCGCGCGCCTCTGCGCCGAATTCGACGTTGCGCCGGAGGTCGCGCGGCAGGATGCCGAAACATTCATTCAGGAGCTGGCCGGACACGGAATCTTGCACGTTTCCGATCAACCCATCACCGCCGAACCACCCCGTCAGGAGCCCACATGAACGTCTTAATGGAAGAGATGAATCGCCGGGCGCTCGCGCTGGGCACCCCACTGGGCGCCCAGTTGGATGTCACCTATCGCTGCAACGAGCGTTGCGTGCACTGCTACCTCGACCACGACGATCACGGCGAGATGACCACCGCCGAGATGAAGGACATACTCGACCAGTTGGCCGACGCCGGTACGCTGTTCCTCACCTTGAGCGGCGGCGAAGTCTTCATGCGCATGGATTTCTTCGAGATCATAAGATATGCGCGCGAGCTTTCGTTCTGCATCAAGATCAAGACCAACGCCTTCATGATCCGCGAAAAGGAAGCCGACCTCATCCGCGATATGGACGTGAGTTCCGTGCAGGTCAGCATCTATTCCCACCGGCCGGAAGTCCACGACGCCATCACCTTGCTGCCGCGGTCGCTCGAACGTTCCGTCAAAGGCATCCGCCTGATGCAGCAGCGCGGCGTGAAAGTCATCATCGCCAACGTGCTCATGCGGCAGAATATCGCCGATTATGAAGGTGTCCGGCAGTTGGCCAAGTCGCTCGGTGTTGAGTCCACCATCGACCCTACCATTACTCCCAAAATGGATGGCGACCGCTCCCTTTTGAGCCTCGGCATCGGCGGTAAAGAACTGCGCGACGTAATGCATAACGCCGATCTGGTCGGCAATGTAGACGACTTTTGCGCCACACCGCCACCGGTCGGAGACGAAGACCTCGACCAGGTACCTTGCAGCGCCAGCCATACCTACTGCTACATCTCTCCTTACGGCGACGTCTTCCCCTGTGTACAGTTCCCGCTGCCCACCGGAAACGTCCGCCAACAGAAGTTCCTGGACATCTGGCGGTACTCGCCGCAGATGAACGACGTGCGCTCCATCCGCCCACGCGAGCTGCCTGTGTGTTCCACCTGCTCCCACATCGGAACCTGTACGCGCTGCCCCGGCTTGGCGTATATGCAAGGCGACATGCGCGGCCCCTCCGTCCAGGACTGCGAAAAATCCTACGCGCGCACCGGCATTCCTTCCGCCAACATGAAGCTGCGATTTACCGCCACAGACGGTCACCCGGTTGAACACCCGATCCACCTCATCCAGATCGCATGCTAACCGCGGACGCTCAAGTTCGGAGCTCGCTGCTGTTCACAGGCGAACTCCTGCGCCTGCTCGATCTGTTCGACCGCCACTCTATCCGCGCTCTGCCGTTCAAGGGCCCGGTTCTGGCCGACATGCTGTACGGCGACATCACCGCGCGGGATTATTGCGACCTCGACATCCTGGTGGGTAAGCACGACATCGGAAAAGCCATTTCTGCGCTTATAAGGGCAGGCTACACGACCGATCTGCCTTCGGATGCGGGACAGCGGAAAGCCTATCTCCGCGCGCGCTACGAAATTCATTTCACATCCCCCGGCGGCTTGCCCATCGAAATCCACCAGGACTTTCTGCCCCCATCCTATGGCTTCTCGCTGGCTCCCCGCTTGGAGCGCCGGCCTTTCTTCGGGCGCGAGATCCCAGCGCTGGCGCCCGCGGACCTGCTCCTGGTGCTGTGCGCCCACGGCGCCAAACACGCCTGGTCGGAGCCGAGGCTCGTCGGCGATGTCGCCCGCCTTCTGGAGATCTCGGCGGACGAGTTTTGCTGGCCCGATCTGCTGCGCGAGGCCGCGGCGATTGGCGCCCGCCGCATCCTTCTGCTGGGCCTCTACCTGGCTGCTCAACAGGACGCCCCCGTCCCCGCCGAAATTCTGAGCCAGGCGCAAAGCGATAAAGCGGTCGTGCGCCTCGCCGGCCGCATCCGGATCGGCGGTCCCGAGAGCCACCGCTTTTTTCTGCTAACCCGCGAGCGCCTCCGCGACAGGCTCGCCTGTTGCGCTCGCCTTGCTTTAGTGCCCAACGAAGAGGACTATTCGTTTCTGCCGCTGCCCGCGTTCCTCTCGCCGCTCTACTACCCCGTACACGCAGTCCGCGTGGCGGGAAAGTATGGTCTCGGGCTATGACATCACTCGCCGTCTTGGGTACTACGGTTGAAGTGGTTTGGCGCGCCGCCCAGCTCAAGCTGCTTTCGCCAGGCACATGAGACCCGACGCAACTGTCGCCCGCGCTGTGGAGGCATTTCTCGGGAAGCGTATCCTCATCATCGGCGATCTGATGCTCGATCGATATTGGTCTGGCACCGTGGATCGAATCTCGCCAGAGGCCCCGGTACCGATCGTGCGAAAGCTCAGCGCTTTCGCAAACCCAGGTGGCGCGGCCAACGCCGCGTGCAACGTCGCAGCCCTGGGAGCCGGCGCCACACTGTTCGGCGTGGTCGGTCAAGACGAAGCCGGTCGAGAGCTTCAACGGATTCTGTCCGGCCGAGGCATCGATTGCGCAGGTATCTCAATCGCCACCTCGCGCCCGACGACGGTCAAGTTGCGCATCATAGCGCACGACCAGCAGGTCGTTCGAATCGACGATGAAGACACCACATCCATTGATGCCAGTTTAGGCGCAGACGTTGTGAAGCGTGCCGGGCGGATGATGCCGGGCGTGGATGCCGTTCTGGTATCGGATTACGCCAAGGGCTTTTTGCTCGATGGGGTAGTCAAGGGAATAATCAGCGAGGCCCGGCGTTATTCCAAGCCGGTAATAGTCGATCCCAAGGGCGCCGATTTCGAACGTTACAGAGGGGCTACGATCATCAAGCCGAATCGACACGAGTTGGGCGCGCTCACGGGTTTGCCGGTGCGCGATCACGCCGAAACAGTCCATGCCGCAAAGCAGCTTCTGCGCCTTACAGGTTCGACAGCCCTGGTAGTTACCGAAGGAAAAGACGGAATGACGCTGTTGCGGCCGGAGATCGCGGAGGAGCATTTTCCAAGTTTCGCTCGCGGAGTTTATGACGTTACCGGCGCAGGTGATACAGCCGTGGCGATGCTGGCTGTCGCACTGGCCGCCGGAGCCCGGTTGAGCGATGCAGTCTGGCTGTCGAACCTGGCGGCCGGCCTTGCCGTACGTGAAGCTGGTACGGTCGCAATCTCGCGTGACAAAATCGCGAAGGCGATCGACGCAATGGGCCGCCGCAATGGCAAACGAAGGCCGGGGGTGGGGCATACGCCGTGACACCGAATTCTTTTCTCCTCGGGCTGTTCAGGCGGTCTCGGGTCTGACGCGAACTAGATGAAGAACAAGATTCTCTCTCGTTCGGCGCTTTTGGAGTGGGTGAGGGCGCAACGGTCGGACGGAAAGACTATCGGATTCACGTGCGGCGCCTTTGACATTCTCCACGCCGGACACGTGGACTACCTGCAGCGGGCGCGAGCCCTTTGCGACCGGTTGCTGGTGGCCGTCAACTCCGACGACTCGGTGCGCCAGTATAAGAGCGCAACCCGGCCCTTCGTCCCCGAACAGGAACGGATGGCGATCATCGCGGCCCTGGAATGCGTCGATGCGGTCACTTTGCTGTACGAGCAGCGGCCCCTCGATTTGATCCGACAGGCAAAGCCGGACTTTTACATCAAGGGCGGCGACTATCTTCTGACCGAGCTGAAGTCGAAGGACGAAGTCGAGTCGTACGGCGGCAAGGTTGTAGTCATACCTGTGACCCACCACACGAGCACATCAAGCATTATCGAACGAGTGAGGGACATTTCCTGTTACGCAGATGAGCCGGCGAGGCGCGGGAATGAGCGAGAGCGGATAGCATTCCTAGACCGGGATGGCACCTTGATCCGTGAGATTCCCTTCCTCCATGACCCGGGCCTCGTTGAGTTGCTGCCAGGTGTTGGCGAAGGGTTGGCCGCCTTACAGCAGGCGGGTTTTCGGCTCGTCATGGTAACCAATCAGCAAGGCATCGGTCTGGGGTACTATTCGCCTCAGGAGTTCATAGAAGTCAATCGCGCCCTGTTTCGTTCCCTCTCGAAATTCAACGTCCGCATCTCCCGCGTTTACTTCTGTCCCCATTCGTACGCGGATGACTGTGCCTGCCGGAAACCTGGCGATCTGCTGCTGCAGAAGGCGATGCGGTACTTCGCAGCGTCTCCAGAGGAATGTTACATGATTGGGGATTCCCCAGTCGACGCCGCGGCCGCACGGCAAGCCGGCTGTATGGCTGTCCTGGTCGGCGGCGACGCACCCTGTGACTTTCATGCTTCGTCGTTTGGCGATGCAGCCCATTGGATCTTGAGCCACTTGGCAGATCACCACAGTGACAGTGTGCTGAGATGAAGTCGCAGCCGTCCCTCGTGGAGTATTGCCGAGGGAAGCACCGATCGGCGGTGCACTCTTATCCGGCCCGAACAGCAAAGAATCAGAAACAAGTAAGGATGCACTCTCGCCGAGCCATGCAACGCCTGTAACATCGAATTCCTAAACTCTCCCATCACAGAAACATCTGCTTCTGTGATGAAAGCAGCGCAATCATGTACTATTCGCTTGCCATCGTCTTCCTCTGTGCTTTAGCGTTGTCGTCCATTTTGACCCCGATCTGCCGGAGCGCCGCCTTGCGGATGAATCTTGTGGATCGGCCGGATGGCGCCCGCAAGCTTCACCGGCGGCCCGTCCCCCGCATAGGAGGCATCCCGATCTTGTCGTCGATCGCCGCTGCCTGCGGATGTCTCGCATTTCTGCCGTGGGCCGGTACAAAGGCTGTCGCAGGGGCGCTGTCGTTGCACTGGCCTTTTCTAGCTGTCTTGGCGGTGGTCTTCGCCATTGGGTTCGCAGATGACATAGTCGGTCTTGGACCACGGCAAAAGCTGGTAGGTCTGGTCGCGGCCGCAGGACTGGCCTTTGCCTGCGGAATTCGGATCAACTCGGTCGGGGCCCTGCACTTGCCCATTTGGCTGTCAGCGCCGATTACCATCCTCTGGCTGGTCGGCTGTGCCACGGCTTTCAACCTCATCGACGGTCTGGATGGTTTGGCGACCGGCGTTGCGCTGCTCGCCACGTTGGGTATGCTGGTCTCCGCTAGTCTTGTGGGGCTCGGAAGTAATTACCTGCTTGCGTTGGCGCTGGTTCCAATGGCCGGCGCGCTCCTGGGATTTCTGCCATACAACTTCAACCCGGCTTCCATCTTTCTGGGTGACTCCGGAAGCCTCATGATTGGTTTCCTGCTGGGCTCTTCCAGTGTGCTGTTGAGCCAGAAATCAACGACCTTACTGGGCATGACTGCGCCGATAATGGTGCTCACCATCCCGCTGCTCGACGTGATCCTTTCCATCGCCCGCCGGTTCCTGCGCGGCAAGCCGATTTTCTGTGCGGATCGTGGTCATATTCATCATCGTCTGCTGGATCTCGGCTTCCCACCCGGCCACGCGGCGCTATTACTGTACGGCGCGTGCTTACTGGCGGCGGCCTTCTCCTTGGCGCTAACCGTGGCGCCGGACCGAATCGGAGGCTGGGTGATCGTTCTGTTCTGCACTGCCAGCTTTCTGGGGATTCAAAGCCTCGGCTATGCGGAGTTCGCGCTGGCGGGGCGGCTGATGCTCTCCGGCACATTCCAGCACTCTCTCAACGCGCACCTCAACCTCCGCGCGGTTGAAAATTCGCTGCGTGCAGCGGAATCCGCGGATGAATGCTGGACGGCTCTCTGTGAAGCATGCCGGATTTTCGGTTTTACCGAAGCGCGTTACCGGGTCGCGGATCAGGTTCTTCACAAACAGTTCGGAAGCCAGGGTGATGATGAGGGCTGGAATATTCGGATACCGCTTCCGGGTGGAGATTACATCAACTTCACGCGGCCTCAGGATTCGACGGTGCTTGCGATGGGTGTGGCGCCACTGTTAGACATGGTAAGTAAGGTCATGGCCGAAAAGTGCCTCGCGTCTTCCGAGTTTGTTTCAACTCTGTCCGCGGTTGCTCCGATATACGAAATTGAAAACCATCGACGTAGAGCAGTTGAGTAGATTTGCACACTTACCATCAGATCGCTCCCGGCGCGAGGGGTGAGGCGGAGCCAGCGAGCTGGCTGGCGAAACGCTAAGAAGCAATATGAGGGTGGCTTTTCGACTATGAAGGCTTTGATCACTGGATCGGGCGGGCTGATCGGCTCAGAGTGCGTCCGCCAACTTTCGGCCGAAGGCTGGGAGGTTATCGGGATCGATAACGATATGCGCCGCCAGTTTTTCGGCGAGCAAGGCACGACGCTTCCGGTGGTGCAGGAACTGCGAACGATGCTGCCGCGTTACCGGCACTTGCCCATCGATATACGCGATCGGCAGGCCGTCCGGCAGGTGTTCGACGCCGAACGGCCGCAATTCATCATTCATACGGCCGCGCAGCCTTCACATGACAAAGCGGCGGCCATCCCTTACGACGATTTCGATGTGAATGCCCTGGGCACCATGAACCTGCTGGTGGCCGCTCGCGATTTCTGCCGGGAATCGCCGTTCTGCTTTACGAGCACGAATAAGGTGTACGGCGATCGGCCCAATTACCTGCCGCTCATTGAACTCGACAAGCGCTACGACTACGCCGGCGGCCTGGATGGCGTGGACGAGAACATGTCCATCGACCAGTGCCTGCATTCCGTCTTTGGCGCTTCCAAGGTGGCCGCGGATGTTATGTGCCAGGAATTCGGGCGCTATTTTCAGATGCCCGTAGGCGTCTTTCGCGGCGGCTGCCTTACCGGACCGCAGCATGCCGCTGTCGAATTGCACGGCTATCTGGCTTATATCATTCACTGCGCCGCAACCGGCAAAGAATACACCATCTACGGTTACAAAGGGAAGCAGGTGCGCGACCAGATCCACAGTTACGATGTAGCCCATCTGTTTTTGGAGTTCTTCCGTTCCCCGCGCTTCGGGGAAGTCTATAATCTGGGTGGCGGCCGGGCAAACAGTCTTTCTATTCTAGAGACTGTCGACGCACTGGCAGCGATGGGACTGAAGCTGCGGTACAGTTACAAGGATACGAACCGCATCGGCGACCACATTTGTTATATTTCGGACCTGAGCAAGCTGCGGGCGCATTTCCCGAACTGGGAAATGCAGTACAAGCTGCCGCGAATTCTGGACGAAATAGTCGACCGGCACGAGCGCCGCGCGGCGGCTCCGGCGGGCACATGCAGTTAATGAGTTATCGGCCGTCATTCCGGCTCGCGACGAGAAGGGGGCGATTTTGAGCAGATGGCCGCAGAAATCGCCGATTCTGGTGGAGCATGGTGCACCCGGATTCTAATAGGACGACCCTACGCTGCTGCCGAATGTAGTTTGGCCAATACAGGTAGATCGTGCGGATGTGGTCCTCGGTTCGGGCCTTATGAAGGCCAGTCCGATGAAACGAAGAATGGCTTGTGGAACTACGTCGCCAGAATCGCGACGGTTGATCGACGTGTGCGATTGTCCGGCGCTACGTAATCGAGGTCTGGCGTTTGTCTGACTCCTAACTCGTAAATGCGACGGCTTTAGAGTTGATTTCCAGTTCGCAACACTGTAACATCGACAGATAGTCTACTTAGGGAACAGACTGATGTTTGTCGAAGGAATACGGGATCTTCGCCACTCCTGTAGCCTTTTGGTTGGTGAAGATGGCGTTATTTTGAAGAATGTAGCGATCGGAGCCGACGCCATCACAGCATTGGCCCATGAAGGCCTGGGCAAAGGAGAGGACTGGGAAAATGCGTTTTCTTCTCGATGACATTGCTCGCATACTGGCGAGCCCGTTGCCGCGGCGCCAGGCCCTAAAACTCCTCAGCGGAGCACTGGCCGTAGGGATACTCAGCGCGGTTGGAATCAAACAGGCCGCGGGCCAGGAAAGCGTGCCGAAGTGCAAGAGCGGGACCACGGCATGCGGAACCGGCGGCCTTTGCTGCTCGACGAAGGCCCAGATCTGCTGTACCACCGGCAGCAAACCGTTCTGTGCATCGAGGGGGAAGGTCTGCTGCGGCTCAAAGACTTGTGCGGGCACACAAACCTGCTGCACTACATGCTCAACGCCGTTCTGTGTAAGCAGAGGCAAGACCTGCTGTGGCAGCACTGCATGCCCCCCTGGCGAAACCTGCTGCAACGGAAGGTGCTGCGCAAAAGGCCAATTCTGTGTCAATGGGCGGTGCCAGGCTTCGAAGTCCAGCGCGTAGAAGCTGCTGAACTGGTGCGGCTGCCGGAACCCCCGCGGCCACCAGCGCGCGGCAGCCACCAAGGGTTCATCGAGCTGGCCGAGTCTACTCCGGAGGGCGTGCGCTCCCTCGGGGAAACCAGCGCTTTGAAAACCTCGAACTGGTGCGCCAACGCAGCCCCGGAATGAGGCTGTAGATCACAACACAAATCCCGGCTAATTTCTGCAGAAGGAGGGGCCGATGACCATTAACGAAGAAGGCGCCTTCTGCCGCCTACTGGACCGACTGCGGGCCATCGTCAACTAGCCGTCTTATGCTTGTCTGGTTGCTTCAGCAAGGTCCTGTACATTGTGGCGCGCGTGATCCGCCAGGTCCGTCGCACCGCGGATGCGCCGATAGCCGGTTGATTTGAGGCCAGTTCCGAGTCCCAGCAGCGTTTGAAATTTGGGCCGCAGGTCGCTTACGGCGATTGTGGCGGAAGACGAATTCGTCTTGAAAGCTCGCGCCACATTCACCACGTACCTCGCAACGGTGGAACTTGTATTACCAACAGCGGTTGGTGATGCACTTCAAGCTACTAACCGCTGGATGATTTGAATCAACCAGATTGTATCGCAGCGATTGGGCCAGATGGCGTTGAAGTCATAGGTGATTTATTTCGGGCTACGCACTGTTTGGCGGCCGGGTGGGTATTAGCCCAGAAAGCCGGGAGCCAAAATGGACATTTCAACAGAGCCAAGCGTCCTTGTCTCACCAAGGCGTCCTCACTGTACACCTATTTGGCACGGTCTAATAATAGTGTTAGTAGCGGCGCTTCTCTGCCTACCATGCTTGATACATGGCGTTCCTGTGACCGGCGGCTCGTGGGTGGCCGCGACATATCAGCATCAGTTCAGCCGCCAGTTCTGGAACGGGGAGTTCGACCCGCGCTGGCTGATGGTGATTGCTTTATCGACCCTTGTCCTGGGAGTGTTTGCGTACTGCCACGCTTCGGAAGACGACGCCCGGCGCGATCGTACACTCATGGTACTCCTGGTCACCGCCTGCGTTGCGTTTTTGCTTATGCTGCCGTGGAGCGCTTTTGTGTGGAAGGCGATTCCCGACCTCGCAGCGGCGATTCAGTTTCCTTGGCGGTTCGGCGCATTTCTCAGCATTGCTGCAGCCGGTCTTTTCGCTGCGGCCATCGATAGGTCTTTGTATCATCGCGCAAACCGCGGGGGAAGTCGTTGGGCGATGCTCGTGACGTTCATGGCGATTGCGGTGATTGGGGCGGGCGTGTTGACATGGCGGGCAGATCGGATATGGACCGGGGTGTTGCGCAATGCTGACATGGTGGTTCACGTTGATGAGAATTGGAATGTGGATCAAAATGTATCGTACCTATGTTTCCCCAGAACATCTGGCGGCATTTGCGAAGCTTATTGGATCAGAAGTTAATACTTACCAGGTTGAACCCACGATTGGCGATGGCGGTGCTGCGTACCTTGTTCAGGGTCGAGGTGTCGTAAATGTGACACGCCAGAGCCCACGGAAAGTTCTCGTTTCGTACACAGTTTCCGGGGCGGGGCGGGCGCGATCGGGCTATTGTATTCGCCTCTGTGGAGAATTGAACCGGCAAGTGGATCGTCGGGCAGCCCCGGTGTGGAGAGTTGAGCAGAGGGGCTTATCGAGGTATCCTTGGTCCCAGGCGGCCATGACTTAGGACTCGTGCTCGATGGTGGTTGGCCCGAGCCATGGGGCGCTTTTGTAACGTTGGTGTCTATCGTTGCTGTGGCCGGCGGATTGGTGTTTCGTGCTCTGCACTCGACCAAGGGTTCGAAATGGCGCTAAGGTAAGAATCCATCCTCTTGTACCATCGGAGGCGAACCTTGTCCCAGGCGCGACGGGTGTCCACACCGAGCACAGCATCCCGTGTTCTCCCGGCACTCAGGTGGTGGGTGCAGATGATGGCGAAATGGCTGACGAGAGCCCGTAAGCAAGCGAAAGGCTTGCTGACGGGAGCGTCCGGGCGGATGTCAGCCAGCGCCATCACGCGGTGACTGGGCGCCTCGCGGCAGACTCGACCAGCGAGTCCGGAAAAGGGCGTCCGTGTCGTTTGCTTGATCATATCGTTTGGAGAAGTCTTCGCTATGGATATAACACATATTCTCGCCGAATTACGCCAGGAGCGCACACAAATTGAAGAGGCCATCCTGACTCTGGAAAGGCTGGCTAGTACGCATCCCCGTAGGCGCGGCCGGCCTCCCGCTTGGTTGTCGGAAATCACGAAGAAGCGCCGCGGGCGTCCTCCCGGGAGCAAGAATCGGCCCAAAGACCAAAACCGGCTCAACGGTACCCATGCGCAAAGCAACTCACCGGTTGCTCGGTAACCTGCTGGCGATACAGATGGTCGAAGGCCGCCACGAGTTGGGTCAAATCGATACGATGTTCCTGCGCAAAGCGGTGTTCCCCAAGTCGAAGGCAAGAATCCAGCGCTTGGCGGTGATGCAGCCAAGCGTCCGAATTCAGACCAGAGGTAATCCGGGCTTCTATTGGGACCCCGCCGCTGCCGGTACCGCTTCTTGCTAACCGGCACTATCCGTTTCGGCGGCAGACTCCGTTGCAGCGGCACACTGCGGCGTAATGGCACACGTCTCCTAACACAAATCACCTCGCGAGTTTGAAATCGCAGGACAAGCGCCCGGCCCAGGACGCCACCGTGGCATCCTAAGCCGGGCGCTTTGCTTAGAACGTAGTGACGAGGGTCAGGATGGCCGGACCCGGCCGCCGAACTCTTCTTCGCAATGCTTCCAGAAGCTGCAATGCTTCTGGCTGCAGAGGAGCGACTGCCGGTTCGGACAATACATCCCCGATCCCATGGCCTTCCGCGCTATCGGATACAGGACCCGGGTGGCCCGGATGTCCGGCTCCTCGACGGTGTAGACCTGCTGCACGATTTGGATCGTCTGGGTCTTCACCAAACGGTCGATGCGCACCTCACCGCTCGCGTCGGGAGTGATCTGCTGGTAAGTGGCTAACTGGAACGCGTAGTCGGGCGAGACGCAGGAAGGCCGGCGTGAAGCTGTTTTGAAATCGATCAGCCGCCCTTCCACGTCGAGCACGTCCACCCTTCCCCGGACCGCGACACTGGAGATCTCACCCTGCGCATCGAGTTCGACGGCGGCGAGTTCGACTTTGGGAGCCACCTCGTCCATGTAATTAGCGACGAGCCTTTCACCCAATCGAGTTGGCACGTTGGAAGAGGGGGTGTGGGGGAGAAACCTTTGGAAGGTTTCGCCCCAACTGACCCGGCATCACCAAACCCTCACCTATCCTATGTTCAGATTCGCCGGCAAAGCCCACACCTTCACGGAAGAACAACGATAAGAGATCGCCCGCCAACGGGAATCGGTCACACTGCGAACGGATTGGTGACGCGAACGCCGAGAATCTCCTGCCAATCGTTCAAATCCTCGGTGTACAGCACCGCCACACCGGTCCGCGCCGCCGCGACCACCACCAGTGCATTCGAGAATGAGAGCGTCGCCTGGTCAGCCAATCCAACCGCCGCCCGGATCGCCCCATAATCCACCACCATCAGGGGCCAAGCCGTCAGGTCTTCCAATACCTCCAGGGCTTCCTGGCTCGAGCAACGTTGATCTACTTTCCTGGTCAGAGTTACGAAAAGTTCCTGCAATACCTGCGTGCGCCGATCCTCGTCCATCAACTCATTCATCAGCCGCTGCGCGACCCGTTTCTTCGGAGAATCGCTCTTGTCGAAGGCATACACCAGCAGTTTGGTGTCCCAAGGGCCTCTCAGGGGTCATAGAGATCGTCACGGCTCCAGTTCCGGTCACCCACGGCGACAAGACCGGTCTCAAATGCTTTTCGCAACCTCGCGCGGGCAAGCCAACTTCGGCTCAGCTCCTCCACCAGCGCTGCCAGATACTCCCGTACCAGTTGATTCACGCTGGTCCGTAGGTCGAGTGCCACTTTTCTTGCCGCGCGGAGCGACTCCTCCTCGACCACGAGAGTCACATTCTGTCCGGCTTTCTCCAGAGCTTCAGTTGTAGCACGACATCCGTGCTGCACGCTTAAGGATCATTTCATCTCTGCGATTCGTCTAAGAACGTTTGGAAGAGGGGGCGTGGGGTTCCCCAACTGGCCTGGCTTCAACAAACCCTCACCAAGCATACCGAAAAGCCTAATAATTCCAAAACATTCTCACCCGGAGATGTTTCAGGCATGGCAAACGCGGCGCCCCGAACCCTCGGTTTCTTGCGTCAGATCAGCGTTATTAGACGCGAAAGCGCTGCTCTCATCGTGTTTGCCGCCGTCTCACAAGGAAGTAAGCGGCCGTCAGCACCCCCAGCCACGGCAATCCGGCAATGATCGTCACGCGCATTCCCTCGACCCACCACGTGGTCGCGATAATGGCGACGATCGCAGCCATTCCGAGCAGCGAGGTGTATGGGTACCCGATCATTCGAACAGGCAAGCGTGAGCGGCCCGAGGCGTCCCACTTCGGACGGAAATAAAGATGCGTGATGAAGATCATCAGCCACACAAACAACCCGCCGAACAGGGAGATCCCGAATAGGTAAACGTAAGCGCTATCCGGATACAGCAGCGCGACGACCAGTGCGAGTGCCAACCCGGCGGTGGAAACGAACAACGCGACGACCGGGGTCCCGCGCGTCGAAACGCGGCCAAACGAAGGGGGCGCATACCCGCCGCGCGCGAGGGAAAACATCATGCGGCTGACCAGATAGAGATTGCAGTTCATGCTGGACGCGGCGGCAGTGATCACCACGAAGTTCACGACGTGCGCCGCGGCCGGCACGCCGATCAACTGAAACACCTTCACGAAGGGACTCGCGGTGACATCCGACCCAAGTTGAATCCGGTTCCACGGAACGACTCCGATCAGCACGACAATCGCTCCCACATAGAACAGAATCAGGCGGCCGACCATCGATCGCATCGCGCGCGGAACGGCTATTTTGGGATCCCGCGCCTCGCCCGCAGTGACCGAGACGACCTCGGTTCCGATGTAGCTGAAGATCACGAACACCATCGCCATCCACACGCCGTGCCAGCCGGCGGGGAGAAATCCTCCGTGCGCGGTGAAGTTCGAGAAGCCGATGGCCGGCGCGGGGCCGAAGCCGGCGAGCAGCGCCAGCCCGAAACCGATGAACAGAACGATCGCCACCACCTTGATCATGGCGAACCAATATTCAAAACTGCCGAAACTGCCGACGCTGCGCGCGTTGACGTACAGCAGAGCGGCCGAGAATCCTAGAATCCAAAGCCATTTCGGCGTATTCGGGAACCACCACTGGCAGTAGATCGCGATGGCCGTCGCTTCGCCGCCGACGGCAATCGATTGCGCCGCCCAATACGTGTAGCGGACTGTGAAGCCCGCCCAGGCGTTCACGTAAAGTTCGGCGTACACTCCAAAAGAACCCGCGGTGGGATGCGCGACTGCCATCTCCGATAGAGCACCCATGATGAGCAGGGCGATCGCCGCTCCAATCAGATAGCTGATGATGACGCCAGGGCCGGCAATGCGCACGGCGAGCGAGCTGCCGAGGAAGAGCCCGGTACCGATCGCGCCCCCGATGGCGATCATACCGAGCTGGCCTGAGGCGAGCTGACGCGATAGCTGCTCGCCTTTTTCGATGCGGCCGGGATCAGTGTCAGTCATCTTTAAGGAGTCGCATCATCGATCTTAGCCTTTGCCCGGTTCATAGGCTTCGCCCGGACTACCCGACGGATAGAACGCGCCCAGCAGCTTGATCGTGGAAGTCCCCGGATTCTCCACGCAATGCCGTACGCCTATCGGAAAGTAGATGCTGCAGCCAGCCGCGAATTCACAGGATTCGCCCTCGGTGTGCACAATCCCGCGGCCTTCCAGAATGAAAATGCCTTCTTCGTAGGTGTGGTAATGGACCGGGGCTTTGCTCGGCGGAATCCATCCCGCGAACTGGGTGATCTGTTTGCAGCCGAGGTCTGTATAGACCAGGTAACGGAACAAACGGTCCTGGCCGGCGCGAATGTCTTCGCGAAGGTCTTCATGGACCAGCAACCGCGGCGGCTCGCCGGACCCCGCCGGCAGCGGACCGCCGACGATGTGGCGCCGCGGGTCCTCGGGGCAACACGAGCTGACCACACGAATGGTCTGCGCGCCTGCGTTCTCGATGTTGTAGACCGCCCCAGGGGGGACAAAAATCGCAGTACCGGAGCTAAGCCTGTAGTCGAATCCGTCGACGCGGCATTTCCCTTCGCCGCTGGCGACGTAGAGCACCTCTTCGGCCCCCGGATTCACCACCGCCGGCGATAATCCCGGGGCGTAGTCGCTGACCGTCTGGGTGATGCGCTCGGCGCCGCTATTTTGGGAAATGACGGTCCGGGCCGTCCAGTTGCCGAGAGTGGAAACCTGCCCGTCTTCGGCGGAATACACCCGGCAGCCACCGGTGAGAATTTTCATAAGCGCACCATTAGATCCAGGGTATCTTCGAGAGCCATCAACGCATGGTCGACGTCCTGCAGCGTATTGTATACGTGGAACGCAAAGCGCACCCCGTCGCGGCGCGTGGAAACGGCGATTCCGCGCCGGGTGAGCTTGTCGAGCACCGCCGCGGGATCCCGGGCGCGGAGCACCACCAGCGGCCCCACGCTTGACGGCGGGGTTTTGGAATCGATGCCCAAATCGCGCGCGCCGGTGAGGAATGCCCGAGTCAGTCGCTCGATCTGCACCGCGACATTCTCCATTCCGATGCCGGCCAGCAGATCGATCGCCGGCCGCGCGAGATAAATGTTCGGGATAGGAGGCGAGCCGCCTTCGAAGCGCCGGGCATCCGGCGAGGGATCCAGGCACTTGGTGTTGAATGCGAAAACGTCGCGTTGGGCCATCCAACTGGTGATGGTCGGCGTGAGCGTCTCGATCAGCTCGCGCCGCACGTAGAGGAAACCCAGCCCCGGCGGAC